>Ga0065705_10002503_pt1 | contig 16459 bp, 16 predicted proteins | sample SwibulcommuniRL2_FD_59092 | JGI IMG/M metagenome (GOLD analysis project Ga0065705, IMG submission 59092) | Bulk soil microbial communities from switchgrass field near Rose Lake, East Lansing, Michigan, USA - RL2 Bulk Soil v2 (version 2) | ecosystem: Environmental > Terrestrial > Soil >...
GGGGTTGATTTCGCTGTTGGGCACACAAGTGCAACCTACGAGCAGGTGATAGAAGCTGCAGATCTTGGCTTGCGACAGGCGACGCATACCTTCAATGGAATGCCTGGCTTGAACCATCGCACACCCGGCGTGGTGGGAGCGGTCTTGAGCGATGACCGTATATGGGCGCAGGTGATCGTGGATGGCGTGCATGTGCACCCGTCTGTTGTCAAGTTGCTGATCAGAGCAAAGGGGATCGATCGCACGATCGTCATCACAGATGCGATCCGGGCAACCGGCATGCCTGATGGAGATTATGCCCTCGGCGACCAGATGGTCCACGTCAAGGACGGCGTCGCGCGCACCGACGCAGGCGGGCTCGCCGGCAGCACCCTCACCATGGATCAGGCGTTACGGAACGTGATGGGATTTGCCGGTCTCAGCCTCGCCGAAGCCCTTCCCATGTTGACGCGAGTTCCGGCGGCTTCCATTGGGGTGGACGACCGAAAGGGATTTCTCGCTCCAGGCTTTGATGCAGATATTGTCGCCCTCGATTCATCCTACCAGGTGCGTATGACGATGGTGGGCGGAATGGTTGTTTACAAGGATCTTTAATTCAATAGATTACATTGTTCGGAGGAACTAATGGCTATACTTGCAAATACATATTTGGACACCGTGATCGGGCTGCTTTCCCGGCTCAAAGACGAAGAGACCGGTGCCATTGAACAGGCGGCAAATCTGATCGCCGATGCTATTGAACAGGGTCATAGCCTTTTTGCATTTGGCTGCACCCACTCCTCTTTGCCAATCCAGGATCTGGTTTATCGTGCCGGGGGGCTGATGTTGGTGAATCCGCTATTTGGTCCCGGAATCACCGCACTGGATATCAAACCTACGACCATCTCGTCTGGCATGGAACAAATGGAGGGCTATGCCAAAGTCATCCTGGACAATAGTCCGATGAAGTCGGGTGATGTATTGATACTCGTTTCTGTCTCAGCCAGAAATGCCGTTCCCGTAGAGTTGGCACAATTGGCACAGGAGCGCGGCATCAAGGTCATCGGGGTGGTCTCGCGTGAATACAGTGAATCGGTCACATCACGTCATTCGTCCGGGAAGAAGATGAACGATTTCGCAGATATCCTTCTGGATAACAAAGCGCCCAAAGGGGATGCTGTCCTGGAAGCGAAGGGTGTGCCACAAAAATTCACCCCTGTATCTGGCGTGACTTCCATCGCCCTGCTGCAGGCATTGATCGCCGCAACGATCGAAAACCTGCTGGGGCGTGGCATCGTTCCACCGATCTTCCTGGCAGCGAATGTCGATGGCGGCAAGGAATACAATGCCCGTCTGCTCGCCCAATACCGCGATCGCATCTTCTATATTTGATTTTCGAGGCAATGATGAAAAGCGTTCAATTTGCTGTGATGGATCCGGTTGGGTTGCATGCGCGCCCCGCTGCGTTATTCGTGAAATTGGCAAACAAGTTTTCCTCAAACATATCCATTTGTAACGTGTCCACTTCGGGAAAGTGGGCGAACGCCAAGAGCATCCTGGGATTGTTGGGCTGTGGAGTGAAAGAAGGCGACCGGGTCGAAGTGAAGGCGGAGGGAGATGACGAAGGGATGGCTGTCCAGGCGCTTGAGAAACTGGTGCTTTCCAACTTTACAGAGGGTGTTGAGTGAGCCCGCTGGGAAGTCTTGAGCCATGAAAAAATTGACCGGCTTGCCGGCATCTTCCGGAATTGCCCTGGGACCGGTGTTCAAGTACAACCACCAGGTTCTTCACACCGAACGATCCCACGTGGAGGATATGAGCCAGGAATTCGCCAAATTGGAAGCTGCTTTAAACCAGGCAGAAGCGGATCTGGCAGCGCTTACCGAGCGTGCCAGGGAGCAGGTCGGAAAAGAGGAAGCAGGAATCTTCGAAGCACAGGCAGAAATGCTGCGCGATCCCGAACTCCGGGACCGCGTTCGGGCTCTGGTCGAGCAGGAAAAAGTCAACATAGATTTTGCCTGGCAGGATTCGGTTCAGTTCTTCGCAAAAACGCTGCGTGACCTTGAGGATGAATATCTGTCTGCCCGGGCGGCTGATATCGAAGATGTGGGGCAGCGCGTATTATCCCTGCTCTTACAGCAGACTTTCACATCGAGCAAGCCGGAAACACCTTCGATCATCCTGGCGGATGAATTGACGCCTGCCGATACGATCCTTTTCGACAGGGCGACGATCCTGGCATATTGCACGCAGAGCGGCGGTCCGACTTCACATGTGGCGATTTTGTCAAAGGCACAAGGCGTTCCCTGTATCGTCGGCGTTGGGGACGGATTCTCCGAAATCAAAAATGGGGCTTTTGCAGTGGTCGATGGCAGCAGCGGAGTAATTCTGATCGATCCTGATGCTCGAACACGAAAAGCATACGAATTACTCGCCACGGGACAACTCAATCTTCAAAAACAGGCATTCGAAAAAGCCAGCCTCCCCGCCGAAACTTCAGATGGAAAGAAAGTGGAAGTTGTCGCGAATGTTGGTTCCACGAAAGATGCGATGGAAGCAATCGAGTACGGGGCGGAGGGCATTGGACTCCTACGCACCGAATTCTTGTTCCTCGACCGCGCCTCCGCGCCAGACGAGGGAGAACAATTCGAAGCGTATTCTGCGATATTTAAAGCGATTGGACCCTCCAAACCGATCGTGGTCCGAACTCTCGATATCGGTGGAGATAAGCCAGCCACGTACTTAAACATGCCGAAAGAAGATAACCCGTTTCTTGGGCTGCGGGGCATTCGATTGACTCTGCGCTTTCGAGAACTTTTTGAAAGCCAGCTGCGTGCCCTGCTTCAGGCTGGATCCGGTTACGATCTGCGGATCATGTTTCCCATGGTCTCGAACCTGGAAGAGTTAAGGCAGGCGCGGGAGCTTTTTGAACAATGTCGCTCCGATCTTGCATCTGCCGGTAAAGCATATTGTGAAACATCCCAGCTTGGGATCATGATCGAAGTACCCTCTGCCGCGATCATGGCAGATTCTCTTGCAGACGCTGTGGATTTTTTCAGTATCGGCACGAACGATCTTTCGCAATATACTCTGGCTGCCGAACGGACCAGCGCGGATGTAGCTTATCTTGCAGATGCGTTTCAACCGGCTGTGATAGAGCTGATCCGCCAGGTCATCGAAGCCGCCCATAAAAAAGGGAAATGGGTGGGAGTTTGCGGGGAACTAGCCGGAAACCCTCTCGCTGCCCCTCTTCTCCTGGGATTACAACTGGATGAATTTAGTGCCGCGCCGAAACTCATCCCCGAGCTCAAGCAGACGATACGGCTATTCAGCACAAAAGAGGCGGCAGATATCGCGCAGGAAGTTAGACGGCGCTCGAGTGCCCGTGAAATTCGAGAATACCTGCAAGCCGTCCTCAAAAACGCTCAGCCGTCCTAACCAGGAAATCCATCGACAATCAAGCCATGCATGTTCTGGATGAAATCATTCGCTCGCAAAAAAACGGGGAAGGCATAGGCATTCCTTCGATATGTTCCGCGCATCCATCGGTCCTGAAGGAAGCGCTTCGAGTTTCCGATTCGAGGAACGTCTGCTTGATCGAAGCGACCTGCAACCAGGTCAATCAATTCGGGGGATATACGGGGATGACCCCGCGAGACTTTGTCCGCTACATACACGGAANTGCAGAAGAAAATCAGTTCCCATGGGAACGNGTCATTTTGGGTGGTGATCATCTGGGTCCGAATGTCTGGCAGGATGAGCCNGCCTCTTCCGCCATGNAGAAATCAGAAATCATGATTCGGGATTTTGTGCAGGCGGGCTTTATCAAGATCCATCTCGATTGCAGCATGCGCCTGGGGGACGATCCCAAAGGCGCGCTGGATCCTCAAACCTCTGCACAGCGGACGGCACAACTGGCAAAGGTCGCAGAGGCATCTTCCATGGAGCGCATGGTGTTGCCGCGTTATGTGATCGGGACGGAAGTACCGATTCCTGGAGGAGCGCAGGAGCACGAAACTGGCGTCAGCGTGACGACGGTGGCAGACGCGACGGAAACCATTCGTTTGATGCACGAAGCATTCCAGCATGAAGGACTAGAGTCCGCCTGGGAACGAGTGATCGCAGTAGTAGTCCAACCGGGCGTCGAGTTCGGTGATGATTTTGTCCTGGAGTATCAGCCGCAGTTGGCGCGTGATTTATCGCGCTTTATCGAAAGCCAGCCTATGATCTACGAAGCACACTCCACGGATTATCAGACGCATGAAGCGTTGACTAATCTTGTGCAAGACCATTTTGCGATACTCAAAGTCGGTCCATGGTTGACATTTGCTTATCGCGAGGCGATCTTTGCCCTGGCGATGATCGAACGTGAGTTGTTCCGGACATCGGGCTCGCACTTGATTGAGGTTCTGGATGAAGTCATGCTTCAGCGACCAGAGTACTGGGCAAAACACTATCACGGTTCCGCAGAAGAACAGGCGTTCAAAAGAAAGTATAGCTTTAGTGACCGTATCCGCTACTACTGGACCGACCCGCGTGTACAGACTGCGCTGACCACCTTGATGGGCAATCTCGGCGAGAGGTCTTTACCGCTTTCTTTGCTAAGTCAATTTACACCGGGACAACACGAAAAAATCCGCCAGGGGAAGATCGAAGGCACGCCTGAATCTGTCGTATTGGATCATATCCGCGTGGTTCTGCGGGAATATGAATCAGCCTGTCGCGGGAACGGCTCCCACCTATAGCAGTGGATTAATCTCCTTACGCAGTTTTGACCAGTAAAAACTGAGCGACGATCCGTTGTAGTCCCTGTGCCATTTTCGTCAGGGCTGCCGTGGATGTCCATACCTGTTCCACCTGCGCGAAGACTTCCTCTCTCGATGCTGACACTTCTTCGATCGCGGCGCTGTTCTGCTCGCTGCTTTGGCACCCCTCAAGATCGATGACAGTGACTCGACTGACTTCATGGAAATCGGATAAATATGACAAAAATTATCCGAATATGCGATGAATGTCACTTCCGCAGTTGAGCGCCCTACTTATAATTTGAGTGTAACGGAAGTCTAAAACACCGAATACACCCCACTTATTACAGTACCGTTCTTCTTCATCGAGCACACTACAGACCATCAATGTTCGCTGTGCGGACTCCCGTTACCTCTAAAGTTTGACAGTCGATCGGGTTCTAAGGGGGATGAAGGCGGCTGTCATTGTTTCAACCGCTCCCATTGGGGTGGTCCTTTAGCAACATAAGGAAGTCATCCTATGATCGCAAACCCCAGATCATTATTGATTCTACGGTCCGAATGGGAAGATGTGGTTCGGATGCGTCAACGGGTCCAACACCTAGTGGTCTCAACATTTACCTTCGATCCATCTCAGTCCCCTACCTTTGGTGATGTTCTCTACAACCTTCCGCTAGTTCTTGCCTTTGATGTGTTGACCAACGTGCTACTTTTCGCGAAGGACGAGGGATTGTTTTACAGCTCCGGGAAAGAATTGGGGGACCTTTTGGATGGCGCAAGAACCACCCTGACCTGGCTGGATTGGCAGTATTTGCGAGATGGTGTGAAGAGTCGAAAGGAAGTTATACAAAGGGCCAAATTATACGGAGACCTGCAATGTTTACTCTACATTGCAAGGATCGAGGGTCAGCTTGTTGCCTGGGGCATTATTCCTAGCGGTGAGTCCTATAATCGTGTCCCAACTGGGTCTCTTCAATACGCATTCAAAGCCAGGAAGCCTGAATAAATGCCATGACCACAGTGGAACAAGACACCATTTATCAATATTTGGATGGCAGAGTTTTGCTCAACGAATCCCTCCAAGAGCGAGAGCAGTTACTCCAAGGGCTGGAGCACTTGGCGAAAGCACATCAAGGCACCAACGGGGCGGAGAATGTTCTTGAATTTCCATTGATCCAAGCTCAGGCGCTACTTTTTGAATTATCCATAAATAGCGAGGACATCAATCGACTGATCGGGGAGGTCAATCGCTACGCGGAGAGATGTGGGAAGCCACGAGTGAAGATCGTAGAAAGAGGACCACAATGAAATGTCCTGCCTGCTCTACAAGCTGCATATTGATTATTGCCTGGCCGGGGAACCTACAATTAGTCGAACCAAACATGTTTGCCCAATATCGCTGTACACAAGGCCACTACTTTGAGACCCTTAAGGTATTCAATGGATCTACGTATGAGGAACACTATGTTCCATTTGGAGAGCCGAAGCGCGACATCCGCGCTTGTATAAATTGACAACGCATAATTCGATATCGAAAACCACTTGCCTATCGATCCAAATGGGGAAGAGTTACTGTCTTTCCAAGGGAATGATCTAATTCTGTCAGCATGTTGGGAGTGATTGCCGGCATATCCTGACTCCAAACCCAATAGGGATACCCTTGTCCTGATATCTCTGTCTCCAATAGCGGTTAACACCATAGGAAGGCTCATAATGGGTCAACATTATATCCTCCCGTTACCTTCCGCGAAGGGATCGTCATCATGTTTTATTTGACTTTCATTCGCCTCGATGCATAGAGTATCCTCCCGACGAAAACATCCCAATTTGTCGACCTTTGCCCGAATCCGGGAACTGGCGGCGTATCGGTTACGCTGTATAAGAGAAAACGGCCGGGCGCCAGGATGGTCGGCCTCGTGTCGCCGGATCCGGGTTGATCATCGAACTATACGAAGGTATGCTCCAGAACTTTATGAACAGTGGGACAACACCAATTTTTCGTTTGAAAAGCAATGCCTCGTTCCAGAATGTTCGGATGGTCTGCATGCCGACGATGGAGACCTCAATGTTTTGAGAGCCTCCCCTATCTAGGTATTGCTCACACATGTTAGATGGAAATACCCATGAAGGCGGTCACGAGAGGTGTTCTGCTCATTGCCTGGGCCCATTCACGCATAACCTAGGCTACCTTTTCGGCGGTGATGGTGACCAGATTCGTGTATTTGTTTGATCACACTGAGTGAATTTACACGTTTTTTACGGGAATTATTGGGATTCCAGTTATACTAAAACCAAATCCCTGAACCATTGATCGTCCGAATTGCACAGGAAATTCCATTCTTAGAGGTTATCGTGAACGCTGAAAAACCTACATCTGTCGAGACTGAAGAAACCCAACGAGATCAAAAGGAGACGCGTCCAGCTCCTCCAGTTTGGGTGCCCGCGCCAGCTCCGGATGTGAATCGGGAAGAGGAGCAGGTTCAATCCGTCAGAGAGATGGATGAGGTAGCGCCCCAGGAGTCGGTCTCACAGTTTTCATCCAATCTCTCATTCGCCTGTGTGTTGATTCCCCGATTCAGCGATCATTTTCTAGTGGGCGATATCGTCGATAGTTTGCGCGATTGGATGAAGCAAGCCTGCATCTCCTACAGCTGGCGGCTCGACGCCATTGCGGTTCGCCCGGGCTATATCCAATGGGTGATGACCGTACCCTTGAATGCGAACCCCGCACATTTCATGCGGCTCATTCGTCGGTATACGTCTGAAAAAATCTTCGAGGACTTTCCGCGCTTCAAACATAAAAATATTTCTGGTGAATTTTGGGCGCCTGGCAATTTTGTGGTCCCTGGGAATCGCTTGCAGACGCCAGAGCAGGTGAATGAGTTTATCCTGCAAACGCGCAGACAGCAGGGTATTGTCTGAAACGTTCCCCTGGAAAGTTGCATTGCCAAAGGCTGTCCTATGACACTGATATTTTGCTGTAATGTTTAGAGACTTCGTTTGTGTTATATTGAACAAGTAAGACAACATCCGATAAAGGCAAACCCGGCGAAAGCCGGCGACGCAAAGCCACGGGTCTAAAGTCATGTAGTAGATGACTAGGATCGCCAGGCCGCCGAAGATCACAAACTGATTTTGTGCTTGTTTGGCCTGGCTTATCAAAAGCCAGGCTTTTTTATTCGGATGGCTTGTCAACCTTCAGGAACTTTGTTCCACTAGCGCGGACCGACAAAAGCCGGTTACGCAAATAAAAAGGAGTAAAGCCATGTTTCGCAATTTCAAAGTTCTACTGCTCGTCCTGGTCGTCATCGTCATCGCAGGGAGTGCTTATGCGTTCGCAGCATCCCTCACTGGTATCCCAACCAGCAAAGCCGGTACAGGTTCGGGAGCTGTCAGTGGATACGCTGTCAGCGCGGTTGCGTACACATTCAATACGAGCGACCCTACCAACCTTGACTCAGTCACGTTCACGCTAGACGGCGTAGCTACATTCGCGCAGATCGAAGTGGATAGCGTTGCCGGCGTCTGGTACGACTGCGTAGATGCTGATGGAGCTGGCGCTAACAATATTTGGACCTGCGATACAACCGCGGGTACACAGGCAACAGCCGTTGCGATGGACACGCTCACTATAGTTGCCAGCGACCATTAATAAGTAAGCCACAAACAAATAAATCTTGATCAGATTGTTATTGAAGATAAGGCTTGGCCTCCCTGTCAGGCCTTATTTTCAATAAGCCAAACAATAATCTCATGAAACAATCCCAGCACCGGCCATCTATTTTCTCCAACCTCCTCCTGTTTGCGGGACTGGTGGTTATTTGGATCGCCTTCGCGCCGACCACGGTTGGCGGACAGGCATCCTATGTAATGGTGAATGGCATCAGCATGGAACCTAGCTACCATACCGGCGACCTGGTCATTGTCCGCAAAGCCCACGCATATCAGGTCGGTGATGTCGTTACTTATCGGGATGCTGCATTGGGAGTATTCGTCATTCATCGGATCATTAGCATCGAGCAAGGACAGTTCATAATTAAGGGCGATAATAATTCATGGCTGGATCCATATCATCCCACTCAAGAAGAAATTATCGGCAAACAGTGGATCCATGTGCCAAAAGTAGGCAGGGCAATGCAATGGCTCCTCAAACCAGTCAATCTGTCACTTACCGTCGCTTTATTTGGAGGTGTTATCATGGTTAGTTTGATGAAGCCGTCTCAACGCGGAAAACGGAAAAATAATTCGTCTGGAAATTTTGATGGAATGCTTGAAGGTGGACTCTATTTGTTTGGATTTTTGGCATTGTTTTTTTTGGGTCTGAGCATTTTTGCCTTTATCCGCCCACTCACACACCCCGCGAATAAGATTCAATATCAACAGGAAAGTCAATTTGCCTACTCAGCAACAGGAACACCTGTTATCTACGATACAGAGGTAGTTCGTTCTGGCGAACCCGTTTTCCCGAGATTGACTTGTTCTCTTAATATCGCTTTTACCTATAATGTGCCAGGCAATCAGTTACAGGGAATATCAGGAAATTATCAACTCATCGCACGTGTACTGGATGAACAGAGTGGCTGGCAGCGTACGATTCTAATGAATGAACGGACGGCCTTTCATGGCAATTCATTTTCTACCATGTCTAATCTGGATTTATGTCAGATCGTGTCGCTGGTGAATACACTCAAGCAGGAGACCGGATTGCGAGCAAGCAATTTTACTTTGGAAATCATTCCGCAGGTTATCATGACAGCCAACTCGAAGGGCGATCAAATCACGGATTCATTCGAGCCCAAACTTGTTTTTGAATTTGACGAAGTACATTTTTCTCTCTCCACTCCCAAAGGACAGGATGATCCCTTGCGTTTGTCAAAACAAAGCTCGGCAAACAACTCCAACGTAGAGGCGAATACATTGTCCATCCTGGGATGGAAGCCCACGATTCAGACCATCCGTCTTATCGCTTTGCTTGGATTGGGACTGTCATTAAGCGGATTGATGATGATTGGATTTCGTACTTTTACAATGGCGAAACAGAGTCAGGAAGCGTTGATCCGTTTAAGATATGGAGCCCTATTGGTTAACGTCTACGAACGGGACTTTGAGCCCGGTACTAGACTCATCGATGTGACCACGATCGATGAACTGGCAAAACTAGCTGAAAGGCACAACACAGTGATGTTGCATATGACGATTAATTTCCTGCACTATTACGTGGTTCAATGCAATGGGGCAACTTACCGTTATGTGTTCAGCGCTGGTAAGAGAGGCGTTGCTGAAATCGGACCACCGCAGCAAGAAATTGTAGATTATTTGATTAATGTCAATGAAAAGGACATGGTGGAAGCAAAACCGCGCAAAAATGAATTATTTGGATATGTGGTTAACACAAGTAGAATTGCGAAAGCTGAAGTAGAGGAAACAGTTATCTTAAGGACAATAAGATTATGAGAATACCGACCGCATTAAAGCTCTTTACTTTTGGGTCATTCCTGCTAATCTTAGCCAGCGTTGTTTCTGCTTTCGCGGCGGGTATCAGCGTGCCCTCCTCGATTGTTGGGCAGCAATCCGTTTCTGTCACGGCTGAAGATATCAAACCGTCCGACTGCGATGCCTTATATCTCACCAACATCGTCAGCGGCTCTGGAACATTGACTGGGACCGCTGCCAACGACTTGATCATCGGCAGTGCTGGCGCAGACTCTATTGACGGGTTGGGTGGAGATGATTGCGTCCTCGGTGGGGGAGGAGATGATTCCCTGCTAGGTAATGATGGAAATGATGTATGTCTAGGCGGACCGGGAAGCGATATTTTTACAGATTGCGAAGTTGAAGCCCAATAAAATCAGGGAGGTGCCCGTTAGGGCAACTAAACTCAATATGCTCACAATTGCTCACCTTTCCCGGTGCGGAAGTGGACACCGATCTTCATACTAATCTTGCGCCACGGACATATTTTGTACCAATACACATCCCGACCGCTACTTCTCGTCTTACGTTTCCCTGGAAAATCGCATTGCTAAAACCTGTTCTCGTTGCTTGAGGACAGGCTCTTTTTATCGCAATCCAGTGCGTACGCGAAGCGTTTTTAGCAAATCTTTATCTTGCTTTTACGGTGAATTTACGGGGGGAAATACTACTGTATGCTAAATTTGGGCATGTACGACCTTCAGATGATCACCTAGTAACAAGGAAACTCAGTGTGATCTCATCGAATAACTAGAGGTAATCAAATGGCGCCCAAGCTCTCACTTCAAAATATGCAAGATGTTCGTCGCGAAAAGGTGGAACATTACCAGACCGAGTTGAGCAAGCTTCTAGCGGCTCGACACGAAATGGAGAAGAGGTTAGTGTCTGTCAAGGCATTCCAACGCGATCTTCTGGATCAGTTGAGAGAGGCCCAATATGGTGAGATCGATCTTTCTAAGGTGAGCCTACTTCGCGCGCACATCCTGCAGCTAAACAGCTATATCGAGAATATTTCTCTTGACCTGGCGAGGCTGAATCACCAGGTCAAGAAGGCTGCATAAAATGGATTTTACGAAACCGGGAGTCTGCAGCTGAGTTGGTGATTGAACGGTAGCATCCTCAAAAAGCTGGCCAATTGATGCGTAGCACCGCAACCTGAGAAAACTGCTGATTAATCCTGCCTGGCCGAAAAAATCGGGGAGAGCAAGTGGGAAGGATGCCAAAACCGAGGAAATGGAACGTATAGGAAGATCGTGGCTGGTGTCCATATCCCAAATGATAGCCGTAGGCCCGTTCGGCAAATTGGAGCAGGTGAAGAACTTTGTTTAAAGTCAGAGCAAACCATGATTATCACCTATATTCACTCTAAAAGTCCAGAAGACGCACTGCGCGTACAACTTCGATGCGGAAACTTTGCAGCCGCGATCAATCGTAGTGGCTGGCACAGCGCTAATTTATTGTGTCTGGATTCTTTCATTCAGAACACACTGACTGCCCAAGAGATTTGTGAAGCTTCAGATCTGCTTGTGGTGCATCGCTACTTGTACGGCCCGGTTCTGCAGGCTGTCGCGTATTGGAAGGCACGTGGTAAAAAAGTCGTGGTGGACTTCGATCAGGCTATCAACTATTTGCCCCCCGATATCCCCAGTCATGCGTTCCAGACGCACGGTAACCTACTCAAAGCCGCGGGATGCGCGGGTCGTGAGCATGAAAGAAGCGTTGAATCCATGCCGCTGGATCAGTTCAAATGGGGCTTGGGATTGATCGACGCGGCAATTGTTTCCTCTATGCGTCTCGTAGTCGACTGGTCGCCTTTTACCAATGTATATGAGATACCAGACTTTTTGAATACTGATCAATATCCTGCATTCAAGCGGGCGCACGAAAAGATTTGGGTCGGGTTGGCGAACGAGGCGAGAATGTCGAGCATCAGGAATAGCGGATTGCTAACCGCACTCGAGAGCATCTGCAACATGCGTCCTGAGGTGCAATTGGTATTGGGTGACAGGGACGATCACGCTGTCCTGGATATTCAGCCATCCCAACTCGTGATCCGTTCATCGTGCAGGCTGGATGAATGGGCAGAAATCCTGCTCAAACTGGACATCGGGCTCGCGCCAATCTATGGGGATTACGATCTGCGATTGGGACGCATTAACCTGCTTGAATTCATGATTTCGAAAACTCCATGGATCGCCAGTAATCAACCCGCCTTCCGTGAATTCTCCCGCTTTGGACGATTGGTACAAAACACCTCAACTGCCTGGGAAAGTGCCATATTAGAGATGCTTGACAATCTAGATGTGTTTCAACAACGCGCCACAAGAGAATCATTCTTGTTTGCACTCAGCCAGGACGTCAATGAAAACATAGACAAGGTACTTAAGCCTTTGACGTATATTCTCAGCCAGGTGAAGTGAGCATGTGCAGAATGATCGCCTCAACCCGAAACCTGAATTCCTGATCGGAACCAGTGACGATAATATCAGACTCTTCCAATGGGAGTGGCACCAATCCCTATTTGTGTTGTGTCCTTCCAACTATATACGATCAGTGCCCAAGCCAGAGCGCTCAGGAGGTACATGGTGCGGTGCATAAAGGAATTGCTTGGATTATTAGGAATCGCGGTCGATTTCAGGCAGAACCACAATGAACTTTGTCCCGATGCCAGGCTCGGTCTCAAAATCTATACTACCATGATGTTCCTTGATTGCCTGGAGGCTAACTGATAAGCCCAGTCCCGTTCCCTTGCCGGCTTCCTTGGTTGTGAAGAAGGGCTCGAAAATGTGGTCGCGGTGCTCCGGCGAAATTCCCTTGCCGTTATCGGCAAACACAATGGTGAATGCCATGTTTTCATAACGCGTGGAGATTGAGATTCGGCCGTGCTCTGATCGTATGGCCCCCAGCGCGTTATTGAGCAGGTTGATCCAAACCCCTTTTAACTGATTCTTGTGACCGAAAACATGCGGGATGCTTTCTGCCAGGTCAAGATTAATCGAGATAGAGCGCTGGTTGATCTCGTAACGGAGCAGAGAAACGGCGTCCAGGATCGTTTCATTCAAGGATATTTCCTCGAACTCATGATGTTTTTCCCGCCGCGCGCTCTCCAAAAGGTTGCTCACAATTTTCGCGGCGCGGTCACCGGCAGTTTCGATGAGTTTGAGGGAGTCGATCGTATCGGCGTCCGCATCGGACAGGTCACGCATCAATAACTGGGCATTGGCGATAATGGCTGCCAATGGATTGTTGATCTCGTGCGCCACGTTCGCCGCCAGCTGACCGATGGATGCCATCTTCTCCGCCTGGATCAGGTTGGCTTCCAGGATCCACTTTTCGGTGACATCTTCCTCGAAAATGATCACCTGATTGATGGTGTCGGGGTTCTCCCGGATGGGGATGGTTGTAATCTCCCACTGAAGAAAAGTCTCGTTCGGTCCAAGTTCTCTGGATGTGCGTACTGATGGAATGCCGTTCATCGCGTCCGTGACGCGGCAATCCGGACAGGGAGTCGATAGGCCACGCATAATGGCGTAACACTTTTCGCCCACCAACTCCTGAGGCGCTCTCCCAACCCGATCACTACGCATCCTGTTTATGGCGACAATGTTATACGAACGGTCAATAATGTACACACTGGATGGGATGTTATCAAAAAAGGTGCGCAAGGTATTGCGTGAATTCACAATCTGCCAGTGTGTCAATTCCAGTTCCGCTTTTCGGATAATTAATTGTCGATGCTGTTCCTCGGCGTGAACGGCATTGGCAAAGCCGTTGACCGCAAGCTGCAAAAAACCAGACTGCCGTTCATTATCCATATCAAAGGCAGTATTGATCAACAGGATCGCCCCCAACAGTGTCTTGTCGATACATAGAGGGGCAAGGATCATGTTATGAACGGGATGGGCTACACCGTCCAAAATGACGGCGTCAATTTCCGACCTGGCATCATATTCTGTAGATGTAATCTTTTCCGGGATGGAGTTGCAGAAGGCACTCCCTTTTTTGAAAAAGGTTGTTTCTGATTTCCAGGTCTGCGCATCCCCAAGCAGTTTCTTATCCGCCCAATCAGGATTTTCACTGTCAAACAAAATCAGGATGGCTTCCTGTGCCTTTACATAATCCTTGATTTTGCCAATGGTTTTAACGGGCAAAACATGTTGATGGCTTTGATTATGTTGTTCATCCACCAATGTTTCCAGGATGATCAGTTCTGTCGATAAATTGTTCAAAGCATTCTGCATGTCTGCTTCCATGGCTCGAGAATCTACGGCTGATGTTGTATGCCCGTCAGATTCGCGGGAGACGTTTATTTGGTTTTTGGCTTTTGCGGTTTGCGCGTCGCAAGTTCCGGTTCTGGCTCCGGCATAGGGATGGTGTATCCATATCCTTTAATGGTTTTGATGAACTCTGGTTCCTGTGGGTTCGCCTCGATCGCTTCGCGCAGGTTTTTGATGTGAACGCGTACCAGGTCCGCACTTCCGGCGGTATCCGGGTAATCCCAGACTTCCTCAAGCAGCAGGGAAGGCGAAAAGATTTTGTCGGGGTGAGACATCAAATGATAGAGCAATGCGTATTGCACCGGCGTGACTCGAAACTCTCCCTTGACCGGGCTCGAAAACGTGAACGTCCGGGTGTTGAGGGCATATTCGCCGATGCGCAACACATGGTTTACATCCGCGGAAGTGAGCGGACGGGTCTTTAGATCGCTGGTCGCCAGGATGGGCGATTCGACAGACTCCGAGAATTTGCCATCGTTTTTCGTGCGACGTAGGATCGCGCTCACCCGCAGGAGCAGTTCATCTACATTGAACGGTTTTCGCAGATAATCGTCCGCCCCCAGGCTGAGACCAAGGATCGCGTCTTCGGGTTTGATCTTGGCTGTCAGGAATAAGATCGGGACTTCCTTCAGGATGGGATCTTCACGCATTTCCTTGCAGACGGTGAAGCCATCCATGCCTGGCATAATCACGTCCAGGATTACCAGATCAGGCACCTTGCGGTGTGCGGCTTTGAGTCCGGCAACTCCGCTATTCGCCATATTGACGTGGTATTCCTTGCCGCGCAGACATCGTTCGATGGTCCGAGCAACGATGTCATCATCTTCAATGATCAATATGTTCGATTGGCGCATATTCAGCTCCTTGGCTTTGAATGCACGGTTGTTAATTCATTAACTCGCCTGGAATAAGATCAGCTCTTGGAAGGCTCCTGATTTTCTTCAAGGAAGAATACTATCGGTTAACGGAATTCTTATGCCACAACGATTGATTGAATATGACACGACTGGTTGTGAAGAAGCACGCCCCGTTGTCCATCCAGTAGTTTCCCGCTTCTGGGACGGATAAGCTTGACAAGAGTGATGTATTGACGAGGTTGTTAAGGGACTATTCTGTCTGGCTGCCCAGCTTGCGAGGACATTTTATACCCGCCAACTCCTATTTGCAAAGTTCTTATGAACCTGTAATGCCCCGGTTAGCAATTTTGTCGGTTATAGGGAACGTTAAAGGTCACCAAAGCCACCGGGCAACCCAAAAGCTGCTTTCAAGAATATGGCGAATAGTATGCCTGCGAAGCGGACTTCGGTAGTATGTGGCAGATATGTCAGGTTGTGGGATCCACTCGAAAAACCGGGTATTTCGATGCGATTGCTTCAAACTCCGTAAGGGCTGCCTCTTTACTCACGGATATGTGTGGTCGGGCTCCCGGTGCATGTTGCAGGAACGCCTTCAGAATTGGTGCTCTCCGATCGGCATCCACCTCCTGTAAGATGACCGTCTCAGACCTTCCATGCCGAAGTCTCGCCTTCCCTCCAGCAGCCCGGACATTGCGCACCCAGTTCGTGTCATCACCCAGCATGGAGACGAGATATCGCTCACCGTTCAGGACGGTCAGCGCCAGTGGGAAGCTGATGATTTTTCCCGATTGTCTCCCTATAACTTCCAGCGTGACCAGATAGTTCGGAAAGAGGCCCAGTGAATGGAAAAATGCCCAGCCCTTGTTGATCACTTTAGCCAGTGAATTGGGTCTTCCACCGCGATACAACCATCTCTTTATCGCCAATTAATCCTCCATGATAAACTCGTATGCTTGATTACCGCCTCGGGTTTGGTTTGTGATGCTAAGAACCGGTTTCATATCTTTTGGCCGAACGGCTGAATCATTTCCACCCAACTTAATTATACATATTACAAAACATGATGAGGTAAAATTCTTCTTGTGATTCCTATTATTCTTCAAGGAGAGCAATATGCCTCAACTTGACA
>Ga0065705_10104417_pt1 | contig 16412 bp, 9 predicted proteins | sample SwibulcommuniRL2_FD_59092 | JGI IMG/M metagenome (GOLD analysis project Ga0065705, IMG submission 59092) | Bulk soil microbial communities from switchgrass field near Rose Lake, East Lansing, Michigan, USA - RL2 Bulk Soil v2 (version 2) | ecosystem: Environmental > Terrestrial > Soil >...
AGAAACGCTGTAGCCAGCAGCAATATTGCCGCGCTTATCCATCGCGACGCTGCCCATCCAGCGATGGACGCCATCGTTCGGTGCATATGTGCCCTGCTGGTATAGAGAATATGCTCCGTTCACACGGCGGATCTCATACCAGCGCACACCTGCTACTCCAGGCAACGCTTCAACGGATTGGTTGGTGACCATCGTCTCATAGGTTCCAAAGTTGCGGTACGCGAGACGGTAGGTTGGCCGCTGCCGATACGACAGGATATCAATGTATTGATCTGGATTTGTGATCCCGGGCTGCGGAATACAACCGCGGGTTGGACCGCACGGGAAGATGGAGTCGAAGGAGGCGACAGGTAACTGGGCCGCGAAGACAAGTGAAGCTGTGGGTATGGAGTGCCACTTCACATCGAGATCCCAGATGTTAAGCGCATCAACGGTCCCGCCATATCCGCCGCCATCATCCTGGGTACCGACAATTGGCGCCGGAGCATCGTTCTTCGGTTTAGTTCTGCCGTCCACATCCGGTGGGAGCAAGCCGTCGCCCATGAGCTCAAGCGGTACCACATTCGAATCCAGGAAGAACTGGACGGCACGCGCCGTGGGTTCTCCGTTAACCATCTTGTTCTTCTCGAGCGCGTAGACGCTGATCCCATACTCGTCGACATCCCCGAAATCGCGGGTGGTCAAAATATAGGAGTCCTTCCAGATGCTGTACTTTGGGTAGTCCGGGAAGAAAGTTCCGCCCGCCAGGTCTGGATCAGGTTGAGTAATGAAGGCATAGCGGTAATAGGCCCCGGTCGGGTCAGGGGTTTGGGAGATCGCCACACAGTCCCAGTATTGTGGGCCGGCGGAGGTGAACTGGCTGAGCAGCCAGCGGTCAGCAAACTGATCGTAGACTACAACTGGGTCACCCGATGGATTTGTGCAGTCGTCAACTGCAAATCCACTCCACAGCGTGCCGGTATCTACGGGTCCCAGCAACAGGTTACCCGATTTGTCGAAAATGCCGAAGACCAGGTTGATCATCTCAACGTAGTGATTCGGACCCACATCTCCGACGGGGTCAGGAGGGTTGACGCGGAATCCAAATGTGTTGAAGTTATCCAGATTGCTGAGCCCCTCGAAGTTTGCAAGTGGGGCAGGGACGGCCGGTGCAGCAGATGACGAAGTGGAGCCGCTCACGGCCCCGTCGCCGGAGAATCCGCGATCTGGAATATCTGCCCCACGGTCTGGCCGGATCTCGATTAGCTCAGAGGATGGAGCTGTTGTGTTTCCAGGGGCTGCGTTTGCAGCCATGTCACGTAATGTGGGGGAGATATCAAATGCTGCGGCATTTGAAAAAACTGGCGTTGGATTTTGGAACGCCTGAGCAGATACACGTGCATTAACGGGTGCAGCCGCTGCTGGAAAAACGCCGAACAGGCTGACCATGATCATCAACGTAGCAGCGAAGTGAAACATCTTAGTTGCTTTCATCATTTTCTCCTCTACGTTTAAGTTAGTCAATTTTGAATACGAGCAATTTCAAGAACAAGATTTGTGGGAACCACCTCCTTTCGAGCAGCGGGGAAACAAAAGCGACAGTTGACGGAATGGACAACTGCATCGCAGCGAACATTATTTCGTTCAGTGAAGTTGGGAAGATTGGCGACTGTGGTGTTTCGTTCGCCACCATTCCTGCATGTGCAGGTTCGTGACTTTTTATCGCTTATCTGATCATTTACTAAACTTCTTGGCAAAAATCACGAGTGAACATCACACGTTCAGTTTAGTAAATTATGCGATACTCTGTAATTGTATATTTATTCCACAAGAATTTCAAGAATCAAACATACTAGTATTAGAGCATTCTTAGATTCGAGTCGTGCTCTCTTTATCCGCTACTACCCTATGGGCACAATTTCTTTGCGAATTCGCACGAATCCTGAAATATTCGCAAGGCTTATCGTAAATTCGCGGATTCATTCTGTACACTAAGAGATCCCCGTTGCCAGAATCAAAAAGTCCCCAAACGATGATGTCTGGGGACTGGCGCTGGATCGCAACTATGCTATTCTGAAATCTCTTTTACAACTTCTCCAGTCTTTTCCGGTTCATCCATGCGGGTGGCGACATCTGCCTGGGCGATGATGCCCACCAGCATCTCGTCGTCATCCACTACGAGAATGCGCCGCAACTGATTTCGGGACATGGCATCGAGTGCTTTCTCGATCCTGTCATCTTCGCGGCAGGTCACTACTTCTGTCGTCATAACTTCTCGAACCGTGGTGGTGTTGGGATCGCGGCCGGCAGCCACTACTTTGAGCGCCAGATCGCGGTCGGTCACAATTCCCAGCAATTTCTTGGAGATCTTATCCTGCACAATCGGGACCGGACCAATATCCTTTTCCTTCATCAGGCGCGCTACAGTTGTAACCGAATCCTCCGGATGCGCGCACGCCGGATTTCTGGTCATCACATCACTACAAGTTGTCATGGTGGTTAATCTCCTTTCAGTTGAACAATCGACGGGAATCACTAGCTCGCACCATTCTGGTGTGCCCGTATTCTGGTTAACGCCCAGCAGGTATGTTTGTTACTGACAGGGAGCTATTCTGAGGATGCACCCCGTATCAGTTGTCTGAGCGATTTAGCCTCCGGGCATTGAAACGATGTAAAATTCATCCAGATATGACCCGACGGCGCATATTCTCTCGTCGAACGAGTCCGCGTGGCATCCATTTGCCGTTTGGACTGTTGCTGGTGGTGGTTGCAATTTCACTATGTCTGCTCATTCCATCAACGCCTCTCAATCTTTCCAGCCAGGATACCTCGGATAAGGCGTTGCCTACGGCGTTGGCGACGGTTACCCGTCCACCGCCTCCGACCCGGGAACATATCGGGCGCATCATCTTTACCTGTACGCGCGGCGACTACAACCAGCTCTGCCTGGTCAATGCCGATGGGACAGGCTACCAGCAGCTGAGCAGCCTGGAAGCACATAGTTATTATCCTGTTTATTCGCCGCTCGAAAAATCTGTTGTCTATGCCTCAAATCAGAATGGCGGGTTTTTCGACCTTTTCCTTTTCAACTTCGAGAGTACCAAGCTGACCCGCCTGACAAACAATATCGGCAACGTGATCTCGCCCAGTTTCTCGCCAGATGGCAGGAAGATCCTGTTTGCCAACCGCATTGCGGATGGACCGACTACCCTGTGGACGGTGGATAGTACCGGTGAGAACCAGGACCTGCTGTATTCTGGTCCGAACACGATCGTTGCCTGTGACTGGGCGCCGGTGGGAGATCGGATCGCGTTTGCGATGGCGGTCGATCAACCGAATAGCTATGAGGTCTTCATCATGAACGCGGATGGCTCGGATGTCCGGCAATTGACACGCGGACTCCAGGGCATCGGCGGGAGTATCGACTGGTCGCCGGATGGGCAGTCCCTGCTTATCTATGCGGGTCCCGCGGGTGATAAGAATATTTTCCTGGTGAATGTGGCGGCGGAAACCGCTGCACAGCTCACCAATGGCGGAAATAACGCGGCATCCTCGTTCTCGCCAGATGGCCAATGGATTGCCTTTAACTCTTTGCGAAATAACGATCAGGCTGATATATTTATCATGCGCCCGGACGGCACAGATCTGCGGCAGGTCACCACCAACGCTGAACCAGACTGGCAGCCACAATGGGAGCCGTAGCAACGCGACAGTCACTTTGTTTTGACGCAATACTGGAGGGTGAAGTGACTGCAACATTAGACTTTATTGGAAATGAAACTTGTGAGTATCACCGCCAGGCACATCAGGAACGCAAAGGATCGCAATTGGGTCGCCAAGCGCATTTTCTTGGCGCTCTCTGCGACTTGGCGGCTAATTCCGGTAAGGCCTATTCATGGAAGAGGTGTTATGAAAAGGTTTTTGTATATTTCATTGATTTTTTCCCTCCTGGCAGGTTGCAGCGGGCTTCCAATTTCCATTCCATTCCTGCAAACGCCGACGGCTGTTTCCTCGCCCAAACCGACAGCTACTCCCTTTTCGCTGCAGCCAACCAACACGCCGAACCTGTTCGTGATCAATACTGCAGAAGCCACCGGAACTCTGCCAGAGGGTACTCAACCCACTGGAACTCTACTTGCCACGAACACGCCTCTGCCCTCGGCTACAGCAACCTGGCGTCCAACCATCACCCTTGAACCCATCGACCCGAGTCTCTTTACGCCGTCGCCGAACCTCTTTCTGACGGTGAACCGCAGCACCAACCTGATCGTTTGGGGAAGCACCTGCGACGGTGACCGCACGTTGCGCATTAGCGCACAGGTGATGCCGGCGCGGCGATTGAAATTCGTGACCCTCTGGTATCGTCTGCAGGACAAATACAGCGGACGTCATACCGATTGGGGTGGCGGTGCGATCCTTAGCGATAATGACCAGGGCACGTACTTTTATAATCTTGAATTGAGTCAAATTCATCGCTATCGTTATTTTGAAGATGCCTGGTTCCAATACCAGCTGGTCGCATCCACGGTCACCCGCAAAGTGCTGGGTCGCTCTGTTGTATCCCGGACAGAGGTGTCTCTGACGCATTGCAAGGTTTTGAATCCATAACGTGCTTTTTCTCATTCGCCTCGCGGTCGTTCGCAAAGGATGTTTTCAATGAAGAAGAAACTTACCATTCTGCTCTTTTCCATTTTTCTGTCGAGTTGCGCATCGCTGTCTGACCTTGCCCAGTTGATCATCACACCCACTCCCGTACCGCCGGCGGAAACACCGACTGCGACACCGAGCATCACACCGGCCCCCACGCAGAATCTGTTTGCAACATCGACCAGCACGCCGCTTACCTTCACGCCCACACCCACGCAGCTCGGCGCGGAGCTGTTCACGCCCACGGGGACGGTCACCGAGTTTCCGATCACACCGGGTATTGTGCCGCAGAGCGCCGTCAGCGGCAACTATTTCACACCTGTGAGCATTGGCTTTTTGGCGGTGCTGGTCTCGAACAACGTGATGTATTGGAATGAAGGACCCTGCATGCCGCGCGAGGTGAAATTCTCGGCATTTGTAGAAGACACGATCAACACCGACAAAGTGCTGCTCTTCACCCGCCTGCGCGAGAAGAAGAACACGCTCAATATCACCGAGTGGAATTCCGGAGCGATCATGATCAAAGCCGACAACGGTTCCTTTAATTACACCGTCCATACCTGGAATCTGCGGCGCTTTTACTACTACAAGGATGCCTGGATCGAATATCAGCTTGTGGCGCTGACGAAAGACATGGAAATCATCGGACGCACCCAAATCTATGACCGTAACACCTCGCTCGTGAGATGTATGCCGGTCCAATGATATTTCCCGCCGAATTAATATCCCTTCTGGGGGGAGCATCGAAGCTGGTCGCGCTTACCGGAGCCGGCGCCTCGCAGGAAAGCGGACTCCGTACCTTTCGCGACGCTCAAACCGGATTATGGGCGCAGTACAAGCCTGAAGAGTTAGCCTCCCCGGAGGCTTTTGGGCGCGATCCCAAACTGATCTGGGATTGGTACGCCTGGAGACGGGAAGCGGTCAAAGGTGTACGCCCCAACGCCGGGCACTATGCGTTAGTGGAAATGGAAAAGCGCAGCCCGCAGTTCACCCTGATCACCCAGAATGTAGATGGCTTGCACCGCATGGCGGGAAGTCAAAATGTGTTCGAACTGCACGGCAACATTCAACGAGTGCGCTGCGCCGATTGCTATACGTTCGCTGAAATCTGGGATGATGACTCAGAGTCTGTGCCGCGCTGCAGGGAATGCGGTGGCTTATTGCGACCGGACGTTGTCTGGTTCGGGGAGGCGCTGCCGCGCGATCAACTGGAAGGAGCCGTGGATGCGGCGCGGTCGTGCGATGTTTTTTTCTCGATCGGTACCTCTGGAGTCGTGCAGCCTGCCGCCTCGCTGGCATTCGCCGCTCACAATCGCGGCGCGGTCGTGGTGGAGGTCAACGCCGAACCGACTCCGCTTACTTCGAAAGCGGATTATGCACTCCACGGCAAATCGGGGGAGATATTGCCCGAACTCGTGAACGCAGTGTGGAGTTGAGCGCTACGGAGTTGCCGTTGGCGTAATCCCCGGACGATTCTGATTGTAGGTATACACATTATCCGCCGATAAGCTAACTTTTCCATCGCCAATAATCACGCCGGCCCACGTACAGTCGAACGGATCTGCATCCGCATACGAGTCAATGAAGGTGTCGTTGATGTACAGGTTCATCTGTCCGTCATCGAAAAATACTGCCAGGGTGTTGGCTGCCGGATATTTGTGGATTGCTTCGCTCCGAGTAGTTTCGATAAGCGACTCCCAATTATCTTCCTGATGTCTGTAGACGGAGTACGAGGAAGACTTCGGCTGCACAAAGAAGGTATAGTATTCACTGTCCCCCTTACCGGCGCAGAACGCCAGCCCGTATTCGGTGGAAACATCTTCTTCGGTCGATAACTCTGCCTGAAAATAAAAGGTTTGAGTATAGGCATCGCAATCAAAGCAATACGCAAGGCCAACGTAACCGGACTCGTTGGATTCGATATATAACTTTCCATCTCGAATTTGAACGGTATTGTTCGAATAATAAGGTTCCCATTCGAGGGCATTCGAATCGAATTTATCTTCCACTACGGTCTCACCTTCGAAAGGCATCAGCAGGAGAAAGGCAGTAGGCGTGACGCTTGGAGGCGGGGTGTTCGTGCGGGTTGGACGCGGAGCAGGGGTTAGGGTAAGCGTAGGGGTTGGCGTAAGGGTCGGTGTTAGCGTTGGTGTCCGCGTAAATGTCGCCGTGGGAGATGGAAAATAGCGGTCTGAAAGGGAGAGCAAATCCGGCTGGAAAAAGATGAACATAAGAAGGAACACCAGGCAGATGATCCCAAAACCCGCGCTTAACAGTGCCAGCCTGACCGGTCGTGTGATTGTGTTTTCATCAATGGGCGTGCTGTCCGTATCCATGATTCCCATCTCCTTGAGGTTAGACAATCATTGTCGTACGGTCACGATATAGCGAAAGAAGTGTGTTCCCACAGGATAGACATCTGTGCCATCGTCAATATCCGCAAGAAAGGTGACCCGCGTTTCCAGTTGAAAGCGCCCGCGCGGCCAGGTGCTTACCACAGCGTAATATTCGCGGCAATAGGAATCATCGAAGCTGCCGCGGGAATCCACGACCACGAAGTTATCCATCGAAACCTCAGTCTCGCCGATGAAAAACTCTGGTTTGATGTTTTCAAAGTTTTCCTCGAGAATTTCCTGACTGGTGGCGCACCAGCCAAATGACCAGATGACGGATGTGGATCGGTCGAGTATGATCTGGTATTCGTACACGTCCCCGGGCTGGCTCACCCCGGATAAGTCCGGGCTGACGCTGGAGAGGTCGCTGAGGTCCGGAACGCTTCTCTCTCGGGCTGCTTTCGCATCTTCCGCGCTGCCAATCTTTGGAGTCTCGACCTGCCTGATCTCGCCGTTGACGAGCAGGGAATTGATCGCCTGCCAGGCAGGACTCAATGTCGCTCCGATCGGGACAATCACCAGGGCTGATGCTAGCGCCCAGGTGGCGATGAGGCGCCTCGAAACGGCGGCAGGAACCGGGTCCGCTACGATCTGCCTGGAGATCTGATGGACGATTCGCCGCAGCAGCCACCAGAGTCCGAGCGAGAGCAGGATCAAATATCCGACCAGCAACGCACTGAGCGTTTCGCCGTACAGCGAGAGAGATGAGCCTGACCCGGCGATGTAATCCAACCCGGTCAGGTAAACCAACGGCTCGAAACCGCCGTTCCAGAGTGTGTGCAAGCCAACAGAGAGGAGATAGGCTTTGAAGAGTTTGCCTGCGCCCCCTTCCTTCATGCGGAACCATCCCAGCGCGATGATGCCGGTGCCGAGTGGGTGCAGCACAGACCCAAACGAGCGCAGCAGGGTGATGCCTGCCCAACCCCAGCCATTGTAATTGGCGTAGAGTCCTTCGTACAGCATATTCTCGAGGATGGCAAATCCCGCGCCGCTCGCAAGACCGATGGCAAAAGCCTGTCGTTCGTTCTGGATGCGGAGGCGTCCAAACATGGGAATGCCGAGAGCTTTGGCAAACTCTTCCGGGATCGGTGCTTCGACCGCGACAACCGCGAGGATGACGAGTATCGCCGGCGAGGCGAAGATGCGTTCTATAAAGCCGGGCGCACCCCAGCCTATATCCGCGATGCCTTCGGCGAGATACCAGAAGGGTTCCAGCAGGAGATAGGCAAGATAGGGCAGGGTAGTTTCAAGGATGATCGCGACGATGATCGACAGTGTGCTGCCACAAACAAATGACAGAGCCATCTGTCGCCATGTGATGGGTTCACCCATCCTGCGAATGGACCATGCCAATACGGCAAAGGTGGAAAGCGCCGCCCCCAACATGAACAACGGTGGGAACAGGTAATCCGTGGCGATATCGAAGTTGATGATCAGACTTCCCAGCCCCAGGACCAGTGCGAGGGCGATCCAAAACACGTAGAAGGATGGAAATTTGAGAGCGGACGAGTGACTTCCGTTGATCGAACCCAGTCCATGGTAGACGGCGGACGACCCGCACACCAAACCGAGAAAGATCGCCGCGATCTGACCCAGGTTATAAGCCAGCAAATCCTCCACAGGAAGGAAGATTGGCAATCCAAAATAACCGACCAGCGCGGCTATTCCCAGCAGCACAAGTAAGATCCCAACCGCCACAGCGATGTATGCCCAGAATTTTGAAAGCTTATTGTCCATGATCGTTTCCTGGTTTAGAAGTATTCCACTTCGTTCAAGTCGTCCAGCATGTGAATTGCCTGGAGCCTGATCTCGGGATCCCCATGCCGAAATGCCTCGAGGGCATATGCTTTCGAAGTATCCTTCCGATCCCTTCTCAGGTACCACTTGCTGTATTCCAGATATTTTTCCGGGGTCATGCTTACCGGCGTCTGAACGTCCGAGCCCATGGGCGCCTCGACCTCCGGCATCGTGGCTGAAGCGGGGAGATTTCGTTCCCCTTTTTGTGTCATCCACCAGCAGGCGCCGCGATTGACCTGCGCGGCGCCCCAGAAGCTGCCAAACAGCCAGAGCGAACCATTGCCAAGCAGGAATAACCACAGACCGTCGTCAGGGTAATCGCCCATACTGATCGCGACGTTTGCGACCGCAGCGCGAAGGGCGATCAACAGAATTCCCTGTTGCGTGTGGCGATAGACAAATGTGCTTTTCGACGTCAAACCGGCTAAAAGCGGCAGATGGAAAATCAAGGGAACGAGCGCCTGGAGAACATGCTCATTCGCGGTTGAATCTCCTGTGTACCCTGAATACACCACTGCCAGAAAAATGGGGACAGTGATGATGGACGAGAAAAAAAGCCACATGTAAACACGCCTGGCAGCTTTTTTCTCTGACTCGCCGATCGTGGAATTCGAATTCGGATCCGGGTTCTGGCGCAGGATCCACACTACCGCAAGGTAGAACAGCACCGCGACGATCGACCAGAGGAAAAGGACGAGTGCCACCACGATGTGAACTCGCCAGCTTTTTAATCCATTCTGAAGCTGTCTCGCGGGACGCGCCGCGGGCTGAGTGTCCTTTTTCCCGTTCATCAGCGTAGCGACAATCCCTATTACGCCGATGATCACGATGACTACAGCGAGAACCATGAGGGAAACAATACCGGACATGCGCTACTCCCACTTCTCGAGGGCTTCGCTGAGCTCCTGAGAGCGCGCCCGCAATTGTTCACGCTTGAACTCCACCAGCACTGCGATCCCCATGATGAAGAGACCGACTCCCAAAGCCACAAGCCAGATGTTGATGTCGTAGACATTGACCAGCACGATCACCTGGGCAAGCAGGTTCAGCGCGCTCGCTCCGATCCCGGTGAAGAACGGAATTTTTCTCCGTTGGAGTACTCCCCACAAAATCACCAGCAGCGCCTCCAGCATCAGCAGGACGAAATACGGGAATCCTTTTGCGCCGTTCAGAGATTGCGTGAAGGATGTCAACAGCAGAACGCCAAGCCCAAGGATTTCGATCCCCACAGCATACCGTTTTCGATTGCGTTTCCATTCGAAATAAGAAACGGCAATGAAGTAGAGTCCGGCGGGGATGGCGTACCACTGCGGCTGGGTAACATCGTTTATGATCAACAGCATCGCCCAGGAGGCTTCGAGCAGTGCCATGCCCAGATAACCGAGGATGTACTGGCGTCCGCGATAGGCAATCGTCACGTACAGAGCGCCGGCAAAAGCCAGCGTCGCCGCGGCTGCGCTGATGTGGTCGAAGATCAGCGCCATGTTGATGATCGCGGCGTCCGCGGTCAGGAAGACGGCGCAATGCGTTAACGGTTTTAGCCACACCGTTAGGGGTTTGACTCGGCTTGAAGTCCATTCCAGGATCAGCGATAGCAGGTAGAGCCCGAACCCAACCCCGCCGTAGACGGCGAACGCATCCGGCAGAGCGAAATCCGATTGCTTCATCCACGCGCCGAGGGCAAGTATCCCGAAGCCAACCACGCCGTAGACGAGCCCACCTTCAGCCCAAAGGAAGGAGAACAGCGCCAGCAGGAGGGCAAATCCGCTTGCAACAATGATGGTGGTGTCGTAGCCGTACAACGCAATGGTCTGCCAGAAGAGGATGTCGAAAACCGCAAAGGCGAAAAATGGTCTGGACCAGGGGTGGCTGAACAACCGTTTCGTGATGGACCATCTAAACGCATCATCCGTATATGCCTGCGTGAACCATCGGCTGAAGCCATACCCCAACAGCGACATGATCCATGCCAGCGCCATGAATGGGATGGAAAGCAGATGCGCGCCTCCGCCTTTCGGATCGATCGTGAAATAGGTGAGCAGCGTCATGTGCGCGGTGAAGAGGCCTGCATACAGCCAGGCAGGGGTGCGGAAGAGCCAGGTGGATGTCCCGTATAGAATTGTCGCAATGCCAAACGCAATAGTGATCGAAAGCGGATTGACGTAGGAGAGCGAGATCATGCTCACGCTGAGAGCATAGGCGAGCAAATAAAACGACATGGCGGGATGAGATAACCAGTCAACGAGTACACCCGTGCCCAGGCGCGCCAGCGGGCGTTTATGGAACACAAAACGACCCAGTCCGATATAGAGAATAATAAGTGGAAGCCAGGCGAGACCATACCAGCGTGTTTCGAGTGAAGTCAATGTGACGGCAAGATAGTAGGGCACGGCTGCCAACCACGCCGCCGGATAGATGAATAAGGTCTCCCCGAAGAGCCATCCGCATAAGGCGTAGAATATTGCCGCGACTGTATAGACCTGCAGCGCAAGCACTCTGTCCGAACTCGAAGCCGCGAGTGCGATTGCGCTCAACACGAACGCCGGCGCATAGAACGGCACGGCGAACGGATGGATTTGCTCTTTGATCCTGTTGCCGCGCTCAAAGACCTGTCCGATGGCGAGATAGACGATGGCGATGCCCATGAATATCCACGCGACCCATTCTGCTTTCAATTGACCCGAGTTATGCAAAATGAGCAATGCGATGACAGGCGCCAGGACATTCGAAAGATACAGCCAGAATGTCTGTCGGAAAATGTAAGCTGAGAACGCGTACACCACCGCGTCGAGTATGAGCACATATATAGCCAGGCGTTCATCGCCGAAGGAAATCATTGCACCGATGGCAGTCAGCGCGTAGCTGCTGCTGTAGAGTGCCCAGGTTGGGACGGTGGCGATGCCTCTCGATTTCGCGTTCCGAACCGCCAGTCCAATGGCGAGGTAAAGAGGCGCGGCGAGGGCGAGGGTTACTCCACGCCAAGGGAGGGGATACTCAATATAGGCGAGATACTGCGTGAGTAGAACCGGTGTCGCGTAGCAGGCGAAGAACAGGAAGATGGTAGCGATGATCCCGCGCGCCGTCTCATCCGCTTTTTTGAAGAAGAAATTGACAAAATCTTCGAAGGATGTGTGCCTGCCATAGTGGACGACGAGATAGGAAACCAGCACCAGAGGAATTGTGATCCCCAGGGCGTAGATGTTGGTCAACCGGTCGGGAGTGGAATGGATCAGCGCAAAGATCGCCAGCACGTACCCCGCCAAATATGGACCGTGCGAGTAGCGCGTCTTGTTCTTGTCCAGGGCAAACCCAATGACCAACAGAACGGTCGCCCATGCCAGCCACGGAATGACGAGAAGCAGCGGCGTGAATGTGATGCTGTAGATTTTCCAGGAGAGTGTGAACGGGATGATACTCAACCAGGCAGAGCCGTGCGCGAAACCGCGTGATTTGAAGACCGCGGCGGATGCCGCGTAGAAAATTACCGCAAGCGCTTGAAGAATGCGGAATGCCAGGAGTTCACTTGCATCATTGAGGGTGTGAACGTCAAAGAGGTATTGGATGGTCAGCGGCGCCGTGATGAGAAGCGCGAGAGCCGTATAGAATTGAGCGGTACTGTGCCAGGGCATCGTATATGTCGATTGAACGCCTCGGAGCCAGAGAGCGATCCCAAGGTACGCGAGAGCTGATACGACGAGTCCCAGCCAGGCGAATGAAGAAGAAACATTCAATTCGAGGAGAAGCAAAACACACCAGACCGGGAATGCCCAGGCGGCGAGCCATTGGAAGAGATTTTTGGCGTGAGTCCGCGACACGCTGGCAGACTTACCGAAGGTGAGGCTTGTGAAATCAGCCCACGTTTGGTGCCTGCTGAAATGGACCAGGAGAGCGGATGTAATCGCGGCGAGAATCCAAATGCCCAGCGTCCATGCCAGGGTTGTCCGTTCGATCAGGGACCACAGGACCGACCAAGTCAATAACATGTACGCGCCGAGATATAACGGATTTGAATAACGGATCTTTGCCCGGTCGGTGAAGATCGCGGCGAGGAAGTGGATAATTCCCAAGCCTGTCCAGGCGAGTGCATATTGGGGAGTGGTTAGCTCTCGACCAAACAACTGCTCGCCATATCCAATGAAGAACAGCGTGACTGGAAGGAAGGAAAGGAATGGGGTCAGATACAGTGTCCAGTTTCGTTGATACAGGCGTGAGGCGGCGATCCCCAGCAGGACCAGGGCAATCTCGGCAAGGATGACCGATTGATAATCTTTCAGGTTAATTCCGCGGAAGGCGGCAAGCGTGCCGTGCCAAACGAGCCCCAGGCTGAGAAGTGAGAGGGCAACGGCGCCCAGGACAGCCGGCAGGTGAAACTTCTCGAACCAATATCTGCGCGCATCGATGCGAGTACGTGCGAGCAACCGTTCAACGATCACATAGATCGCGGCGAGACATACCCAGGCGAGAGCGTCATATTTGGGCGGCAAATTGACGAGCGTCAGGAACTGCCGGAATGTGATTGCAAGGCTCAACGCCGATGCCCATGCCCAGCTCGCCGAGAACGCCTCCAGCCTGAAATAGGAGGCGCTGAATACGTACAGGGCTGTTGCGACAATCGGCACGATTGCAGCAAACCAGGGATTGTTCGAGCCCGGCAAACCTGGGAACAGCGAGTAGACAATGGCATAGACGCTCAGCGAATAGCCGATGATGAATATCGGGATGGGGTGAAATTGCTCCCGGCTTTTCTGGAATCGGTTCAGGTAAATCGCAACAGGAATATAGGCGATTGCACCGAGTAGAACATATGCGAGACCGTGAGCCTCCGCTGGCATCCTAAATACCATTAGGGATAAGGCGAAAGCCCAGACAAACAAGATACTGCCAAGGGTCGTTTCGATGAGGCGGTTATAGATATAGGCGAGCAAGCCCGCGGATGCCGTGGCAATGAGGATTGAGATCAGTAGCGGATAACGCTCTGCAAGTGAGAAGGAATGAGGATCGGGAACAGACGCAACGATGCCTGCAATACAAAGAACATAGACGAACAAATGGATTGGCAGGCGATATTCTTTAGTGCGTTTATGCAGTTGTTGACCAACGCCAATATAAGCGATGCCAAGAACAGCAAGCACCGTCCCAAGCCAGGGGCGCGGCAGGTCGCTTCCGTACCAGGCAACGGCGATCCATAACGGAACGATCGATACAGGCAGCCAGAGAAAGATGGATTTACCAAGTCCATAAGGCAGCCAGTTTGATATTTTCGCAAGCGAAGCGTGTTTACCACTGTCCTGCAGGATCAATGACAGTACGTGCACCGAAAAGGCAAGTCCGAGCGAGATCAGCGCGGGAGTGTTCTGCCACTTATCCCATGTGAACAAGAAATCGAGTGGAAGCGCAGCTAGAGCCGCAAGTGTGATCGTGTGCGCCCAGAGGAACAGCCAGTCGGCGTGCGCTTCTGATTTGCGTAGGATGGCTCCGGCGCAAACATATAGAAGACCGAGTCCGACCCAGGCAACGGTCATCCAGCCAACAGGCTGGGCAAGATTCAGGTCGCTGAACCAGCGCGCGAATCCGAGCGTAAATGGAACTACGAACAACAGAGAAGCAAGCGCACTGTAACGCGCCTTCCTAAACAGAAATGCACAAATGGCGAGATCGAAGGATGCCAGTGTAAGCGCGGAAACAGCTTCCCAGGTTTTGGCAAAGAAGGCAGCTGCGTACCCACCCAGCAGTGCCAGACCGATGAGGGCTAAGCCGGACGTGTTCAATGCCCTGACATAGTTTTTGAGGATGTTCGAATCGGACTTGTTTCCACGCAAGAACTGACCAATCATCAGATAAGCCAAAGCAAGGATCGAAGCAACGGTTGGATACCATTCGATCGGCAGTTCGAAAACCTGCGCCCCATAAATGACGGTCCCGATCGATGCTCCCAGACCGGCATAGGCAAAGACTATGGACGGGAAATACCAGGCTAAAGCAATGTATCCCAGCATGCCTGCCAGGAACGCGGTCATCTGTCCCACAGGCGGTTTGGCGGGTGAAAAGATGATATAGAACAAACTGGCAGGGATCAGGATTTGCGAAAGATAACGCGAGGCGCGCCCAAAACCCTTCCAGGCATCGCCGCGCCTCACGACCTGACCGGCGAGTATGGTCATAACAAATGCCGATAACGTTACGGAGAGGACTGTCCATTCGAGCGGTGTGTGCAGCACGCGGCTGATCGCAACAGCTACACCCACGCCAGCCAATAATGTCAGATAGTCGAAGAATTCGCCGTGTAGTCTCCACGCTGTAAAGGCGTAGAGGCCTGTGCAGAAGATGGCGACGATGAGCCAATAAACGGGTCCGTTGACGCGACTCGCCAGACCGCCAAGTTGAAAAACGGCGTAGAAGTCCACGGCAACCAGGATCGCCCCGATACCTGTGAGCACGCTGCCAGCCTGGCTCAGCTTCAGGCGAGTTCGTAATGTCCATCCGCCCGCGTAAAAGGAAACCGGCACGGCCGCGATAAATAGGAGCTGAATGACCAGTGAGAAATTGTCCCAGAAGCGAATGACCAGCACCGTTGCAGAGACAACGATCATGAACGCGCCGAGGTACAACAGCGCCCGCAGGAGTGCGCCGGATGTCGCGGCATCAGAAATTTGCGTGCGTATTTTGTTCCAGTCAACGGGTGGTCGCTGGGGTTTGGGCGGTGCGACAGGTTTTGTGACCTGTGGTTTCGGAGCAGGAACCGGTTTGGATACCACGACAGCTGCAGCTTGCGGCTTTGCCTCGAGAACCGGGGCAGGTGGTGCGACAGGTTCGACTACCGGCTGGGGAGCAGGCGTCACTTCAGGCTTTGGTTGAGGCGCGGGGATTTCCTCTTTCGGTGGCCTGAGAATTTTGAGAAGTTCCGCTTTGCGAGTGAAGGCATACTTCTGGATGAAGTCAATTGCGCGCGTCCCCAATTGCGTTTCATGATTTTTTGTCCATGTCTGCATGTAATCGAGATGCGCAAGTTCCTCGATCAAACCCCGTTCAAATGTCTCCCCACAATGGGAACATTTGACTAACACCTTGTCGTCTGAAATGTGTTCACAGTTTGGGCACTTCATGGAGCCACCTCATCCATGTTGGTCCATATCAACAAGGAAATCGGGCATTTTGCATGGGCAGTTACAAACAGCGTTGTCATAATGTTTCCTCTCATACAATATATCCCCGATGCCAGAACGAAAACTGCCAAAAACCGCCAACTTTTTTTCTCAGGAGGTTACACTTCTGTGCGAAACCCGCCTGATATGACCATACTCCAACGCCCTCATTATGTCCCTCTCTATGATAAAACCCGCCTGCATGACTTTGGTTGTGAGAAAAAAGGACGGGACGAGTGTTCTCATCCCGTCCTAGTTACTCACCTTACGCAATTTCGCCGCAGAGCCACACACCTGCCTGATTTTTGAATTGCTTGGCAATTCATAGCCAATCACGGGCGGTGCCAGGGGAGAACACGGAGAAGAAACCGTCATTTTTTCTCTGCGACTCCGCGTCTCCGTGGCTAGACCGCGTAACATCAGTTAGTTATCCTAATACCACCCCGCTACGCGG
>Ga0065705_10002042_pt1 | contig 16378 bp, 16 predicted proteins | sample SwibulcommuniRL2_FD_59092 | JGI IMG/M metagenome (GOLD analysis project Ga0065705, IMG submission 59092) | Bulk soil microbial communities from switchgrass field near Rose Lake, East Lansing, Michigan, USA - RL2 Bulk Soil v2 (version 2) | ecosystem: Environmental > Terrestrial > Soil >...
ATTAGAGAGCGGGAAGATCACCGGCCGATCCGTGTGTTGGCCCATTAATCGAACAATGTCTTCTGTGAAAGCTCCTGGTTGGGCTGATGTACCGATCAAAACAGTCGGACGCACATTCTCGACGACATCAAGAAACGTGAAGCAGTCCGATCGTTCCTTCTTCCAATTCTCCAACGAGTCTATTGGCTGAGCATATCGGCGTTTTGCTGGTTCAAGATCGGCACGCGCTGAATGAACGAGGCCGCGACTATCAATCAACCAAATTGCCGATCGGCTCTCACCTTCAGATATTCCCTCCAATCTCATTCCCTCAACAATAAGATCGCTGATACCGATAGCGGACGATCCGGCGCCTAAAATCACTACTTTTTGCCGACCGAGGTGCGACCCTTTCACCTTCATCGCCGCGATCACGCCGGCAAGCGTCACTGCTCCGGTACCTTGAATATCGTCGTTGAAGGTGCACAAGCGATCCTGATACTTGTTCAGTAAACGCGCCGCATTACCTTTTGCGAAGTCTTCCCATTGCAAAAGCACATCAGGAAACCTCTTGGTCAAGGCCGTTACAAAAGCTTCGATAAAATCGTCATACTCCGCGCCGCGCACACGTTTGTGCCGCCAACCGAGGTAGAGGGGATCGTTGAGTAGTTCTTCGTTGTCCGTTCCTACATCGAGGAGAATCGGCAGAGTGGTATTTGGATAAATGCCCGCGCACAAGGTGTAGAGCGACAGTTTACCGACAGGTATCCCCATCCCGCCGACTCCTAAATCGCCCAAGCCAAGTATTCGTTCACCATCGGTAGCCACCACCACCTCGACTTCACTCGAAGGAGCGTTGTCGAGCAAGGTGTCGATCTCGTCTTTGTAAGGATAGGAGATGTAAAGTCCACGAGGTCGACGGAACACGTGGCTGTAACGTTGGCAACCCAGACCCACCGTCGGTGTATAGACGATTGGCATCATCTCGGTTATGTGATCAAGGACCAGACGATAAAACAAAGTCTCATTGCGATCCATTAAGGAAGTAAGGAAGACATAGCGTCCAAGATCCGAAGTCTTAGCTTTGTAGTTCTCGTAAGTGCGAGCCAGTTGTTCGTCGACTGTTGAGGAATGGTAGGGCAGCAAGCCGAGTAGTGCTAATTCCCGTCGCTCGTCCTCAGGAAACGAACTTCCCTTGTTGAACGTCGGCGCATCGAGTAACTGTGATCCCGTTAGAGAAACCTCCAGCGGGACCTCAACATCAACTTCAGAGTAAACGGGTCGACCAGCAGTCACGTCTCCACCTCCTTTGTGTAGCAACAATCGCTACTTCGCATCGGTTGAAGATGCAACTACAGTTTGGCATCGATCGTTGATTGACACGCGAAACACCGCGCTGCAGCCGCATCACCAGCTAATCGCCGCTGATCGATCTCTTCGTCGCAATCTATGCACCGGCCATATAGACCCTCGATCAAACGATCCTGAGCTTCGCCGATTTCGCGAAGCCGCGATTCCAGTTGGGCGCGGTGTAGCCATTCGAGTTCCCGAGGTATCTCGTCTGAAGGATCTGACTCAGGTCCGGCATTCACTTGATCATGAACCAGCGCCCCCTCATCAATCAGACTTTGGGCAACTTCCGTTTTCTCGTCTTGAAGCCGATGCCAAATCTCTCCACTAAGTGCAACCACCGGGGGATCACCCAATCCTTCAACGCTCTCAAGTAAGATTCCGTCGTAAACCATAACCACCTCATTAGGGCAGATTGATCCACACAATGCGGACCTACTGAACTAACGCGCAAGCCTCATTCCCCGTTGGAATCCACGTTTTGGCGGGACTTTGTTAGTGCGATCGTGNGTCGGCTGCGGATTATCCCCGAATTGCTNAAGGATTTATTCCCACTTGATGACGGAAAGACGCTACAAAATCNCAGTGAAGGTCCCGGCACAAGCTTTGCCGAGCGGAAGACTGCTAGAGGACGCTCCAAGTACTTGAAGAAGGAGGTCACACTGATGGATCACGAACAGGACGAACTATTTCAGAGTGCGGCGGAGACTCTCACAATTGCCCTGTCAGAAGGTATCGCTCTCGACAAGTTAAGCCCGCTCGACACGATTCGTCTCCAAACACGCAACAGTCATTACCGCATTTTCCTGCTTGATCCACAGACAGGACGCGCTCTGATAGAGGGTGGGCCCTTTCCGGAGCCCGTTGACGCACTAGTGAATGGTTCAGTCACTACGTCCAGATTCAAACCTGGATGGATAGGAGTTGGAATGCGTCTTGAATTCTGGACTGATGGGAAACTCACGTCGACTTCACCAGTTCAGTCTTATCACGTCGAAGCTCACACGCCCGTTGAAGCTATGGCCAGCTTATGTAAATGAAGTATTCAATTCTTACATCGTTGCTGCCAGCCCTACTCGTCGATCAATCCTCTAGTACCAGCAATGCGGTTTGTCCACCACCTGACGTCACGTTCAATAGGGCCGATGCTGACAAACGGATTAACGCCCCTTCGACTTCGTTATGAAATAGAAATGGATTGAAATCCACGAACATCTCACTTAAATAAACTCGATCTGAGTAGGTGGGGATGTCAACTTTTTCTCCGGGAACCCTCTCCTGAACTACATAAGGATGTTCGACCGCATATCCCAGCGCCGTTTCCCATTCGTCCGGTTCCATCTCCCAGCCGAGAAAAACTCCATGGCCACCGTAGTCATCATTCGGCTTTAGCACAAACTCTTGCTGGTGTTCACGGATTAACTCCAACAGGTTTCGCTCTGCTCCGCGAAAGTTTGTGATCGAATGCCTTACCAGACGTGTCCAGGGTATGTGTCTGCTGATCGCTGCCAGCTCGTTCGGTTCGAACAGATAGTGATAGGACGGGTCGCTAAGAACTGCAAAGCTCGCCTTTTTGTGAACGAGCTTAGTGCGAAATGAGTTTGCCATAAAGACGCGACGATCCTTGTAAGCGCGGGCCAACGGGTGTTGCTGACCGAACTGATTGAGAAACTCATGAATAACTACTCGCTTGTAGAGAATATCTATTCGAAAATCACCTGCATAGAGACAGTCGCCGTTATACGTCAGATCCGCTGGATCAGCGATTACGGAAGGATATCCACACTCAACGAAATAATTCTGCAGCACTCGAAATTCACTGTAGGTTGGAACGTCGCGCCAGTCGACGATCGCGATGTTTGGCGTTTCCACGTCACCGCCCCAGTTCCGGTATGCACGTATTAACGATTTCAATAGTGCTTCATGCGGTCGCGGCAACCAGTGATTGTTATCAACCAGGAATGATCTCACCTGCGGCAACGCGAACAGGAGTTTTTCGAGTTGCATCTGATCGCCAACGCCCGCTGGCGTCTCGGCGTTGTATTCCAGAAAACAAAACCCTGCCGACGTAATGTAAGAATCGAGTCGACTGGTTACGCAAAGAGGAGCGTAACCGGGATCCACACGCGCCATCTTCTCCTCGAGTGGAGTCAGGCACAATAACTCCATAATCGCTTGATTGTTCAGTGCTTCATTGGCAACTTTTTCAAGCGCATGAGCAATGACTTCAGCGGCATCCTTGATCGCTTCGTATTGATGGCGGTGCAGAATGTGTGGGCGAAGGAAAGGACAAGTCGGCCGTTCGCCGTGAAGTAAACCTAGTTCGTGTTGTGCGGAGCGCAGTTGATCGAAAAGAGGCGGTCCGAGACTTGTGTCCTCAAGGATCGATTGATCCAATTTCGTTACCCTGTCATCGACTGAGGCGAGCCGCGGTGATTTGGCGGCATCGCGCGCACCGCGCTTCGTCCCAGCAGACGCGGAAATGCTTGTCTTCGAAATGAAGTTACTCATCCATTTTGGTTGTTCAGGGGCTTTAGCGAGCGTTCGAAATCTGACGCGGCGAAGACTTGAAGCCATAACGCTCCGGGTGGCAGTCGCGACGACGGAGAAAGCTCTGTGTAAATGTGACTAATGCCAGTCAGGGAGTACTGAGAATGATTCTGTTAACCTCAGCGGACTGGCGAGTTAGGTAACTGTCAATTGATGAAAGCAAATTCGTCTTTTCAGCAGTTCCAGTCTCGATCAGCATCCGCCTCGGTTCTCGATCTTTCAGTCCTCCCCGGCCAGCATTCTGAGCAGCCTGTCGCCACTCCATTCGCTCGAGCTTTGGGTTCCCATTGATTAACAGAGCAACACGTATGCCTAAACAAGAACCAGCTTAATCGGAGATCTTAAGAGCTTTAGGGTGTGCTTTTGCGGAAACTTCCTCAACGAACACCGCAAAAGCTCACAACCTGACAAGGTGTGCGTCGCCGACCAATATTTTCGTGAATGTTTAGCCAAGTGTCGCGGACAGCCTGGATCGCCAGTACGTTGATCCGGCGCGCCGCAGGAGCTGGCACGCGCCGGATAGGCGCTCACTCAAAAGTAAGAATTCTCCTGGGACTCTATAGCCAGGAAGTTTGACGACCTGCTCGTTTCGATTGCGGGCAGTGACACCAGGTAATCAAAACCTGTATAGATAGTCCGCAGCATATACTTGTATGGACATCCGATACCTAAATACGGATTTAGAAATCGAATCCAAGAGCGATCTTTCGAAAATCGTGGATGAGTTTGGTGACGATGTAAGTGTTCTTTACCATGGTGAAGTAAGAGGCTACCAACATGCTTCTTTTGAAATTCCCGGCAACACAGCTGGTGCGGACGAAACCATCAATTCGTTTTGTTCTCTTATAGAAAACCTCCCGGAGGAAGTGCGAGAGATTTGGGACGGATGCTGCTCACGGATTATAGACGTTGGCTACGAAAGTGGTACCTCTCCGCAAAACTTTCGTTCGGAGATTAGAGCCCATACGATTCAACGAGTCGCTGCAGTTGGAGCTAGTATCGTTATCACGATTTATCCATTATCCGACCAGCCATAAAACGAATTTCGTAGGACGAAATGAGCCTGAGCCTCTCGCGCAGTTCTTACAATCCACGAAAGCTGGTGTCCTTGTAATGACTATTGCACCAAATCTCCTGTCTCACTCGTCAGACACAGACCAGAAGAAAGACGCGCACGAACTGATCGACGCGAGTGTAATCTGGCTGGCGAATGCGATTCGCACTAAACAAGTTTCGTCTGAAGAAGTAGTGCGCGCATTTCTTCAACGGATGGAGCAGGTCAATCCTAAGATTACTGCGGTAGTTCAACTTCACCGGGAAGCAGCACTCGCTGCCGCGCGCGCCGCAGACAAAGAGGCGCACGCGAAAAACTGAAGGGGTCGCCAGCTATCGGGATAAATAGCAGCTGGCGACCCTCTTGGTAGTTGGGGCAACTGGCAACTTTCTGCGGGAGCGGAACTGAGTTAGAAGTTACCTTCGCTTCTGCAGACGTCTCCGGACTACGCCAGCAGCTCCAAGGAGACCCGTCCCCAGCAATAATATACCTGCCGGTTCAGGAACTGCTGTGCCGGTTATCTGTCCCTGTACGGTTGTGATTCCGTTGTTTGAAGCCGGAGGCACAAGGTTCAATGGGTTGTTGGTTATGGAATAGGTAATTCCGCCGATCGTCACGGCTGTCACGGTAAAATTAACGACTCCGCTACCAGAATTAGAAGCGCTAAATGTTCCGCCGAATGTCGCCGCGAAACTGTCAGACCCAGCAACCGGCACCGTCTGCGTAATTGTCAGAGTGAAAGTACCGGTCGCGCCTATTACGCCATTGCCACTGAAGAAAGTTTGGAAGTTCCCGAAGCTCGAGCCTGTAGGGGTACTCAAACTTGTAGATCCCAAGCCAGTAAACGTAATCATGAGCGCGTTGCCCATGCCACCCAAAAAAGTCACGGAATTCGTGCCGCTCCCAGCGCAACCTGCGCACGTGAACGTACCACTAGTACTGAAGGTAACTGGATCCGCTTTGGCGGTTCCTGCCGCTATCGACAAGAAGCCCGTCACCATCACCAGCATCAAAGAGGCTTTTAGAAAAATCCTCATGATTAGTGTCCTCCCGAATTACCCTTGCATGGTAAACCTAAGGTCTTGTTCAACACTCCGAATCGCCGGGGGCGATTGTTTTGTAATCGAGAGTCCAGAGGGCAACTCTGGGATTCCCGATTTGCGTTAAATCTTGCGCCGACGACGAATTGCCGCAGGTGCGCCAATGAGACCACTACCTAAGAGACGAAGCTCGCCGGTTCTGGGACGGCATTAGCTAAGCCGCCGATGCCGCCGCCATTAGACAAAAGCTCATAACGACAATAAAAACCCTTGGTCCGCTTATGGAATCCTTGGTTTTTTGGCGCAGGGAGAGGGGTTGTTTGGTTACGGGGGAAGTTTGATTGTCGGGAAGGTCCCTTGTTGTCGGGAAGGTCTCTTGTTGTCGGGAAGGTTCTTTGGTTGTCGGTATAACACACTCACGTGAAGTCGGTTCGTACGATACGGTACATTGGATCGGCTCGGCACCTGTTTCTCGTCTCGCAATGTCGTCCGTCAGAGCGGATTGTGCGAGCACGACACCCGACAACTAAAGCACCAGGATCAACAACGACACCGTATTCCTGCCCAGTATTAGCCTCCACTCATAAAGGCGGGAACTAAGGGCGCGAACTGTAACGGCGAGGAAAAACTTTCCCGGCGCTGTCGTTCCGATCCAATTAACGCTTTCCGAAATCGATGACAATGCCGAAGGCGAGACGGCCACGGTTGTGTGTTTCGCCAAAGAACTTTGGTCGAAAGTAGTCCAACTGAAACGTGCGAATCGACACGTGTTTCGCTACTCGCACGTCGAGTCCACCTCCGAATGCCGAACTGAATCCGGTATCAGAAGCAGAAAATCTTTGTCCGAGAAACGACGCACTCTCGTGGAAGCGCGTGGCGCCGAATAGAGCGTAGCCAAATGGCGTGAGTCTTTTTCCGCGACGAAAGATTCGAGGTCCGAATAGAAACGAATGCGCGTTTTGGTCGACCCGTACGGGGCCGTCCTGTTCGCTGCCATAGTGACCGCTGAAGTCAGCCACCAAGCCTAACCATTTGTTTACATTTCCTGTTACCGAGGTATTCCACCCATGAAAGTTTCCGCCGGCCCATGAGTAGCCGCCAAAAACTTCAACCTTCGGGGTCTCTTGTGCCGAGGCGAATGTGGTAGCAATCAGGATTAAGCAAACAGCGCACAGTGTTTTTTTCATTCAAGTTCTCTCCTCTTCGGGTTTGACTAACGCGACCTATCGCAAATCGGGAGAGAATTTGACGAGTAGTTATAGGACTTCTCAGAACGCGGTCGCTGTGGTCTTAGTGATAAGGGAGAAGAACGGAGAGATCGTCCGAATGCTTACGTTTTGACGTCCAGAAATAAAGTTTCGGACTTTTTGGATCACAGAACATGTATTCAGTACCGTTCGCGTTAGCGGATGGCCAACACACATCTCGCGTTGAGTCGTGGCCATACGCTACCGCGAATGGTACTGAATACAATCCTTACCGTCCCGCGTGTCGCTGGCCATCCGAATTTATCCTCTCTTCACCCGTTTTTCTGAATTCGGATGGTGTGAGGTTCGTGTACTTCTTGAAGACTGCATTAAAAGAAGATTTCGAATTGAAGCCTACGTCTTCTGCAATGGCGAGAATTGAAAGATGTTTCTTTTCCGGATCGAGCAGCCGGCGTTTGGCCTCCTCCACTCGATGGGCGTTGATGAAGTCAAGAATGTTCTGTTGAAGGTGCTCGTTCACCACCTGCGAAAGATGTTGCACCGGTATTGGAAGCTTCGTCGCCAACTTCTGGAGCGTGAGATCTCCATCGGTGTAGAGTTTTTCAGGCTCCATCGCGTGTCGCAGTCTCTGAAGATACTTCTCAGCCCGATCTGGAGTGAGCGTCGATTTTTCGTACTTCTTCGCAGCCTGAGGTTCTTTGTCGCCGGTGAGTACTTCAGGGTTTCTCAGTCCGAGATAAGCCAAAACGTAAACGAAAATAGTTAATCCCAACGGAAGGATCATAAAGCGCTTCCTTTTTGCGAGGAATGAAGGCAAATTCGACAGACATTGTCTTCGCCTTTGCGGAAACTTCCTCAAGTGACCTCGCAAAAGCGCGCAAAATTTTTACAGAACTAGTGACGATGCTCCGCATTGGCCCACAGATGATCGCAGGATCCAACTGGTTGCATTGGTTTCGGCTTAGCAGATACGCGGAATGCAGCTTGCCGCTGATCTAATGGTTACAGAGAAGCATCGCATGCAAACTTAATCTGGACGCAAACTCATTTAACCGAGGAGAATTTATGGAGAACAAGTACTTGTATACAACGGAAGTTGAATGGACCGGAGAACGTCACGGAGAATTGCGAGCACCGGCACTTCCGAAACTAACCGTCGATGCACCACCGGAGTTCAAGGGGCACGAAGGTGTTTGGACTCCGGAACATCTTTTCGTGGCATCAGTGAATTCGTGCTTTATGACTACGTTCTTAGCGATTGCCGAGAATTCGAAGCTCGAATTTGTAAAGTTCCACTCAGATGCAGAAGGAAAGCTTGAAAACGTCAAGGATCGAGGTTTGATGATTACGCACATTACGCTGCGACCAAAGCTGGTACTCAAACATAGCCGCGACACTGAAAGAGCTCTGCGCATCTTTCAAAAGGCCGAAAGAAACTGTCTCATTGCCAATTCGATTAGAACTGAAACGGAGCTTGAGCCAGAGGTTAACAGCGACGACAACTCCAAGTCGTTGAGGTAGTCGGTTCATAAATCTGGCTGAGCGTTAGTCGGTATGAATGTTGCTGCTAAGTACTCTTGGTCCAAATTGAAAAGGAGTTAAAAATGAAAACTAGTGGCGTCACAAAAGCAGTTATCGGTGTGACTGCAGTCGGAGCCGTTGGCACAGCATACGTTTTAACTCAAAAGAGAAAGCACACACTTGAGAGGGAGTCTTGCAATAACGTTCGCGGCTTCGTTAGTCCGGGTTACGAAGCGGTGCGTGAGACATTCATTGAAAACTTCTTGAGACGGAATGAGGTGGGCGCAGCTTGTTGCGTGTATCGGAAAGGTGAAAAAGTCGTCGACCTATGGGGTGGTGTGAAAAACAAGACCACAGGTGAGCCGTGGGAAGAAGACACAATGGCGCTAGTGTATTCAGCGACCAAAGGCCTGTCAGCGATGACACTGGCGGTGGCGCATTCTCGTGGCTGGCTCAATTACGATGAACTCGTATGCACTTACTGGCCCGAATTTGCTCAAAACGGAAAACAGAAAATTACAATGCGGCAGCTGTTGGCTCATCAGGCTGGGTTGTTCGCGCTCGATGAGCCAATTGACAAAAGCCTAGTGCAGGATCGCGATCGGCTTGCGGACGTTCTTGCTCGTCAAAAACCAGCCTGGGAGGCTGGAACGCGGCAGGCATATCACGCGATCACAATCGGATTCTACGAAGCAGAGATCCTGAGGCGCGTCGATCCACTGCACCGGAGTCTCGGCCAATTCTTTCAGGACGAAGTCGCCGCGCCGTTAGGATTGGAATTCTACATCCGCTTGCCAGAATCGATTCCGGATTCGAGACTCGCACCACTCGTTGATCCCGGCAAGTTTGAAATGGCGTTCGGTTTTCCGTTTCGGATGGCTTTATCAATCGCCAATCCTCATTCGAATATGCGGCGAGCACTCCTCGGGTCCGAACTAGCACACGACGCGCGAAACATTTATCCGCGCAACCTTGAAATTCCCGCGGGAGGCGGTGTCGGCACAGCGCGAGCCATCGCTCATGCATACAGTGCTTTTGCGACCGGTGGCGAAAAGCTAGGATTGAGACCGACGACTTTGCAACAGTTGAGGACGCCAGCGGTTCCGTCAACGCATGGCTTCTATGACGAATGCATAAAAGGTGACGTGGAGTTTTCGCTCGGTTTTATGAAACCCAATTCGGGGTTCCCGTTTGGAAGTCCGAGCGCATTCGGCTTTCCCGGTGCGGGTGGTTCGTTGGGCTTCGCGGATCCTGAGAAACAAATAGGGTATGCATATGTTCCGAATAAGAAGGGCGTGACGATGGGCGGCGATCCGCGAGATGTAGCGATCAGACGAGCATTGTTTTCGTCAACACCAGCGGTAGACTAGCTGCCTGGGTTCCAGTGCGAACACACGTACAGATTTTTGATCTTGATCAAGCGAACGAAGCGCTGCTGACCCTGAAAAGAGATGCTATCCGCGGAGCCGGCGTCCTAACAGTCCCGTCTCACACACCAAAACCGGCTTAGGGCTTTGTTTCCGTGACTTTGATGGTCACTTTTTCCCGCTTCTTTCTTTCCTTCACTTCTCTCAGGAGCGCTTGCTCCTGTTCAGATTTGAATAACTCTGTTCCGGTTATATCGGCTAGCCACAGCTCTGAAAGAAAATACTTGTTGCCATACTGATTGAAGATGAGCTTTGCGGTCGTGGTTTGGTGCTGAAGCTGGATCGCGTGTCCACACGCCACGATCACCGAACGACTAGTATCACTACTCACCAGCATCACCTGGGGATTTGAGCCGCTAAGCATTCGTACTTTGTATGTACCCGCGGGCAGCTGCTCGGCACAAACGCTGAATTCGAATGGGACATCAGCCACAAGTTCGTGCGCTGTTTGGGCAACAATGCCCGCCGCTGCCAATGGCAATAAGATCCCTAGCATTATTACCAGCGATAATCTCCTACTCATATATGCCTCCTTCTGATTTGGAACCCAAGTGTTCCGCTACCTACGTTGCCCGGATGCGCAAATATTTCCGCGGTGTTCTCAACAGCGGAATTGTTGGTCCAATTTGTTCTCAGCTGAATTAATAGAGTCGCAACTAACGTGCCCGCCGAAGACCAAGAAAATAGGCAGAGCATAAGGAGCGCATTGGCTAAATTTTACGCGAGAGGTCGAGTACTTTTCCGCAAGATTTGTTGTTATTTGCGCGTTGCCAAACAAAGGCTCTTGAGGTTGGACGAAAGCGCGAAGGTCAGAAGGCGTCACAGCAACTTTTCGTGAGCTACACGCGATTTGTCCCAGGGGTCTTGAAAGTAGGGATCTTCCGCGTGATCATGTGTATCTAACGTTAACATGCGCTTAACGCTTGGTAGATCGCTCGATTCAAAACTCTGAGGGCCGCCACTAAAGACGATTCGTCCTTTGTCAAGAACGATGATCGTGGTGTCGGGTCGTTCTCCCACTGGCACTGGCACAACTGTAAGGCCGTCGACTTTAGTTTGCGCGGTGTAGTTTGTCAGATACGGGATCTCCATCGGCTTCTTTGTGACATAGATCGACGAAATGTGGTTGATATCGCGAGCACGTAAAACCAAGTCGAGAACCTGAAGGGCGATAATCGGATCCAAACTCATCGTCGGTTCGTCGAACAACATGATCGATGGCCAGCCAACAAGTGCACGCGCGATCTCAAGACGACGCTTCATGCCGCCTGATAGTTCTTCAGGTAGTTTTTCTTCTTCTCCATCTAACCCAACAAACCGGAGCACCTCATTCACCGCATTGTCGATATCCTCTTCCGACCAGCCGTGTTCATCCAAGCGATATGCAACATTGTCGTAAACGGACAGACCCGTGAATAACGAATCTTCCTGAAATACCATTCCCATCAAACCGCCGCGGATGGCCAACAGATCCGACTCGCCAAGGGAGCTGATGTCCTTTCCATTGATCAGTATCTGCCCTGCGTCCGGTTTCTCTAATCCCATCGCCAAACGCATAAGCACAGACTTTCCCGATGCGGACTCGCCCGTCAGAATGATCAAGCCTCCCGGTCGTAACTTGAAACTGACATCAATAAGCGCTGGCCGATCGTCAAACGATATCGACACGTTGCGAAACTCAACTGCGTAAGATCCTTCAGGTGGCCCAGTAGTTGTCATTTTCAAAGCTCCGTTTCTTTTACACTTCGGCGCACTACTTCAACTGAACAGTGCGCTCGGGCTGCGACAGCTGCGGAAACACTTCCAAGAACGAATCGTTCGAAACGATTACTAAACCCTGTAGACCCAACGAAGATGCAGTCCGCTCCCCACTCCGCTGCGATTTTCGGCAACTCATGTTTTGGATCACCTTCGCGCAGCATGTCCGTAACGCTAATCTCTGCTTTCTGCAAAATCTCAACGCATTCTTTAGCAATATCACCAGCCCGAGCTCTCTCTTCGAGCCGATCTTCTTCGATCGTTTTTGCTAGCGGTGGAACCAAGGTACCGATGTAATCTGGAACCAAAGGATCATCGACGACCACCAACATCGCTTCACTATCAGCCGGCCAGACGCGATTAGCCACCGCAGTTAGGGCGGCCTTGCTTCCCGGGGAACCGTCAACGCCGATAACTATGCGCACTGGAGTGTTAGGTTCTTCGATACGCCCTCGTGCGATGCGCACGGAACAGCGTGCTTCATTCAGAACTCTTTGCGAGACACTGCCCAGCACAAATCTCCCGAGCGCAGTTCGTCCTTGAGAGCCCACGACAATCAAGTCAGGTTGCCACGAATCAGCTTTGAAGATCAGTTCCCAGGCGGCCGAGCCACAACTCGAATCCGCTGAGACGGTCCAGCCCGGAAATGTTGCGATAATACGATCACGCGCACGTTCTGCAGACACCCGTGCGTCTTTCGCGGCCTTGCAACCCTTCGAGTAAACGCGTCGAAGGTCGGAAGGCACTTTTACTTGCCTCGCCTGCTCAACGATTTCGTAGCTCGAAGGAGGCGGAGGTGGAAGCCAGACCTCTGCAACCGAAATGACTTGCGCCTCTGCTGATTGCGGTAATCCTGCTCGTGCTAGATCGTCGAGAGCTGCATCGGCACAAAGCGAACCATCGTAACCGATGAGAATCTTCATGCGTTCGGACACACGTGACGCTCCTTTCATACGCCAGGCACACTGAGACAGGTCGGCGGTTTTTGAATTGCTTCATTCCGATTCAAGAGTCGCTCAATAGTCGTACAAACTGTGCGGCCATATTTACTCTCTCGTTAGAAGTAGGGATCCACTCGCAGATGGTCTTTCACCACAACGACGCCTGGGGTGTGGCTTATTGATCCGATAATTGCTCGCTTCTCCTGCCACGAATGCACCCGGCCAAACAAATCCACCTCGCCCCCTTTCACCTGAATGCGCAGTCGTTCGGCTTGTCGGTCGGCGCGACGTTCAAGCGCATATTCGATCTGTTCGCGCAATTCCTGTGGGTTCACTTCTCTTGTCTCGACCTCTATTCTGTTAGTTACTCCGATCACGCCTTCTAAGCGCAAAACCGTTCTTTCTGCGTCTTCACGCTCCCGCCAAAGGTCGACATTACCTTCAAGTGTCACCCAGCCATCAGATACGGTCGATTGAATGCGTTCATCGGGAACCAGTGCATCCCACTCCAAAACATGTCTGACGGCACGTGCGATATCTTCGTCCGTTTTCACTAGATCACCACTTGGGGCCACGACGATTTCATTTACCACGTCGAGAACCCCCGCAATTCGGTGAGCTGCTTCCTGTGCAGCCTGTTTCTTAGCGAAACTCTTGACGTTACCAGTCAGTGTTACGACGCCCTCGTGAACTTGAACACTTATTGCTGCCCAGCCGATGCGCGAATCCCACTTTAACTCGCGCGTAACTTGTAGCTTTATTTCGTGGTCACTTTTTCTATTCATGACTATTGCTTTCCTCCATGCACACGAATGCTTAGAGCCTGGGACTTTACCATCTTCATTTCGTGACTCGATTCAGACCTCGGCGGCCTTCGCCTGAAGCGGTAATTGGTGCTGACAAATTGATTTGTAAGTATTAATTACATCTGCGTACGACAGTTTCGGCGTCTTTTTGTCTTTTGCGTCTTCGGCTCCAAGGACAACATCGTTCATAGACAAAACGCCCTGCAGCAACCCCAGTTCATTAACTACCGGCAGCCTTCTAACTTTATTCTCCTGCATCGCCTTCAGCGCAGTTGGAACATCGTCATCAACGCGGCACGCGAACACCCTCTGGGAAGCAACGTCACTTACTGCGATGTTTGCAAGATTTCGGCCAGTGAGCACGCCGGCCATGCAGATATCTCGATCCGTAATTAGACCGACTACTTTTCCACCTTCTGCTACGACCGGGAGTATTCCACAGTCGTGATGCCACATCATCAGCCCCGCCTCTGCTAAAGAGTTGGTCAATGTGCAGGCCGCAGGACTCGTCGTCATTAGATCTTGAACTTTCATCGTTCCTCCTTTCGCAGAACGATTGCGGGCAAAGAATTGATGTTTGGGCAAACGTTCTCGCGGTCTTAAGACGCAATGAACGTTCCTGTCAGAAGTGTGTGAGATTGTTCGAATTCTTAAGGTTGGAATCAGAGGCAGTTCAACTCGATGCGTGAAATCCCACGCTTGAAGCGTCGTGTTTGGTGAAAGCGCGCACCACAACCCACGAAACTCAACGCAACTATCGCCCAAATCACTACGGCGTTTATCACATGTCAGGTAATGTGACTGAACTGGACGCAGTCGGTGGATGCTTCATACCTGGCCTATCAGTAGGTTGAGTATTAAGCATTCACCGACTGCATTGGTGGGGATTCTAAACTACTCAATCGGCTTCAGAATTTTTCCAAACACCCATTGAGCAACATGCCTTCCCTGCTTGCGAGCTTCTTCATCTGCAAAGCGGAAGTGGATGCCTTCCCAAATGCGTGCGTTAACAACGTCTTCAGCGGCATCCGAGAATTTGCTGTACGTGATCGACGTGGGAATACCTGCGGTCGTATTTGTGGTGAACACCGTGAAGGTCATCTCATCTGTGCCGAAATAGAGCGCGAGACTTCGAGTCGCAGCACCAGACGCGTTGTTTGCGCCAGATGTGTAATCGGGATAGTTCGGCGTGTTGACGAGTGGTTCCCAGGTTGGATCGCCGACCGTATCGGAATTGGTGTCGTCATTTCCCAACCGGATAGCGGTCAGTGGTCGCCAAAAGTTGTAGGTGATTTTGCTATCCCACGAGGTGATTATCGCATCTGCCATCGANACATTCACAAACGCAGACAATCGCGAGTTCTCACTAATCGGCAGNCTCTGTGAAGCAGCNATATCTCGCACAACTCTGTTCCAAACCGCNGGATAGTTAAGCGCCCAAAAGTACGCGAGGTTTGTTTGTTCANCCGTTCTCTCGCTGTTGAAGCGTGCCCCCATGGCCTTTACCTCATCGTAAGCTTCGGTGTATCGGTGGCTGTTTAGGGGTGGAGGAGCAACAGCACGGAATTGATCACCACTCTTCAATGCGAAGGGAGTGACATTGGCAACCCAGGGAATTGCCATTGGCGAAAAAGGTGCNGGAACTTTTGGCGTGATGAACGAGTCTGTCGGACGCCATTCTCCTGGCNCTGTTCCGCCAACAAACGGAACTTGACCCGGCGGGTTNCGTCCATCATTTGAACGCAGAGCAATGATGCCCGCCGCGGCGGTGGTACCNACGGCGATACCAGGGTCATTGCTTAAGCCGTGCGTCGTTATNTACAGGTTGTACTGGTTGTCGATGGCCATCGACTGGCCAGGCAGCAGGTTGATTAGCACATCACGGGCAGCCTTCGCAGCAGCTGCGTCTGGTGAACCTGACGCACCGGGGATTTGCACATGATAAGGCTTGTACTGTTTTTCGATAGCCTGCACTGCATCGTAAACGGCGATTTGAACGATCGCCATGTCTAAAAAGACTAGCGGTGTCGGGTGCTGCGGGACTTCTGCGCCAATCCGCTGTATCGCAATGAGATTCCAATCAGATACAGCATCAGCCTGCGCGCGTGTCGGGGCTAAAATGAGGATAAAGAGAATAGTAACAACGACTACTAAGGCGCTCGGTTGAGATTTGTGTTTCATAACTTTGTCCTTTCGTGATTGACTGCGCTGACATACTTCAGTCTTATTGGCGGTAGGTGACGGCCTGGTCATATAATCGCGACTCGCCGACTCCCCTGGCGTTCGAAGATCCTTTCGGCGCACGGCCAACCTTGCCTCTCATTTACTAAGGCGGGAACTGAGTCGAAGATCTGTAAAACTTGCTCAGAGATTTTTCTTACAGATCGACCCCGATGTCGTAATCGACCATGTAGATCCCCTCAGCAAGCATTAAGAAGGATTGCTATGTCCGAAGGTTCGCGTAACGACATCTCCGAACTACTGGTCGCGTGGGGTGACGGTGATGAAGCTGCGCTCGAGAGACTGATGCCGCTCGTTTATGACGAGTTAAAGCGGCTCGCTCACCGATACATGCGGGGTGAGCGAGTTGGCCACACTCTTCAAACCACGGCGCTCGTCAATGAAGCTTATCTACGACTCGCGAAATGGAAAGATGTTCATTGGCAGAATCGCGCGCAGTTCTTTGCAGTGTCGGCGCAAATGATGCGTCGCATTCTCGTCGACTTCGCTCGCGAGCGGCAGTA
>Ga0065705_10001960_pt1 | contig 16371 bp, 9 predicted proteins | sample SwibulcommuniRL2_FD_59092 | JGI IMG/M metagenome (GOLD analysis project Ga0065705, IMG submission 59092) | Bulk soil microbial communities from switchgrass field near Rose Lake, East Lansing, Michigan, USA - RL2 Bulk Soil v2 (version 2) | ecosystem: Environmental > Terrestrial > Soil >...
GGACGAATGGGGAGCACTCCGACTAGCTGGGGCCGGTCAGGCCCGGGGAGCGCCCTCGGGGCCGGGCGCCGTTTGGGTCGGACCTACCTTTGGTCACTGTCGATTCGGATCGGGGCCGTTTCCCTCCGAGCTCGGCGGAAGCGAGTCGAGATGGCGGTCGATCCAAGCCGCGCGGGCGGATAGGAACTCCTTCAGCTCCTGGATCTCGCCGGCATAGGTGGGGCTGGCCACCGGGTCGCGATCGAAAGGGGGCAGGCGAATCCCCAGGAAGTTCCAGACCGCGAAGTTTCGCTCCGCCGCCTCCCCAATTGTCGAGACGCTCGCCTCGATGGTAGCGGTCAGGTTTGCGGGGCTCAGGGCATCCTGACGCAGCGAATTCCAGCGCTGAATCAAGCGCTCCCGGAAATTCTCGCCCTCGAGCATCCGCCTCCACCAGAAGGGCGGCACGAAACCCGAGATACGCTGGTTCAGATACCAGCCCTCCGGACGGTCCCCTCCCAGCGAATCGATGTTCCCGGAGGAGCGGTCGAAGTCCCACACCGGCCCCATCACCAGCTTTCCCCCACGATCCTTGTNCATGTAAGCGCTGAGCCGGAAGGCATCCACATTTCTCAGCAGNTCATTGAGGAGAAAGTGATCGATGCAGGANTCCACGTCGACGTACTGGGCGTANCCCAGGTCCGGATCNTCGAAGTCCTGCCGCTCCAGCGCCGACTCGAACTCGTTGAAATAGNTCTTCAGATACCGCCTCTGGGTCGAGCTGGGACGTTCCGGATCGACGTACAGGATTCTGGTTCCGCGCTCGGTGGTGAAATGAGGATTCGGGCCTTTGTCGATCTTCAGAATGTAGCCTCCGCTCGGATCGTCGTCGGTCGGCGGCGTCACGTTCACTCGATCGGGGCCTCGGGAGATTCTCTCCATGAGGACGAAGACGCCCTGATAGTTCCTTGCCAGGTCCACGGGTCCCTCTTCCCGGATGAAGGCTTCCGCGAAGCGGGTGCGCACCGCGTAGCGGCCGATCCGGTTGCTCAGCTGGTAGGCCAGAACGTTTCGGATAAGGCTACGGTCGAAGCAGGGACCCTGAAGTATCCAGTCCGAGCCGGCGGGCATTCCCAGCAAGGAGGCATCGTGACGGGACCCGCCAGGAGCGGTCAAGATCTCGAAGCCGTATTGTTTCTTGGGGCAGGATCGGCTGGTTTCTCCGCGAATCCCGATTCCGATGCGGCCGGAGAAGCTGACCGGAGCCATCGCGAGATCGCTCCACCCTGGGCTCGAATCCTCGATCACGATCATTCGAGCGTCGATCTTTCTCGCGTCTCGGATCCGACGCCCGCCTGTATCCACCAGGATGAAGGGCAGGTTGGATGGCGGAAGACTCCCTTGCATCAACGGGAGGCCAGCATCGCGGCGTCTTCCGCCCGAAGCGACGCATCCGGCCAGAAACAGGAGCAGCATCACGAAGACGACGAGCGAGTGGAGCCGCACGGATCCTTGCTTCGCAGGCGCTTCGCGCTCTCGAGCGTCCAGGCAGGGGTTCACTCCTCACCAGCGCGCGCGGCCTTCGCCAGTTCCCGGTACCCGGCGCGGATGCGATCCAGGTCCTCCTCCTCCAGTTCCTCCAGGTCCAGTAACGAATTCTTGGCGGTCGCGATGACGCAGATCAATTCGTCCAGCTTGAGCTGGATCGCCTCCGAGTCCCGGTTCTGCGTACTCTGGATCAGGAACACCATCAGAAAAGTGACGATGGTGGTGCTGGTGTTGACGACCAGTTGCCAGGTATCGCTGAACCCGAACATCGGACCCGTCAGCGCCCAGGCCAGGATCAGGCCCGTGGCGATCAGGAACGCCGATGGCTGCCCGGTCGCGCGCGCACTCGCCTTGGTCAGGCGTGTAAACCATGAACTGGATTTGGCTGGACGCATGATGTGACCTCTTGTGAATTGGATTGCGCAGGGATCGCGAAGCGATGCCCGCGTGGGATCAGCGCAGCGCGGCAAGCAGAGCGCGGGCCCGTTCCTCGACGCGATCGAAGGATCTGGCAGCCAGCTCTTCGGGTATGGTCTGCTGACCGCTCCGCCCATGCGGGATTGACCTCTACTTTACGGCCACCCGCTTGCTGGGATCGTCGCTGGGATTCACGTAAGTCAGCGTGAACGGTCCCGTCCCGTGGACCTGGACAATGGCGTCGGTGATGGCGATCGCATAGTGATGCATCTCGGCCGGTAGCAGGGTGTAGCCGCCCGCCGGCATCGGCTTGGCCGCCGCCTTGTCGATCTTGTCGCCCATGCCGATGGCGAACGTTCCGGAGACGACCGTCACGTGCTCGTCCGTAGGGTGCCAGTGGGGCGCGATCTTGTAGCCGGCCGGCATTCTCAGGCGCACCGTAAACAGGCCGGGCTTGCCGGGGTCCCCCGACAGCACGGCGAAGGTCGCTCCCTTCTCGAACACCGGAGGCGGGTCGCCCCACTTGATCTCCGTCGGAAGCACCTGCACGTGCCCCGGCACCTGGCCCGGTGAAGGCTCCGCAGCCACCAGCAGCCCAATCGCTGCGATGAAGATTGCCATTCCGATCAACTTCCGCATCGTCTGCCTCCTTGTCGACAGGGTTCAGGAAGTTCTTTCCCAATGTGCTTCGAGCGCAGGAATCGCCTGCGTCATGATGGATTCCCCTCCCGCTTCTAGTCGGGGATTTCGGCCTCTACCAGCTTTGCCAGGAGCATCAGGGCATTTTCGCCCCACTAAGGGCCAAAATGCCGCACTCAATTTCGGTGGACCACTTCAGGCGGCAGCATATCCACAGAGATAGCATCGTCTGTACCGCCTTCGAGCGAAAGTGGCTTTTGTCCGGCAATAAGAACCTGATGAACAGCGACGATCAAGAGTTCACCCCTCGTCCTGAATGCGACCATCAGTCCGTCATTTCGATACACATACGCCATGCCTTTGTAGGCGTTCACCCAGTCGTGGAATTCACTCTCACTCCCAAAATCCAACATTGATTCTTCTAGGCTCGCCCGGTGGATCCCTTCACAGCCCCACAGCCATGTGAGACCAGGCGCCGGATAGAAGAGCCCTTTCTGCCCAAGCCAGCGCTCCTCTCTCACTTGCAACGTTATTTCCTTCTTGCACCCACCCCATTCATATGACCGTCGGTATCCTTTCAGCGCTTGGATCTTGATCGATCCGTAGGACGTTTTCGCCGAGATTATCATTCCAGGGGTCATTACAATTTCGGGCTTCGTCGCCTTGGGGTCCGCGCAATTGAGTTGGGCCAATACAAATACCGACATCCCAACCAGAAGCTTATGCCTTGATGTCAAGACAGTCCCCCGCCTAGCCATGGAGTCCTTTCAATCAATCCGTCGACTCCAAAGAAACTTCCTGCCAACCGCCTCTCGGTGGTTTTCACGCGGAGATACCTATTTGAGCAGCGCCACAACATACAACGACTTAGGTTTCCGGCTACCGACCCGCATAAGAACTACACAGGCCCCCGGGCAATGCACATCCACGTGGATAGGAACTATAAGCTGGATTCCGGAGTCCGATAGCGGATACTGTGCCAACTTTGGAGGTGTTGGGGAGTCCACCGGGTATTTTCGTCCCACTAAGGCCTATTCGGCGTCGAGCTGAACCCAGGAGATATCGGCCTCACACGCACGATGTCCACGCTCCTGTTCGGCATCAGCGCCACCGACCCGGTGACCTTTGTGAGCGTCGCCCTGCTCGCCTCCTATCTTCCCGCCCGTCGCGCCACGCGCGTCGACCCGCTCGCAGCCCTGCGCTGCGAATAATCCGCTGCGACCGACGGACATACCGGTGGATGGTTGATTCTGGCCGGTGAAGGCTGCTAGCATCGACTCACTTTCTCCCCGGTGGGTAGATCACTCGATGAAGAAGAATCTAACTTCCGACCTGGAAGCACTGAAGCGAAAGACTCTCCTTCGCTCCCGCCTTCTCTTCACCTTTGCGGTGATCGGCACGCTCATTGCCGGCTTCTTCGGGGTCGCCACTCCAAGCTTGGCGAAAGCGGCCACGCGCAAAGAATCAGCCGGACCGCAATCCTCGGAGGATGGGCTCCGGCGCGGGCTGGCGGCCTATCATGCGTCACACTACGCCGAATCCGCCGCAGCCTGGCGGCCGCTTGCGGAACTTCCGGGCGCGGATCCGATTCTCTTGTACCGATACGCCTATTCGCTGCAAAAGGCCGGAGCTTCGGATTCAGACGTCGCCAAAGCGACGAAGCGGGCACGCAAGGCGCTCGAGGCATCCGTGAAGAAGGGCGGAGGGCCGGTGGAGTGCTACTACCTCGGCGTTCTTATGGACGACCACAAAGCCGCCCAGTCCCTGGGTCTCGATTGCTTCAAGCGACTCGAGCAGACGGCGGGCGCCAGCCCCGATCCGGATCAGGTCTATTTCCTGGGACGTCTGGTCGTCACTGAGGATGATTACCGGGAAAGCGCCGAAAGGCTGCTTCGCCGCGCCGTGGATCTCTATCACTCCGCTCCACCGGAGAGCCGTGGTTTTCTGGACAATGCCCAGAACGATTTGGGCGATCTTCTCTTAGGCTCGAATCGCCAGGACGAAGCTCTGGCGCTGTACGACAACGCCCTGAGGGATCTCCCCGCCAGTCGGCCATTGCTGCAAGGCCGGGCGGCGGTCCTCGAGGATCTGGAGAAATACGCGGAGGCGGAACAGAGCTGGCGATCATTCCTTGAGCTCGACCCATCCGATGGCGAAGCATGGACTTCTCTGGGCTTCGACCTGTGGAGACAAGACAAGAATGAGGAAGCGGCCAAAGCTTTTCAGACGGGGAAGGACAAGGGCGACACGCGCGCGGCCAATGAAAACGGCACGGGGCTCGCCCTCCGGGATCAGGGCAAGCTTGACGAGGCCGCCTCTGCGTTCCATCGCGCTCTGGCGATCGATCCCGACTGGTCAGCCGCCCACTACAATCTGGCCGGAGTTCTTATCCAGCAGGGGAATACCGCGGCCGCTGGGCAGGAAATCCTCACCGCCATCCGCCTGGACCCCAAGGATTGGTATTCGTACGATCGGCTGGCTGCGATCCGGAAGAAAGAGGGGCATCGCGACGGCGCGCTGCAGGCTTATCGCGATGCCATCGCAGCCGACGCCTCACCCGACCGCGCACATGCGGCCCTAGGCAATCTCCTTGTGGAAGATGGTAAAGCCGAGGAAGGGCTTCCTTATCTCGAAAAAGCCGTGGCGCTGAATCAGAAGGACGGCCTGATGAGGAAGGATCTGGGCCAGGCGCTTGAAGACCTGAAGCGCTATCCGGAGGCAGAGGTCGCCTATCGCGAAGCGATCACGCTCGCGCCCGACTCTGCCATACCGCACAGCTACCTGGGCTGGCTCCTGGAATCGACGAAACGAACGGAGGAGGCGCTGAAGGAATACGAAGCGGCGGAGAAAATCCAGCCTGATTATGCCTACGCCGTGGAGCGGACGTTCCTCATCCTCTCGGATTCCAAGGGCGAGGGGGCGGCCCTGGAATACCTGGAGCCGCGCCTCGAGCGCTTCAAGACCAACGGCTCCCTGTACCGACACGCCGCCATTGCCTACGATGAGCTCAAGAAGCCAGAGGCGGCGGAAAAGCTTCTTCGGCAGGCGATCCAGATTGCACCCCAATATGACCTCGCCTACGACAGCCTCGCCCTGGTTTTGGACGAAGGGGACGAGGTCGGAAAGGCGGAAGCGCTGGAAACCTTGTACGCCGGGCTCAAGCAGGCGCCCGCCTCTGCCACGCTCGAGTTCCGCCTCGGAACGTTCCTGGATAACCGCAATCAGCCGACCGAGGCGGAGGCGCACCTGCGCAAGGCATTGGAGCTGAGCCCCGACCTCGCCACCGCCTGGAACTCGCTGGGTGCCGTGCTCGATCATGCCGGCAAGACGTCTGAGGCACGGCCCTGCTTCGAGAAGGCGATCGCTCTGCGTCCCCATTTCACACTGGCCGTGATGAATCTCGCGCGGCTCGATCGCAAAGCGGGGCGCCACGAAGAGGCGGCCGCCGGCTTCATCAAAGTGCTGGAAGCCGAGCCGGGGAATCTGGACGCACTCGCGCTGATGGCCGATGAGCTTAGCCAGGCGGGTAAGCTCGACGAGGCGGAAGCCGCTGCCAACAAGATCCTGGTGGCCAGTCCGGCGAATCCTTCGGCCCTGAACATCCTGGGCGACATCGCTCTGGCGCGCAACGACTCGGAGGCCGCGTTGCAAGCCTACGCCAGGGCACAGGAGGCGGCCACTACCAACTCCTATCCTTTCAGCAAAGCGGTCGAGATCCTGGATCGCCGGGGTGATTACGCGGCGGAGCGGGATCTGCTCAAGAAGTATCAGGAGCGCTTTCCCAAGTCGGGCCATCCCTTCCGGCAGCAAGGAATCCTGCTCAATCGCACGGGTCATTATGATCAGGCGTTGGAGGCTTTCCAGCGCGCCGCGACGCTCGACGCGAAGGATTATCTGGCCTGGGCCGGCGTGGGAGACGCGAATTTCAACATGGACAAGTTCGAGGAAGCCAGGGAGGCGTACGCGAAATCGGTCTCGCTGTCCAAGGATGCCGTGGGATCGCAGGCGATGCTGGCGGAGACTTACGTGAAGCTGAAACGGGAGCCCGAGGCGATTGTCGCCTATCAGGGCCTGCTGACGGCGCGCGAGAAGGCGAACGACCGCATCCATCTCGCGCGGCTCCTGGGCGGCGCGGGCCGCCATGAAGAGGCCGAATCCATCCTGGACCACGGGCTGGAAGCGGCCGGCAAGCAACAGGACGCGAAAGCGCGGGCTGCGGACGAGCGGTCGCTGCGCTTGGCGCTGGCCGATCTCTATGAGTCGACGGGCCGGCCGGCGAAAGCTGAGACAATCCTGAGCCAAGTGGTCCAGGAGAATCCTGACGAGCTGGGGGCGCGCCGCTCCCTTTCCAGAGTTCTCAGGGCGCAGGGCAAGCTCGAGCCATCCGCCCGCCAGCTCGAAGCCGTGCTGGAGCGGGATCCCGATGATGCGGAGGCCATCGCCGCGCTGAAAACTTTTCCCAAGGAGATCGCCGATGCCGCGGCCTTCCTGAAGAAAATCCGGCCGCAGGCGCTTGATTTCGACCCGGCCGACGCTCAGGTCTCGATGTCGCGCTTGCGACTCGAGGATCCGGAGATCGCCTCGATTCTAAAGGGGGAGTCGCTCATCGTGATCGAGGATCACCTGCAAATCGAAGTGCGTCCGGGAGGCTTACTGACGCAGACCCAGCACAAGATTCTACGCGCTGCGGATAAGGCAACCGCGGACGCTTTGGGCGAATTCCGCATATGGTATGTGCCGTCGCGTGAGCAGCTGGAGGTCCACCTTGCCCGCACCCATCTGCCGGACGGTACGACGGTGGATGCCGCTCCCGAGGCTTTCCATACCGTTTCGCCCTCGGATACCTCGACCGGCAATCTCTATTCCGACGACATGATCCGGGTCATCAGCCTGCCCCAGGTGCAGCCGAACTCGACCATCGAGGTTCTGTTCACGAAGAAGATGAAATCGACTCTTACCGAGCAGAACTGGTGGGTCACCTGGGCGTTCCAGACCTCCTCGCCCTCGCTGTACTCGAGACTGGCCGTGAAAGCGCCGTCGGACATGACCTTCTCCCAGGATCCGCGCGAAGCGAAGCCGGCATCGGAGGTGCGCGAGGACGGGAATCACAAGATATACACCTGGACGATGAAGAATCTGCCGCCGCTGCGCGACGAGCCGGGCGCGCCGTCGGCGGCCTCACGCCGCTCCGAGATCTCGGTGACTTCCTACGCTTCATGGAACGACGTGGCCGCCTGGTTCCATGGATTAATCAAGAACCAGGATGATCTCGAAGCGGAGGCGCTGTCCACCGTCGCCGCGAGGCTTCAAGGCGTGACGACGCCCATGGACAAGGCCCGCAGCGTCTATAATTTGCTGCAGGAGTCGGTCCGCTATGTGGGCGTGGAGCTGGGCATTTCCTCCTACCAGCCGCACGCAGCTTCCCTGACCTATCGCAACCAGTACGGCGACTGCAAGGATCGCGGCGTTCTTCTCATGTCGATGCTGAAAGAGGCGGGGGTCAGGACCTTGCCGGCTTTGATTCGCACGCGCGACAACGGACCGGTGGCCCAGGGCTTTCCGTCACCCGGCCAATTCAACCATTTCATCGTCTATGCCCCCGACCTGCCAGGATCAGGAGATGCCAGGGGCTTGTGGCTGGACGCGACCGCAGAGCACACGGAGCTCGGCATGATTCCCGCGGCGGACCAGGGGGTCGACGCCCTCGTCATTGACCAGGGTAAGGCGGAGTTTCGCAAAGTGCCGGTCAGCCAGGCCGAGGAGAATCGCCGAATTCTGAAGCGGCAGGTCAAGATCGCGCCGGACGGCACGGCGCGCCTGACGGACGATGCGATGGCGCACGGTTACTTCGCCGAGCGGTTCCGCCGCGTGTTGAGCGGCTATGACGAGAATGAGCAGAAGGATGCCGTGTACCGGAGCGTCTCCGACGAGTTTCCGGCCGCCTCCAAGATCGACTTCTCCTTCACCGGAATGGTTCTCGCGGGGGATCCGCCACGCGATCTGGAGCACTACGAGGTGGCGAGATTCGTGAAGGCCATCGGCAAGACGTGGACCATCTCTCTGAATATCCTCGATTCGATCGATCGAACCATTTCCCTCTCTCCGGCGCCCGAGCGAACCACCGATTTCGAAAGCGATGTCCCGATGACGCTCGAGGAGACGACGGAAGTCTCTCTGCCGGAGGGACGGACCTTCAGCGAGTGGCCCGACCCGGTGAAGATGGATTCGCCACACGCGTCGTACCGTCTCGATTTCGCCCTGCGGGGACGGACGCTCAAGATCCACGCCCTGTTCGTTCTGAAGGACCGGCGTGTCCCTCTGGCCGATTACGCCGATTTCGCCTCTTTGATCCAGCGTGCCATCGACGCCGGCCGCGTGACGCTTCTCGCCCGCTGACTCTCCACGAGCCCGCTTTCTTGGACTTTTTCCATCCCGGGACCTGGCCCCCGATCTTTTCGTCTAGGGCCCTTTCCGAAGGGTTCACGGTATTGTCCGGCCCGCGCTGCGTCAGGTCCTGGTCGTCATCGCCCAGCGTTCAAGAGAGTCCGAGCTATCACCTGTTGCAGCGCGGGCCCATCTTCGCGGAAGACGTCGAGATTTCGATGGAGCGCGCTACTGGGAAATACAGCGCGAATACTGGTGGATAGGAACTATAAGCTGGATTCCGGAGTCCGATAGTGGATATTGTGCCAACTTTGGAGGTGTTGGGGACTCCACTCAGGGCATTTTGGTCCCAGTTTGGTTTAGGGGGCGTTGTTCCCTTTCGAGGCGCCCGGGCTCCAGACAACCAGGTGGTCAGGTGCTGCCGGTCCGGGTCGGTCCGTCCCGACCACCTCGCCACGGTTGTTCAGGCGCGCCGCGGCCGGCCGGCCGCCCCCGAGGCTGGGCAACGGAGTCACTACTCCAGATTCCCAGACGCCGTAGCGGAGTACTCCGGCGGGTACGTCAGGGACGGCGACCAGAATCTGCCCCCGATCGTTTATGTCGAGGGGGTAGGTGAGCGGAATTGCGCCACCCCCGGTCTGCGGCGGTTCAAGCTCGGGGCCGCCCAGAGTCCCGAGATCGGTCAGCGAGCCGGCTTCCCAGAGATAGACGTGGCCTCCGCTCGACAGCGCCACCTGGCCGCGGTTGTTGATCGCAAAGGCGCGGCTCGCGCCCAGGGGAGCGCCAAGATCGGTCATCCTTCCCGCTTCCCATAGAAAAGCATGCTCGCCGCCGAATGGGGCTATGCTGCTGCCTCCCACGACCTGGCCTCGATCGTTGACGGCGGTGGCGATGGACCAATCGCCGCCCAGCGAGCCGAGGTCGATGAGCGCGCCCGAGACCCACAGGAAAGCGCTGCTGATGTGGTACGGGAACGATTCCACGCTGCGTTGAATCGTCCCGACCGCCTGCCCGCGATTGTTGAGATCGCTGGCGAAGCACTGGCTTCCCTCCGGAGTCCCCAGGTCGATCAGCGTCTCTCCATCGCGGAGGAAGCAGCGATTGGAGTCGTCGAGATTCACGATGAACTGCTCGAACAGAATCTGTCCGCGATTGTTGATGGCCGGCGCGTGTCCGGGTCCGAGGTCGATCATCGCGCCGGCATCCCAGAGAAACGCCCGGGCGTTTTCCTGGCCGAGCACCGCGGTGCCGACGATCTGACCACGGTCGTTGAGGGCCAGGCCAATGGTGTCGAACCCGTTGAACGTCCCGAGATCGTGGGCCCTGAGCGCCCGCGGCGCCGCCCAAGCGGGCCGCATCGCGAATGCTGCAAGAAGCAGAAAGACTGCTGATGAGCCGAGGCACAGCCGGACTCGGTGGTTCATGGGGTCTCTCCTTTTTCCTGAGTTTGATCGCATTGTCACGCCACGGGCGTTTTCCTGTCAAACCAACTCCACCCAGGGCAGTGTCGTCTTGGGCGCAACCTTCTTGCGGCCGGAACTTGTTTCCGTGGATGGTTCACAGATCTTGCCGGGGTGGGGAGCGCAAGGCGCAGGGACGACGAGCGGCCGGTCGCGCGCGACGGGGCCGAGGATTCCGTGGTAGCGGACCTGGTGGATGCGCGGAGGGGGAACCAGGGCGGCGACCGGGGGCGCCCGCGTACGAACTTCAAAACCGCGTGGTGACACATAGTCCCCCCCCGGGGTGGGGTGTCAGGACATTGTCCTAGAAAAAAGGTTTGACCGTGACCCGGCCGGGGAGTAGCCTTTCGGCATCGTTCTTCATGCTGGTGCAGGCCGGCATTCTGTGGAGGCGGTCCTGGTTTTCCGGGATACTCGATGAGAGATTCGCCGTTCGCTCGCGCGGGATGGGCAGGCGCCCTGATGGCGCTCCTCCTTTTCCGCGCCTCCTATGGTGCGGAGGCCTCCGCAGCGCCGACCCCTCAGGGAAAGCCAGGTGGATCCGTAGAGCAGCTCACCCTCGACGAGTGGCGAGCTTTGCGGAAGCTCGTCCAGGAGGTTGCGGGCACGACCCCGGGGCAGGAGCGAATCGCGCGCTGCGAGGCGTTCCTGAAGGAGCATCCCGATTACGCGAGTTCCTACATCGTTCTGGACGCGCTCCTGGGCGATAAGCTGATGACCCCAGGATTCGACCCGAATGACGGGACCGATCTCCTGGAGAAATTGGCGGCATCCAGAGCTTCCGGCTACGGCGAGCAAGAGCTCTACGTCGTCCAGGAGTACTGCCTCCCGTATCACTTCCCGATTGCCAGCTGCCAGGCGATCCTTGGCCGCAGCCGCAAGGCTTTCGAGGCCAGCCGCCGGTTGGAAAAACGTGACGAGGTTTCTTCTCTCTGGGGACAGAGCGTTGCGGCGATCGAATGCCAGCTGTTGCTGGAGGAAGGAAGGGTCCTGCTGGAGACGGGCGACTCCTCGGGGGCCCTGCAGAAGCTCCTGCAATCGGAAACGTGCAGACAGCAGGACGGCTCCCTGGTGAGCCTGCGCGACTCGCAGGGGGGAGGCGCTCAATTTTTTCCAACTCCCTCCGGGGATGCGAACTGGCTGAATCTTTCGCTGGCGGAGGCCTATGCACGATCGGGGAAGAACGGCGAAGCGGTCGAGCGCCTGCGCTGGATCCAGGGCACCGGGGAGCCCGAGAGAGGATTTCGCGCGCGGCTGCGCGAGCTGGAAGCGCAGCTGAAGGTCACCCCCTCCGAGATGACGGAATTCCGGGGAGAGGCGGTCCCCGCCCCTGATTTCGAGCTGGAAGACCTGGAAGGAAAGAAGGTCCGTCTTTCCGATTTTTCCGGAAAGGTGGTCCTGATGCTGATCTGGGACACCGGGTGACCGCACTGCCCTCGCGACCTGCAGGTTCTGCAGGCCCTGGTCGAAAGACGCAAAAATGAAGGGGTCGTGCTCCTGGCCGTCAGCATGGACGATGAAGCGTCGCGCCCCAAGATCCCCGCATTTCTAGAGAAGTACGGCTTTCATGGCAGGGTGCTGCTGGGGGATAGGGAGCGCCTGAAGGGATACGACACGCAGGCCTCGGGCATCCTTTATGCCGTCGATCGCAGAGGGATGCTGGCGGGAATTCCCCGCGAGTTCGAGCCGGACATGGAGACGCAGGCCGAGCGCCGCGTCGCACGTTTGCTTTCCTCCGATTCGGCATCCGGTCCGCTTCTGTTTTCCGTAGAGGAGGCTCCGGAAGGATTCGGAATTCTCTGGAAGCGGCCTCTGCAGGCCCACCCAGCCCTGATGGCGCTGGCTCCCAACTCCAAGGGGAGAGCGGCGGAGGTGGGGGTTCTGGACAAGGCGGAGCTGCGACGGTTCTCCAGGAGCGGAGAACCTCTCGGGGTGGCCGACGTGAATATTCAGGTGCCAAGCTTCCGGCGGAACGCGAGCATCGGAGGACTCCAGGCGACTGGGGTGAGCGCCGAAGAGCCGACCTTCCTGGCGGGATCCGATCTCGACGGCAATGGAAAGATCGAATGGATCCTGGCGTGGGAAAAACAGATCGCTCTGGTGGACTCGGAGGGTCAGAAGTATTGGAGCACTCCTTCGCCCGCTGAGATTCGCAGCGTGTGGACACAGGACCTGGACGGCGATGGAGCGCGTGAGATCGTCGTGCAGCAAGGAGCTTCGCTGGTGGCCCGCCGGGCGGTCCTGGGAAATCTCTGGAGCACGCCGCCGCTGCTCGACTTCAAATCAGTCGTGCCGAATCCGGGAGGAGGCTTCCTGGTTCACGAGGGAAATCGGATCCAGGCGCTGGGGCAACGGGGAAAGCTCTCCGATTCGGGGGCGAGAGCGCCGGCCGAATCGGTTCTTGCGGGAAGAATCGGAGGAGGGAAAAGCTCCCGGGACCTGTTCACCCTTCCTGACGGCCCCGAGGTGAGGCTGCTGAACGACTTCACGAAGAAAGGGGAAACGGAAATCCTCGTTGCCTCGCCCGGATTCCTCTCCATCTATTCTCAGGACGGGAAGCCGCGCCTTTCGTTGAAGCTCAACGACTCGGGAAGCCAGCCGATTCTCGCCTCCGGCGATCTGGACGGCCTCCCCGGCGATGAAATCGTCCTCTTCGTCCAAGGCTACGGCATCGTCACCCTCGGAGTGGCACCTTCGGTGAAGGCTGGGGGCCAGGACAAGAGCCGCGAAATCGCTGTGAATCCGGGCGCGCACAACTAAGGAATAGCGGTAGTGAAGCAGGGCCAGCGCGCGACGACGAAGCGGCGGCGAGATTAGCAGAAAAAGCCGATTGCTTGTCAGGGACAGTCGAGAGCGGAGCGGGGGTTGCCTTGCCAGTCGGTTCCCAGCGGGCCGGAGCCGGGGCAGGCGTTCTCGGCACGGACCAGATAGTAGAGCGCCGAGCCGGGAGAAGGCGTGGTGGCGTCGGTGGCGCCGGTGCTCGAGGTGTTGGTGACGGCGCAGATGCCGCTTGCCACGAAATCGGAGCGGTCGGGAGAACGGATCAAATCGTAGGTGAGAGAGCTCGAGCCCGGTGCCGCGGGCGCCGACCAGGCCAGGCTCACCGCGTCTCCGAAAGCCAGGTTGCGCGCCTCACCGGGGATGCTCCAGCTGGCGGAATCCTGATCGTTGCAATCTCCTCCCGTGGACGTCCAGCTCCCGTCCGGCACTCCACAAAACGGCGCGCTCGCGGCCGAGTTTCCCTGTCCGTCCCCATCCAGATCCTGGTAGTAGGTAACGGGCGCCGGGCAGGAACAGTAGCGTCCGCCGGTGTCCAGAAGCGAATAATTGATGGCCGACCCTGTCCAGATGAGCATCTGGTTGCCTGTCCATACCGCCAGGTGGCCAAATCTACGGGCCGGCGTCGCGGCGTCGACTTTCGTCGGCGTCCAGGAATCGGTGCCTGGAGCGTACCGGGCGCCGTCATTTTTATCGTTGGGGGCGGGCAAGCCGAATCCGCCCCATACAATCATTTCACTGCCCGTCCAGATCGCGCTGTGAGCAGTGCGTGCCGAAGGAGACCCGGGGCCGGTCGAAGTCGGCTGAAAGCTGTTCGTGGCGGGCTCGTACCGTGAGCCTGTATTCCCATAGGTGTAGCTGCTTCCGGAGGGGACCTGTCCACCCCAGACAATCATCTCCGATCCCGTCCACACTGCGGTGTGAAAGGACCGGGCGTCGGCGTCGGGGATGGGTGTCACGGTCCACTGGTCCAGGCTCGGGTCGTAGCGTGCATAGTCGGCGGTGAAGTAGGGCGGCGAAGCTCTGTTTGGATCTTCCCCACCGTAGATAATCAGCTCCTGGCCCGTCCAAATTCCGGTTTGACCCCGGCGCTGTTCGGGTGCCGTGGCATCGGCGAGCATGTGCGTCCAGATGTTGGTGGCGGGATTGTAGCGCCCTCCCGCACAGGTTCCCGTTCCACCGCAGAGACCTCCCCACACCAGCATGAGGCTGCCCGTCCAGACGGCAATGTGATTGTTGCGCGCCCCAGGCGCCGATGAGGGGCTGACGGACAACCAGGTATCCGACGTCGGGTTGTAGCGACCGGCTGAGTCGCCCCAGACAATCACCTGGGTTCCCGTCCAGATGGAGGTGATTCCCCCTGCTCCACGCGGAGCGCCCACGCTGCTGCCGGTGTGCCAGCTGTCGGTGGCGGGTGAGTAGAGACCGGCCGGGGTTGCTACGCTTGGATCCACGGCCGACGATTTGCCCCACACAACCATCTCGCTGCCGGTCCAGACGGCGTTGCCGGAATAGTCGGGCTCGAAGACCGTGGGAACCCAGCTGTTGCTCGAAGGATTGTACCGGCCGCCGCTGCTTATCGTGCCGGCACCTGTGGAGCCGCCCCAGATGATCATCTCGCTGCCCGTCCATACCGCCCCATGCTGGCTGCGTCCCTGAGGGCCGCCGGCCATGCTTACCCAGGTGTCGGTGCTGGGAGAATAGCGTTTGCCATCTGCCCGGTACTGGGTGCCATTGCTCGCATACTCGCCTCCCCAAACAATCATTTCATTGCCGGTCCAGACGGCCGAGTGGTTGCTTCTCAGCGGCGGCGTCGTGGCGTCGAGGCGTGTGGCCGTCCAGGTGTTGTTGGATGGATTGTAGCGGTCGCCGGAGTTGAAATAGGTGTCCGTAGGCTGACCCTGCATGGTCATATCGCGATGGACGCCGCCCCAGATGATCATCTGGGTTCCGGTCCACACGGCCGTGTTGCGACTGCGGGCCTGCAGCGGTGCGCCGCCAAAGGCAGTCCAGGTGTCGGTCGCCGGATTGTAGCGGCCGCCGGTGGAGGTGTCGCCCCACTGCCAGGGCGCATTGAGCCAGTAGACGCGCCCTCCCCAGACGATCATCTCGGTGCCGGTCCAGACGGCGACGTGCCCTTCGCGAGCCAACGGGGCGGTCGCGTCGCTGCGGATCGCGGTCCAGGTATCGCTCGCCGGGTCGTACTGCGCGCCCGTGTTGAGATAAGTGGACGGGAAACTCGCTGCGTACGACGACAGGCCGCCCCACACGAGCATGCGAGAACCGGTCCAAACGGCGCTGTGGCTCCATCGCGGCGTGGGACTGGTGACGTCGGTTTTAATGCCCGACCAGGAATTGGTGAGTGGGTTGTAACGACCTCCGTTCCCGTAGACGCCGTTCGGAGTGTAGGTCCTTCCGCCCCATACGATCATCTCGGTGCCGGTCCATACCGCGGTGGGCTCCCGGCGAACGCTCGGCGTGAATGCATCGACGGCGATCGTGTTCCAGGTGTCGGTCGCGGGATCGTAGCGCTGACCCGTATTGAGATAGCCCGAGGGACTTTCGCCGCCCCAGACGATCAGCTCCGTGCCGGTCCAGATGACGGAAAACGCGACGCGCGGGGATGGCACCGGGGTGCGCAGGCTTTGCCACGTATCGAACTGACATCCCGGGGACGCCGCTTCCGGAAGGACATAGGGATAGGGGGCAGGGATGCCCATCTCGGGGCTGAGACGGACCTTCGTTTCTTCCCACCACGACTCGAAGGGAAGCTTGCGCCAGGTGGCCAGCGCAAGCTTGATGCGATCGGCGGATCGCTCCAGGAGTGTGGTCGAAACGAAACGGTCGGACTCGTCGTGCAACTCCCCGGCTCGATGGAGGGGGAGCCGGCCGAGCAGCTTATCGGGGCCGGGATTCCCTTCGGTGTCCTTGATACCGAACGTATCCGCGAGACCTCCGATGAGGGAGTCCCATTCCTCAGGGGAGAGCAGGGTCACTCCAGGCAGCTCGGTCGGCGCCGTCTTCCCCTCCTTCTCACGGCGTGCATATTCAACCTCGAGATGCTCGCCCGCGGGATCGGTGGCAGAAGCGATCTCCTTTCCCCCGGCGAGCGCCTGCTCCGCCGCGGCGCGCAGGCTTCCGTGGAACCGATCGTCCTGGTCGTAGT
>Ga0065705_10002096_pt1 | contig 16368 bp, 18 predicted proteins | sample SwibulcommuniRL2_FD_59092 | JGI IMG/M metagenome (GOLD analysis project Ga0065705, IMG submission 59092) | Bulk soil microbial communities from switchgrass field near Rose Lake, East Lansing, Michigan, USA - RL2 Bulk Soil v2 (version 2) | ecosystem: Environmental > Terrestrial > Soil >...
GATGCGCGCCGCGAGCCGGGACGCCTGCTTCTGACCGATCGCCGCGACTCGGCTGCCCGTGCCCTGCAGGAGCAGCACCATGCCGCCGGCGAGCTCTCGCGGATCGACCAGGAGTACACCGAAGAGAACCGGCGCATCGAGGGACTCGAGGCCGACGTCGAAGCCGCCCGGTCCGAAGTGTTTTCGGCCCTCAACGTGGCGACGACGCTGCGTCACGCCATCCAGCACGCCGAGGAGGCCAGCCAGCGCGTGTCGGAAGAGCTGTCCAAGCTGGGTGTCGAAGAGTCCGAATTGCGGATGGAGCGGGAGCGGCTGGAAGACGATCGCGCGGTGACCTCCGACGGGCTGCGGCGCGCGAAGGAGGCGATCGAGGCGTCGCTTCACGCGAAGACCGCCCGCGAGACCGAGCTGGCGACCGCGCGCATCGAGCTCGAATGGAAATCGAACAATCTGCAGGCGCGCGAGCGTGAGCTGGCGGGACTATCAGCCCGGCTTGCGTCGCTGACGGATCTGGAGCAGGCGCGGGCCGGCTACACGGACGCCGCGCGTATCGTGCTGCAGCAGGCGAACGGCCGCGTGGGACAGCAGGGATCGGTGGCCGACTACCTGGACGTGGAGCCGAAATACGAGCGCGCCGTGGAAGCCTGCCTCGGCGATCTGCTCCAACACGTCATCGTCTCGAGCCACCAGCAGGCGCAGGCCGGGCTCGACCTGATTCGCCAGGAAAACGTCGGGCGGTGCGGCTTCGTCGTGCTCGAGGGGGTCGATCAGACCGGCGTCAGCCGGATCGCGGCCGGCGACGTCTCGGCGGTGCCGGACGGTCTGACGCCACTCCATTCGGTGCTTCGCATCAGCGGCCCGCACGCCGGCGCGATTGACGCGGCCATGCCCGAAGGATTCATCGCCGACGATATTGGCGCGGCGCTGAGCGCGGCGTCCTTCACCTCGTCCTGCATCGCCACGCTGGCGGGCGATATCGTGCGTGGACGCATGCTCGTGTCGGGCGGCGGCAAGGACGAAGGGCGCGCCATTCTCGGCATCAAGCGCGAAATCAAGGAGCTGCGCGATCGCATCGCAGGTGAGGAAGCCGAGCGCGACCAGTCCGTGTCGGAAGTCGCCGCGCTCGAGACGCGCATCTCCCAGGCGTCGAACGCGCTCTCGGCCGTGACTGCCGATCTGCATCGCGAAGAGAAGGCCATCATCGGCCTCGAGCTGCAGTTGCAACGGTCGGCCGACGATCTGCAGAAGGTGCAGAAGAAGTTCGAGCTCCTGGAAATCGAGCGGCGCGGCGCCGAAGAGCAGCGCCAGGGGCTCGAGGCGCGCCAGCGCGAAGCCAGCGAGTCGATCGCGCGGCTCGAGCAGGAGCAGCGGGCCGCCGACGAGAAGCTGTCGCAGGCTCAGCACCGCCTGGGCGATGCGCGCGAATCGCTTCAGGCCCTGGCCCGTCGCGCGGCGGAAGCGAAGGCGTCGTACGCGACGCTCGTGGAGCGCTCGAGCGCGCTCGACGCCGAGGTCGCACGCCTCGAGGAGACCAGCAGAGATCTCGAAGCGCGCGTCGGCGCCGCGGAAACGAGCGGGGCCGATCTCGAACGGAAGAGCGTCAGCCTGAAACGGTTGATCGACGAGACCCTGCAGATGCTCGATCGCGACGGCGAACGGCTGGACTCGCTTTGCGGGGGCGTGCGTGAAGCCGAAGAGTCGCTGTCGGATTTGCGGATCGAGGCCGATCGCATCGAAAAGGGGACACGCGAGTCGAGGAAGGTGCTCGAAGCGATTCATGCGGAAGTGGGCGAGCTCGACGTGACGCGCGCGACCGAAGAGAGCCATCTGACGCACCTGGCACAATCCTGCGTCGATACCCTCCAGCTCTCGCTCGAAGACGTGGTGGCGGAGGTGGCCGCTTCTCATCAGCCCGGCACCGACGGGGCAGGGCGCGACTTCAGTCGCGCCGATGACGGTTCTGCGGACGAGGTGGACGCGACCGACGAGGCGGAAGAAGGCGTCGAAGCCGGTCCTGAGCCCGTCATGGCGGCATCGGCCACTCCCGAGGAGCACATCGTGCGCCTTCGTCAGAAGATCGATCGGCTCGGCCCCGTCAACATGATGGCCATCGATCAGTTCGACGAGCTCAACACACGTCATCAATTCCTGACGACCCAGCGCAAGGACCTGACCGATTCGATTGCGGCGACCGGGGACACCATCAAGAAGATCGACGAAACGAGCAAGGTGCGGTTCCGCGAAGCGTTCGCGGCGATCAGGGAGAATTTCCAGGGCACCTTCAGCACGCTGTTCGGCGGTGGGCACGCGACCATCGCGCTGCTCGACGAGACCGACGTCCTCGAGAGCGGCATCGAGGTGATCGCCTCGCCGCCCGGCAAGCGTCTGCAGAGCGTTCAGTTGCTGTCGGGCGGGGAGAAGGCGCTTGCGGCCATCGCTCTGATGTTTGCCATCTTCAAGTACAAGCCCAGCCCGTTCTGCGTGCTCGACGAGATCGACGCACCCCTCGACGATGCGAACATCGGGCGGTTCGTCGAGATGCTCCAGGGCATGCAGGAGCACACGCAGTTCATCATCATCACGCACAGCCGCAAGACCATGGAGATTGCCGACCGGCTGTACGGGGTGACGATGGAGGAGCCGGGCGTGTCGAAGCTGATTTCCATCGAGTTGAACTAGAAAAGGGTTCCGGGATCCCTTTCCGGGACGGAACTTCCGGGGGGTTGGCTTCGTCAGGTACCAGTACCTCATGCACCCAGCCCTTCGCCCCGGGCCAGCCAGCCTTCTGGCCGGCCTCAGCGTCGTTCTCAGTTTGGGGTGTGACGTCACCATCAAGGACGGCGACGTCTCCGTCCGGCACCTTCAGGGGCGTGCCACGGAGTCCTGGGTCCGCAAGTACCCGCTGGAGCCCGGGGGACGGTTCCGGATTGCGAACAACAGCGGGCCCATCGAGATTGTCGCCGGTGAGGCCGGGACGGTCGAAGTGGCCGCGACGATTGCGGCGACCGCGATGACCGACGAGCGGGCAGCCGAATCGATTCGCGAGGCGAAAATCGACGAGACCGTCGCGCCCGATCATGTGGCGATCGTGGCCGAATCTCCCCGCCGCGGTGGCAATCTCGAGATGAGCTTCAAGGTGACGGTGCCGCCGGATGCGCACGTCGAGGCGACACTCAATAACAGCCGGCTGAAGGCCGACGGCTTGCGCGGACATATCAAGGCCATGGTGGTGAACGGCCGGATCGAGCTCTCTGGCATGCGGGGTACGGTGGATGCGGCGACCGTCAATGGTACCGTGTCGGTGAAGATGGCGGAGATTACCGGACGCGTCCGCGTGGAATGCACGAACGGTCAGATTTCGATCGAAGTGCCGAAAGACGCGAAAGCGACGCTCAACGTGCGCTCGGTGAACGGCGGCGTCACCGTTACGGGACTGAACACGCAGGAGTCAACCGCCGGGCGCCGTATTCGCATCGTCGAATCGCCGCTCAACGGCGGTGGACCGGAGATTGACGTCCGCGCGAACAACGGGCGCATCACGATCGAAGGTAAATAGGTGAGTTTCGCCATGGCAGATGGCAGATGGGAACGGTAAACCGTAAACGGTAAACGGTGAACGAAGATAAAGCCACCCGCTACCATCGTCTCGGCCGCCGGGCAGCGATGCTTTCGACCGTCGGGACCGGCCTCATCCTTGCGGGCCTTCTCTTTCTTGGCGGCTCGGCCGCCCTGCGCGACCGGGCCGCGTCAATCGCCGGTTCAAGCCCCACGCTCACCATTGCGTTTTACATTCTGGTGCTTTCGATCCTTGTCGACGTCGCGACGCTTCCACTCAGCTACTACCGCGGGTTCCTTCTCGAGCGACGCTATGGCCTGTCGACGGAAACGAGGCAGCACTGGTTCAAGGACCATGTGAAAGCGGTGGCCATCGGTGTGCTGTTCGCTGAAGCGGCGGGGGTGTTCGTGTACTTCACGCTGCGGCACTGGCCGGAGTGGTGGTGGCTGGTGGCCGGCGCCGGGTACTCACTGGTCACGATCGTACTGGTGAACCTCGCGCCGGTGGTGCTCTTGCCGCTGTTCTTTACGTTCAAGCCGTTGCAGAAGGAAGTGTTGTGCGATCGCCTTCAGGCGCTCGCGTCGAAAGCGGGCACCCGCGTCATGGGCGTCTACGAGTGGACGCTGAGCGACCGGACGAAGAAGGCGAATGCGGCGCTCACGGGCATCGGCCACACACGGCGCATTCTTCTCTCGGACACGCTGCTCGCCGACTACTCAGACGACGAGATCGAGGTGATCCTCGCGCACGAGCTCGCGCACCACGTGCATCGCGACATCTGGACGTCGATCGTCTTCGACATGGNGCTGACGTTCGCCGGATTTTTCGCGGCGCACTATCTGNTGCAATGGGCGGTGCCGTTTTTCGAGCTGCGCGGNGTCGCCGATCCCGCGGGCGTGCCGGTGCTCGTGCTGACGGCCTCGATCCTCGGGTTGTGCCTGAAGCCGGTCATGAATGCGATGTCGCGCTCGCACGAGCGGCGCGCCGACTCGTACGCCCTCCAGATGACNAGCAATCCTTCCGCGTTCATTACCGCGATGAAGCGGCTTGGGCAGCAGAATCTGGCCGAAGAGGACCCGTCGCCGCTGGTGCAGGCGTTCTTCTACACGCACCCGCCGATCAAGGAACGACTCAGCGCCGCGCAGCAGTGGAAGGCCGCGTAGTCGTATCCATCGGTCCTGTCTCGTGTGTTACCCTCTGTCGATCCTGTAAATAGCGCGGGCGTGGCACCGTATGAACAAGCAAGCGCTCCTGGCGCGACGGGACTACTTCAATATGGTGCACGGCATCACCATTCGGGCGATCTGCGCATTTACCGATGGGGAGCTCGCCTTCTGCCCCCAGCCGGGGATGCGGACGCCGCGGGAGTTGATCTTTCACATCTACACCCAGGAGAAGCTGCTGGCAGAGGCTGCCCGGCAAGGTCGCTTCACCATGGAAGCAGCCAACCAATCCAATCCAGAAGAAGAGACATGCGCCTCAGCGCTCGAGGCGCTGCGTACGGTGAGCGAGGCTCGAGCATACGCGGAGGCGTGCCACCAGACTGCGGAGACCATTTTCAGAACGATGTCGGAAGATGACATCAATCGCCCGGTCGAATCACCCTTCGGGACCTATCCGGCGTGGCAGTACTTCAATTTTGCCTATGACGAGCATTGGCATCACCGTGGCCAGCTGTACACCTATTTGCGGCTGTTGGGAAAGGAGCCTCCAGCGCTGTACGACTACGGTGCGGCCGCACCGTGACGAAAGGCAACGAGCCGCCCCGAGTGTTCAATCCCGACGACTATCTCCAGACGCAGACGGGCCGCGTCTATACCGACGAGCGCAATGCCGCAGCATGGGAGCGCATCTATTCCGAGCTTGAAGGGCTGTTCCGCGATTCCACCGCCGAGACTCGTTTCTTCATCGTCCTGGGAGTTCAAGGAGGTGGAAAAACCTCATGGATCCGGAGGCACATTGGCAGCCTGGGCTCGTCCGCCATCTGTCTGGACGCCGCACTGCCTGCGAGGCGCCATCGCGCGCGAGCGCTGGCACTGGCGCAACGGTTCTCGGTTTATTCCATCGCCGTATGGATCAACGTCACGCTCGAGCGTGCCTTGGAACAGAATGCCAGACGAGCACCGGACGAAGTCGTGCCCGAGTTCGCAATTCGCAGCGTCTTCGGGCTGATCGAAGCCCCAACATTAGAGGAAGGCTTCCGGGAAATCATTGAGGTTACAGATGTCGCTGGAGACGCCTGACCCTTGGATGCCCTGGACCCGCTTCGGCGATCCCCTCCGCTTGGGGCTCCTGGTGGGCACGATCTTCGGGACTCTGAACATGATGTTCAGCTGGCTGTTCCCGTTGTCCGACGACACGATCGCTGCGCTTCTCCGTTTTTCGCGCTTTCGGGCGAGCGAGTTCAGCAGCCTCCGAGCCTTCGTGACGCTCGAGTACGTCAGAGATGCGCCGCTCAAGATCGGGACGGCGTCAACAATCATCTAGCGCTTCCTGACGTAGACGCGCGTGGCTGTCTTCGGGCGTTCCTTGCTGCGCTCCTCGCGGAACTCGATGACGAGCCGCCCACGCGAGTCCAGCAACCAGATTGAACCCCGAGCCGTGGTGATCTGCGCGCCGGTTGCGTCCGGCGGGCCGATCCTCGATTCGCTGATCATCAACTGCGTTCCGAAAAACGTCACGCCCCAGCTGCCCTGCAGGATCGATCCTCCAGAGCGATCTGCGCCATAGGCGATCCCGCCCGAACCGAATTCGAACGTGCGGGCTTCGGGGTGAGTGCCCTTCTTTGACGGATGCTCGATCGTCAGCGCCTGGCTCGTCTGCCTGATCAGCAGCTCATCAGCCGGCAGGATATAGAGCGTGTCAGGCTCATCGGGCTCGGGGCGAGCATCGGTGATCACCCAGCGACCCGAGAAGTCGGTCACCCTCGACTGTGCGGCGGTGCTCGAGCAGAGCAACGCGGCCGCGAGCGCCGAGGCCGCAAGCGTTTCCCGCATGAATTCGTGCTCCGTTTGACACCGTTTCTGCCGGGTTGTTTCGAGCGCGACTATCCGCTTGACATATATAAGTTTTAACTTACATTAGTAATGGATTATATATGACGCCCGGACCCACGCTGGCCGAACGCCTTGCCGTGCTGGCTGATCCCACCAGGCAGGCGCTGCTCGACCTGCTTCGCGAGAAGCCACAGCGGGTGGGCGATCTGGCCGCGCGACTGCCCGTCAGTGGGCCCGCAGTGTCGCAGCATCTCAAAGTGCTCCAGAAGGCCCAGGTGGTGCGCGACGAGTGGCGCGGCACCAGCCACTACTTCAGCCTCGACCCGCACGGCTTCGACGCGGTCAGACAGTACGCCGAAGTCATGTGGCAGGACGCGCTGAATGCGTTCGCCGACTATGTCAACCAGCAAGTGAACCCGCCGTCCGTGAAGCGGCGCAAGGGGAAGAAGCGATGAACGCCGGCCAGCAGCTCAATCTCCCGCCAGTCGTGAAGCGCGTCGTCGTCAAATGCAGCGCCGAAGATGCGTTCCGGTACTTCACGGCCGACTTCCAGCAATGGTGGCCGTCCCACACCCATTCAGTCATCGCCTTTGCGAGCGACGGCGCGAAGCGGCCGGTCTCGTGCACGATGGATCCGCGAAGCGGCGGTCTCATCGTCGAACACGGAGAAGGTGACGAACGACACGTGTGGGGCACGATCGTCACGTGGGACCCGCCGCGCACGGTGGCGTTCACGTGGCATCCCGGCAGCGACGCGAATCTGGCGCAAACCGTGGAGGTGTCGTTTGCCGCGGTCCCCGGCGGCACTGAAGTGGTGCTGACGCACGGCGGTTGGGAGCGTCTCGCCGAACAGGCCGAGGCGGCCCGTCAGGGCTACGACAATGGCTGGGAAGGTGTCTTTAAGGGCGCATACCGTGAATACGTCGATGCGCGCGCATGAGGTGGACCAGCGCTTGCGGCCGCTGATCGAGACGGCAGACGAGTGTCACGCCGTCTCAGGAGGCTACCGCGTGCGCTTCGTGCGCAGCCACGCGATGCTGCAGTTCGTGATCGATGCGATCGAGGCCAATCCCGCGCTGCGTTTCCAGATGACGAAAGACCACACGGGTGCGCGCTGGCTCGAGATCAGGATGCCCCACGAGCCGGCCGGGCGGTCACCTGGAGAATCGGCGTCGCGAAAGGTGGTTTGTTGCGTGGTGGCGTGATTGCAGGCCAGCTAAAGCCCGTGATCAAAGGCCCGGCTGGTCTAGTCTGGAGCCGTTTTCAGAACCGTGTAGCGCGGCACCACAGTTGGGTTGGCGGTGCTGCGGCGCGAAGCCGTGAAGCCGGACACTACGTACTTCTGAACAACGCTCGTTAAAGCCGGGCACTACGTACTTCCGCGGACTTTAGACGATCGATGAATGCCAAACCGACGAGCAACGCCAGTATGACGCCCGACCAGATGGCGTCGACAGGATCTCTCAGGACGAACGTCCATGCGAACGTCGCGCCCAGCATCGTCACGGCGAGCAGCGCCGCGCCGGCCGTCTGCGTTCGTGGAATCAGAATCAGGATCGCGCCGGCCAACTGAAACGCCCCGGTCACGTATCGCCCTGTCTGCGATCCGCCCAGGCGGTCGAACGTTGACACCCACACGGAAGCGCCCAGCAACTTTCCCGCGGCGATATTGAGAAAGTACAAGGCCAGAAGGACGCGAACGACACGAGCGAGCACTCTCGGTCCTCCTCCTTCCTTTTTACTTTCTACTTTTTACTTTTTACTTTTCACTTCTCACTATTCCACCACCAACTCGCCGACCATCTTCTTGCAGCCGTCGTCCGCCGAAAGGTTGCAGTAGATCGGAAAGCGGCCGGGCTGATCGGCCCGGAACTCGAAGACGATGGGCTTGCCCGGCTCCACGCGCTTGGCGATGCGGTACTTGTCGATGGTGAAGCTGTGCGGGATGTCGTCGGTAGAAAAGCTCACCCGCACGAGATCGTCCTTATGAACGACGATGCGCCCGGGACTGAATGCGTACTTATGCGCCGAGACGGTGACCTTGCGCTCGCTGCCGCCCTCCTGCGCCCGTGCCAGGAAGCCGAACAGCGCGAGCATCAGTACGAGTGCCGAGCGCGCCGCGATAGTCCCGGCAGAAGCCGAAAGTGAGGACGTCATGATGTTCTCCTTCCGGGGGAGGCGGGTGCAATCCCGAATCGGCGGATTCGCGGATTGGAAGACTGGCAGATTGGGGAGGCCGAAGCCCGGCCCCAATCTCCCAACCAGTCACAGACTTTAGTTTACTCCGATTTGCGCGACGGCCCACCCGCGCTGGCGGCGGCGCCTTCGTCCTGCAGCAGCGCCTTGCGGCTCAGGCGGATCTTGCCGGTGGGATCGATGTTGATGACCTTCACGAGCACCTGTTCGCCTTCCTTGAGCTCGTCCCGAACGTCCTTGACGCGGTGGTTCGCGATTTCCGAGACGTGGAGCAGGCCGTCGGTGCCGGGCATGATCTCGACGAACGCGCCGAAATCGGTAATCCGCTGCACCTTGCCCATGTAGGTCTTGTTCAGCTCGGCCGTGGCCGTCAACTCCTGGATGATTCCGATGGCCTTCTGCGCTGCCGCTTCGTCGGCCGACGCGACGTTCACGCTGCCATCGTCCTCGACGTCGATCTTGACCCCCGTCCGCTCGATGATGCTGCGAATCATCTTGCCGCCTGGTCCGATGACGTCGCGGATCTTGTCCACCGGGATCTTGATGGTGATGATGCGCGGCGCGTAGGTCGAGATGTTGCCGCGTGGGCCGGTGAGCGTTTTCTGCATTTCCCCGAGGATATGCATGCGGCCGCGGTTCGCCTGGTCGAGCGCCTCGCGCATGATCTGCGCGGTGATGCCCGCCACCTTGATGTCCATCTGCAGCGCCGTGATGCCCTTGGTGGTGCCGGTCACCTTGAAGTCCATGTCGCCGTAGTGGTCTTCGGCGCCCGCGATGTCCGACAGGACCGCGTACTTGCCGGTCTTCTCGTCCATGATGAGGCCCATCGCGACGCCGGCCACCGGAGCGCGCAATGGCACGCCGGCATCCCACATCGACAACGTGCCGCCGCAGACCGTCGCCATCGACGACGATCCGTTCGACTCGAGGATGTCCGACACGACGCGAATGGTGTAGGGGAACTGCTCCTCGGTCGGAAGCACCGGCTGCAGCGCGCGATCGGCAAGCGCGCCGTGTCCAACCTCGCGCCGGCCGGGGCCGCGGAGGAATTGCACTTCGCCCACCGAGAACGGTGGGAAGTTGTAGTGCAGCATGAACCGGCGGTACATCTCGCCTTCGACCGTCTCGATTTTCTGCTGGTCGTCCGAGGTGCCGAGCGTGACGGTGACGAGCGCCTGCGTCTCGCCGCGCGTGAACACGGCCGAGCCGTGGACGCGGGGCAGCACGCCGACTTCCGACCAGATCGGCCGGATCTGATCGAACTTGCGGCCGTCGAGCCGCACGCCCTTCTGCAGCACTTCGTCGCGCAGGACTTTTTCCTTGAGCTCTTTGAAGATGGCCTTCGCTTCGACCTTGCGCTGCACTTCGCCGTCTGGCAACGATCCGACGAGCTCGCTCAGCACCTGATCGACCGACCCGTAGTTCGCCAGCTTGTCGCGCATGCGCATCGCGTCGGCGAGCGGAATCATCACCTTCTCCTCCACCTCGCGGTAGAAGACCGGGTCGTATTCCTTCTTCGCGACTTCGCGCTTCGGCTTACCGGCTTCCTTGGCGAGCGCGTCGATCTCGGTGACGATGCGCTTGATCGCGGCGTGGCCGGCCTCGAGGCCCTGCACCACTTCCTCTTCGGTCACTTCCTTGGCGCCGGCCTCGACCATCACGATCGCGTCATTGCTGCCCGCCATCACGAGGTCGAGCGAGCTCTTCTTGCGCTGCTCGTAGGTCGGGTTGATCACGTACTTGCCGTCGACCATGCCGACGCGCACGCCGGCGATCGTCTTCTGCAACGGGATGCTGGAGAGCGCGAGCGCCGCAGACGCGCCGCTGAGCGCCAGCACATCCGGGTCGTAGTTCGCATCGGCCGACAGCACGAGCGCGATGATCTGCGACTCGTTTCGCCAGCCCGCCGGGAACAGCGGGCGGATGGGACGATCGATCACGCGGCTGGTCAGCACTTCTTTTTCGGACGGCTTGCCCTCGCGCTTGAAGAACCCTCCGGGAATGCGTCCCGACGCGTAGGTGTATTCCTTGTAGTCAACCGTCAGCGGAAGGAAGTCGATGCCTTCGCGCGGATTCGGTGACGCGCAGGCTGTGACGAGGACGACCGATTCGCCCATGCGGACGATGACCGAACCATCTGCCTGCTTCGCGTACTTGCCTGTCTCGAAGGAAAGGGGAGTGCCGTTGATTTCAAGTTCTCTTCTGTACATTTATGCCTCGGGTGGTACGTAGTGTCCTGCTTCAGCCGGACCGTGGTGCTACTTGCGGATGCCCAGGCGGCGGATCAGCTCGGCGTAGCGCTCCGAATCCTTGCCCTTCAAATAGTCCAACAGGCGGCGGCGCTGCCCGACCAGCTTGAGGAGGCCCCGGCGCGAATGATGATCTTTCGCGTGGGTCTTGAAGTGTTCGGTGAGATAGCCGATGCGTTCGCTGAGAATGGCAACCTGGACTTCAGGAGAGCCGGTGTCGGAGTCGTGGGTGCGGTACGAGGAGATGAGCTCGGTTTTTCGATCTTTGTTCAAAGCCACGGGTCGTTTACCTCCGCGAGCGGCCCAGCAGATGCCATCGGTGGGATCGCATGGTCCCCGGTCCGTCGCAATGTGTTAATCCCAAACGAGTAATTTTAGTCCAGTACTACGCCCGGATGCAAAAGCCCTGCGACGCCGCCGGCACGCGGTTCTGCGATCGCCACGAGGCGTCCGTCGGGGTGCAGAAGTCGGACACGGCCGCCCTTGGAGAGGCCGGTAAGGGCCGCGGTGCCCCTTACGTGTGACGGGCCAATGAACCCGCCACGGGCGGCCAGCGACGCACCCTCGGGGGTGAGCGTGATCGCCGGAAGGGCCGGGAGCAGATCGCTCAGCGGTATCACACGCGCGGCGGCCTCCTGCGGCCGCCGATCGATGACGTCGAGACCGACGGCCTGCGAGATCGAGAAATCACCGCTTCTGGTCCTGACGAGGCCGGCGAGATGCGCGCCGGTGCCAAGCCGGTTGCCGATGGCATCGGCGAGCGAGCGCACGTAGTAGCCGGCCGAGCACACCAGGCGCACGCGCAGCAGGTTGTCGCGCCATTCCAGCACGTCGAGGGCCGTCACGGTTACTTTCACGGGCTGCAGCCGCACGGGCGCGTTCCTGCGGGCGAGGTCGTAGGCGCGGTCGCCGTCGATTTTTTTGGCGGAATAGGCCGGTGGCTCCTGCAGGTAGGTGCCGCGGAACTCGGCGACCGCTTCCTCGACGAGCGCCGCCGTGAGATCGGACACGGCGCGGGTGCGCTCGCGTGTCACGATCTCGCCGCCGCGATCCAGCGTCGTCGTGCTCACGCCGAGCTCGATGTCGGCTTCGTACTCTTTGTCAGCAGACGACAGGAATTGTGCGAGCCGCGTGGCCTTGCCCAGGACGAGCGGCAGCACGCCAGAGGCCAGCGGATCGAGCGTCCCGGTGTGCCCGACCTTCGTCGCCCGTCGCGGATCGCCGATCGCCCGGCGAACGACCGCGACGACGTCGTGCGACGTGGGTCCGGCCGGCTTGTCGATGACGATGACGCCGTCAGCGAAGATCGTGTTCACGACTGAGAACTGCAAACTGAGAACTGCTTCACGCCAGTGCGCGGTTCAGCTCGTCGACCAGCTGACGGCGGACGTCGGCATAAGCGCCGTTCAATGTGCAACCGGCCGCGTTCTTGTGGCCGCCGCCGCCGAACCGATTGGCGACGCGGTTGACATCGACGTCGCCCTTCGACCGCAGGCTGATGCGGAACGTCCCGGGCTCGACTTCCTTCAAGAACGCGACGGCTTGAATTTCCTTCACGGTCAGCGGCACGTTGATGAGCCCGTCGGAATCTTCGTGCGTGGATCCGGTGGTGCGCAGCAGCTCGAGCGTCAGCGCAGCGAGCGCGGCCCGGCCGTTCGCCTCGAACTCGAGGTTGTGCAGCACGGCGCCCATCAGCCGCAGGCGCCCCATGGTGCTGTTGTCGTAGACGGCCCGGGCGATGGCCTCGGGTTGAGCCCCGGCCTCGGTGCAGCGCCGGCAGATCTCGAACGTTCTGGGCGTGATGTGCGAGAAGTGAAAGCCGCCGGTGTCGGTCAGGATCGCGACGTAGATATGGGTCGCGATTTCCGGCGTCAGCGTGACGCCGAGCGCCTCGATGACGTCGAACACCATCTCACCGCAGGCCGCGGCGCGCTCGTCGAACCAGTTGATCGCGCCGAATTTCGAGTTGCCGGGATGGTGATCGATGTTGATGACGAAGTACTTCTCGAACCCGTCGACGCCGGTGCGCGACAGGTTGCCGCATTCCATCACGATCGCGGCGTCGAACTGCCCGTGCACGGTGGGTGACACCTGAATGTCGCGGATCCCGGGCAGCGTCTGGAACTGCGGCGGCGTGGGATCTCTGTCCACGAGCTGCACGTCCTTGCCGAGCTGCCGCAGCGCGTAGGCCATGGCCACCTGCGAGCCGATGGCATCGCCGTCTGGCCGTGCGTGCGATGTGATGACGAAGCGCTGCCGCTGGAGGATGGCGTCGCGGATCTCGGCAATGGGGTTAGCGGTCATCAGTCTCCGAAGAGTCGGATGTGTCGGGCTGGGCCGCCTGCTCGTCGGCAATTTCCTTGAGGAGCTGCGCGACGCGATCCTGGTGTCCGATGCTCGCATCGAACTCGAAGTGAATCTCGGGCGCGCGCCTCAGGCGCAGACGCTGGCCGATGTGCCGGCGCATGAACCCGGCCGCGCGCTCGAGCGCACGCGCGGTGTTCTGGCGTGCCGTCGCATCGCCGAGGCTGGTGTAGTACACGCGGGCGTGCTGCAGGTCTGACGTCACCTGCACGCGCGTCACAGTGACGAACCCGACACCGGGATCGTGCAGCTCGCGCGCGATTATCGTCGTGACCTCCGCGCGAATCTGATCGGCGACGCGTTCGGGTCTGGAACCCTGGCCCATAGGAAGAAAGTGAAAAGTAGAAAGTAAAAAGTGAAAAGTAAAGCCGTTACCCCAGAAACTCTACCTCAGTACGTGCGATCAAGCCCGGCTCCACGCGCTCGATTTCGGTGACCACGGCGGCAAGCTCGCGGTCGGCGTGCTTTTCCTCGTTGGAGACGGTGACAACGCTGAGGCCGGCCCGCTGCCAGAGGTCGTTGTATTCGACTTCGGCCACGGCGACGTTGAATTTCCTGATGCGATCCTTCACGCTCCGCAGCACCATCCGCTTCTCTTTCAGCGACCGGGCGCCGGGAATATGGAGCTCGATGGCGAGGTGGCCAATAACCATTCGCAGATTGCCAGATTCGCAGATCGCCAGATTGCCCCCGCAGTCCGCAGCTCGCAATCTGAAATCCGCTCTGCGAATCTACGAATCTGCGAATCCGGCAATCCGTTTCGGCTATGCCGAAACGGCCACGCGTTCGACCGTGAACACTTCGATCACGTCGCCCACCTTCAGGTCGTTGAACTTGTCGAACGCGATGCCGCACTCGAAGCCGGCCTTCACTTCGCTGACGTCGTCCTTGAAGCGGCGCAGCGAGCCGATCTTGCCTTCGAACACCACCGTACCGCCTCGGACCAGCCGCGCCTTCGCGTCGCCGCTGCGGGCGATGCGGCCGTCAACCACGTAACAGCCGGCAATCGTCCCCGCTTTCGGCACCTTGAAGATGTTCCGCACCTCTGCCGCGCCCAGCCGTACTTCCTTCAGCGTCGGCTCGAGCATTCCAGCCATCGCCTTCTTCATTTCGTCGGTGACGTTGTAGATGACGGTGTGATGGCGGATGTCGACCTCTTCGCGCTCGGCCAGTTGTTCGGCGTTGCGGTCCGGACGGACATTGAACCCGATGATGACGGCGTTCGATGCCGACGCGAGCAGCACGTCCGATTCGTTGATGGCGCCAACGCCCGAATGGATGATCTTGATGCGCACGCGATCGTCGCTCAACTTGGCGAGCGTGTCGGCCAGCACTTCCGCCGAGCCCTGCACGTCCGACTTGATGACGATGGGCAGGTCCTTCATGCCGCCTTCAGCAATCTGCTGCTGCAGCGATTCCAGCGTCAGCCGGCTGCCTTTCGCCCCCAGCGCCTTTTCCTTGGCCATGCCCTGCCGGTAGGTGGCAATCTGCCGCGCCTTGGCCGCGTCGGCCAGCGCCTGGAATGCATCGCCGGGCTGCGGCAGCCCGGTCAGCCCGAGCACCTCGACCGGCGTAGAAGGCGGCGCCAGCTTGATGGGCTTGCCGCGATCGTCGATGAGCGCGCGCACGCGGCCCACAATCGGACCGGCAATGAACGTGTCGCCGACGCGGAGCGTGCCGTCCTGCACGAGGATGGTCGCGACGGGGCCGCGCCCGCGATCGAGCTTCGACTCGAGCACCGTGCCCGACGCATTGCGCTTCGGATTGGCCTTGTACTCGCCGATGTCGCTGACGAGGAGAATCATTTCGAGCAGCGTGTCCAGCCCGGTCTTCTTCTTCGCCGAGACCGGCACCATGACGGTCTGACCGCCCCAGTCTTCGGGGACGAGGTTCAGATCCGCAAGCTCGCGCTTGACGCGCTCGGCATCGGCGCCCGGCTTGTCCATCTTGTTGATCGCCACCATGATCGGCACGTTTGCCGCCTTCGCGTGGTCGATGGCCTCGCGCGTCTGCGGCATCACGCCGTCGTCGGCCGCGACGACCAGCACCACCACGTCGGTGACCTTCGCGCCGCGTGCGCGCATCAGCGTGAACGCCTCGTGACCGGGCGTGTCGAGGAATACGATGTCGCGGTTATTGGCCGTCGTCACGTGATACGCGCCGATGTGCTGCGTGATGCCGCCGGCTTCGCGCTCGGCGACGCGCGCCGTGCGGATCGCGTCGAGCAGCGTGGTCTTGCCGTGATCGACGTGACCCATGACCGTGACGACGGGCGCGCGCGGGATCGTGTCTTCCGGCTTCACCTCTTCCGCCTCCACCTCGAGCATGTCCTGTTCGAACGTGCGGAGCTGCACCTCGGCGCCGAATTCGCGGGCGATCATCGACGCTGTGTCGGTGTCGACGGTGCTGTTGATGGTCATCATCAGCCGCTTGTCGAGCAGCTTCTTCAGCACGTCTTTCACGCGCTGGTCGAGCTTGTCGGCGAGGTCCTTCACCGTCATGCCTTCGACGAAGGTGACCGTTCGCGTGATTGGTGGAGGAGCGGCCTGTGACGACGACTGTCGCGTGTCGCGGCGCGTCTCGCCTTCGGGGCGGCGCCCCATGGGCGGCCGCATGACGGGTGGCGCCATCCGCGGTGGAGCGGGCCGCTGTTGGCCGACTCCGCCCGAGGGGCGCATGCCCTGAGGCGACTGCTGCGGGCGGACCGGGGGCGTGGGAAGCGGTCGCGGGCCGCCCGGTGTCATGTTTGGCCGCATTGGCGGCGGATACGACGGACGAGGCGGCGCCGGACGAGTCGTGATTCCCCCAGGGCCACCCGGCCGCGCAAGATTGCCGGTGGGTGGCGGCGGCGGTGCTGTCGGCCGAGGCGGGACGACACGGTCGGATGGGCGCAGGCGCGGCCCGGCCGGACGCGTCGGCATCGCCGGCACGGCCGATGTGCCCGGTGCGTTTGGTTCCTCGATCCTCAGCCTGATGCTCGGCGGTACCATCCGGCCCAGGGGAGGCG
>Ga0065705_10002371_pt1 | contig 16365 bp, 14 predicted proteins | sample SwibulcommuniRL2_FD_59092 | JGI IMG/M metagenome (GOLD analysis project Ga0065705, IMG submission 59092) | Bulk soil microbial communities from switchgrass field near Rose Lake, East Lansing, Michigan, USA - RL2 Bulk Soil v2 (version 2) | ecosystem: Environmental > Terrestrial > Soil >...
CCCTCCGGGCGGTAGTAGCAGTTGATCACATCGTCGATCGCAGCCGGGAATTTCCCAAGCGACGGCGGACGGTGCAGAAAGGCCACGTCATGAGTCCAGGTCTCGAGCGGGACATCGATGTCAGCGAGGCTGGCGACCTGTTTGGCCCACGCGCCTGCGGCGTTGATGACGATCGGCGCGTCGAAATCTCCGCGCGTGGTGCTGACGCCGGTCACATGTCCGCTGGAGGCCCGGATGGCCGTGACTTCGCAGTTTTGGATGAGCGTCGCACCGTCGCGTTTTGCAGATTCGAGGAAGGAATTGGTGGTCAGCGTCGCGTCGGCGTAGCCTGAATCAGGTTCGTAGGCGGCGAAGTCGAAGTGGTCGGTTACCATATCCGGGAAGAGTTTCTTTACCTCCGCGGCGGAGATAACGGAGGTGTTGATCCCGATCCGCTGCTGGTTGGCGACGTTGCCGCGCAGCTTGTCCTCGTGCTCCCGTTTGGCGATCTGCATGAACCCCGTGTTGATGAAGCCACAGTCGCCGCCGACTCTGTGCTTCCAATCATTGAAGTAGTTTTTATAACTGACAAAGGTCAGTTCGGACTCAGCGGCCAGGTCATAGTGCATGCGGACGAGTCCGCTGGAATGACCGGTGGCGCCCGAAGCGCTGACTTTGCGTTCGAGGATGGCCGGTTTGAGTCCGCGTTCGGCGAGGTGGAAGGCAAGGCTGGCGCCCATCACGCCCGAGCCGATAATGATTACATCGTAAGTTTGTGTCATGAGAAAATTCCTTTTTGTGTTTTTACCACGAAACTTGTATTGCAGCTAAGGAGAGTTTCGATACGAAGCGGTATTCGTCAGAAGTAAGACTGCCGGGGATTACCAGGACCACTCATGTCCTTCATAATCCACCATTACCAGCCTGTCCTCATCCTCCCGATCATTCAACAGAAGAGGAAGCGCATAGGTCGCGGCCTCGTCTGGTTCCAAAGTGGCCTCCATGTTTTTCTCTCCATGCATAAAGGAGCGTATCCATCCGGGATGATACACACGAAAAGTATACCCTGCCGGATACAAATCATTGAAAAGGATTTTGATCCCCATGTTCAGCGCCGCTTTCGACATGCAATAACCAAACCAACTGGTTCGTTCTGACCTGCCAATACTACCAGCCTCCGACGAGATGAAACACAACCGCTTGGAATTTCCCTGATCCATGAATGGCAGGAATGCCTCCACCACGCGCAGTGCTCCCAGAGCGTTAACATCATAGAGGCGGTGCATCTCGTCATAGTCCTGAGCCTCACGGATCGTGAAGGGTACCGTTTCCGAAGTGACGCCTGCGTTACTGATTAAAACATCCAGATGATCTGTGTCTGCGTTTACAGTTTCCGCGGCGGCTTGGACGGACTCCCTTGAACTGACATCCAGCGGAAGCAGGTGAAGCGACTGCGGATATTCATTTCTCAAGCTGGCTAACTCGTGCCACTTGGGAAGATACTGACCCGCAAAAACATGCCAGCCTTGTTTGAGCAAACCGGCACACAATGCAAGGCCCAGCCCGCGGTCTCCACCCGTAACTAGAACTGTTCGCTCCATCGGAAAGTTCCTTTTCGAATTAGAGGATCCTGCCACACCAGCGCAAGGCATTCAGCAACAATGCCTGATAAGAAGGATGGAGCCAGACCTCTAGGTTATGTCCGGGAGTTAAGACGGCAACGCGCCCCGCTCCTTCCCTTCGCATCCAGCCAGCGGGTTGTTCACCATGTTCGGAGTGGGATGTCACAAATACATCTACCTGGGAATCATACATCGCCATAAAATAATGCTCATCTTTCAATGTGAATGAGGGAATGCCCATTGCCAATGGATGACCTGTTCGCGGTTCTACTGTGACTGCACACTGCTCGGGGTGATGGGTAAACACGCCTCCTAACAGGCTTCGCAATACGGGCAGCTCCTGATAGTCCGCCGTGCCGGAATGGATGGCAAGCAATCCATTTCCTTTGCGTACATAATCCGCAAAGGCGGACTGCACTTCCTCTGTCATCCAGCCCATCTGATCGGATGAGGAAATGTGGTTGGATTTGGTCAGAATCACCAGCGGATAAGCTGCCATCCGATCCGCTGACCAATCCCCGGCGTCTTCGATCCAATCGAAAGCAAACTCCTTCTCTTGGAATTCGCTCAGACCTTCCCGCGGCACCCGGGCTGGATGCCAGTAATCACCACAAAGAACCAGGGTTTTCATTATGAACCTTATCTCATTTCTTACTTCCAGACTTCTTTCGCTACTCTCAAGAAGTTGCCTCCCAAAATGCCGCTAATGATTTGTTCGTCATACCCTTTTTGATACAGGAGTTCCGTGAATTCCGGGAACTGCTCCGGCTCGGCCATCGCCAGATAATCATTGAATTTCTCCGGCGGGAAGACATCCGGGTGACCTTCGACATACTCGATCAACTCCTGTTTATCGATCACGTAGTCCAGGCCGAGGCCCACGTGTTCGGGTCCAACCAGGTTCAGCAGGTACTCGATATTTTGAACGATCAGTTCACTGTCCCGGCCGCCGAGGAAATCCCCAATGCCGTTGATGCCGATCACGCCGCCGGTCTTCGCGCAGGCGAGGATCTGCTCGTCCGAAATATTGCGAGCATGCTCACGCAAGGCACTGGGGTTGGAATGCGAAAAGATCACAGGTTTTGTGGAAGTTTCGAAGGCGTCCAGCGTGGCACGATAGCCCATGTGTGACACATCTACAACCATCCCCACCCGATTCATTTCTTTGATAACCTCCCGGCCAAACTCTGTCAGCCCGATGTTCCCCTCCATGCAGCCGCCCGAGGCGCGGTTGTCCTTGTTATAAGCCAGCAGCATCTGACGTACCCCCAGATCGTAATAAAACGAGACCATATTTAGATTTCCGAGCAGGGGATCAGAGCCTTCGAGGTCAAAGGCAATCGCCAGTCGATTGGATTCCTGTGCCGTGAGAATATCGTTCACTGTTAGCGCCAGGACATAATCGTCTGAATGGGAAGCAATATAGCTTCGAAAACGAGCCAGCACCTGGATCACGTTCTCAAAAGAGTCCATGTCCATGCCGATGTTGAGCGAGACAAAATTAACGCCACTATCCTTGTATCTTTTTAATTCACTCAAGTCCGAGTTTGGCTTGAGCGGAAAACAGGCGTGTGTGTCCCAGACAAGTGCACGCTCATGGATTTGTCCGGCGGGTTCTGAAATTAGCATGGATTCTCCTGACGCGTCTTATAGTATTAGCAGTTATTCTAGGGTCTCGAAAAGAAAATTTACCACGTTCTCGCTCTCTCCGCCGGTGGCGTGGTAGAACTCGATGGCATGCTCATCTTCTGCATGTGCCATGACGAAGAACTCTTTGATCCCCTGCTGGATGCAATGCGCTGTCAAGCGTTGCATTAATCCCTTTCCGATGCCCCTCCTTTGATACTCCGGTTTGATGGCGAGATCGTATAGGAAGATCTCGGATGAGTCTGAATAATACATGGGGAGTTCGTAGGCTGTTAATCCTCCCACCACTTCATTTTCAGCAAAGGCTGCAAGCACGATAAAATTTTCGCTGCTCAAAAGTTTGAGCAAGTGGGTCGCGCTTCCAATGTTTGACTCTTCTTCGAAAACCAGATTGAATAAATTAACTAATGCCTGGAAGTCGGCCAAATGTTCTTTTGTAAGACGCTTGATCTGAAATGGGTTCTGATCTGAATTCATGCTCTATTCATTCCTCCTGTGATGGTTTTGCGATCAATTCTCCCTGACCTGACTCCATATCCGCGACGAAGCCGCCCCATCCGCTGCCTGACCCTTCCCTTACTGGAGCAGTGACAACGATCAGCCGAACTAGATCTTCACTGCGGATTGTATAGCCATGCTCGATACCAGCTGGCAGAAAGACGAAGCCTCCCTTTTCCAGGTCAAAGCTGGCTTCTCCGCAGCGAAACGTGATAGAGCCCTCGAGCACATAGAACATCTCATCTTCAGTACTATGAGTATGGTTCGGTGGCTCTTCCCCTTTCCTCGTGACATACTCCATAAATGCCGCGCCATTCCCCTTCTGAACCTCGCTGGCTTTCACGGTAAAGTCAATCCCGAATCGATAGGTCCATCCCTCGCCCGCTTTGAGGGCATACGGTTGAATTTGCCTGGCTGGTTTGGTCACTCTTTCCTCCACATAAAGATCAGCAAGTTATATTAAAACTCATTGTATCCTCGAAAGGGAGTGTAATAAAGCATTACGGTGGGAATGGGCTCAACGGAGACCTGTCGCCGACGAGCCAGATGTGCCCAAACGGATCGATGAAGTGACCTTGTCGATGGGTTCCCCACGGCGCTTGGTGATCCCGAAGATCTTCCAGATTGCCGGTAGCACCGGCTTCCAGGGCACGCTTTATTACTGTGTCGGGATCGTCACAAAACAACTCGACTCTGACCGTGGTGGTACCGATCTCCGTTGGACTGTTCCAGCCATTTTGAGCTGGCTCAGCAAGGAAGAAGGGCGCGCCCTCGATTTCTAACCCTGCAACGGATCCCAAACTCCACAGTAGCGTAGCACCCAGGGCCTGCTTGTACCATTCGACTGCGGCCGGTGCATCAGGGATAGCCAACATAAGGGAAATAAGCGGTGTATGTAATTGCGATTTCACTACGGTCCTTTCTGGATTCGTGGGTACTCTAAGGTTAGAAACTCACATGCAGAAAAAGTTACTTTTGCAAGTGAATCCCATCAGTTGTGTGCACATCGCGAATCCCCGAGGTGCCGTTTTGGCCTTTTTAGGAGTAGAGATTCTCCCATACTAATCTAGCCATTTGCTTTGCTTCTGGATTTTCATCCTTTTCAATGATTTCCTGCATGTACGGAATAACCCTATCTCCCAAGTGGACCAAACCCCATCCTGCTGCAGACCGAACACCGAAATTTTCATCGTGGATTGCAGTGATAAATGCAGATAAGGCCCGCTCATCGTTTAAGTTATCTAATGCCCAGGCAGCCCTTTCTCTTACCAATGGAGATAAATCATTTAGCATGACGTCAATAGTTATATCAAGCAAATCCTTTATATTAAAAATCGCAATCTTTGATATCGCAGATAAACGGTCATCTTTATTCCCCTTTAAAACGAGTTTGCTGATTTCCTCCACATTTGGCCTCTTGGCTACTCCTATTTTTTCAGATAGTGAGTTTACTATTTCCTCGATAGATGTATTCCTAAGGTCTATGTATGCAATTGTGCTGGGTAGTCCGGGGAGTTCCGTGTCGTCTAGTTTGATTGGCAAAATGTATTCGGAATTTTGCTGAAACGCTCTGGCTTGGGCACTTCTTAATTCGTGCTTCGTCCATGCTTTCTTGACGTAGTTTTCCGATATAAAGATTACACAATATTGTGCCGCTTGTTGATAAATCATATCTAAATGTTGATATAAATCTTTCCCCCAAAGTTGGGCTTGCTCCCAGGAATCATAAAAAACGGAAATATCATTTGCTGCCAGCGCATTGACAAACTTTTCAACGATAGAACGGTCTTCACCAGCAAAAGATACTGCAATGTCATACTTGAATCTCATAACGTAATCCTGATTTTCGGAGGGAAAGCCAGCTGGAAGTTATGCAGTATTATACGTCTACACTCCTGCAACAGAAAAACAAAATCCGTTGCAAAAAATCTATAAAGACACCTTTTCCTTGAGCGCATTGGCGGTTATTTGCTCTCCCTTTTTTCTAATTTAGTCAACAATTCATAGCGATCATCTGTCTTCTTATGCATGACAACCACCTGACAGTTACGCGGATTACGCAAATTCTCAAACTCCTCAACCGTCCAATGAAACCAGCGCATAAGAAATAATCTAAGTGTGAGCCCATGGGTAATAATCAGTGCATTTTGTGGATATTCTTTTTTGTTGAAATCCCTATGAAGTGTATCCAAAAATGTGCTGACCCTGTCATATACGTCAGCACCTGATTCACCATCGGGTATCCGATAATAGAATGTGCTGAAGCTATCTCTTGCTCGAATAATATCCTCATTTTCGTCAGGGTGTCGCAGGTGTCCCCAATCCAATTCTCTAATTCTTGGATCCTCGCTGGTTTTTACAACATTTGTTTCGATATTTTCTTTTATATGTTGATAGGTCTGGCGTGTTCTAACATAAGGCGATAAATAAACATAAAGATTCTCGGATCCGATTATTTCCTTTATCTCATTGCCTGCTTGCCGGGCCTGTTCAATCCCGTTCGGTGTCAGGTTTAAGGCGTAATCCGGGATGGTCAGATAGTGATTCTTGTCAACATTTCCGTCAGACTCGCCATGTCGAACTAAGATAATACGATTTGGTTTCATAAGTTATAGGTCTATAAATTAAAACTCACCTTTTCCTTCAACGCGTTTGGTAGCACCGGCCGTTTACTCCTCTCGATCAAAAACGTAGCNACCTCAGTGATCTCGCGGAATGCATAGTGCTGACTCAGNGTCCCTTCGAGATAACCTGCTCCGCTGGTNCCNCCGGTGCCCACGCGCAGACCGATCATCCGTCGCACCATCATGAANTGCCGGTAACGCCAATTGGAAAGCAGCTCATCGATTTCAGATAAGGTGTTCAACAATTCAAACGGCAAATGGAAGATCGGCAAATTGCGATAAATCGTGATGAAGAGCGCCGCTCTCATCGCAGCGGGTGGAAGATCGCCTCTGCCTTCCTCGAACAATACTTTATCAAACTCCTTCAATCTGCCTTCTTCACTTTTCGATAAGCTGTTTTGATACGCGTTTCGATAATCCATCCAGAATTTGTGTCTGTCACTGGAATCCGATTCGGTCACCTGCTTATATTCCCTCCAATAGGCTTCATCCAGATAAGGCATTCTTTCCAGCCACTTAATGATCAGTTCCTTAAGCGTGCTTTCGCTTTCAGACTGGTTCACCTCGTTCAAATCAGTTTCCGATAAACTTCCCCTGCGCGTATGCTTGTAATATTCCGTTTTATAACGTTGTTCCATTTTTAAGCCAAGCCTGGCTTCGATCAACCGGAACTGTTTGCTTTGAAAGCCTGAGGCTGGCAGGAGGAAGTTTCTGAATTCCAGAAAATCCAGCGCGGTCATCGTTTCGAGAACGCTGACCTGTTGATTGATGAGTTCCAGGATTTTCCCGATCCGTTTCAACTTATGGACGACTTTGCTCATGTCATCCGAATTATCATTAATCCCATCCCGAATAAAAATGTGCCGCGCCAGGTCGAGTTCAAAAATGATCTGCTTGAACCAAAGCTCATAGACCTGATGAATAATGATGAAAAGCATTTCATCATTGCCTTTTTCCAGCGATTCAAAACTCTTGGGGTGCTGACTGTTCAAAATCTGATCGAGCTCGATATAGTCTGAATAATAGAGGTCTTCCATGGTTGTCTCCTTCTTGCGATACTGTCTTTGCGAACGAGCAAAAGCGAGTGAAGCAATCTCCTGAAAGATCAGAAATTGTTTCTCCCCGCTTCGATTGCGTAGCACTCAGCGCGATGACGATATATGAAAGTATAGCATGTCGCTCAGGTATAATTGGCGGCTATGACTAGCGACGAACGCCGCAAAGCGGCAGTACAGATAAAGGCTCTTATCTTTGACTTTGATGGGCTCATCCTGGATACGGAAACGCCCGATTATCAGACATGGCAATCCATTTATCGTGAACATGGATTTGAACTGCCTCACGAGGAATGGGGAAAAATCGTTGGTGGATGGGGGATCTCCACCTTCGACGCGGCGGCACACCTCTCCCTCCTTTCGCAGGGACAGCTGGATTCCGTTTTGCTGCGGGATCGTCACCGTTCCGAAAGCTCCACGTTAATGCTCTCCCAGCCGGTGCTGCCTGGGGTGGTGGATACCCTGCGCGAGGCAAAACGACTCGGCCTCAAGCTGGCGATCGCCTCCAGTTCGCCGCATTCCTGGGTGGATACGCATGCAAAGCGCTTGGGCATCTTCGACTATTTTGACAAGGTCATCTGCGAAGATGAGGTTGGGATTGGCAGGACCAAGCCAAACCCGGATCTGTTTTTAATGGCGCTGAAGCAGTTACAGGTCCAGAAGGATGAAGCGATTGTGTTCGAGGATTCTCCTAACGGGGTCAAGGCTGCCAGATCTGCAGGGATATTTGTCGTCGCTGTGCCAAATCCAGTAACTGCCTTACTGTCCCTGGAGAACGCTAATCTCACATTAACGTCGCTTACAGATTTGTCTCTACATGAACTGATGAATAAAGTAAAATAAAGTCGCCAATCAATAGGAGCTTTATCGGAGGCTACAATGACGACTCAAAAATTTAAATGGCAAGGGGTTGTTTCAAAATACGCTTACCCGGAAACATGGCGTAGCGTGTGGCAGGTGCTCAACTCAGTTATCCCGTTCATCTTCATGTGGTATCTGATGTACCGCAGTCTGGCTGTGGGCTACTGGCTGACGTTGATCCTGGCTGTCCCAACCGCAGGGTTTATGGTGAGATGTTTTATCATCTTCCATGATTGCTGCCATGGTTCATTTTTCAGAACCATGAAGGCCAACGATCGGCTCGGACTTGTGCTGGGTGTGCTGGTGCTGACACCGTTCTATCAATGGAAGCATAGTCACGCCATCCATCACGCGACGGCCGGTGACCTTGACCGCCGCGGCATCGGCGATGTGTACACGATGACGGTGCAGGAATACCTCGCGGCACCGTGGTATAAGAAGGTCGGCTATCGCATCATGCGCAATCCGATGATCTTATTTACAATAGGTTCATTCATCGTTTTTACAGTGACACAGCGTTTTTTCGAAAAACACTCGGGCAAACGCGAACGAAGCAGTGTGATCTGGACGAACATCGCGATCGCCGCATTAGTCGGCTGGATCATGTTGGAAGTGGGCTGGGCTGCTTTTCTTCTGGTTGAAGTGCCTGTCCTGCTGATCGCCTGTGGAGCGGGTGTCTGGCTCTTCTATGTGCAACACAATTTTGACCCGACCTATTGGGAACGAAACCAGGAATGGGAGTTCTTCAACGCCGGTATGGATGGCAGTTCATTCTACAAGCTTCCAAAAGTGCTGCAGTGGTTCACAGGGAATATCGGTTTCCATCACATCCATCACCTCAGCCCGAGAATCCCGAATTACAAGCTTGAGGAATGTCACAACGAGAACCCTGTGCTTCAGGTGCCGCCACTGACGCTTCAACATAGCCTGAAATCCTTATTCTTTCGGTTATGGGATGAAAGGGAAAAGATGCTGGTGGGCTGGAGCGCATTGAAAAAGTATCGTACTCAGGTGTAAAAATAAGTGAGCGCTGAGGATGGCGGATAGAGTGAATAGAGAAGAGACTGGTTTTCGCCAGTCTCTTCTCTATCATACCTACATCTAAAGGTATTCTTGACCTTACATACCCGGCATCATTGGATCCATGATCATCAGGTTACGCATCATGGTCATATCTTCGTGTTCAAGGATGTGGCAGTGATACATATACATGCCCATATGTGGACCGAAGGTCATGGCGATCTTGACGCGTTCGCCCGGCCAGACGATCACGGTATCTTTCCAGCCGGTGTCAAGGAAGCCCTGGTTGACGGTGCTATATCCGCTGGCTGCTCCTGAGGTATTCCGTCCAACCACCTGGAACATCACATTGTGAATATGCATCGGATGAGGAATGGACGAATTATTGATCCATTCCCAGGCAATAGGTACATCGCGATAGACCATTTCATCCTCGGCAACTGCCATGGGATCGTAGACTCGGCCGTTGATCGTCCAGGTCATCATTCTTTCCATTGCTAAAGTAAATGGAACCGGCGTGACAAAGTTGGAGACATTGCTGGCATCATAACGAAGCGTAAGTGGTGGGAGCGGACCCAATACCGGTTTTGTGGTTGCTTTCTTTCCCACGTTCACGGTCAGGATATTGAACGCGGCTCCATTGGCGAGAGAGGATCCCATCATTCCTCCTCCCATGCCTCCGCCTCCCATACCTCCACCGCCCATCCCGCCTCCACCTCCCATCATCCCCCCACCGGGATCGAAGGAAAGGCTGCGCAGGATCACTTGTTTTCCAAGCGCAGAGGTAAAGTCTGCCCAAATGTCAACTCGTTCCCCTGGCATCAGCATTACATAGTTTTTGGAGACTACAGCTGGCAACAAGCCACCGTCAGTGCCAATCACTTTCAGGGGCATATTATTGCTCCAGGCCAGCTTATAGGTCCGAGCGTTTGAACCGTTAAGAATGCGCAAGCGGTAGGCGCGCGGTTCCAGTGAGGCTGTTGCATTTAGTTTCCCATTCACAAGAATGCGGCTTCCTAAATAGCCCCACAGCATGTTTGGGTTATACAGGAACTGGTTATTGCTGTCGAAGTTCCGGTCCTGGATAATGACCGGCACATCACTCATCCCTGTGCTTGCACCCGGAACTGCCAGCGCTTCTTCATCGTCCCAGACATAAAACAATCCTGCCAGGCCCATGGCCACCTGTTCGGCTGTGCGTCCCATGGGATGAGGATGGAACCAGTAGGGACCCGCCCGGTCGATCACCTGGAAATCATAGATCTTGGTCTGGCCCGGACCGATGGCTTGCATCGGCTGTCCATCGCAATCTTCTGGTACGCGCAACCCATGCGGATGGACGACGCTATCCTCGGCCAGATTGTTGTGGAAATAGATGCGCACCCTGGTGCCGCTTCGGGCCCGCAGGATCGGCCCGAGGTAGATGGCGGGCAGGTTCTGTACGGTCACACCCGAACCGCTCAATAACTGCCCCTCATAACCCCAAACGCGGGTCTGTGCACCGGACAGGATCTGCACATACTTCTCAACTGCGGTAATCGAGATCTCTGCATCGGGCACAAAGGGCTCCATAAGTGATCCCATGGAAGAACCTGGCCTCGAAAATCCGAGACGATTCCCGACCAGGAGGGCAGCACTTCCCATACCAGCCATTCGCAGAAAATCTCGTCGACTTAAGTTTTGCGAGTTCATCTCACGCCTCCGTTTCTTGTTCAAAATGAAAATATACTTGTCCTTTAGAAAGAATGTATTGTCATTTTTATATTACACCAAAATCCATTTTTTTTGCTCTGAGGAGTAACTTTCGCTCCTCAGAGCAAATTCGAGATGCTTATCCAGCGATTCTGACTCTGTAAGTATCTGCTAGGTAACGATCAACGGGCGCATCATGTCATGTTCTTCATGTTCCAGAATATGGCAGTGCCACACATACTCGTGGCCGCCCGTGCGCGGGCTGGCTGGAACTGTGAAGGGGACTGCAGGCAGCTTGAACTTCATGATGACCGTCGTGACCTCGTTGGGGTGCATCTTCACTGTTTCTTTCCAACCCGACTCTATCGGCTCCGGACCTCGTGGGGCGCCAAGACCAATGGGCACGCCGTTCGCATATGTGTCGAATGATTGCCGTGAAAGGATTTGCACGTTCGCGAGGTGGAAGTGGATTGGATGTGAATCACCGGTCAGGTTGGCAATCTGCCAAACTTCTACTGCGTTATTGAGTGGCGTCTCCGTGGCCTGGTCCATATAGGCACGGCCATAAAGTTCCACTCCTGTAGGCACGTTCGTCCCTAACAACTGGATCAAGCGGCCAAATTCGTCGAAGTCTTCATTCAGGGTCAGTTGCCGCACTAGCACACCAGGCGGTGGCGGTAGCGGCGCGGTTGTCCACAGGCCCACTAATGAGTCATCGATGGTATTTTTCAGGTTTGTCTGCGGGGTAATGTTCAGTTTCGGATCTGCAGCGCCGCTGATCCCGGAAGCGATGTCGAACCGCATGATTGTGCGGGTATCCGGGCCAAGATTACTCTGACTGTCGTAGTCAGTGGTCGAATCGCCGCCCGGGAAGGGTGCTGGGGCATCGTTATAGAGGATTAGGTTCTTTCCTGCAAAACCCTTGAAGTCAATGATGATGTCCCAGCGTTCCGCTGGGGCGGTAATCAGACTTCCGCCGAGCGTGACCGGGTTGAATGGTATACCGGATGAGACGAGCACTGGCTTGGAAAGGAAGCCGCCCTCCGTGCCGATCACCAGGAAGTCAGGACCTGGTTTGGTCTTATCTGGCACACCGGAACTGTCGCACACATAAAGTTGCAGGTTCAAGAAGCGTGCCTGACAGGCGTTGAGGATGCGCAAGCGATAGCGGCGAGGCTCGACCGGCGCATAGGGGAAGACTACGCCGTTGGCTAGCATTGTGTCGCCGAACATTTCGGGTACGAGGGAATTATTTTGGTCGGGAGGCGGAAAACCAGGCCCGATTTCAGCATCGTACATATGAGGGTACCATAGGCTCCCAGGAGTACTTGGCACCGGCAAATCCAGCCAGCCAGAATCTGTTGTAGCTATATCCTCGCCCACAAAGACCTTGTCCTGAATAACGATTGGGATTTCGCGTCCACCCTTTTCGATGAAATCGGGCAAGCCTTTATTGCGCAAGTCGCCCTCAAAACCGTCGCGGATGATCATGGCAGTGGCAATGCCTGCGTAAGCGTTTAGGCGTGTGATGCCCACAGCATGGTCGTGATACCACAGCAGCCGGGCGCTTTGATCGAGCGGATAGTAGAATTCACCCTGGCCGGGTTGGAGATTCGGGTTTATGACCTTGTAGATATTTAGGTCGCTGCTCTGGGCACTGGGGCCGTAGTTGCCTGTATTATCAAACCAGGTGAATGGCCCGCCGTCGCTGATCCACGGGACCAGACCGCCATGCAGGTGTGTTACTACTCGGTTTGATCCTCCCTCTGCTCCCATCACGCTCATATCTACTGGAAGAGGATGATCGCCTGCCAGGTTATTCTGGAATGTGATCTGCACTGGCTTGCCTCTTTGCGCGACGATGATGCCGCCGAGGTGTCGCTGCGGCGGGCTTCCACCCAGATTCGCCCGCGAATGATAGCCCCGCAAGGTCGTCGGACCGAGGTCGGGGTGCAAAAAGTCAGTATATTGATTGATGTCAATGGTGTAGTGTTGGGCAACAATTTTGCCCTTATTCCAGGCGCGCGTTCCATCCGGAACTGCCACTGGAATACCATCAGGGTCGAGCGGATAGACGCCGCGTAGAGCCCGCTGGAATTTGTGAAGCCCATTGCTCTGATAAGCACGTGCTCGCAGTAGAGACCTGGCACGCGTAGCAGCAAAGAGTGTGGCAATGCCCGCCCCGCTAAGTTTTAGAAAGTCTCGTCTAGTGATCATGGCAGCCTCCGTTTGAGAATATTGTTGGCTATGAAATGCAAAAGAAGGAACATCAGCGGAAAGTTGATTTTGTTTTGACTTTAGTGAATCGTAATATTGCCTCCAGCGATGTTGCCACCGGCGACATAACCGTTCATGGCCGGAATGTAAATGTGGAAGGTATCGGAAGCGCCAAGTTGGCTCAGCGCATTGATCTCTACAACGAAGCTAACTATCTGTCCATCATTCAGCATTCCTGTTCCCCTGATCGAGACATGATTCCCTTCAATCATCAGCAGATCGAAGGAGGTGGCTTTTAGATGAAAATTGACTTTGTGGTCCTGATAGGTTAAATTGCCGTCCGGCGCGGAGTCTCCCTGTTTGTAATTAATCGTAAAACCAAATGTAGCTTTCATGCCGTTTTGATCCAGGTCAATCGTGCCGCCGCCGTTTACTTTTCCCGGTGTGTTCGATAAGGACGCTGGCGTTTGTGTAGGCGTCGGTGTCTCAGTCGGTATGAATACGTCTGTTGGTGTTGATGTGTCAGTTGGAGTATTGGTTGGCGTATCGGTGGGTGCCGCCGTTGCAATTGGCGTTGCCGTAGGAGTTTCAGTTGGGGTTGGCGTAGCAGTCGGTGTATCTGTTGGTGTCTCCGTAGCGGTTGGCATGTCTGTAGCGGTCAGCGTGTCTGTTGGAGTGTCAGTGGGTGTTTCCGTAGGCGTCTCAGTGGGGGTGGGTATGTCAGGGACAGGACCTAACAAGGTAAACGCAGCATCGCCCGGGGCAGAACGGTATAAGATATCCCCACCGGCGCCAGCAGTTCTAAGAAAATGACTTCCATCTCCACCTCGGCCTGGTGCAAGACACCAATCGGGAATGCTGCCATGCTGGAAGGCTTCAATCTGGACCCAATATTTGACTCCCGAAGAAACTGGCAATGGTGTTGGCAGGCTAAATGCATAGCCATACAATGTAATTCCATTGGCTGTTCCAATCAAAGTCTCAGCTGCGTTTCCTCCAGTTTGATAACGAACCAGAGGCGGGTTGGCTATATTCGGTTCTGTGCCAGCAGCAATCGAAGGGTAGATACTCACGCTGAAGTCGACCACAGGACCGCCAGCCCCGAACCTTAATGGATCATAGACACCAAACCAGTTGATCTCAGTAATCGTCTCATTCGACTGGAGGGTGAAATTATCCCAAATATACTGATCGTTATCGCTGCCATCCGGATCCAACCATGAAGATAAAAGAAGTTTCCCGTTAGGATCAACCGGCTGCTCATAGAGGGTGCCTGTCGTAACGGCAATTGCATTGACCCCAATATAGGTTTGATTCGTTAGTTGTTGTGTCCCGGCATTTGCGCTGCAAGAGCTTAATAATAGTAGACCGATAACGACCAAAATGATCAAAATGCGGTGAAGTGATTTGGATGACATATGACCTCCTGAACGCTCTGTAGCTGTGCAAGGAAAGGGAACGGTATTAGGTATAGCTCATAAAACTGCATCAAATAATTACTATTTCATGGATTGGACTAACATTTCCAAACAAGTGTCAAGCAGAAATTAGAGCATGAGATGTCCTGGCGCCAGTCATTGACTGGCGCCAGGGATAGAAAGGATTTGGTTACGGATTGGTCGTGATGGGGAGTGGAGTAGCGTTCACCCAGGTGGTAAAGACGATTGTGCCGTTGTTTGCTCGGATGCGGAACCAGTACTGGGTGTTTGGAGTCAGACTGGTTTGCGTAAGCGTCGTGACATCGGCTCCGACCGTCACGGTGGTGAGACCCTGTGTGAAGAGGACATTAGTCGCGCGCTGGACCGTAAAGCCCGTCTCAATAAGGGAGTTATCAGCCCAGGTCAGGATCACGCTGCGCGCTTTGTTTTTGTTCGGGCCGTTGACAACGCCGAAGCTGCTTGGGGCTGCTGGAAGCGCAGGCTCCGTTACGGAAGCTGTATTCGTGAAGGCTGAGGTACCGCCAACATTGACAGCTGCCACACGATAGGTATAGGTGACGTCCATTGCTGTCGGTGGAACAGCCGTATCGTTGAATGTTACGGTGCCCGTTGTTGCGAGAGGCGAGGCAGTGGCAAGCAGAGTGAAGGGGCCAGCAGTGCCATTGGTAGAGCGCTCGATCCTAAACCCGGTCTCGTTGACTGCGTTGTCTGTCCAGGTCAATTGGACGAGTGGACCAGCCTGGAGCGTCGCAGTCAGGGTGGTGGGAGCCACAGGTATAGCAACCACACCAACTACTACAGAGACGGTATTCGTGGGGAGGGAGGGACCAGCGACATTTGCCGCCTTCACTTGATATGTATAGGCTGCGGTCGTTTGGGCCGCTTTCAGGGTGGTATCCGTGAACGTTACATTGCCTGTGTTGCTTCGGGCAGGTGCCGTGCCGATCTGGGTGAAGTTGACACCATCGGTAGAGCGCTCAATCACGAAACCACTCTCATTTGTGGCATTGTCTCTCCAGGTCAGTCTGACTTGCGGTCCGGATTGGAGCGTTGCCGTCAGGTTGGTAGGCGCCAAAGGTACGGTACCCAAAGCGATGACATTTGAGAATGACTTGGCCGTCATGGTTGGGAATTCCAGCCCGTAGCCAACCGTGTTCTGAGCAACGATCCGATAGCTGTATGCCAGGCTTGGGTTGTAGGTGCCGGGCACTGTGAAGGTGCGCAGTTGGTGGGTATTCGGTGAGCCCAGCGGTGAGAGAACCCGTCCCACGTCAGTCCAGGTGTTCGGCCAGGTCAGACTCTGGATCACAAACTCTGTCTCAGTGATGGAGTTGTCGTTCCAACTAAGTACCAAACGCCTGCCACTGCCGCTTCCAGTGCTTACGCCTACAAGTCCAGTCGGCGCAATGGGCGGGAGCGCCAGGGTCACTGGCCGCATCATATCCATTTCCTCATGGCTCAGGATATGACAGTGATAGGTATATTCCCAACCGAAGTTGACAAGCTGGTTGACAATGGGGTTGGTTGGGTTGCCCTGCGGATCGACGTTGTTGAACATGGCTGTCGAGCCAAGCGGCATCATCGGGTTCAACGGTCGAATAGAGTTGGGGAGCTCGAAAGGCAGCTGCGGGACGACTGGTCGCAGAGCGACGATGGTATCCTCGAGTGGCGACACGCGTACCGTGTCTTTCCAACCCAACTCGGAGGGTTC
>Ga0065705_10104419_pt1 | contig 16335 bp, 21 predicted proteins | sample SwibulcommuniRL2_FD_59092 | JGI IMG/M metagenome (GOLD analysis project Ga0065705, IMG submission 59092) | Bulk soil microbial communities from switchgrass field near Rose Lake, East Lansing, Michigan, USA - RL2 Bulk Soil v2 (version 2) | ecosystem: Environmental > Terrestrial > Soil >...
GCCGCCATTGTTTTAGCCCTCACCCCCGACCCCTCTCCCGAACGCTGCGCTGGGAGAGGGGAGTAGGTTACAAAATGGTATGCAAAAAACGTGTACAAATTATGCAGAGGATTTTGATGGCACGGAAAAAGAAGGCTGAATTCACTTACAATCGGGTGCTGAAGCAGGGCGATTATGCCGCGTTTGATGTGAATGTCCGTAAGGGGTGGGAGATTCACATGGCATTGAAGACACTGCGCGAGTTGGGTGCGGCTCGTCCGGATGCTATGCTGCTTGGTGTGGGCGCTGGCAAAGAGAATACGATTTATGAATTGGCGAATGAGCATGATTGCCAAATGGTTTTTGCGACGGACTTGTATGCCAATATGGGCGTATGGGGCAATTTTGATGGCATCGAATTCTTGAAGTTCCCTGCAAAATTTGCACCCAGGGGGGATGTATTCGATAGTCACCGCATTATTCCGCTTCATGCTGATATGTGCGACTTACACCTATCGGATGATACGTTTGATGGTGTGTTTAGCTCCGGCTCAATTGAGCATGTAGGACACTCCGGGATAGCGGATTATGAAGCTATCGAAACGGCAGCTTATGAATTAGGGCGGGTCACGAAACCGGGCGGCATCATCAGCTTATCGACGGAATGGAAAATTAGCGGCGACGGTTGGGGCTGGGGTAATGTGCGGTTGTTTGACGCGGATACGATAATGCGCGTTATCGTAGAGCCGAGCGGCTGTGAGTTGGTCGATGAGCCGGACTGGTCATACGATGGTAATTTGGCTGATGCACTGGAATTGAATGAAGCGATTCTCAATCCCAAGTCACAAATTGGCGCGGCACTGCTGCGGGCTGAGGGGTATGTGTTCACCAGTGTGCATCTGGCTTTGAGGAAACCGCTATGAAAATCCATATCGCTGTGGTCACGATGGGTCAACAAGGGTTAATTGATAGATTGTTTTCACCGCTATTCTGGCGTTCATTGGGTCAGAATGTGGTGGACAGTATTGTTGTGCTGAGTCAATTACAACCTGTCACTATCTCCGTACCAGAGAATGCGCCGAACGTGATTGTGAAGTGTACTGTTATGAATTACGGGTGTGCCGGGGCTAGGGCGCTGATTACCAATTCGCTGCTGAGTGCCGGGTTACAAGCGCAGGATATAATTATCTATCTCGACGATGATGTTGAAGTTGAGACTGATTACTGGTTAGCTGATTTAATCAGTCCACTCCACCGACATTACAGCATTTCGGGTGTTGCCGGGCGGCGGGTGACTGCGGACACTCTGACTGAGGTTGATTGCGAAAACCCGGATTACGTGAGCGGCGGGTGGTGTGCTATCCGGGGCGATGTGTTTCTGGATGGGTGCATGTTTGATGAACGTTTTTTTCCGAATTATTATGAAGATATTGATTTGTGTTATCAGGCACGGGAAAAGGGTAAGCAGATTATTTGTGTTGGCAATATCGGGCTGCGGCATGAACATCCAATATCAGATGAAGCGGCGCGGCATGTGTCCGAAAATCGTAAGCGGTTTATAGAGAAATGGAAAACATCATGAATGACAAGAAAGTTTTTACATCGTCGATACCGGAGATTGCGTCAAAGCAACGTGAACGGGGCAAGGCTATCATCCGTGAGCAGCTTCCACTTATCATCGAGTGCTTGATTGAAGATGATGTGCTGCTCGGTCAGTTGGCGGCTGCGTTGAAGAGTGCAGAGCCGACAGCCGAAATGAAATCCAAAAAGTAGGGGTTGCGGTAAGGCACATTATCTAATGCGTGGGGGATATAACAGGCATGGACGCTAAAATGCTAAAAGCAGCGGTACTTGGCACGGAAGATTATCATGGTCTGATGCGTGAAGCTGCGCTCAGTGGCTTACAAGTGCAAGCGGGGTATGTGCCGATGGTGTTAAATGAACGGGTGTTGCAGGGGTTTCAATTCACCGTTCATACCCGCATTCCGAATCATCCTGTTTCGTTCGATATAGTGCAATGTGAAGCATTTCGGTTGGATGAACGGATTACATTGCATATTTGGGAAAGTGAGTATCGGGAATTTACGGTACGTTATTCGCATGTTTACGTGTTTCAAGACTTCGTGTTGTTTTGCTGGGCGGATGCTGATACTACCCATTTTGAATGGGCGCACATCGAAATATCACGGCGTGACCTTATCGAAATGCAGCATGAAAGCAATTTGAGCCAATTGCAGTGTCTGTAGCGCGGCTGTGATAAACATCATTATGTGAATCGCGGGATAGAAAAGGAGTTATTGGACGTGACTACGACAGGTAAACCAGCAATTCTAATTATCTATAAAAACAAGGATGACATGGAAGGTGTGTACTTGTTTGACAGTCATCTTGACGTTATGGATGCTGTGGAACGGTATGAGCAACTCGGCTACACATGGCAATTGATGGGTTTTAATCACATCAAAGAAGGGCAATTGCCTAAAGGTTGTCCACCGCTACAGAAGGCTTTATTTGAGGATTAATAATCGCCTTTCTCTGGCGGCTGTGATAAATCAAATTATCTAATTGCCTATCGATTGTCCCCAATAAAGTAGAGTTGAATCATCCTTTATGATATTTTCAATACGTATGAAAGCCGAGGTTGCGCCCGGCTTTTTTCTTTCTTGCCTATAGCGGTTTGACAGGGATATATATTCAGGATTGAACTCCCTTTCTATGGTTAAGGTAGCAGCGATGGGTCCAACACGACTACAAGACACACTCATTCATATCTCGGAATTTGCAGGGCGGTATCCAACCATTCCGTTGAATGCGGATATGCTGCGCGAGTTTGGGGAGGATGCACTGTTCGTGACGCTGCCGATTGGTAAAGTCGGGGCGCGGAGTCGCAATGGGCGGACGTATACACGACCAGCAGTTCAGGCGATTGTTGACGCGGTGAACAGTCAGAGACCTGAAGGACGCTGGGGTCATCTGCGAGATGATGAACGCGGTACACGGTACGACCCGCCGGCAATACGCTGGTTGGCGGCGATGATGGATGGCGATGGTATGGCTTGGGCGAAGGGCATCCCGGTCACGACTGAGGCGCGAGAGCATTTTCGCATTGCGAAGATTGCTGGCAGCCGCGTTGGAACTTCTGTCTATGGGTATGGTCAGATGGAAGGTGAAAACGTGATTGCGTTCGAGCTTGAGACGATTGATTTGGCGGACCCGAATCGCGTTGGGATACCGGATACTGCTGCCCACCCAATGATGACACGGGAGACGACTGACAAGAAAGACAGTGAGGTCGTTATGGAAATTGAACTCAAAGATGTGCCGGAAGCGGTGCGTCAACAGATTCTTGAGCAATTCAGCAATAAACAAAACAGTGAACGTATCAGCGAGATGGAAAAGCAAGTTGCTGAATTCCAGACCAAAGTTACGACACTGACAACGGAACGGGATGCCGCACGCGGTGAAGCATCGAAGTTGCTGGTGACTTATGCGCGTGCCAAGATTGCGGAGCAGGTGCAACTTGAGCCAGTGCGTAAGCTGGTCGAGCGTATGGTTGGTATCCGTGAGCAAGAGGGTGGCGCGGTCATCCAAAATGCAGTGACGGTGGCAGAAGTGGATGCAGCGATAAAGTCCGTTATCGAAGACGCGACTATCAAGGAATTCAATGTCGAAACGTTGAAGGAAATGATGGGTCCTGCGCCGCAGCCGCCGATGAAGCAGCCACAGGGTCAAAGCGTACTGGGCGAAGTTATCCCCGGCTAAGACCCTCACCCCTGACCCCTCTCCCGATGGGCGAGGGGAATTGTTCAATGTGCAGGAAAGGTAACTGAACATGGCACAGACTTTTTATAAAGACACAGACGGCATGAGCGTTGATGTTGACCTCATCTATACCATCACCGGTGAGCGTCCGATTTATGTGAGTAAACTCGTTGGGCTGCCGTTCCAATCTGGTGACAGTGGCGATACGGTGGCGATGCGTGCGGATGGTACGGTGCATCAGTGGAAAGCCCCGGCTGCCCTGACCCTGGCTATTGGTGACACGGTGTATGTCGATGCTTCCGATGTTGGCAACGCACATGAGATTCCTGATGCTGCGTTCACGACGACCGCCGGTGGCGATACGTATGCACTGTTCCGGGTGCTGTCGCTGAAAGACGCGAACAATTGGTGCATCGTCAAGCTGATTAACTTCTAGTCTCCACCCTGACCCTCCCCATTGTATGGAGAGGGAATTGTTTAGGTGAGCATCGATGCGAAAGGATAACATCATGCAAGCAGTACCACTCATCAGTAAAGAAACGCAGCTTAAGGCAGTCATTGACCGCCGTATAAAGCTGGTTGAACAGAGCAATCGTGCCGATAAGCGCCACCTGCTGGATGAACTCGGCAACGGCGTTATTCCGCAGATGCGGTTTCCGAAGGATTTTGATATTCGGAAGTACACCAAGGAAGCTGGCGATTTTGAAGCGCGGCTCGGTGTGCTGGCAGAATTCATCGGCACAAGCAACTTCGGCACGGAATGGGTTACGCGGCAACGGTATGAGGTTTATGCCGGACGTGATTTGGAACCGGAATTGTGGCGTGGTATCTATGTGGAAACAGTAGATAGCAGTCTGCCACAGATTATCCCCGTGCATCGCATTGGTCCCGGTGGGGTCGTGTTTGAGGCGATTACCGAAGGTGGCGAAGTCAAGTTTGCCACGGTGACATCCAGTGATTTCACTGTCGTGCTGGTTGACTATGCTGTCGGTTTGGAATACTCGAAAACACTGGTGAAATATAACCAGTTGTGGGATGTGGCAATTGTTGAGCGGCAAATGGGTATCGCCCATAATGCGCTGCAAAATCACATCCACTTTAGCCCGATTCTCCTAGCGTTATACACGACAGTTGGTGGCATTGGTGTTCGCACTGAAACATCCGCTTCGAGCGAAGGTGCTACGCTGCTGGAGAAATATATCAGCACAATTGAGGGTGCGGTGCAGCAGGCGAAAGCCCGTGACATTCGCGGTCCCTATCAAATTCTGACGGGCAGCGCGAATGCTCTCAAGGCGCAAAAGTCGATGCTCATCACCCTGCAAGATGGCAATCCTTCCCGTTCGCCCGTTGTGTCGCAACTCCAAGGCGTTATCGAGTATGACGGCTGGACAGGCACACGCGGCGGGATGGCGACGACTTATGATGGGGTTGCGGATAATGTGGGTTATCTCATTGGCTTGAGTGACCGCTCGAACGATTTCCGCAGCTATCAAAATCAAGGGCTGGACATGACTGAGGGTAATCCCGATGTCAGCCGCCGCATTATGGCGCAGATGGTTTGGGATTTGGATCGCGGCGTTTATTGCGATACTACGGCTGTCCAGAAAATCAATTGGCCCACTTCGTAAAACGGACACGCCGTTGCGTGTCCCTACAGGCGTTATGAAAGTCCGCTGCGAGTGGACTTTTTGTTATAAGGAACAGACTTGAAAGCAATCAATGTTTTCTCCCCCAATTGGGACAAGTACGACAGCTATGGCATCATCGCTAATAATCTGGCGCACCATGCCGACGTGCATGTGAATCAGATTGGTTTAAATTCGGGCGAAGGTCAAATTATACCGTCGTTTGGCGGGTTGCTGCTGGGGTATCCGACTATCTGGAATGAGTTCGGGGTGATGGCGCTGCTGGGTAAGCGCGTCGCCGTGACGATGTTTGAGAGTACGAAGTTACCTGCTGGATGGGTTGTCAACCTGAATACCTGCGCGGCTGTGATTGTGCCGTCTGTATGGGTGGCTGAAGTATTCCGCAATAGCGGGGTGATTGTGCCGATTCATGTTGTGCCGTTGGGGGTTGACCCGGTTTATTTTGATGTGTGTCGGCAGCCGCGGATGGATGATAGGCCGTATACCTTCGTGTGCTTAGGCGATAGACAGACACGAAAGGGCTGGGATTTGGCATGGCACGCATTCAAAAGTGCATTCGGTAAGCGGGAAGATGTGCGCCTGATTATCAAATGCCGCAAGAATGGTCTCGACTTCATCAACAGTGGCGATGCGAACGTTCAGATTCTACGGGCTGATTTGACGCATGAAGCGATGGCACAGTTCTATGCCGAATGTGACTGCATGGTTTTCCCGACATTGGGCGAGGGCTTTGGTTTGCCGCCCAGGGAGTTCGCCGCGACGGGTGGACCTGTGTTGGTGACACGCTTCGGGGGGACTGCTGATAATCTCGATGAATGGGGTTATGGTATTCCATATAAGTTAGTGGATGCGTGGCCCGCGGTGCATCGGTATCCCGACAAATTGCAGGGTTGCGGTCAATGGGCTGAACCGAATGTGCAAGTGCTGACGCGGCAAATGAAAGCAATCGTTGATTTGGAATTTCCTGCGTTCCGCTCGTCGATGCTGAGGACGAGACGGATTGCCGAATTGTACGATTGGTCGTGTTTTGCTAAACGTGTATTTGAGATTTATAGGAGCGCGTGATGGCACTCGATTATGATGATTTTCGCGGCGACATTGGCGACAAAAACAGTGCGTTTGATGACCCGGATATTGACCGTCTCGAAACCCGTGCTACTGCCCGGTGGGGTGCTGATGTGGCTTATGAGGGTGCGCGGGTGCTGGCAGTGCAGCAGCTTCTCGCCAACACAGCCAAGTTCGCGGATTACACAGCGAATGAATCATCCGAAAAGAAAAGTCAGATTTTCAAGAACCTCAAAGACTTGCTGGATATTTATAAGGAAGACCTCGACGATGTGATTGAAGGTGTCGCCGGGGCGAGTGTGCGGATGGGACGGGGCAGCACCATTCCACCGCGACGGAAAGAATATCCTGATGCCTGACTTTGATGCTTACTTCGGTGACGATGAAGCGATTGATGCCAGAAGCCGGGCAGTTGATGCTTGGAATCGGATTAAGCGTGACGCATCCAGTGTTGTATTGGTGCGCGGTACTACAACGATGGCTGCACAGACCGTGCGCGTGGAATTCTCTGGCACGGGTGAAGAAGTGGATGCGACAACCGGGCGTGCAGGGCGGCAGCGGGTGGTTATCTTCGGCGTGATTGACCATCCGAGTATCGCGGATACCAATATTCAAGCGCGGGATAGGTTCGCTATCAACAAAAAACAGTACGAAGTCATCACGGTGGTGGATTTGCCGGGTGAAGTTCAAGCATTCTGTGAGGCAATCGCATGACAGAATGGCGTGGACGTGAGCAAGTTAAAGCGGCAATGCGGCGCTATGGTGAAGATGCTAAACAGGCGATTCAGCAATTGGCGCAAGCATGGGCTCCTAAACTAGAAGCCTACGCGAAACAAAATGCACGGTGGAATGATAGAACTACGAATGCACGCCAGAGTTTATATGCAGTTGTGGACAGCACAAATGGGCGTACCACGATTTATCTCAGTCATGGTATCGAATATGGGGTGTATCTCGAACTGTTGTATCAAGGCAGACTGGCTATTATTCTTGCCACACTGGAAGCGCATTATGAGCCGATACAGGCGGATGTGCGGAGGCTATTTAGCTAATGGCGACACTCAAACAAACAGTGCTTAGTCTTCTTAATAATGATGCCGCGCTAGGCGCATTGGTGACTCCCGATTTTGTGGATGCAGACACTTTACCTTTTGATGGCTTGACCACAGATAATATGCAGTATGACACTAACGGCGTGACTATCCTGCTGCAAGGGGTACTGCGCTGGCGGGGTGAAAATCCCATGCGCGGACCAGAAAAAGCGGTGAGACGGTTTCTGGAGATTTATCTGTACGATGACGGAACCCACGGCTTTGATAATATCGATACTGCAAAGCGCCGCATCTGGGAATTGCTACACCAGAATTGGCTTAGTCCTACGGATAACGAAGGGCTGGCATGGAGTATCTGGGTAGGCGACGTAGGCGAAATGTACGATGACACACTCCGCGCAAATATGGATAGGATGCGTTTTCAGATAGATTTGACAAGGAAAACATCATGACAATGCCAACTTTTGAGACTGGCGTACCACAGAGTATTTATACCATCACTGATTTGCGGGTTGCACGTTGGGATGGAACTCAATACGGCACGGTTGTAGCACTGGCTGAGGGTCAGACGCTGCAATTCGAGCCGCAAGCCGACACGGATGAAAAGAAAAGCTACGGTCTCATCCGCCGTTTGCTGACCGTTATTACGCATGTGAACTTCACCATCGGCATTGGTCTCGTACAGGCTGATGCTATCTGGTCAATGACCGGGGTTACGCAGAGTGTGAGCGGCTCCGGTGCTTCGCTGACACAGCGGCTGCGTCTTGATGCTGGTGGTTCCGGTCTGCCGTACTTCGGAGTCCTGGGCAACTTCGCCAGTGATGATTTGGGTGATGTCATCATGGGTCTGCCGTTGTGCAAGCTGGATACTTCCCCCAGTTTGTCGAGTGAGCAGAATCAATTCATCCTGCCAGAAAGTTCAGGCAAGGGGATTGCCAATTCACGCTGCACGAACACACGGGCATGTTTGTATATCGACCAGAACAAAGTGTCGCAGACGATTGCCAATTTCAATGCGTTCTTTGGGGTGGCGTAGCCCTCACCACATTGGGCATGAACCATCATGCCCCTACACGAACACATTCTTTTAGAAAGGGAATGACATGGGGAAAAAGTTAGAGCGCACGGATGCCAGCCAGTGGCGTAAAAAAACTGAATTGGTGCAGATGCCAAGTGGTAATGTGGCGGAATTACAGCGCCTCAATTTGGTGGCGATGATTGGCAAGCATGACGATGTGCCGAATTTCTTGCTGATGAAAGTGCATGAGCAGTTGAACGGCAAGGCAAAGCTCAAAGTCTTGAAACAAGATGAGCCAGTTGATGAAGCCCTCGCCGCGAAGGATGCCATTAACGCGCTGTTGTGGATGGCGAAACATGTCTTTGTTTACCCAAAGCTGGTGGACGGCGACCCACAAAATGAATTTGAAGTGAATATCGCTGATATTGCGCTGGAAGATTTGGCGTTCGTTGCGAATTATGCTGTGGGAGACAACAACCTCGTTGCCGCGGTGGAGCGATTTCGTGACGCGGCGGAGGTTGATGTGGAGCTTATACGAGCAGGCGAAGGCATGGTCGTCGAGACCGAGTGATTTATTTGAGATACCGGAAGACTGCGGGTATCTGCGCTGGTGTTTTGATGATGCTGTTTTTTATTTCGGGCGCTGGGTCGATGCGAAATATGATTTGCGGCATAAGACAGGCACGAGCAAGGGACAACGCATCTACACGCTGGCACAGTTGTTGAGTGATGAGCCACCGAAGCGTGTGCAGTCGGTGATGGCACTGGTGGCGCTGGGGGGGGTAGCGATAAGGTAACTTATCGCACACGCGAATTGCCTATGAGATGAAGGCTGTCGGACACAATGAGTTCGAGAGCCTTTTTGTTTTGACAGGTATCCCATGACTTCTCCGCAACAAGGTGGCGTAAATCTAGGCAGCGCATACGGCAGCATCACTATCAATGACAATATTGATGCGGCGGTTTCACGCGCTATCGGACAATTCGATAATGCACTGACGGCTATCGGCGGAAAGATGCAAGCGCTCGGTAGCTCGATGAGCAATATCGGCGCTCAACTGACGCTGGCGACTGCACCATTGATGGGGCTGGGTGCTGTGGGTATACGGTCTGCCGCGTCGTTTGAAGATGCGATGGCGGAGATTCAGGCACGGGCTGGTCTCACCACTGAGGCGATGGAACAAGTTAGTGCCGCCGCTTTGCAAATGGGCGCTGACACTGCCTTTTCAGCACAACAGTCAGCTGAAGGTATTTTGATGCTGATGACCGCAGGGTTAAGTCTTGAAGATGCGATGGCGACAATCCCTGCGGTGCTGACCGGGGCTGCTGCTGCGGGTGCGGATTTAGGTCAAACAGCCGAACAAGTCACAAACATTATGGCGAGTTTTGGGCTTGCAGCGGGTGAGGCGGGGCGGATTGTCGAGGTGATGAATCAGGCAGCGGGTGCATCTCCGGCTGAAATGTCCGAAATGGGGGAAGCCCTCGCTATGGTGGGGGGAAGTGCGACATTATTGGGTCTAAGCTATGAACAAACAGCGGCATCGCTAACTGTTCTGGCGCGGGTTGGCAAGGTCGGGACAGAAGCCGGGACGCAATTAAACTCAATATTTACTCAGATGATTTCAGGCACGCCGGACAATGTTCGCGCATGGGAGATGGTGGGTTCATCGCTGTTTGATGCAAGCGGCAATGCACGCGACTTCGGGGTTGTACTGGCTGAGGTTAAGGCTGGTATGGAAAACCTGAGTGCTGAGGACCAAGCGTTTGTCATTCAGCAGCTTGCCGGGTCTTATGGGCGGGTGGGCTTCAATGCGCTGCTTGCCAGTGAAGGACTCGACGCGGTTGAAGCGCAGATGAACGAACAAACAAGTGCGGCAGAAGTTGCTGCAATGCGGATGGATACATTCAATGGGCGACTGGAATCGTTGAAAGGTTCGTTCGAAGCACTGCTAATTACAGCATTTACCCCCTTCATTGAGATGCTGACACCGATGCTTGAAGCGGTGATAGAAGTTGTGAACGCTTTCAAAGACTGGGTATCTGCCAATCAACGCATTGTACAACCCATATTGAAGGTGCTATCGGTTTTATTAACGATTGGTCCGGCACTGATAGCACTCGGCACAACGTTGAAGGTTGCCGGGATAGCTATGAAGGCTTTGGGATTTAGTTTCGCTACGCTGACAAGTCCGCTTGCATTGGTGATAGCGGCGATTGTCGCTTTTGCGGCGGCATGGGAAACAAATTTCTTGGGTATTCGTGACACGCTGCAACCAATTATTGACGCTGTTATGGCTCAACTTAATGTTCTCTCTGTTTGGTTCACCGACATGGGTTTTGTACGTGGGCTTCAACTATTATTTACGACATTTGAAGACGGGTCTAGCGTCATCAGTGGATTCTTGCAGATTTTTGGTATGTCCGAAGAAACTGCAAATGCTATAGCTGACACGCTGAATAATGTCCTTACCCCTGCGCTAGACGTTATCATTACTGTTTTTGAGGCATTCGGGCAGGCGTTTACCGTATTTAGAACATCACTCGAATCGGGCTGGACTGTTTTTGAGAGTTTAGATTTCGCATTACAGACCTTCTTTGCCAATCTCGGTGTAGGAATGCCGATTATCTCAGCGGTGAGGAGTGCGATTATAGGTATTATCGATACCCTGACCGGGCTGTGGGCGGCTTTTCAAGAGGGCGGGATTTCGGGTGCAGCAACATTCCTTGTCGATAATGTCTTTACGCCACTCATCAATAGTGTTCAGTCAATTGATTGGGCGCAGGTCGGAAGCTCCATTCTCAGCGCGATTGGCACTGCATTGAGTACGCTTACGGATTGGGCGACGTGGGTTTATGACAACATCTTATTACCCATATTCACCAACGTTCAGACAGCGGTTGCGAGTGTGGATTGGGCGGCTGTCGGTAGCAGCATCCTCAGCGCGATTGGTACCGCTATCGTAGCGACGTTCAATTTTATCGGGTGGGTTTATGACAACCTGCTCGTGCCGATGTTCAACAATGCACAGGCGGCGATTGAAAGTGTGGACTGGTCACAGGTCGGCGCAAATATTGTGAATGGTATTGGCACTGCTATAAAAGCGACATTCGATTTTATAGCATGGATTATCGACAGCATTTTTGGTCCCGTTACAGAGAACTCCGAAACTGCCGCTGCTGGTATTGATTGGAGCGCAGTCGGCGCAACCATCATGAATGCTATTAAGGGCGCGATAATTGGCATCTTCAATTTCGTGACGTGGCTCAACGAGACTATTTTTACCCCGATGATAAATGGTGCAGCCAGCGCGATTGCGACTACCGATTGGAGTGCAGTTGGTACGAATTTGATGACTGCCATTGGTAACGCATTACCCAACATCGGAGCATGGGTCCAGCAGCACATTATTGGACCCGTTCAAAACGCACTCTCAACGTTTAATCCAATGGCACTTTTTGAAGACACTGGCAACCGGGGATTGTCGGGTAGTTTTAGTGGTTTCAACGCATCGGGCGGGAATCCTAACATTGGTGGTAGCGGTTCATTTGGCAGTGGCGCAGTCCCGTTTGGAAGCACGATACATGCGTTTGCAAGAGGTACAAACTTTGTAAATACCGACATGCTTGCCATGCTGCATAAAGGGGAGGCAGTTGTCCCAGCAGAGTTCAATCCGGCTGCGGGTGGCGGTGGCATCAGCTTTGACGGGGCGAATTTTACGATCAACGCGAACAGTTATGCCGAAGGTGCGGCGGCTGCGCGTGGGTTTAAAGAGCAGCTTGAAGAATTGTTGAGGTCAAATGGCTGACGTATTAACGCAATTCGGGATGGGTGACAGCCGATTCTTGTTTGCTACGTATCCGCTGCTGTGGCAGGACAAGCTCAGTCCAGAGCGGTTCGATGATATGGCGGCGAATTCGATTACGCTGCCGGGTCTGGATGGGGTGTTCCCCACCAATTATATGAGCCGTGGGCGGACGAGTTCAACGACGATTGCGCTGCGATTCCAATATACGGGCGAGGACGATACGGATTTTACGGCGCTGAAGAAGGCGCTGCATCAGATGAAAAGTCACGGGCTGACGTATTTGTTCAAGCTGATGGAAGATGACACGCTGGTTTTCACACTGGCGCAATGCACTCGCGTTCATGTGGACAGCGATAGTGATAATCTTGCTTATGTGTGGCCCCGGGGCGAGTTGAATTTCTTCTGTCCCAAAGCACGTTGGTATGGCAAAGAGGGGATGAAGTTCCTCGATAATGGGCTGGCACTGGATGATACGCTGACGTTGATTGCGCCACAGATTGACCGCGTGACTGTCGATAGCGGCGATATAGTTGAACTGACGAACAACGGTGATGCGCCGGCTGGTGTGTTCATATGGCTTGAAGCGCCAGCAGGGGAGACGGTTGAGAACCCCTCACTCAGTCGCATGTCGATTGATGGGGTGAGCAATGCCGATGAAATTGAATATGTAGGGACGCTGGATGGTGGCGGTGTTGTGATTCTGGATGCGCGGAATCATCAAGCGCAATTGAATTACTCGGTGTTCGCGGCAGATGGGTATGGCAATGTGAATGCACTCAGAGCGACGTGGCTGGAAATCCCACCCGGTACGTCCGAATTGCTGGTGGGTGGTACGTTCAGCGATGGCATGATATTGACGCTCGACCTATGGGACACTTACTACTAGGAGACTGCGATGCCAATACCTGTTGTTTTCCCAAGCCCGTTTGATGCTGATGACGAACTGAATGCCGCACTGATGAATGCAGTAGCGGATGCTATCTATGGTGCTGATGGCTTCCCGCAAGCAATTTATATAGGCACTCTCTACCCGGATGAAGCGGTTGCCATCACAGGGAACAATGTTGCGCTGTTTTATCACGGTTCGATTCTCGAAACCTACGGACGACAAAACACCAGTGCCATCAATAATGAATGGAAACACGGTGCGTTCCTCAGTGGCGATACCTACACACTCACAATACGAGTCATCAAAACCAGCAATAGCGGGATTCTCAAAATCAAGATTGATGATGTGGTTGTGGCGACGATTGATTTGTACGCGGCGGCGGATGCAGTCAGTGACCAAACACAGGCAAGTATTGTCTTAACTACGGGTTGGCACAGTATCCAGGGGCTGGTGGAAAGCAAGAATGCTTCATCCAGTGGCTATGATGCGAACTGGATCAAAATGAATTTGCGCGGAGCGACTGCCTGATGACCCTGCGAAAACTTAAAGTCGGTGCGCCTGTACTAGATGTCGTAAACCAAAACCTCTTCTGGAATAAGATCTGGTTTGATAATCCAGAAAATGTTGGTGGCGGGGCGTTCGAGATGAAATTTGCGCGGATGTGGCATCATGACGCGGTGGTACTGGTCGGCAATGCACTAGCTCGCGCCACCATTGGCAGCGATGACGTGGGACGCTTTCCATATCATCGTTATTGGGGTCAAAGTGCCGCAGCTATCAACGACAGCTTTGAGAACTATTTCACACTGGATGCTGGTACGTATGACTTCGTGGTACTGTGCCGCACCGCGAGTAACAGCGGCATTGTGAGTTGGCGGGTGGATGGTGTTTTGATTGGCACGACGGATATATATCACGGCACGGGTGCGGACCTGACACTCAAGACGATTGTAGGGGTGACGATTAGTACAGATGGCAACCATACCCTCACCGGGACGGTTAGCAGCAAAAACGCTTCATCATCGGCTTACAACGCCTTCATGTATAAGTACCATTTCAGGAGGCAGTAGCCGATGCGTATCTGGGCGGTGGTATTCAATGCGACATATTCACTGGTGGTCAGTGATGGACCGATTTATCTGGAGAGTGTGAGTATCACACGGTCACTGGATAGATTGACGCGCTTGAATGCGCCAGTCGCCGGGAATGATATTCGGGCGCTGCAACATATTACAGCTAGAAATATCTTGGAGATTTATTGTCAGCCGACGCCACCTGCTGAACTCGCACCTGTCGCGGCGCGGCTGCTCGGTGCGTTCATCATCGACAAGTTGGATGTGAGCATCACCGGGGCAGCTATCAAGCGCAGTATCCAAGGTACGGGTGTGATGCTGGCACTTAAGGACAAGCTGACTCTGCCGGGTCTGACGTATGACGATGCCACGATAGAAGATATTTTCAATGCGGCGAATGGATTAGCGACACTCGCTGCATGGACGGCGGATGTTGAGGCGGGTATCGCTGGCAATCAAACCAGTGTGCGCTTCGATGGCACGAATGTTTTCAAGTCGATGCAAGCGGTCACGGAAATTCAAGGGCTGCATTTGCGCCACACGTTGGGAACGGTAGTAGAAGTTGGGGCGTTCGGTACGGCGAATGGCTATCGGCTGGAATATATCGAAGGTGATACCGGTCCCAACAACGATTACGACACGATGCCCCTCTTGATTGAGAGTATGGAGATTATCGAAGAGGCGGCGGGTGATTTTTATAACTTCGTGCTGGGCTTCGGAGCGGGACAGGGTGATGCACGGCTGACGCTCGAAAAGTCTACACGTCCCGGCATTATCACCGTGAATGATGGCAGCCGCGACCACTACGTTGTCAAAGATGATGCGAGTATCGCGGTGTATGGACAGATTGAACGCATGGTGCAAATCAAGAAGCTGGCACCTGTCGGTACATCTGAGCCACAACAAGTCAATGCGGCAAATGCGCTGTTCGATGGTTTATACGAAAATTTGCAGCGGCATAAAGAGCCACAAACACGCTATCGCGCTACGGTGCGGAATGTGCAGACCACGATTCAACCGGGCGATAAATTGCGTGTGATTTATCAAGGGGCTGTCTGGAAAGATGGGTTATCTGCTCCCTATAAATGGGCGGACATCAATGATGATTTCTGGATAATGTCGGTCTCGGAAACTGTCGGGGCGAACGGCGTGCAGCTTCAGCTAGAGATTAGCAATGTCGATACGTACAACACGAATGCGGCTGAGATTATTGTGGGCATGGTAGACAGCATTGAGGTCAACAATATTGGGGTACAGCCGTATCCACAGCAACGCACTTGGAATCACAAAGCACCAATTGATGAAGCAACTCCGATTGATTTTAGTTTCCGCATATTTGATGATGTGCTGCGATTAGTGGCAGTAAAGGCATTCATCTATCGCAGCGTGTGGACAGCAGTTGCAAGTTCGGCGCTAGACGGGGGAAGTGAAGTAAACCTTGATATTCCTGACCATAGGCATCTTGTTATTGGAGGTATCAATTCGGTTAGCGCCCCTACGCTATGGATGGGGGGGACTATGGAGGCAACCGAGGGCGGTGCTGATGCCAAAGCTGTCATTGTTGGACGTGTCAATGAAACTGTACCTACGGAGCTATGGACATTTTCGGCGGGCGGTGGTGGCTCATTTCAGTTACCAGATCATTCACATGCCACTGAATTTAGTGAGGTACAGCAAGATAGTGTACTGCCGGAAGATTGTTCACTGGTCGTCAACGGCGAGCTAGTATCCTCTGCGCTCTTCCCTGAAAGCACGGGCAATGACTACGAAGAAATTGACATCACCGAAGAAGTTCTCAATAAGGTTGGTGGCTGGCGTGGGTGGCATGACATCAATATTGACTGCGGCACGAACCGCGGCGATTTGACCGTCACACTTTACATTGATGTTGAAGTTGGGACTGTGAGGATCTAACCATGAAAAGCATGAAACGAACTCTGATTCTACTCATGGCGATACTGATAATGTCGCTTACCGCAATCGCGCAGGGCATCATTACAATTGACCCTATACCGAATGTGCCTGTGCCGCCCGGACACAGTTTT
>Ga0065705_10104420_pt1 | contig 16331 bp, 10 predicted proteins | sample SwibulcommuniRL2_FD_59092 | JGI IMG/M metagenome (GOLD analysis project Ga0065705, IMG submission 59092) | Bulk soil microbial communities from switchgrass field near Rose Lake, East Lansing, Michigan, USA - RL2 Bulk Soil v2 (version 2) | ecosystem: Environmental > Terrestrial > Soil >...
CGAGCTGCAAGGCAAAGTATCGCCGCCCGTGCCGGACACCGATCGCGTACCCGACGCCTCGCGGATCAGCCCGCCGGTGCTCAAGCCGGGCGTTCGCAACGGTCACGACATAACGCTGTCCGTGAAGCTCAATGCCGGTGTCCCCATCCAGAATCTGACACATCCCAATCATCAGGCTGAAGTCGCGAAGGACGGCGACCGGGCCGCGGCGATCAAGCTGGCGGCCGCCGATTCCATTCCCAATAAGGATTTTGTGCTCCGCTACGACGTGGTGGGCAAGAAACCGGAGATGGCAGTCCTCGGGCATACCGGGGAATACTCCGGCGACCGGCGGCTGTTGGGCAACGGCTATTTCATGCTGATGATCCAGCCCAAGGAGGACGAGCGCCTGACGAAGAGTCCGCCGCGCGAGATCGTGTTCCTGGTGGATGTGTCGGGGTCGATGTCAGGCGAGCCGACGGCCAAGGTGGTCGAGGCGATGCAGGGCATGCTCAAGTTGTGCCGCGCGCAGGACACGATTCAGGTCATCACCTTCGCGAGTCAAGCCTACAAGCTGTTCGAGAAGCCCGTGCCGGTGATCCCGGAAAACATCGACAAGGCTCTGGGGTTTACGGCCGGCCTGCAAGGCTCGGGCGGCACGGAGATGCTCAAGGGCGTCAAGCTGGCCATCGATGAGCCGATCGACAAGGAGCGGCTGCGGATCGTCGTGATGCTGACCGACGGCTATATCGGCAACGAAGCCGAGATCATCGAGCACGTGGGCAAGCACTGCGGCGACCAGATTCGCTTCTGGTGCGTGGGGATCGGCAGCGCGCCCAACATGTTCCTGGTCGATGGAGTCGCCAAACAAGGGGGTGGGATGGGGAAATCGCTGGGCCTGAAAGACGAGTCGCAGCCGCTGGTCCAGGAAATCATGACGCGCATTCAGCGGGCCCAACTGGCCAAGATTCAGATCGACTGGGGCGACCTGAAGGTGAGCGAAACGTTCCCGGCGAAGATTCCGGAGCTGTGGGCGGGGCGGCCGGTGATCGTCTATGGCCGCTACAGCGGCGGCGGCCGAAACGCTGGGAACATTTGGCAGGCCGAGATCAAGGTCAGCGGCAACGTCGAAGGGGAAGCGGTCCAGTGGCCGCTGACGGTGCGGCTGCCGGTCGAACAAAAGGAACATGACGTGCTGGCCAAGGTCTGGGCCCGGCAGAAAATCGAAGACCTGATGCAGCAGACGTACTATCAGGGCTCGCCGGCCGTCGAGGAAATGGTCACGGGAATCGCGCTCGATTACAGGCTGATGAGCCAGTACACGAGCTTTGTGGCCGTGAACGATAAACAGCCGCCTCTGGCCGAGCCGGCCAAGCCGCCGCGGCGCATGCTGGTGCCGGTGCCGCTGCCGGAAGGGACGCGGTGGGAAGGCTTCTTCGGCGACGAGGGGGAAGAGGCGCGCGTGGACCACTTCGGGTTTTCCTTACGTGAGAAGGCGGCCGACAAGAAGCAATTGGCCGAGTTGAGCAAATCGCTCAACTACACAAGACGATCGGTCGATGGGCTAGCGCGCAGTGGGGCAACAGCCAGGCAACGATTCTACGCTCCTGCGTCGCCGAGTCCCGTCACTAGGTTGTCCGCCCTCGGCGCCGTCCCGGCGCAAGCCATTTCGGGCGGCTTGGGCGGTGGATTTGGCGGCTTCCGCGGTATTAATGGATCAAATCCGGCCAAGGACGGACGCTTTGGCCGCGGCGGTCGGGCGTTGTCGGCAGGACGACCGGTCGCTGAAAGCCTCTCCACGGTGCGAGCAGCCTTGCTTGCCGACGTGGACCAAGACGGGGAATTTGACTACGCCGCAACTGTGCTTGTTGCTCCAGCCGCTAAGTCGGCCGAAGCGGCCCGCAAGGCCTTGGAGTCGGCGACCGGCAAGGAGGCGCCCGCCGATCGGGCCGCGCTTCGTCGGCTGCTGACGCGGGCTTGCCTGCTCGACACGGCTGCTGCCAACGTCGGCCAATCGGACGGCAGCATTGCGGCCCAGGCCATGGAGCGGCTCAGCGACTTGCACGCGCAGGACGTGAAGGAGTGGTCGGCCAAGCTGCCGCAACTGGCAACCAAGCTCGACCTGGTGATTCGCGATCAATCGCTGGCCGACGCGCTGGCGATGGTGGCGAAAGTCGCCAAGCTCGACATTCGCCTGCTCGAGGGGAGTCTGGCCGATTCGGCTGCGATATCTGACGGCCAGTCTCCGCGAGTCAGCTATCTCGATCTTCGCCGTGCAACCGTCGCCGAGGCGCTCGACTGGGTCTTGCAGCCGGCGCGTCTTACCTGGTCGCCAGAGGACGGCAAGATTGTGGCCACTAGCGCGCGGCGTAGTGCGGCTGAATCGGCGTGGATTTACGACGTTGCCGCGGTGGCTCTGCCGCTGGAGGAGGACCTGACAAAGCTGAACGACTACAACAAGGCCGTGGCCGAGTCGCAAAAGGCAGCCGACGAGTTCCTGGCTGCAATCCGGACATCGCTCAAGGTTGAGGGCGACGAAGGGATCGGGTGGTTTGCTCCTGGGCAGCTAGTGGTCTTTGGCACCCCCGAGCGTCATGCGGCAGTGGCTAGCGCAGTGGCCGCGCTCCGGGAAGGCAAGATGCGACCCCAGGGAGCGCTGGGACCACTAAGCGAGGTCACGCGGAAGCGCTATGCCGCTCGCAAAGAGAAGATGGCCAAGGCCGAGGCGGCCGGGCGCAAGCTCGACGTCGCCCTGGCACACGACCAGTTCAGTTGGCAGCTCTTGTCGGCTGCGAAAGGCGGACTGCTCGATCAGGAAGCGCTCACCGAATTGCAGATCGCCTGGATGAGCCGCGAGACCACCGAACTGCTTACGGGTCCGGCCAGGCCGCTGGTGCTCCGCTCACTTTGGACGGTTTGCGAGGCGGCCCGGGCTCTGCCGGACAAAAAGGAATTAGCCGCTTTGGCCGCAGCCGCCCGCCAGCAGGTCAAAACTGCTCCAGCAGCCAAACCGGGCGCAGCAGACCAGGATCGTAAAGACCCAGCGGTAATCGTCGGTACCTTGTATGCAGTATTGGCCAATCCGGACGACCGGGAGCAGCGTGCGCAGCTTGCGCCTCTCTTGAAGCCGCAAGACGGAGACAGTGCGGAGGTTGTGGACTTCCGGCTGTTGGCTCGGCTGCTCGCTGGCGAATCCGGTGACACGGATCGCGCCGCGCTCTTGGAGATGCTCTCGCGTGAAGTCTCCGGGCCTGACCATGTCGTGCTGCTGGCTCTGGCCTGTCGCCAGGCGGGAGGTAACTACTGGGGCCAATTCCGCGCAGCATCGCGCGACTTGCTCGGCAGTCAGCCGCTGCCGGGCGATGTGGTGGTTTTGGTAAATCGGCTTGCACAGTCACAAGGGAAACTGGCTCAGACGGCCCCATAGAGAAACAGCGTCGAGAACACCGTCGCACCGGCAGCCAATCGATCGTTTTCGCGACAGGCGCAGGATGATATCGCGCCTCCCCGGTGGGCGCGTCTTAGCCATCACGGGAGTATCCACTGAAGTTTGACGACGATTCGCCCGTGGATGACAATCTCGTCCGGTGCCACACCCAAACTCGCCTGGGCGTGCTGCCGGAGAGAAGCCACATGTCACGCGCGCTGGTTCTTTGTCTCGCGATCGTCGTCCTCGGCATGCTCGCGCCTGCCGGTGCTTACGCCGACGACGCGGAAATCCGCCCCTATAAGATCCACGTCGAGCAGGCGGTTCTCGATGACCTGAATGGCCGCCTGGCCAGGACCCGCTGGCCCGACGAGATCAACGACGCCGGCTGGGATTACGGCGTGCCGCTCGCCTACGAGCGCGAGCTGGTTGAGTATTGGCGGACGAAATATGACTGGCGCAAGTACGAAGCCGAGCTCAACGGCTTCCCCGGATTTGTCACCAAGATCGACGGCGTGGACCTGCACTTTCTGCACGTCCGCTCGAAGCACGAAAATGCCTTGCCCCTGGTGCTGGTGCACGGCTGGCCGGGGAGCATTTGGGAATTCCACAAGGTGATTGGCCCGCTCACCGACCCCGAAGCCCACGGCGGCAAGGCGGAGGATGCCTTTCACGTGGTGATTCCGTCGCTGCCCGGGTTTGGTTTCTCGGGCAAGCCCAAGGAGCGCGGCTGGAGCAGCCAGCGGATGGCCGAGTCGATTGCCAAGCTGATGGCCCGCCTCGGCTACACGCGCTATGGGTCTCAAGGGGGCGATTGGGGCGGGGGCATCGTCCGCTGGCTGGCGTCGGGCGATGGGGCGCATTGTATCGGCAGCCACAGCAATTTCCCGGGGGCGAGCCGGCCGGTGGAAGACCCCATGCGCGACGTGACCGAAGCCGAGTTGGCCCGTGTTGACCAGCGCTCGCGAGAGCTCAACGATCACCGGGCCTACGGCGCGATTCAAGGGACGCGGCCACAAACCCTCGGGTATGGGCTGAACGATTCGCCGGCTGGACTGGCCGCGTGGGTGGTCGATAAATTCTGGGCCTGGAGCGACCATGGCGGCGACCTCGAAAAAAGTTTCAGCAAGGACGAGCTGCTCACCAATGTGATGATTTACTGGGTGACTGATTCGATGCCCAGTTCGACGCGGATCTATTTCGAGTCGCAGCATAATCAACCTCGGCCGCCATCGATGACCCCCTTCACGACCAGCGGCCCGACGGCGCCGATCGGCTACGCGCTATTTCCGAAGGAAATCAACGTGCCCCCACGGGCTTGGGTCGAGCGGCAGTCGGGTGGAAAACTGTTCCACTGGACCGAAATGCCACGCGGCGGCCATTTCGCCGCACTCGAGCAGCCGCAATTACTCGTTGATGACGTACGCGTGTTCTTCCGTAAAGTCCAAGGCACAAAATCGGAGTAGGAAATCACGATGTCTGTTGCGACTTGGTCGCGCGTGACTTCGACGGGACTGGCGCTGGTCGCTCGTCGCCCGCGATGGCACTAGCTTTGCGAAGACCATTTATCCCTTCACGCTGCTCAAGATCGAAACGGTTAAGGCGGCGAAGTAGCATTGGGAAAAACCAACAAAGGAAGTCAATGATGCCCGTCTCCGTCCGATTCATTTGCACCTTGGCCTCTCCGCTGCTTGCCGGATTTCTGCTCGTGACTCTGGCGGTAGGCCAGGCCGCCGAGCCAAGCCGGCCGAATATCGTGTTCATCCTCGCCGATGACCTCGGCTGGACGGACCTGGGTTGTCAGGGGTCGAAGTACTACGAAACACCGAACATCGATCGGCTCGCGGCCGCGGGGATGCGATTCACCGACGGCTACACGTGCGGGCCGAATTGTCAGCCGACACGGGCGGCACTGATGAGCGGACAGTACGCTCCCCGGACGGGCGTGTATACCGTGGGAGCGACTTCCCGCTTTGATACGAATTCCCGCCCATTGGTGCCGGTTGAGAATGCCGAGGGGCTGGCCACCGAAAAAATAACGATCGCCGAGTCGCTGAAGAAGGCCGGCTATGCGACCGGCATGTTCGGCAAGTGGCACCTGGGCAATGGCCGCAGTCAGCATCCACTCGATCAGGGTTTCGACGAAGCGATCGTGAGCATGGGGCGGCACTTCAATTTCGATACCAATCCCAAAGTTGAGGTTCCTGAGGGGGCGTACCTGGCCGATTTTCTGACCGACAAAGCGGTGGACTTTCTCGAACGACACAAGGCCGAGCCGTTCTTTCTCTACCTGCCGCACTTTGGCGTTCACGCTCCACATGAGGCCAAGCAGGAGCTCATCGCTCGCTTCAAGGACAAACCCCCGGCGGGAGGCCATCGCGACCCGACCTATGCCGCGATGATCGCCAGCGTCGATGAAAGCGTCGGCCGCGTGCTGGCGAAGCTGGAAGCCCTGAAGCTCACCGAAAACACGCTGGTGATCTTCTCGTCCGATAACGGCGGCGTCGGCGGCTACCAGGCCGCGGGCATTCCCAAAGCGGGCGGCATCACCGACAACGCTCCACTGCGCGGCGGCAAGGGAATGCTCTACGAGGGAGGCGTGCGCGCCGCCTACATTTTTGTTTGGAAGGGGCGCATCCAGCCGGGGGCGATCTGCCATGAACCGATCCTGAGCGTCGATCTCTACCCGACGCTCCTGGAGTTGACCGGAGCAAAGCCGCCGCCCGACTATCCGCTCGACGGCACGAGCTACCTGAGCCTGCTCAAATCCGGCGGTGAGGGCAAATTGCCGCGCGACGCTATTTATTGGCACTTCCCCGGCTATCTTGGCGCAGGAGCTGACGACTGGCGGACGACGCCAGCCGGTGCCATTCGCGTTGGCGACTATAAGCTCCTGGAGTTCTTCGAAGACGGTCACGTGGAGCTTTACAATCTGAAGGACGACCTGAGCCAGCAGCACGACTTAGCCAAATCGCAGCCCGAGAAGACGAAGGAGCTGCATGACAAACTCGTGGCGTGGCGGACGTCGATCGACGCCCCGATGCCCGCAAAGCGCGAGCCAGGACAGGTGAGCCCCGCCAAGAACAAAGCGAAAAACAAGGCGAAGAAGGGGGCGAAGAAGAAGGCCGAGGCCACGGAGTGAGTGGTAAGCAGGCAAGTGGTGAGCGGTGGAGGACGGTCGATGAGAATGTTTTTGGTCTGCGTGCTTGGCCTGCTCGTGGGTGCGACGGCGTCATTCGGCCAATCGCGCCCGCCGAACATCGTCCTGATCGTGGCCGATGATTTGGGCTATGCCGATCTGGGAGTTCACGGCCTCAAAGAGATTGGCACGCCCAACATTGACGCCCTAGCCTCGGCGGGCATGCGATTTACCAGTGCCTATTCCAGCGGCTGCGTCTGCAGTCCTAGTCGCGTCGGCATTCTGACGGGCCGGTACCAGAATCGTACCGGGCACGACTCCAACCCCCGCCAGCGATTTGGACTCGACCTCGCAGAGGTGACGATCGCCCGGCGACTGAAGGGAGCGGGTTACAAAACGGGCATCGTCGGCAAGTGGCACCTGGGAGAAGAAAAGGACCAGCACCCGCTCTCCCGCGGCTTCGACGAATTCTATGGAATCCTCGAACACGGCATTGGTCCCGCCGAACGGGGTGGCAAGGAAATCGTCGTGCATCGCGGATGGGAGGCGACCGAAACGCCGGCCGACCATACGACGGCCTTCGGTCGCGAGGCGGTCCAGTTCATCGAACGGCACCAGAGCGAGTCGTTCTTTCTGTATGTTCCCTTCACGGCAGTCCATGCGCCGCACGTCGCGCCCGCCGAGCAATTGCAAAAGCTGGCTAATATCGCCGATCCTCGTCGAAGGCGCTATCTGGCCATGCTTGCAACGCTCGATGCGATGGTCGGCCAGATTACGGCAAAACTTCGCGAGCTGAATTTGGAAGAAAACACGCTCGTGGCCTTTATGTCCGACAACGGTGGACCTGACGGAGCGCCAGACAACGGAGTGCTACACGGCGGTAAGTGGACACTCTGGGAGGGAGGCATTCGCTCGCCGCTGTTTGTCGTGTGGAAGGGCCACATCCCGGCTGGCCGCGTTAGCGACCAACCGGTTATTCAGCTTGATCTAGCGCCAACCGTGCTTGCCGCGGCGGGAATTCAGCCCGTAGCCGAATGGAAGCTGGATGGCGTTAGCCTTTTGCCTCTCCTGGAAGGCAATACGACGCAACTTGACCGCGACGCGCTCTATTGGCGATTCGGGCCTCAATTCGCCGTACGCCAGGGCGCCTGGAAGCTGGTCAAGCCCAGCCTTGCCGACGAGCCGATGCTGTTTGACCTGGCCGCCGACCCTGGCGAATCGAAAAACCTCGCCGCCGACGAGCCGCAGCGCGTTCGGTCGCTGACGGCTTTGTGGCAATCGTGGAACGCCGGCAACATCGCACCTCGCTGGGACGATGCGCGTTGGAACGGCGAGGAGGCGCGCAAGGAACGGAAGAAGGCGAAAAAGGCGGCAAAAGGCTGAATCTGGATTGCGGGGGTACAGTATGTGGAATGCGATGACGGGATTTGCCATGAGCGAAGCTGCCTTCGGGAAATCACTTTGCAGTCTTTGCGCCCTACCACTCCTATTCCTGACCCCGTCCGAGTTGGGCGCTGCCGACACTCGCCCTCCCAACATCGTCTTCATCCTGGCTGATGATTTGGGCTACGGCGATCTCGGTTGCTACGGCCAGAAGCGAATCGAGACGCCGCACATCGATCGGCTCGCCAAGGAAGGGATGCGGTTTACGGACTTCTACGCCGGCTGCACGGTGTGTGCCCCGTCGCGGTGTGTGCTGATGACGGGTTATCACATGGGGCATTGCTGGGTCCGCGGCAATGCCGGCCAAGAGAATCGCCAGATCCAGTGCCTCCGTGACCAGGACGTAACCGTGGCCGAAGTGCTACGGAAAGCAGGCTATGCCACCGCGCTATGCGGCAAATGGGGCCTGGGAGAAGAAGGAACTGCCGGTGTGCCGACCAGGCAAGGATTCGACCATTTCTTCGGCTATCTGAACCAGCATCATGCCCATAACTACTATCCCGCGTACTTGTTTCGTGGCGAACAGCGCATGCCGCTCAAAAACGTCGTACCTGGAAGTGGCGAATTCGGCGTCGGGGTCGCGAGCGAAAAAGTCCAGTACAGTGCCGATCTGATTACGGCCGAGGCACTTGCCTGGCTTGATCAGGCGAAGGACCGGCCATTTTTCCTCTATTACGCGCCGACGCTCCCGCACGCGAACAACGAAGGGGGCCGCGAGGGGATGGAGGTGCCCGACCTCGGCCAATATGCCAAGACCGATTGGCCTCCTCAGCAGAAAGCGCACGCGGCGATGATCTCGCGGCTGGATGCGGATGTCGGCCGGCTGATGGAGAAGCTCCAGCAGCTTGGTCTGGACGAGAAGACGCTCGTCTTCTTCTCGTCAGACAATGGTCCGCATGCCGAAGGGGGCAACGATCCACATTTCAATGACTCGAATGGTCCCCTGCGCGGGATCAAGCGCGACTTGACGGAAGGCGGAATTCGCGTGCCGTTCATTGGCCGCTGGCAAGGAAAGATCGCGGCCGGGACAACGAGCAAGCAGGTTGGCGGCTTTGTGGACATGCTGCCGACGCTGGCGGAGCTAAGTGGATCGACAGGTGAATTGTCCAAGGACCTCGACGGGCTATCGGTCGTGCCAACCCTGCTGGGGCGCCCAGCCGAACAGAAGCAGCACGACTATCTTTATTGGGCCTTTTACGAGCGGGGCGGCGCTCAAGCCGTGCGGCAGGGCAAATGGAAAGCGGTCCAGCAGCCGCTAAATACGCCAGTGCGGCTGTACGATTTGGCGGCTGATCTGGGCGAGGATCACGACGTGGCAGCCGAGCATCCTCAGGTCGCGAGAAAATTGACGGCGGCGAAGCGCGAGGCTTATGTGCCTTCGGAGAATTGGAAGTTCCCTGATCCTACGTCGCCGGCCGCGAAGAACACAAAGAAGTCGAAGGCCAACTGACGATGCAGCGTTATTCGCACTCGGGGATCGTCCCTGCGACCGGAGCGATCAACACGTTGCTCGCCGGCCTCTCCGCGGCGGTGATGGGCGGAGTGGTATATGCCTTTCTGGCGTATTGGCTCAGTTGGGGCCCGCTGCGATTGCTCTTGATGCTGGTCTATGCATGCGCCGTGGGATTCGTGATTGCCGCAATGGCCAACCAAGGGAAGATTCGCAGTCCGCCTTTCAACACGGCGATTGCCCTGGTCTGTGTCGTCCTGGGAATGTGGGTCTATTGGGGCAGCTTCGACGTGGCTCGCAACGGAATAACCGTTGCCCCGACGGCTTGGACTCCCGCGGGACTGGCGCGCAGCGGCGCGGACCTGTTCGAAAAGGGCTCGTTCACACTGAAGCGCAGGCAGAAGATCGATGGCTGGCCACTCGTGTTTTTCTGGATCGCCGAAGGCGTCTGCGTCAGCGGCATTGTGGTGGCCTTGGCGCGGATTGACGCCGACCGGCCGTTCTGCGAAACCTGCCAGGAGTGGACCGAGAGCCAGCGGGGGCTCATGTATCTGGCCTCCGACGGCAACGAGCCAACCTGGCAGGAGGTGCTGTCGGGCGAGCTGCCGGCACTGGCTGTTTTTGAGCGTGCCTCCAGGGTTACGTCTCCGCACGTGCGGCTCGATTTGGCCCGTTGCCCGAAATGCACTCACAGCAATTTCGTCTCACTGACCGCGGTTACGATCACGAAGGACAATAAAGGGAACGAAAAGACCAAGGAGCGAACGCTCATCACTAACGGCGTAATCACTGACCCGGAAGCGGTATTCCTGGCCGAATTCGCCAAGCAGCTCGGAGGCGGCGGCGAAGTTGTGGACGACGACGATATCGAGGATGAGGACGCGAGTGAGGACGATGGAAACGAAGAACGGCCGCTCTGAGACTGGAGAAACTGCATGTTGCCACGAATTGCTTGGTGGCCGACTCTGATGATTCACTTGGTCCAGCTGGCCACGGGCCTGCTGCTGCTTTGTGATGCAGCGAGCGCCGCGGAGCAACCCAACTTTCTCATCATCCTTTGCGACGACCTGGGCTACGGCGACCTGGCCTGCTATGGCCATCCGACGATCAAGTCGCCCCATCTCGACAAGCTAGCGAGCGAGGGAATCCGCTTCACCGATTGCTACGCCGCCGCACCGGTGTGCAGCTCTTCGCGGGCCGGGCTGATGACGGGCCGCACACCCTGCCGCGTGGGAGTTTATGACTGGATTTCCGCTGGGCATCCGATGCATCTGCGGCGCGAGGAGACGACGATCGCTTCGCTGCTCAAAGGGGCCGGCTATGCGACCTGCCACGTGGGCAAGTGGCACCTGAACGGCAATTTCAACTCGCGCCAGCAGCCGCAGCCCGACGACCACGGCTTTGAGCACTGGATGAGCACGCAGAACAACGCCGCCCCTTCTCACGAAAATCCGACGAACTTCGTCCGCAATGGCGAGCCGATCGGCAAACAGGAAGGCTATTCGTGCGAGGTGGTGGCGCGGGAGGCCATTCGCTGGCTGACGGACGTGCGCGACAAGAACAAGCCGTTCTTCCAGTTTGTGTGCTTCCACGAGCCGCACGAGCCAATCGCTTCGCCGCCCGATCTGGTAGCGCAGTATCCCGGCGCGACCAAGGAAGGGGAGGCCCTGTACTATGCCAACGTCACGAACATGGACCGCGCGGTGGGCCGGCTGCTGGCGGCGCTTGACGAGCTCGCGCTGCGCGACAATACGCTCATCTTCTTTTCGTCCGATAACGGCCCGGAGACGCTCAGCCGCTATCCGACCGGCTGGCGGTCGCACGGTTCTCCCGGTCCGCTGCGGGGGATGAAGCTACACCTGTACGAGGGCGGGATTCGCGTGCCGGGACTGTTGCGCTTTCCGCCGCGCGTGAAGCCGGGCCAAACCGTCCATGAGCCGGTGTGCAGTCTTGACCTCTTGCCGACTTTTTGCGAGCTGGCCGGAGTGCCTCTGCCCGCAGACCGCGAGCTGGACGGAACAAGTATCACACCGCTCTTGGACGGGCGAGCGATCGAGCGCAAGGCGCCGCTCTTCTGGCACTACTTCCGTTCGATCGGCGAGCCGAAGGCGGCGATGCGCGTTGGCGATTGGATGGTCCTTGGTCACTGGGATGGGCCGCAGCTTGATCCCGGCGCGAGCGTGCATCAAGGAGACTGCGAGACGATCAAGGCGGCTAAGCTTGTCAAGTTCGAGCTTTACAACCTCAAGGATGATCTGGGGGAAAAGACCGACCTGGCCGGCCGCGAGCCGGGCCGGTTGGCGGAGCTATCGGCGCTACTGGTGAAGAAGTACACCCAGGTGCAGGGCGAAGGACCAGTGTGGGACGTGCCGGCGGATCAACTGCAGGGAAAGAAGCAGAAGAAAGAGTGACAGAGAGAAGGAGCGACAGAGAGATGATTGTACGGGAGGGTTCATCGCGCTTGGAAAGTTAGGAGTTTGCCGCATGATCGCATGAACTGCCTTATCGCCGCGCAATTCCCGAGATTCCGCGATATCTAGCAGGTGGGGGACTTGCAATCCTCTTAGGGTAGTGCTAGTAAGTTGCCTAGAGAGGTAGGTTCAAGCGCCCCAGAATGCTGGTGCTTGCTAGCTTCAGCTTCTTCACCCACCCTTCCTGAGACCGGTGAGCTTCGCGAAGTTTGCCACGTCGGGGCGAGCTAGATTTATCTGCTGCCGGCCCTATGGCCCGCGCCTTTGATCGCATCTCTTTCGGGGAGTTGACACCGATGTATCGCCGCCTGGTACCGGCCCTCTTGATCTGGCTTTTGATCGTCCTCATGTCGCCGGCCACTGGGCGACCCGCGCGGGCCGAACAGCCGTTCTTTTATTACCCGGCGTATGGAGCGCAGCGCGGGAGGATCGTGAATCGCGATGGCCCGCGCGTGAATCGCCAGAAAATCCGCTGGGGAAACGGCCTGACGGAATATGGCGCCCAGGTGCTCACGCATGGAATCGATATCCTCCCCTCGATACTGCCCCTCTTCCTGAAGGAGGCCGATGCGCCGGCGCCGAAGGACGCTGGTCCCATTGAACTGCCGCCACATTACACCGCGGAGTTGAAGCGGGCTAACGACCTGCTCATTCGCAGCGCGCGATTGGTTGGTGCGGACATTTCGTCTCCACCGACAAACGGCGCCTCCGGAGGTGCGTCAGAACCTCCCGTGCCCCATCCGCCAATCAACGTCGAAGACGCGATCAGAAACAGCCCCGATCCCTGGGCCAACTAGCTACGAATGTAGCTGGGCGATCCCTGGTGAGGCGCTTGATCCTGCTCGTTAGCTCGGATGAATGGCAAGTCCTATTGCATCCGCGAGTTGCATTCCCTCAACGGAGGTTAATCCCATGTCGCTTTCCAGAAGAGCAATGCTGGCGTCGAGTGCGGGCTTGCTGGCCGGTGGCGTGCTCGGAACTGCGGCGAGCGAAAACGTCTGGGGACAGGCTCCGCCACAGCGGATCGGTTTGGCGCTGACGATCGGGCTGGGGGAGTTGAGCGGTGAGCACTATTCGTCGTTGCCCGAAAAGCTGCCGTCTTGCCTCAACGATGCTCAGGCGATGACAAACATCGCGACCAACGCAGGGTTCCATAAAGTCATCCAACTTACGAACGGCCAGGCGACGCGATTTGAAGTGAGCCGGCACATCTATCATGCTTCCCAGCACTTGAAACCGGGCGACTTGTTTTTGGTGACAATCTCCAGTCACGGCTTCACAGGCGCGGTCGGAAAGACACCCGATGTGGAGGAAACCGGCAAGGACCAAGGGTGGTGCCTATACGACTGGATGATGGTGGACGACGAAATTTATAACCTGTGGCGGTTCTTCGCCGCCGGCGTGCGGATCCTCGCAATCGTCGATACGTGTCACTCCGGAACGTCGGCGAAGATGATGAACTATGCCAAGTCGATCGGCATGAACCCGCTGCTGCCGCCAGTGATCGACGCCCAGCCAAAGGGTAAGCCGATCAATCCCAAGAGCCTCCCGACGCCCGACTTTGCGAAGAACATCAGCAAGGCACTGCGGCTGGACGACGATTCCCCTGCCGCGCTGGACGTCTTCTACCCCGCCAAAGCCATTCCCGCGGGCGTTGTCAAAGCGACGTACGCCAAGTCCAAACCAACATACGATGCCGTGCTGCAAGGCGTCGTATCCAAGGCCAAAGGGAACGAGGACATGGTCGCCAGCGGCCTGTTGATTGCGTCCTCTCAAGATTCACAGTCTTCCTATGCAGGCCCGGTGCTCAGCGCTTTTACACGGGAACTCGTGGAAGTCTGGCAGAACCCACCCGCGACCTATCGGGACTTGCATGCCGCCGTCGTCGCCCGCTTGCGCTGGCAGACGCCCAATTTCTATCCTTTCGGCGTGAGCGATCCGCAGTTCCACCAGCAGCGCCCGTTCTCGATTTGAGTTCCCACACGGCTTTTGGCAAACGGTGCCGGATTCGCCGGTTGTGGCGCGCCAACAGGCCCGGTTGCCACCCGACTGCGGGATTTGCCGAAGTAAAGCTGTCGAAGCCATCGGCTTCGTTTGGCTCTCCGGCAGATCGAGGGGAAAGCTGATGCGCGCGGGACGTATTCTGTCGCTCTTGGCCGCGGGCCTTGGGGCCTGGGCAATGTTTGCCGCCGTTGCTCGCGCGGGCTCGCCCGGCTGCGGGTGCGGCCACGATTACACCTGCGGCTGCTCGGCGGAGCGGACCTGCGGCCAGTCCGCCTATTGCTGCAACGTGCATTGCCGTCGGCATCACCATGGTTGTTGCTGCGAAGAGCAACCCCAGCGCAAAGAGATGCCATTCCAAACCCAGGTCAAAGAAATCCCCACCGGCCCGGTGGTCGATAGCATGGCCGTGATGCGGATGTCGCCGGCCATCATGACGATGCAAGTGCCGGTCATGATGGGGGGCGTACAGAAGGTCGCCTTCGAGCAGCCGCAAGCCAAGGAGCTGACGTGCGACAGTTCGCACCGCGAGCTGCGGGAGCTGGAAGCCCGCATTGACGCGCTCGACAAACGGACGCAGGTCATCCTCCAATCGCTGGAATTCCAGACGAAGTTTCTGGAAGACCTCAAGGCCGGAACGATCAAGCTGCCGCGGGAATAGCCGCCTAATCTGCCCGTTTCAGCGAGCGACTTCCAGCCAGTGCAGCCGACCATTGCTCGCGCACGTCCGCGGGCAATTTGCATTTCTTGAGCCCTGGAAGAACACGGGGACTACGACCGGCAGCCGCGAAGGCCGCAAACTCTGACAGCCCCCCCTAATCGGACGTTGTTTCGGGTTGTTCCAGAAGTGCGAAAAAGTCTGCCGATGCTGGATTTGCGGGGAAGGATGCGCGCCATTCGGCCCGTGGCTCGGGCTGGCGGTTCCCCACGCGAGGACAACTCCATGCGGCAGCTTACGGTCTTCCTGGCATGCCTGGCCCTGGCATGCTACGGCCTAGCGGGCGTCGCCTCGGCGGGAGACGGGTTTTTCCAAACCCCCTTCGCCAAGCCGACGCAGGCCAGCTACAGCCCCGGCTGCGTCACTCCAGTCCGCCCCGATTGCGGCGTGCCCGGCCACCCGCAGCATTGCGGTTGCCGACGGTGCAATGAGTGTTGCCAGGATGTGCCCTGCCAGAAAGTGCCCTGCGTCCCGGAGGTGCCAAAGGAAGGTCCGCCTCCGACCAAGGAAGTGCCGCCGCAGCTTGAGTATCTGCCCAAGGAAGCCGGGGCCTACGTCGCACCGCCGCGGGTCGGGGCGACGCGCGGCGCCGTCGTCCAGCGCGGCGTCGAGACCGGCGCCATCACGTTTCCCGAAATCAAGTTGAAGTTCCCCTGTATTGAATGGCCGTGCTGCTTTGCCAGCCGCACGCAGGCCAAGATGTACGTGGAGTCGGGCGTCGCGCCCTGGGAATCGCACGGGATCGTGAACGCGGCCGCCGGCACGAACGAGGCCCTGCTGCTCAAGCGAATCGCCGACCTGGAGAAGGCGCTGGAAGAGAAGGGTGCCCCAGCGCCGAAAGGTGCCGAATCGCCCGCCGATCAGGCCGCCCGCGAGAAGGCCGCCGCCGAAGACTACGCGCGGAAGCTGGAGGAGTATCAGCGGCTGCTCGAGCAGTGCGAGAAACAGCAAGAGGAGTTGCGGGCCTGCATTCGGCAGTGCCTGGAGCAGCATCAGGGGGGCGCGAAGTCGCCGGGCGGAGAACCGCCGCGCGGACCGCAACAGTCGCCGATCCAAAAGTCGCATGGCGGGCCGCAGCAAACGCCGCACGACGCGATCTACGGTCCCAAGCCGGTCGTCGATCCCAATGCTCAAGCCTGGCCGCCAACGTATCCCGAACGTCCTGCCGCCTATGTTGCCGAGCCCGTCAGGATGCCAGCCGAGCGGCAATGGATTCGCGAGCCGGCGGCTCCGACGGCGCGAATTACTGGCCTGCGGCCGATCGCGCCGTGACTGGCGCGACTTGACCGGCGCGGCATGACGCCTGAGTAACGGGCCACCGGTTAACGGGCGACTTGTTAGCGGCCCCACAAACTGTCGGCGTAGATCCGATTGCGTACTGGCTCCGGCAATGGCTGCATGTAGTCGCGTGGCCGGCCGCCCACCACTTCGGGACCCGCATCGACGTCGGAATAGGGGTCGTGCACCGTGGCCCGCAATTGCTGCTGCTGGACGCTGCCAGGCCGGAAGAAATTCCACCGCGAGCCCGCACAGCCGGCCGAAGAAAGCGCGCACGCTGCCAGCAGCATTCCAAGTGCGAGCGGCAAGCGGCTGCTGGGCATGACACACATCCGTGCGAGCGGCAAAGCAAAGGCCGCGGAGTATAGGCCGCACGTCCCGACGGCCCAAGCCAATTTCGCAAATTCCGCGCCCTGATTTGCCTG
>Ga0065705_10104421_pt1 | contig 16329 bp, 12 predicted proteins | sample SwibulcommuniRL2_FD_59092 | JGI IMG/M metagenome (GOLD analysis project Ga0065705, IMG submission 59092) | Bulk soil microbial communities from switchgrass field near Rose Lake, East Lansing, Michigan, USA - RL2 Bulk Soil v2 (version 2) | ecosystem: Environmental > Terrestrial > Soil >...
GGCGGGCGTCGGCAGCCGGCGCGATTGCGAAGAGCTAATCCGCGAAGGGCGCGTGGAAGTCGATCGGCAGGTGGTCACCGAGCTAGGCACGCGCGTCGATCCGCTCCGGCAAGAGGTCCGCGTTGATGGCGAGGCGCTTCGCCGCCCGCAGCGGCTCTATTACGCGGTCAATAAGCCCGTTGGTGTGGTGACGACGAATTTCGATCCGAGCGGTCGCCCGCGAGTGATCGATCTCGTGCCGACCGAGGAGCGCGTGTTTGCGATTGGGCGGCTCGATCGGGCGAGCGAGGGGCTGATCCTGGTCACGAACGACGGCGAGTTTGCCAACCGGATCACGCACCCGCGGTACGGCGTCGAAAAGACATACCTCGTGCGCGTCGCCGGCGAGCCGACGACCGCGGACCTCGATCGTCTCAAGAAGGGCGTCTATCTGAGCGAAGGTTATTGCCGCGTGCAATCGATCACGGCAAAGAAGCGGCAAGGGAAGAGCACCGATCTGGTGATGGTGCTCAACGAAGGCCGCAACCGCGAGCTGCGGCGGATTCTGGCCCGCGTGGGGCACAAGGTGTTGCGTCTCAAGCGGATTGCGGTTGGCCCGATCAAGCTGGCCGATCTGCCGACAGGCGCCTGGCGGAAGCTGCTTCCGACAGAAGTCGAAAACCTGTCGCGGCTCGCCAAGGAGAAACGCAAGGCCGGCAAGGCCAAGCGAAAATCGGCGCGACCGGCAGGCGCATCAAAGCCGGTGCATGGCCAGCGCGACGAGAGTCCGTATCTCCAGAAACAGGCTTTGATGGCGCAGCCGCTGTCGCTTGATGATTTATTGCGCGATGACTTGAACGAGGGGAACCTGGCGGAGGAAGGCGCCCATGAAGTCAATGAAGCGGCGGCTGAGGAGTTGCGTTTTTCCGACGACGCGCGTCCGCGCCCGAAACAAGGCCCGGTGATCGGCGACCAATCGGCCGAGCCTCGCAAGTCGAAGTTCAAACGCCCGGGTAAGAAGCCCTTTCGCAGGCCCGGCGGCCCGCGCGACGACGATCGTCAGACAGAGTCGCGGCACAAAAAGGACTTCCGGCCCAGCGCCGGCGGCAAGAACTCCGGCAAGCGATTTACGAAATCTGGCGGCAAACGTTTCGGCAGACGAGGCGGCAAGCGATTTGATAAGCCGGGCGGCAAGAAGTTTGGCAAACCAGGCGGCAAACAATTCGGCAAAGCATTCGGGAAACGGAAGGGACGCCGATGAACCCCTTGCATGCCAAATACTACGCCGACCAGGTGGTGCAGCGGACGGTCGAAATCGTCGAGAACCTCCGGCTCGCCAAAGACACGTATCGGGTCCGCTTCCATGCTCCGGAGATTGCCCGCCGCATCGTGCCCGGTCAGTTCTTGATGCTCCGCATTGCCGACCTGAATGACCCGCTCATCGGCCGGCCGCTTGCCCTGTACGACACGGTCACGGGAGCCGGTGAGCAGCCGGAATTCATCGATGTGGTCTATCTCGTCAAGGGCAAGCTCACCACGCGGCTGTGGCAGATGCAGGCCGGAGCGCGCGTCGATGTGTGGGGGCCGCTGGGGAATGGGTTTTGTGCGGAGGCAGGAGTCAGTGGCCAGGAGGCAGGAGCCAGGGGCTCCACGACTCATCACTCACCACTCACTACTCACTCCTCCGCACCACTCACCACTCACTCCTATCCGCCTGTCCCCACCGAACACCTGATCATGGTCGCCGGCGGTATCGGTCAGACGCCTTTTCTGGCCTTGGCTCAGGAGGCGTTGCACAAGAAGCGCTATGGCGAGCCGCCGCGCGACGTGCCGCGGGCCCTCCGGGTCACCTTGTGCTACGGCGCCCGCTCAGCAGAGTATTTGGCATGCGTCGAGGACTTCGAGCGATTGGGAATTGAGGTTCGCCTGGCCACGGACGATGGCAGCCGCGGACATCACGGTTTCGTCACCGGCCTGCTCGAGCAATGTCTGGGCGAGCACCACGGCCGTCCGCACATTGTCTGCTGCGGTCCGGAGCCGATGATGGCAGCGGTCGCCGAGATGGCCCATAAGGCCCGTGTCCCCTGCCAAGTCTCGTTGGAAACGCCGATGGCCTGTGGCATCGGCATTTGCTTCACGTGCGTCGCGAAGATTCGTCAGCCCGATGGCACGTGGGATTACAAGCGGACGTGCGTCGATGGTCCGGTGTTCGATGCCGACCTGGTTGAGTGGCAGCACTAGTTCCCCGGGAATTTGGATACGGTCATCTGGCCATAACCAGCCGGCCAGCGCGACGTGACGTCGACCTGGCCGATCAGGTCGTCGTCGCCGAGCACGGCCGGATACTGCCTTTCGAACTTGTGTTGCTGGTCGATATAGATTTTGGCGAGGTATTTGCCGGCAGGGAGCGCCGCCGAATTCCGAACGGCAGCGGCCCGTTCCGAATTCCGCGGAGCGGTGATGCTCAGGTGGTTCTGCCAGAGCTGGCCGTTGCCGAAGACCGGCCGATCGGCCGTGGCCCAGCGATCCTTCGACCAACTCTTGGCCCGTTCGTCCCACCGATACAGATCGACTTGGAGCACCAGTTTGTCGTATTTCGCAGGAACCCCCTCGAGCTTGAACCAGATTTCGCTGACGCTGGAGACCTCGGTCGATTCGGCCGGCAGCTGCTTAAGCGACGAGTACTTTCCCTGCTCCGTTGCGGCCAGATCGTCGATGAATTGCCGGAACTGCTTGTACGTCCGATCGCCGAATGCCATCTTCTGCCCGCCGCCATGTTTGACCTGGTTGAGCGGCTTAAGGAGAAGCAGGCTTTTCTCGGGTTGATTCAAATCGATCAGCTGCGCCTCGCGAAGATAGGCGAGCGTGGCCGCCGGATCGCCGAGTTTGATCCAGGAGATGTGCTCGCCGTGCTTTTTGACTTGCTGCTCATTACGGTCGGGCGAGTGGCACGCGGCGCAGCGGCCCACTTCCGCCCAGACGTTATCGATGAACGACGCGAGCACGCGGTCCTTGCGGGCATGGCGAATCACTTCCTCGGGCAGTTGCGGACCAACTTTGCCGCCCGCCCCTTTCGCCGTCAGCAGCTGAGGATCCTGCACCGCTGCCGCAATCCACGCACGGAATGCATCCAGCTCCTCTTGGCGAATCTTGTCCGTTACGAGGCTCGGTTTGTCGGGCGTGCGAGCAATAAACGCGAGCAACTTCGAGCGATTCGGCTGCGCAAGGTCGATGAGGCCGCCGTCGCGCAGGGCCGCGAATGTCTCGTCCTGGGTCGGGCGGACGTAGTCCTTCAGATCGACGCCCGACAGGTGGCACTCGGAGCAACTCGATGGATTCTTGGCCTGAAGAATCGGCAGAATTCGCCGCTCAAAGATGGCGAGCGAGGAATTGTCAGCGGCCAGGGCCGTGCCGCCGAGGGCCCACAGGATTACGGCGCCAACGATCCAAGGAAGAACGCTTGTTATCGAGTTCCTCGAATGCTGCATCACGGTGCTGGCCCCAGTTCATTTTGCCGCCGGCTTGCGTTTCGTGACGACGATCAAGTGCGACAGCCGAGACTTCGTGCGAGCGGCGGCGTTGGGGTGGATGATCCGTTTCGAGGCAGCCCGGTCGAGCTTCGTGGCGGCGGTCCGCAGCTCGGCCTCGGCCTTGGTCAGATCGCCGGAAGCGATCGCCTGGCGGACCTTGCGGACCTGAGTCTTGATGGCCGACTTCGTCGCCCGGTTCTTGGTCCGCCGCTCGAGGCTTTGACGGTGCCGCTTCTTGGCGCTTTTGGTAGTTGGCATGGAGCTTGTAAAGTCAATCCTGGCAATGGTTTGAGCGGATTCATCGGCAGGCGAAGCCGGCCGCGTTTGGCGACGCGAATCGCGTACTATCCCAAATTCAGGGCAAGTTGTCCAGCCGCTGCCGGGCGTCCTTGTACACCGGATCGATCGCGACCAGCCGGGTCAATGCAGCCTTCGCCTCCGCCGGCTGGTCCATTGCCTCTGCCAAGACGCCGATGCGATACAAAGCCCCGACTAGTGGTCGGGGTGTTGCACGATTTGAATTGGGTGAGCCAGCACTCGTTCCCGCGACAGGAGTCTCCTCCTGCCATTCGGCGTGGGCAACCGCCTGCCGATAAGAGTCGAGCGCCTTGCCGAATTGCCGCAGGTGTTGCCAGCATTCACCCAGTTCCAGCAGCACTTCCGCCGCGAGCCGCTCGTCGGCCCGCGCCTCCTCCAGCCGCTGGATCGCTCCGCTGTAGTTGCCGGCCTGCTTCAGCCGGCGTGCCAACTCCAGACGCAACGACACGTCACCTGGATGGCGCTCGCTGCGAACGTGGAAGATGTCAATTTCCAGGCGGTTGTGTTCCTGCTGGAGCTTCGCCACGAGCGCCTGAGCCTTGGGATGAGCATCGGAGACTGCTCGCCGGCGAGCGATTTCCAGCCGCCGCTCGCTATGCGCCATGCGCAGCAATTCGCATTCCTCAAGGATTCGCAGGTCTCCTCCACCTGCGAACTGGGCTCTGGCGAGATAATGATCTGCACCGTGCAGCAGCCCTTCTGCTCGCATGGAGCGCGCGAGTTTTAATGACCGTTCCGCCTCGTTTGGACTGGCGTCTTCCGCAGATCCAAGGGCCGATGGGCGCTCGTCGCATTCCGCCGCCCCTTTTAGATCCTCGGCGGCCTGAGTTGCCTCGGCATCCGGTTCCAGAGCGAGCACGGCAAACCACGGCCCTACCGCCTCCTCGAAGTGGCCTTGGCGCGTCAGAGCCCGGGCCAGGTGCCGCAGTGTTTGGGCATCGTTGGGCGCCTGGTGGCGGGCCTCGAACAGATACCGCAACGCAACTTCATCGAAGTCACAGGTGCTGGCAGCATTCGCAAGTTCGCGCAACACGGTCGGGCTATCCGACTCCCGGAGAAGCAGGTCCGGCGCACGGCGCAGCAGGAGTTCAGGGGGTTGGGGGTCTTTCGAGGAAACCAAAGATTTCTTCACGCCGCCGAGCCAACTCGGCAGCCACGATCGCCCTGATCTGGGAGTCCACCGGCGCAGGTTTGCGAGCAGAGCGTCCAGGTACAGAATGTTCCCCGGATCGGCTCGCAAGCAGTCAGCCAAACGCTCGTGAACGTGGGCAAAGTCGCACGGGCTTTGACCTGCCAGCCGTGCCGCCTCTTCGTAACGCTGCTGGAGCCGCCGGCGCGTGTCGGGGGTAATCAGCAGCGAAGGAGGCGGCGAGTCGGACATCAGGTTATTGTAAGACGAATGGCCAAAGGCAAAGTCTATCTGGTCGGCGCAGGTCCAGGGGATCCGGGGCTGGTGACGCTCCGCGCGGTCGAAATCCTGAAGCGCGCTGATCTTGTGCTGTACGACTACCTCGCCAACCCGGCCATTCTTTCCCACTGTCGACCTGACGCGATTCTCGTATCGCTGGGCAAACACGGCAGCGGGCGGATCGCGACGCAGGACGAAATCAACGAGCGGCTGCTGATGGGCGCAGAGGTGTTCAAGACTGTGGTCCGGCTCAAGAGCGGCGATCCAATGGTCTTTGCCCGAGCGGCGGAGGAGCTCGATTTCCTTGTTGCGCATGGAATTGAGTTTGAAATCGTGCCTGGAATCACGGCTGCCGTTGCCGCGGCCAGCTATGCCGGCATTCCGATTACCCAGCGTGACACTGCCTCAGCCGTCGCGCTCGTCACCGGTCAGGAGGATGCCGACAAGGTGGACTCCGCGCTCAATTACTCTGCTCTGGCCCGTTTCCCCGGCACGCTCGTTTTCTACATGGGCGTGACGACCGCCGAGCATTGGTCGCAGGCGCTTATCGCCGCCGGTAAGCCTCCGAACACGCCGGTCGCCATCCTTCGTCGCGTCAGCCTGCCCGATCAAAAGCGAATGGATACGATGCTGGCTGGAGTGGCCGCCGTCGTGCGCGACACCAAACTCCGTCCGCCCGTCGTGTTCATTGTCGGTGAGGTCGCCAGGGCCATCCCAGCCTGGTGCTGGTTGGAGAAACGGCCGCTGTTCGGCCAGCGAGTGCTCGTGACACGCCCGGCGCAGCAAGCGGCCGACCTCGCCCAGCCGCTGACCGAGCTGGGCGCTGAGGTCCTTTATCAACCGGCAATTGAGATCCGTCCGCTGCACGCTGTTGACACTTCGGATCGCTGGCTGGCGCTGTCCGCCAGGTTTGATTGGCTCGTCTTTTCGAGCAGCAATGGCGTACGATGTTTCGTTGAACGGCTCCAGCATAACGGCCTTGATCTGCGAGCACTGGGCGGCGCCAAAATTGCGGCGATCGGTCCTGGGACGGCCGAGGAGCTCGCGCGGTATTGCCTGAAGGCCGATCTAATTCCCGACGAATTCCGCGCCGAGTCGCTCGCCCAGGCCCTGAAGGGTGCCGCCGCCGGGAAACGATTCCTCTTGGTTCGCGCCAGTCGCGGCCGCGAGGTGCTGGCCGAAGAGCTAACGAAGGCCGGCGGAATTGTCGAACAGGTAGTCGTCTATGAAAGCCTCGACGTCGAAAACCCCGAGCCTGCGATCGCCGAGCAAATGGCGGCCGGGCAAATCGACTGGACCACGGTCACGAGTTCCGCCATCGCCCGCGCGCTGGTTCGCCTGTTCGGCGATTCGCTCAAGAACACGAAGCTCGTCAGCATCAGTCCGATCACGAGCGCGGCGCTCCGGGAGCTTAGTTTTGAGCCAGCCGCCGAGGCGAAGGAATACACGATGGCGGGGGTTGTGGAGGCAATTCTTGCCGCCGCCGGTTCTCGCTAGGGATTAGGCCATGAAGTCCATCTCCGCTGAGCCGTGGCAATTGCTTTCCTTCTTCGAATCGGAGCCCGAACTGCTCGATCCGGCGGAGCATTGGTGTTTCAACGACGCAGCGTGCAAAACTCGGGACGGAGTAGTTGAGCTGAGCTTCGCCGTCGCGCCAGCCCATCGCGATGTTCGGATCATTCTCCAACAGGATGGTCATGTGCTGTACGAGCTCAACGCGATGGGAGTTCGCGACGTGGCTTTTACGAAGGAGTACGGAATTGAAGAACTTCATGTCGCCATAACTGCCGACGAGAAAATTGTGCTGCGGGTCAAGCCTCGCATCAGTATCACCCACAAGCTCGCGGACGGCGATCGCTAAGCTTCGCTTGGCGGCACAAGCGTAGAGTTTCTTGTGCCACGCCACTGCCGGCGATACGATATTTCCTCGCTGCCCCGGGCCTCTCGCCTTCGGAGCCCTGCAATGGCATTCCGCTCCCGCCGCGGCTTTACGATCATCGAGCTTTTGGTCGCGATTGCGATCATTGGCCTGTTGATCGCGCTCTTACTGCCCGCCATTCAAGCCGCCCGCGAATCGGCCCGCCGGGCCCAGTGCCAGAACCATTTGCGGCAGTGGGGGTTGGCCTTGCATCTGCACGAAGGGACGTACGAGCTGTTTCCCGCGGGCTACCGGATCGTGTCACCCACGGGCACATGCTTCGCCCAACTGCTGCCGTTCATTGAGCAGCAAACGATGCACTACGACCGGGAGAAGAGTTGGGACCATCCGGCGAATCGACAAGCGGTGCAGTCGCATCTTGCCATTCTGGTCTGTCCCTCCGCGCCATCCGGTCCGCGTTTCGACAGCTCGTTTCCCGACATCCTGCCTGCCGCCGGGGATTACGCCCCTACGCACGGCGTAAACGCCAAATATTGCCGCATCGCCGGCTGGCCGCTCTATGACCCGCCCGATGAGAACGGCCTGTTGATCTTCCAACCGCTGCGGGCCGCGGATGTGCGCGATGGCCTGTCGCAGACGATCACGCTGGTCGAGGACGCCGGCAGGCCCGAACTGTGGCGGGTCGGTCGCCATAGGGCCGCAGGGATTGCCACTGACGCCGGCTGGGCCGATCCGAGCTACGAGATCGCACTGGACGGCTCCGACTACCTGACCACCGGGCCGGGCCAGGAGCTTGGCCCGTGCGTGATGAATTGCACCAACCACAACGAGGCGTACAGCTTTCACACCGGCGGTTGCAATCTGCTTTTCGCGGATGGGGCGGTCCGCCTGGTTTCGGATCAGATCGAAGCCAAGGTCTTTGCAGCCATTACGACACGGGCGGCCAAAGATATCGTAAGCGGCTTTTAACGAGGTCCGTGTCCGATCTGCACGAGCTGGTTCAGGCTGCCGCTGCGGAAACCTTCCAGGTCCAGCGTTACAAACTTGAACCCAAGCCGGCGAAACTCCGCCGCCAGGTCTTGCCGCTGGTTGGCCTCGACCAGTCGAGGCAATTCGGCCAGCGGAACTTCAATCCGCGCCAAGTCTCCCTTGTGGTAGCGGACGCGAAACTCCCGCAGACCCAGGCCGCGGAGATACTGTTCCGCCCGATCAATGAGCGCCAGGCGCTGGGGCGTCACCTCCTCGCCGTAGGCAATCCGGCTGGAGAGGCACGGCGTGGCCGGCTTGTCCCAAACGGGCAGTCCCCAAGCGGCGGCCAGTTCGCGCACGTCGTTCTTGGTCAGGCCGCAATCGGCCAGCGGGCTCACGATCGCGTAGTTCGCGGCGGCCTGCATGCCCGGCCGATAGTCGCCCAAATCGTCTGCATTGGCGCCGTTCACGATCGCACGCACGCCCAGCCGCGGCAACAATTCCGCCAGCCGCGAATACAGCTCCGTCTTGCAATGAAAGCAGCGATCCGGAGCGTTGCGCGTATAGTCGCCGCTCTCCAGTTCGTGCGTGTCGATCACGACGTGGCGAATGCCGATCAGCCGGGCAAGATCCTCGGCCTGCTCGCGTTCGCCGCTGGCCAGGCTGGCACTGATCCCCGTGACGGCGACGGCCCGCTCGCCCAGCGCAAGCGCGGCGGCCTTGCCCACGACGGCGCTATCGACGCCGCCCGAGAAGGCGACGGCGCAGCTTTCGAGTCGCGTCAGCGCCGCCAACAGATCGGCCCGCCTTTCCTCCAGACTTCGCATGCCTTCATCATACGATGATGAGACGACAAAAAAAGGACAAGCAATGGCGCTTGTCCTAATAAAGCAGACGAGCACTCCACGTTCTTGCCGTGGCCCCGCGGATGAGAGAGCCCGCAGTCATAAAGGTGGGCGCCTAAGCCCGGGGGAGCGTTAACCGAATCACTTCGGGTGGACGCGCCCGTCAAGCCATTGATCGGCGCCCCTGCGGTGTTGTATCGGCTCCCCAGCATGTGGCGAGTCAGCACGAGCGTCGCAGAGCAGTCGTCAGCGGCGGGATGTTAGGAAGATCGCTCTAGTGTTGCAAGGCGAACCAGCGGCCTTGTCAGTGTTGTTCGGCTGTGCCAACCTGACAGCCGAGAGGTGTTCCACCTTTGCTCCGCGACCTGCTCACCACCGACATCCGCGGCCAGTTCATCCTGCTGGGAACCGGCACGAGCGTTGGCGTGCCGTCACTGGGCTGCCCGTGCGAAGTGTGTACGAGCACCGATCCACGCGACAAGCGAACCCGCTGCGCCGCGCTCGTCGGCTTGCCCGAAGGCAACCTGCTGATTGATACGCCCCCCGATCTCCGCCAGCAGCTCCTGCGCGAGCGGGTGGGTATCGTGCATGCCGTGCTGTTCACACACGAGCACGCCGACCACATCTTCGGCCTGGACGACCTGCGGCTTTTTCCGTTCTATCTGGGCGGCCCGGTACCGCTCTATTGTGAACAGCGCGTTGAGGAGCGAATCCGCCGGTCGTATGACTATGCCTTCCAGGACGAAGAGCCGACGCATCACGGGGCCGTGCCGCAGCTGGAATTCCGGCGGATCGGTCTGACGCCGTTTCAAGTCCTGGGCGCTACGGTCACTCCCGTGCGGCTCTTGCACGGACCGAAGTTCGAGGTGCTCGGCTTTCGCGTCGGAAATGTCGCCTACTGCACCGACGTGAAAGCCATCCCCGCCGAGAGCATGGCGTTACTTGCCGACCTCGACACGCTCGTGCTCGACGCGCTCCGCGTCCGGCCGCACCTCACCCACCTGTCGCTGGAAGAGGCGATTGAGATTGCCCGGCAGCTGGCGCCGAAGCGAACGATCTTCACACACATTTCGCACGATCTGGGCCAAGAGCGGACGAGTAGCCTGCTGCCGGCCGGCATGGAACTGGGCTATGACGGCCTGCGAATTCCGCTCGTATAACCAGCCCGAAATGGCCCCGCGCAGTGGCTCAGCAACCTGCGCCGCGTGGTCGCGGCGGCTAAGCAACTGCGCCGCGGCGACCAAAAAATCTGCGCCGCGTGGTCGAGGCGGCCGGGCACGATCAGTTGGCCTGGGCCACCTTATCCTTGCCAAGCAGCCGCAGGTAATCGAGCGTGATGTTGAGCACTTCGTTGTTGTAATAATTTCGCTTGAAGACCTTGTCGTCGCCGTCGCCATTGGCCTGATGCTCGAAGGTCTTCTCCTCTTCCTTGTCGGCGTCAAGCTCGGCCCGGCGGGCCATGAACTTCTTCTCGTTCAGCGGCACTTCCTTCTTGGCCTTTTGCTCGACATAGCGCTCGATGTCTCTTTGGAGCTTTTGGAACTCGGCCGATTTGGTCAGCCGCTGCGTGGTCTGCTCCTTCAGCGTGCCGATCACATTCGGCGTCACATTGTCGAAATGGTGAAACGGCGTGGCTTGCACTTTGTCGAAGGCGACCGGATAGTCCAAGTCCCCCTCGGCCACGTCCATGTGGTCAGTAATCGACGGAAGGGTGATATCGGCCAGCACCCCGCGCTGCTGCGTGCTGTCGCCGCTGGGGCGATAGAACTGTTGCACAGTCAACTTGAGCGAACCAAGATCCTGCGGATTGCTCGTACGGAAGAGCTGCGGGCCGATCTCGACCATCGTCTGCACGGTCCCTTTGCCGTGGGTTGAAGAGTCGCCGATGATCAGGCCGCGGCCATAGTCCTGAATCGCACCGGCTAGAATCTCGCTGGCGCTAGCGCTGAACTTGCTCGTCATCACAACGAGAGGACCTTTCCAGAGGATGCCCCGGTCGGTGTCGTCATATTGTTGCACGCGACCGTCGGGATCCTTCACCTGGAGCACTGGACCGTCCTCAATGAAAAAGCCGGTCAGGTTGATCGCCTCGGTCAGGCTACCGCCGCCATTGCGGCGCAGGTCGAGAACGACCGCATCGACTTTCTTGGCGTTGAACTCTTCAAGTATTTTGCGGACATCGCGGCTGCACGACTTGAAATCGGCCGTGCCATCACGGGCCTTGGTCATGTCCATGTAAAAGCTCGGCAGATCAATCACGCCGATTCGAAGTGGCGTACCATCCGATTTCTTCCCTTCCTGGATGATCTCGGACCGGGCTTCACTGTCTTTCAGCTCGACCTTGGCCCGTGTGATCTTGATAATCTTGAGGTCGCCGCCAGCGGGCGACATCACGCCGAGCTTGACAATCGAGCCGGCGCGGCCGCGGATCAGCTTCACGACGTCGTTGAGCTTCATCTCGGCCACATCGACCATCTGACCCTCGTCGCCTTGCCCAACGCTGACAACGCGGTCGCCAACCTTCAGGTCTCCCTGCCTGGCGGCGGCGCCGCCGGGGATCAATTTGTCGATCACGGTGTGCCCGTCATCGACCTTGAGTTGGGCGCCAATCCCTTCAAGCTGAAGGCTCATGATGATGTCAAAATTCTCGCTCGATGCCGGCGCCATGTACGTGCTGTGCGGGTCGAAGCCGTTGGTAATCGCCGACAGATACATTTCGAGCAATTCATTGCTGTCGGTCTGGTGCATTCGCTTGGCGAAGCTGTGATAGCGCCGCTTGAGCCGTTCCTTCGGATCTTCGTTGCTGGGCGGGGCGACTCCCTCTTTTTTCTCGGCAGTTTTCTCCGCCTTGAGCAACAGCAGGTCGTACTTCAATCGCTGGGTCCAGCGGGCGCGGGCCTCTTCGGGCGACTTGGGATAGGTCAGCTTGTCGGGATCGGTAATCAGCACATCGTCGGCGGTGAAGTCGAAGTCGCCCTTGAGCAGCTCATCAACGAGCGCCACTCGCTCGTCGATCCGTTTCAGCAGCCGATTGAAGACGGTATAGGCAAAGCTGATGTCGCCCGCGCCGACCATGTCGTCAAGGTCGTTCTTCTTTTGATTGAACTCGTCCACATCGGCCTGATTGAAATAGAGCTTCATGTTGTCGAGGCTCTTCAGGAACAACTCCAGGCCGCGGCGTGAAATCTCGTCGTCCAGCGGGTGCTTGGAAAGATGCTCCCGCTTCATCAGGAACGTCACCGCTCGGGTCACGTTGCGGTCGCTCACGCTCGGCCCGGTGATCTCCGATACCGGCTTGGCTTCAACCGCCTCGGTGATCTTCGGGCCGGTCGGCATGAGGCCGGTCAGGGCGGCCCAGGCACTTACACCAAGCAAGGCCGACAGCACCAAATTACGAGGCTCAAACAGCGACGACGCCAAAACTCGAATTCCGCGCATACAGTCCCTTTTGTGCAAACCGCGTGGATGAAGTCGGCGTAAGCTCCCTACGCCTCGTACTTTCGCAAAATGCGTACGCAAAACCGATCCTAAGCCCCCACCTTAGTGGAAGCAAGCGAACCTCGGAATTCTATCCGTCCCCTATGGGTGCGACAACACGAATCCCAGCCGCAATCGCCCGGTCGATCACCGCCCTCGTTACAAGTTCGTCAGGCGGACAGCCGCAAGCCGAATCGCAGGCCAAATAGGATGTTACGATCCATTCGGTCGCGGGGTTCTCGCGCTGACAGCGTGCAACCAGTTCCAAGAGAGCGTCATACAGTTCGCCGTGTAACAACAGGTGCGGCTGGACAACGATCCGCCTGAAACCGCGAGCGGCGAGCTTTGACAGCACGTCGCCCACGAGCGGCTCGGCCATCGCGAGGAAGGCTACGTGCGTTTCAGCGACGGGCATCATGGCTGCTCGGAGGCGAGCGAACTGGCCCATTTCAGCGATTGCCGGTTCGTCGCGGCTGCCTCGCCCGACGAGCACAAGGCATGTCTCGCTGGTGGGAACGTTGTCGCGACCGCCGAGCGATTCCTCGAATCGCCGCGCTGAAAGCTCCAAAATCGCCGGATGGCATCCTAAATGCCCGGCCATTGTACTGGTGACGCGATCCTCGGCACGTAGTTCAATCAGCGCGTCGTTGACGGCCTGCGGAATATCGCGCTTCGCATGTCCAGCCGCGAAGAGCAACAGCGGCGACACGACGACGTGCTCGACGCCCCGCTCGATCAGCCGATTCAGGCCGTCGTGAATCGTCGGCTCGCACATCTCGAGGAAAGGCGGCTCCACGGCAAGCGGGGCCACTTGCCTGGCGACTTGATCGGCAAGCTCGTGGAACTCGTCGATCCCGCGTCTGCTGCGGGTGCCGTGACCAACGAGCAGAAGGCCCGTCTGACGCTCGCGGCTCTGGCCTTTTCCCTCCCAAGCCACGCTTCGCTCACTCGCCATAAGGTTCGTCAAAACAAGGGGTAGGCGTTTTTCGACTGACTCCATTATATTGAACGGCCCGAGCCCCTTCCGCGGGACCGTTCGCCGTTTGCCCCATCTCTTGTCTGCCGCAGCCGTGTATTCCTACCTCGTGATGACCTCCGGAAATCGTGCAGGGTCGCAGTTCGTCCTGGACGACCGGCGGCAAAACCGGATCGGTCGCGGGCTGGAATGCGACATTGTGCTGACCGACCCGCTGTCGAGCCGCGTCCACGCGATCCTGACCTGCGAAAACAACGAGTGGTGGGTCCGCGACGCCGGCAGCCGCAACGGCACCTACGTCGAAGGTCAGAAAGCCGACGAAGCCCGCATCGTCTCCGATAGCGTCATCAAGGTCGGCTCGACCGACTTCCAGTTCAAACAATCTGAGACGGCGCCGGTCGATAACTCGCAGCCCGAGCACACGCAGACGATCGTTCGCGACCGCAACATGCTCGTCAGCGACACCGGCCATTTCGTGCTCGAAGCCTTGCGCGACAGCGACCGGGCTCACGACTTTCTCACGCTGCATCAGCTCAGCTTGAAGCTGCTCAGTTGCACCGATCCCGACGAGGTCATCCGCACTTCGCTCGACCTCTTGCGCGAGCGTGCGCGGGCGTCGGTCGTCGGTTTCCTCTGGGTTTCGGACGACGGACAGCTTAAGCCGAAGCTTGTTGTTCCTGAGGAAGCTGCCGGCAAAGTCCGCATGAGCGAGCAGCTTACGCAGCTCGTCGCCCGCGAGGGGAAGGCGGTTTGGGTCGATAATCAGCGCTCCGCCGGCGACACCGGCAGCCTGGCGCACTATGCCGACGCTCTCTGCGTGCCGCTGGTGAACGACGGCAAGACGATGGGGGCGATTCACGTCTATCTCGAGCAGGGTCGCTTTCGGACCAGCGACTTCGAGATCGCCATTTCGCTCGCCAACGTGCTGATGCTCGCCCTGGTGCGGGCCCGCCGCGAGCAACTGCTCCAGTCCGATATCCGCCGCCTCGCCGATAAAGCCGCCGTCTTTGACGAGCTGGTCGGCGGCAGCAAGCCGATGCAAGAACTCAAGTCCAAGATCAGCCGCGTCTCGCGAGCGACCGGCTGCGTGCTGGTCCGGGGCGAAAGCGGCGTGGGGAAGGAGCTCGTGGCGCGCGCGGTCCACAAGGCCAGCGCCCGTAGCGATCGGCCAATGCTTTCGGTCAATTGCGCGGCGATACCCCGCGACCTGATGGAGAGCCAACTCTTCGGCCACAAGCGGGGTTCGTTCACCGGCGCCGACACCGACCACGCCGGGCTCTTTCAACAGTCGCATACCGGCACGCTCTTTCTTGACGAAGTCGGTGAGATGACGCTCGACGGCCAGGCCAAGCTCTTGCGGATTCTCGAGGGGCATCCCTTCCTCCCCGTCGGAGCGACCAAGGAGGTCACGGTCGATGTGCGGGTGATCGCCGCCACCAATCGCGACCTCCGGGACTTCGTCCGCGAGCAGCGGTTCCGCGAAGACCTCTATTACCGGCTCAGCGTCTTTGAGCTTTACATCCCGCCGCTCCGCGACCGGGAGAGCGACATCGAGCTTTTGGTTCAACACTTCCTCGACCACTTCAAGCGGCAGCACGGGCGGACCAACCTCACCCTCTCACCCGACGCCCGCGACAAGCTGCTCGGCTATGCCTGGCCGGGCAACGTCCGGCAGCTCCGCAACGTGATCGACAGCGCCATCGTGATGTGTGAAGGCTCGATCATCCTCCCCGACGACCTGGGCCTGCGCGACGCGATCAGCGGCGACCAGCTCGAATCGTTGCGAATCGACTTCTGGGAGCGCAAATTGATTCAACAGGCCCTCAAACGCACCGACGGCAACGTCCCCGAAGCCGCCCGGCTGCTGGGGCTGGGAAGGGCCACTTTGTATCGCAAAATCGAGGAATATGGGATCGAACGGAAGTAACGCCAACTAACAAATCCCAAGTCCGGAGCGACTTTTTAATCCACGAGCTACATTTTGCCATGCCGCTCGATATTCCCTCCTTTCGCCCGCATCCGCTCATCCGCGGCGGTCATTTGCAGACCATCATGGGCTGCTATTTGCCCTGGCGGCGGACGGACTATCAGGCCGTGCAGCATCTGGTGACGCTGCCTGACGGCGATCAGATCGTCCTCCACGACGACCGGCCCTTGGCCTGGCAATCCGGCGACGCCGCCGTCTTGATGGTCCACGGCCTGGGTGGTTGCTACCGATCGGGCTACATGCTGCGCGGTGCCTGCAAGCAGAACGCTCGGGGCTATCGCGTCTTTCGGATGGACCTTCGCGGCTGTGGCGCGGGCTTCCCCTACGCCCGCCATCCGACGCATGCCGGCCGCAGCGACGACGCCCTCGCTGCCCTCCGGTTTGTCATGGACCTTTGCCCGCGGTCGCCCGTGCATGTGATCGGTTTCTCGATGGGGGCCAACCACGTTCTGAAAATGGCCGGAGAATTGGCCGAAAAGATGCCGCCGCAACTTGCCAGCCTGATGGCCGTTTGCCCGCCGATCGACCTGATCGCGTGCAGCCGAAACATCGAACTCGCCGGGAACCGCATCTACGACCGTTCGTTCGTCTCTGGTCTGATGCGGCAAATCGAGCGTCGCCAGCGGCTCGTTCCGGGCGCGGTTACGCGGCCGCTGAACCCCCGCCCGCGACGGCTCTTTGAATTCGACACGCATTTCACGGCCCCCCTGGCCGGCTATGCCGACGCCCACGACTACTACACACGGGCCAGTTCCGGCCCGCTGCTTCGGCACATTACCGTTCCCACGCTGATCGTCACGTCCGCCTCGGACCCGATCATTCCCGTTGGCCCATTCGAGCAGGCCAGCTATTCGCCCACGACGCAGCTTGTCATTACCCCTTGCGGAGGCCACCTCGGCTTCATCGGCCGCGCCGGCCTCGACCCCGACCGCCGCTGGCTCGACTGGCGAATCCTGGACTG
>Ga0065705_10002016_pt1 | contig 16328 bp, 15 predicted proteins | sample SwibulcommuniRL2_FD_59092 | JGI IMG/M metagenome (GOLD analysis project Ga0065705, IMG submission 59092) | Bulk soil microbial communities from switchgrass field near Rose Lake, East Lansing, Michigan, USA - RL2 Bulk Soil v2 (version 2) | ecosystem: Environmental > Terrestrial > Soil >...
GAGAAAGTTCTCAACGAGCAGCGAGTGACTTTTGATATACCCCGCCATACCTGCGATCGAGGAGCCTGCATATTCGATATCGGTTTTTCGTAAGTCAATCAGTTCGCGAAAGCCCAACTGCTTCGCCATGCCCGTGAATGGCGGAGTGAGGGCCGTCGCCGCCACCGAGCCGCGCTGAAGCGCGTTCAGGCGCCCCTGCTGGCTTTCTCCGACGGAAATGAAGATAACATCCTTGCCCGGCTCCAATCCCCATTTGCGCAGAATTAAGCGCAAGGCGCTGTCGGCCGACGCGCCGGGCCGCGTCCCGGTGACAATTTTTCCCTTCAAGTCTTGCGGAGTTTTGATATCGGGAGACGCCATGATGCTGTACTCGAGCTTGCTCGATTGGACGGTAAGCATCGTAATGTCCATCCCGCCCAGTCGCGCGCTGATGGTGGCCGTCGAGCCCGCTGAAAGAAACTGAACCGAATTGGACGTCACCGCCGCCAGCGAATTCATCCCGCCGCCCATGTAGATCGGTTCGAGATCGACGCCGTACTTGGCATAGAGCCCATATTGATGGCCAACTGGAATGACGCTGGTGTTGACCGATATCGATCCCAAAGCGACGCGAACTTTCTCGCGCGTCTGCGCCGAGCCCATCTGCGGCAAAAGTAAAACAATGATGATCAGCAAAAATCTCGAACGAATCACGCCTACTTCCTTCCTTCTCCTACTCGCAACTGTTGCCTCGCGCTTCACTCTTCCCCGTACTGTTCTTTCAATTTAGAGACCACTGCGGGATCGGCCAGTGTCGTCGTATCTCCGAGCGCTCGCCCATCGGCAATGTCGCGCAACAAGCGCCGCATAATTTTCCCGCTGCGGGTCTTCGGCAACTCCGCCGCAAAGAGAATTTCGTCGGGCCGCGCAATCGGTCCGATTTTTTTCGCCACGTGCGCTTTCAGTTCGTCGATCAAAGCATTGTTGCCGTCCACGCCGGCCTTCAGCGAGACGAACGCGCAGATCGCCTGGCCCTTGATCTCATGTTCCTTGCCGATGACCGCCGATTCGGCCACTTTTTGATGATCGACAAGCGCGCTCTCGACTTCCATTGTGCTGATGCGATGTCCGGCTACATTCATCACGTCGTCGACGCGGCCGAGCAGCCAATAGTAACCGTCTTTATCGCGCTTACAGCCGTCACCGGCGAAATATTTTCCCGGGAAACGGCTCCAATAGGTTTGCACGAAACGGTCTGGATCGCCGTAGATTGTCCGCATCATCGCCGGCCAAGGTTTGGTCAGCACCAGATAACCGCCCCCGCCTTTGGGAACGGACTTGCCGCTCTCATCGACAACGTCCGCTTCGATGCCCGGCAATGGCATCGTGGCCGAGCCCGGTTTCAGTTTCGTAATACCGGGAAGCGGAGAAATCAGCGGATGACCGGTCTCGGTTTGCCACCACGTGTCCATTACCGGGCAACGGCCACCACCGATCGTTTTGTGGTACCACACCCAAGCCTCGGGATTGATCGGCTCGCCGACCGTGCCGAGAAGACGCAGGCTCTTCAGATTATGCTTGGCGGGAAACTCCGTGCCCCAGCGCATGAAAGTTCTTATCGCTGTCGGCGCCGTGTGAAAAATCGTCACTCCATATTTTTCCACGATGCGCCACAGGCGGTCCTTATCAGGCCAGTCCGGCGTGCCTTCATACATCACTTGCGTAACACCGTTGGCCATGGGCCCGTAGACAATGTGCGTGTGCCCGGTCACCCAACCGATGTCGGCGGCGCACCAGAAGACGTCGTCCTCCTTCATGTCGAAAATCCATTTGTTGGCCAGAGTCACGCCCGTGAGATAACCGCCGGTGGTATGTACGATGCCTTTGGGTTTACCCGTGGTGCCGCTCGTGTAGAGAATGTAGAGCATGTCTTCGCTGTCCATTGGCTCCGGCTCGCACCATAACGGAGCATCGGCCATAACCTCTTCCCACCACTGATCACGTCCCTCTTTCATCTGCGCGCCTGCTTCGGCGCCGACCCTTTTCACGACAACGACATGCTCGATCGAAGGCGCGTCGGCAAGCGCCTCGTCGACATTTTTTTTAAGCGGCACCACCGCGCCGCGCCGGTAGCCGCCGTCCGCGGTGACGAGCACTTTGGCCCGAGCGTCGGTGATGCGGTCGCGCAGCGACTCGGCGCTAAACCCGCCGAACACCACGCTGTGCGGCGCGCCGATGCGGTTGCAGGCGTGCATCGCGATCACCAACTCGGGGATCATGCCCATGTAAAGACAGACCCGATCGCCTTTCTTGACGCCAAGTTTTTTCAAAACGTTGGCGAATTTGTTGACTTCTCGCCAAACATCGCGGTAGGTCAGCACGCGCCCATCACCGGGCTCGCCTTCCCAGATGATCGCCGCCTTGTTCTTGCGGTCGGAATTGACGTGGCGATCGAGACAGTTGTAAGAGGCATTGAGCTTGCCGCCCACGAACCACTTCGCCCAGGGCGAGTTCCACTCGAGAACTTTCTTCCACGGCTTGAACCAGTGAAGCTCTTTGGCGGCCTTGGCCCAGAAGGCTTGTGGATTTTTACGCGCAGCATTGAAAACGCCCGCGCTCTTCACATTGGCGTGTTTTTTGAATTCCTTCGGGGGCGGAAAATTTCTCTTCTCATCCAACAAAACTTCGATAGCTTTATCGGCCATGGTGCACGCCTCCTTTGAAAATTTACCGCGGCTGCCAAAAACGTCCCGGATTCTATTTGAGCATCCGCGAGTTGGCAAGAGCCAATGCGGAAAGGCGTCGTGAGTCTGACTTCGAAGAAACTCGACGACACCCTGTTGATCGAGGTGTGACCCCGGAGGAACGAAGGCACCGGCGCGAATGTTTCATGTTGGCTTCGGAAGGGTTGCAGCTCGATCGCAACTTTACGGCGAATAAGGCGGCTAGAAATCGTTTGACGCTTCGCCGAAACTCGCATACTGAGGGCTTAGACTCGGAGGAGAAGCCATGAGCAAGGTCGCGGTCATAACGGGCGGGGCGGGCGGAATCGGCCAAGCCGTCGCCGGCCGATTGGCGAAGGATAAGCAAACCGTTGTAATTCTGGACGTCAACGGCGACGCGGGCGGGCAGGTCGTTGCCGAATTCCAAAAGCGCGGCGCGGAATTGTTGTTTGCGCGCGTCGATGTGACACGGGAAGCAGACGTGCAGTCAGCTTTCGAAAAGATCAGGGCCGAACACGGCCGCATCGACGTGCTGGTCAACGTCGCCGGCGGGAGTATGCACAGGCATTCACTTGAGGATTTTCCCCTCGCACATTGGCAAGTCGTCATCGACGCTAATCTGACGTCGACGTTTCTCTGCTGCCGCGCTGTAACGCCGGTCATGAAGCAGCAAAAATCCGGCGCCATCGTAAATATTTCGTCCGATATCGCTTTCAGCGGCGACGCCGGACGCTCCGCGTACGCGGCCGCCAAAGCCGGCGTTCTGGGTCTCACCCGATCTCTTGCGTTGGAGCTCGCCTCGTCCGGCGTTCGCGTCAACGCCGTCGCCCCCGGACGCATCGCCACGCCGCGCGTCAGGGCCAACTACACGGATGCTGAATGGGAAGCCGCCGCAAAGAGAATCCCCCTGGGCCATGCCGGCGGAGCGGAAGACGTTGCCGAAGCCGTCGCGTATTTAGCAACCGACGGGGCCAAACACGTGACGGGACAGACAATCCATGTAAACGGCGGGAGAATTATGACGTGAAGGGCATCCGCGCGCGAGGCAAATGAAGGATCTGCCGCAAGAGACTTGGCGCGAAAAAGAAAGCCGGAACGATGCAGTGAACGGTTCCGGCTTGCTGATCAAAATTGAACGAGTTCACATTTATCGAGCCGCTTTTCGTGCCGCGATCACTTCAAGCATTTTCTGATCGTTGGTGTATTTAAAATCCCAGGTCTTCCTCGCCCGGGCTTCTTCCTGCTCGGCGCTCTCCAGCAGTTCGATATCTTCCTTGGTTACGATCGACGCGTTTTTTTTCTTGAAAGCATCCATGAGGGCTTCGATCTTGGCTTCCATCTCGCCGCTTGAAAGTCCCGGCTTTTCTTTCAGGTACTCGTTGACAACCCTCATGCCCCGCTCGGCATCCTGTTTGGCCACACCGACAAGCCCAACGCTCGCATTGCGCGACCACCCGGCGACGAAGATAGCGTCGAGAGCTTTCTTCGCCTCGGGATCATAGGGCTGATAGGCCGCTGGATTGGGATCGCCGGGAAGTTTCTCCGGGTTCGTGACAAATGCGCCGCGGGAAAAGGGCAGGCCGAGAGAAGCATCGACCTGATCGCCGATCGCATAGATCACGCAATCGACATCGATGCGCCGGCTTTTTCCAGTACCTTTCGCAACCGTCTTGCCGTCCTGAAGAATCATGACGTTCTCTTCCGCCTCCAGCGCAGCCACCCGGCCTTGATCGTTGGCGATGACCTTTGTCGGCGAGCAGAGATAGCGGAAAGTCAAGCGGCGCCCTTCCGCAGGCTCGCCTTGCTTGACAAACTTCTGCATGATCTCGCCGACGTTTTGTTCGACTGCGGTGAGTTGCGGTGCGATGCGCTCGATCTCCTGCTTCATGTCGACGTTGTCGAGATACTGTTCAACATACTCGAATTCGTTGTCGTCGTAGGCCTTTTCCAGCGGCCCGCGCCGCGCCACAACGACCACTTGATCGATTTTTTTTAGATTGAGCAGCCAATTGGCGATATCAACCATGACATTGCCCATGCCGATGATGGCGACGCGTCTGCCGATTTCGAAAGTCTGCTCGCTGAAAGGCGGCAGAGAATTGTAGTGATAGACAACGTCCTTGGCATGGTAGACACCGACGGTGTCTTCGCCTTCGATGCCGAGCTTCTTGGTACCCTGGGCGCCCGCCGTGACCACGATCGCGCCGAAGCCCATGCTTTTGAGATCGTTCAGTGTCACCGCTTGATTTTGGCCCACCTTGACGTGACCGAGATAAAAAACCTTGGGGTCCGCGAGAATACGCTTGAATTGCTTGCGCAGTCCCGTCTTCATCTTCTCCTTGTCGACAAAGATCCCATACTCAGCCAGGCCGCCCGGCTTGATGTCCCGGTTAAGCAAGACCACACGGTGACCCGCTTCGGTCAGCTTGCGGGTGCCGTAAATCCCCGCCGGTCCCGCGCCGACCACGACAACTAAATGTTGTTCCGACATACGCCTGCCTCAGTGCCCGTGAATTTTTTCTCTCGCCGTTGAGAGAATTGTGAAATTGGACGGAATAGAAAACGAGGGCGATTTGTTACTGGAGCTCCCTTTTGCCTTCGTATTCCAGTTCGGTGCCGCGGGAATCTTTGTGCGTGAACGAGACCAGCTCCCAGGAACCGTCTTCGAGAGGACCCTTCAAGATGTAGGAATTCTCATCGCTCCCGAGCACCCGATAGTAGCACGCCAACTCGCCATGCCAGCGATCGACGCAGGCTTCCACTTCAATTGTTCGCGATCCGAGCGTAAAACGGGTAGGACTTTCTTGTCCTTTGGAGTCGGCTTGGGATTCGACTTTGATTTTCATAACGGACTCGGATTGTCCCGGTTTAAGAAGAACGTAATATAGCGCAAAAATAATCCGTTTGAAAGGAGCGGCTAGGGATGGAGACCAACGGCGATTTAAAAAGGGATATTGTCAGCGCATGCCGAATTCTTTCCATGAAAAAACTCGTTGAAGGCTTCGGCCATGTCAGCGCGCGCATCCCCAACACCGAGCTTTTTCTTATAACCCCGCGAATCAGCCTGGTTTTGGTAGAGGAAGCCGACTTGCTGACTCTCAATTTCAAAGGGGAAATGGTCGAAGGGGATCGCGAGCCGCCCGCTGAAGCCTGGCTCCACACCGCGATTATGAAGTCCAACCCGCGGGTTCATGGAGTAACTCGAATTCACGCTCGAGTAGCAAATATGTTTTCGGTGACCGACCGGAAACTCGAGCCTGTCCATAATCACGGCAGTTTTTTTGCCGGTGGCGTGCCGGTCTTTCACACGCCGGATCTCATAACGACTGAAAGATTGGGCAACGAAGTGGTTCAGGCGCTGGGACAAAAGCCGGCGATTCTCCTGCGCGGCAATGGCCAGGTCACGGTCGGGAGAACGATTGCCGAAGCCGTCATGATGGCGATCTATTTGGAGGAAGCAGCGGAAATTCTTTTTGGTGCGCTGCAGATCGGTAATCCAATGGCCCTTACCGTCGATGAATCCAAACGGCGTCAAATCGAGGCATTACCGCCGGTAGATCTGGAGCGAGCGTGGAATTTTTTTAAGCACAGCGCTGAGAAGACCGAGAAATGACGCTGCGTCCGGCTATTAAAAAAAAGGCGCCCGGATAGACCCGGACGCCTTCTTTTTCAATTGCTCCAATCGGAAATTATTTGCCTGCGATTTCGAAATTGACCTTGGCGTCTTCCTTCGCCTTAACAGTAACCTTCTGCGTGCTCTTACCAAGTTTTTCGTGCCAAACTTCGACCGTATAGCTTCCAGCCGGAACGTCGGTAAGTTTGAAGCTGCCCGAGTTATCCGTCACGGCAAAGTACGGATTCTCGGTCGCCACCAGCCAGCCGTGCATCCAACCATGAACATCGCACTTCACTTCGATAACTTCCGGTTTGTCGATTTTTACATCCAAAGTTTTCTTGAACTTCGGCTGAGCCTGGTTGAACGGGCTGTTAACCTTGCTGTAGGAGTGAACGTTATGAAGAATGCCGTCCGGGTTCAATATTTCCACCGTGGTGCCGGCCGGAAAAGCCAGGACGTGTGGGTGATATTCGCAGCCGTTCTGGTCCAATGTTACCTTCTTAACTTCGATTTTCTTGCCCTTTTGAATATCGGTAACGGTGACGACGGCGTTTGCCAAATTCCCGTTATTAACGACCAGAGTGGGGTCCGTTTTAGGGGATTTTCCACAAACCTCTTTATCTTTACCAATGTCCAATTTCTTTGGCGCGGGCGCGGTGCCCTTGAACTTAACCGTTCCGGAAATCGTTCCCCCGTCTTTCACATCGCCCCCTTGGTAGGCTGCCATGCCGGTCACCGGGATGGCCATGAGGGCCGTTGATAAAATCAAAAAACTCAGATTTTTCATAACTTTCCTCCTTCGCTATCAATTATATTGACGCGCCCGGGCGTCCATTATTCACTTTTTTGCAGTCCTTGCCTTGGCTACGGCGGCCGGAGCGGCGGGTGCCAACGTCGAAGCGCCGCGACCGATGCTCAACAAATAGTCTCGCAACGCCTCGATCTGTAAGTCTTCTTTGCCGCCGAGGATGTTATCCGGACCGCCGGGATAAAATGACGGCATTTTCGTCCCCGGTTGAACTTTTTGCGGGTCTCTTAACCATTTAAGGATCCAGGTCGGGTTGAGCCGTTGGCGCGCCAATGTCAGATCCGGCGCCCAACCGTCAACCGGGCCCTCCGGTTTTTTATCCCCCTGCTGGTGACAGCTAAAACAATTGAAGTAATCCTTCCCGACAAGCTGCCTTGCCGCATCGAGATGGTCGGGCGGAATTTTCTTGTCGTCGATATAGACGAACGGAATCTCGACTTTAGAAAGCCCATTGAAGAAATTGATCAATTGATTTGTGTGCTCATCGGACAAACCGAAGGTCGGCATACGAATTCCCAACCAAGGTCGAATAGGGACCGGCGCTTTCAAAAAGCCGAAAAACCAATCCGATTGGACTTTCTCGCCTTCACCGTTGAGTATCGGCGGCGCCAGGGTTGGATTCTCTTGATAGTACTTTCTGATGAACCCGCCGCGATTCTCGATCTCATGACAGCCTACACAATTATACTGCTGCATCAAGCGGCGACCTTCAACAACCTGCTGCACACGCAGTCCCTGGTCCGCCAGGTAGCGCTGGCCAACCTTGCGCTCGCGGAAACCGCCAAGCAGGGTACGCAAAGCTTTGATGTCTTCATCGGCCAAGTCGAACTGGGGCATCAGTTGTTCAATGCGTTCGGTGGCGTAGCCCCGCGGCGTTTTAAGTTTGTTATAGGTCCAGTCATCCCACGTATACTTGACATCCGTCCTATTGCCGAAAAAAAGCTCTTCGACAGTTTTCGATCCGAAAGTGGTGAGCTCGGCGCCGATGCGGGATTCTTTTTCCATGCCCTTGATGTCGTGGCAGCCGAAGCAACCCCAGCGCCGTACCAGCGATTCGCCGCGTTTGATGTTGGCAGGATCGGCAAATTTCTCTTCGAGCCCGGCCATCGGCTCCGCTTTTGCACCGAGCGTCATCAAGTAGGTCGTGATTGCCCCGGCTTCATCATCAGACAAGCGCAAGCTCGGCATGCGTGTTTCGGGTGAAAAACCGCGTGGGTTTTTGATCCAATGATAAATCCACTGCGGACCGGTCTTGGCGGCAACGTCTTTTAAGTTCGGTACGATGTCTTTTTCCTTGCCGAGCGGAGTTGAAAACTCGCCTTCGGCAAAGCCGTGGCAGCCCTTGCAACCGATGGTTTCGACGAGTTGCTTGCCGCGCGCCGCGGCGGTGGCGTCGCCTTCGCGGACGTTCGCGGGCAGCGGATGTTCTTTGATCCATTTGTCACCATCCTCCTTGGATTGGGACCAAATGTACGAGGCGATCGCCAGGGCATCGTTCGTCTTGAGATCAAAGTTCGGCATGCGCGTGCGCGGGCGGAACTTATGCGGATTTTCGATCCAGCGCACCATCCAGCTCGGATCGACCTTGGCGCTGATCTTCATCAGGCTGGGCGCGATCTTCGGAATATTTTCGTAGCCTTTGACCAGATGACAGCCCGTGCAACCCACTTGCTCAAAAAGTCTCTGGCCCTCGGAAAGCAGTGGCGCGTCCTGGGCAAATTTCTGTACGTCCAGATGACAGGACGTGCAGCTCGATTGGGCCTTGGCGCCGCGCAACAACGGAAATTCCCACAAATGAACTTCGCCGTGCGCCTGCTTGACGCTATTCACAGCCATGCCCTGGCCTTCGTGGCAGCCGGTGCATCCGAATTTATCCGGAGGATGAGCGCTATCAGCCAACAGCACTTCGCGCCGCGGATGAGTTCTGAACGGATGCGGCTCTTTCTCGAATCCCGGCCGGTTGATCGCGAGATGGCAGGTCTGGCAACGATCGACGCGCGCCACCGGCTGATCGAAACGGTTCCGGTCGAACTCATCGAGCGAGACCTGCTGAATCTTGGGAATCTTGTAGAAAGAGAAAGGACCAAGCTTGAACCTCGTGTTCTCCATCACCCGGATCCACTTATCGCGTTCAGCCGCCAGCTTGGTAAGTTCGTCCTCGATCTGCTTGCCGCCCGATTGGATCTTTTTTATCTCATCTTTGAGCTGATTGCGTTTCAGGCGCGCCGGTTCGAGTTGTTTTTCCAACTCCGCCTTGCGCTTGTCGAGTTCGGCGATTTCGTCCAGATAGGGTTTGGGATCGCGTTTCTGCTGAACGGCGTGGTCATGCTCGTACCACGCTTCTTCGAGCTCGCTCTTCACGTCCTTGACCTTTTGATCGATCTCCTGAAACCTGACCGTCGCGCGCGCCTCTTCGGCCTCCAGACTTTTCAGCTTTTTGCCTAGGTCGCCGCTCGCGAGGCTGCCGCGGAACTCCGCGAGCTTCTTCGAGAGATCCTGATAACTGGCGTCGCCATGGAGCTTTTTGTCCTCTTCGTTGTACGCTGCTTTCGCCTTGTTGTAATCGAGTCGGTAGAAATTCGCCTGCACGCTTTTCCAGGGACGTCGGGTAAAATTGTCATCCCAGAAAGCCCAAAACGACAATGCCACGAGCAGAGCGACGCCGATCACGAAAACGCTGCCGTAGGATTTTGTTTCCTCTTTTTGGTCGATTCCTCGCTCCGCCATCCCTACTCCCTTTATACTGCTTTGCGCTCAAGCGCGCGGCCCAAAGAAAAAACCCCAAGACCGATAAGCGTAAGCACGATCTCTTCGGCCATCGAAGAATTCCTCATGACGCCGACAAACAGAGCGTAGCCGATATCGGCGAGGCCCAGAGCTTGGAGAATCTTCGCCACGTAAAACATTTAAATATTGATCCAGGGGGTAACCAGAACGTATTTGACGTTAAAAGCCAGGCGCAGAAACATTTTCACGGGAAGCGACATCATCAAAACCAGTAAGAAGGCGGCGATGGTAAAGCGAACCATGCCCCAGCGCTCAAGAAATTCTTTGCCCTTCACTTTGACGACAAACAAATAGAAGCCAATCATGCCGAGAACAAAGTAAGCGCCGATGCAAACCAGACTGAATGCCGCCGACACCCAGTAATCGCGAAAGCCAACGAGATACGGCAGATCGACATTCGTAAGCGCCACAACTTTGTGCGCATCCCACCTCTGCCACGGCCAAAAAAGGTTCCAGCCGGGACCACGGAAGAACGTTCCGATGATAATCATGGTGATCCACAGAATGTGAAAACCGAAAAAGAACGTCAGGATCTCCCACTTCCGATCTTTGAAGCAATAATAGCCGTTGCCGCGCGGGTTGATGTCGATATAGGGGATCACCATGAGGCCGACAATGATAAGACTGGGCAAGACGACGCCGGCGTTCCAAGGATCGAAATAGACCAGCATTTCCTGCAAGCCGAGAAAATACCACGGCGCCTTCGACGGGTTTGGCGTGCGCGTTGGATTGGCGGCTTCCTCCAGGGGCGCGTCGACCGTCAGAGCCCATAACGTCAACGCCACCGTGACGAACAGCGCGACAATAAATTCCATGCGCACCAGGTGCGGCCAGGTATGAACCTTATCGTCCAGGGGTAGCTTTTTTTCGCTAGTGGCCTCTGCCATTTGCCTTCCTCGATTCGTGATTGCCTATAGAGACGGACCGGAGAAACCGTCGCGGCGAATACGCCAGAAATGCACCGCCATCAAAATGCTGGCCACGAGCGGGATGAAGATACAGTGCAGAATGTAGAAGCGCAGCAAGGTATGCGGACCGATTTCGCCGCCGCCGAACAAAAAGGCGCGGGCATCGTAGATCGGATTGGCGCCGACAAATTCGGCGAACGGGCCTTCATAGCCCAGGAGCGGAGTCGCGCGCGCCATGTTGGAACCGACGGTCACCGCCCAGATCGCGAGCTGGTCCCAGGGCAGCAGGTACCCGGTAAAGCTGAGTAGCAGCGTGAGCACAAGCAGCAACACGCCGACGATCCAGTTAAACTCGCGCGGCGGCTTGTACGAACCGGTAAGAAAGACACGAAACATATGCAGCCAAACGAACACGATCATCGCATGCGCCGCCCAGCGATGCATGTTGCGCATAAGCATGCCGAAAGGCATATCGAACTCGAGATACTTCATGTCCGCATAGGCATATTCCGCCACCGGACGATAATAAAACATGAGATAAATGCCGGTCACCGTGGTGATCAGAAACATGAGAAACGTGAGGCCGCCCATGCACCAGGTAAACCGCATCCTCACGGCGTGGCGTCGGACTTTGGCCGGGTGGAGGTGCAAGAATACATTGGCGGTCACCATCATCACCCGGTTGCGTGGCGTGTCCTCGTAACCGTGGCGGAAGATCGACTTCCAGACGTGACTCTCAACGATATCGCTTTTTATTTTGTCGATAAGGCTCATGTTCTTTATCCATTAAACTTTCAGAATGCTGTCGGAATATTGCTCGTCAGGCTCGACCCCGGGTCCCATCTTGAACACCTTGCTCTTGTCGACGACGAGCTGGCCGTCATCGCCGACCGTGACTTTGAAGCGATCGAGCGGCCGCGGTGCCGGCCCTTCGAAATTCAGGCCTGATTTAAAAAAGCCGCTGCCATGGCACGGGCATTTGAACTTGTTTTCCGCCGCCAGCCAACGCGGCGTGCAGCCGAGATGAGTGCACTTCGCGAAGATCGCGTAGATGCCTGTTTCTTCCCGCACGATCCAGACACGCTGATCCTGTTTGTACTTCTCGCTGACCTCGCCTAACGCGTAGTCGCCCGGCAATCCGGCTTTGAAAGTCGATGGCGGCTGGAACAAAACGCGCGGAAACGCCGAGCGGAGAAAACCCAAAAGGGTCAGACCACCGAAAATACCGAAGCCGCCCCATCCCAGGCGGGTAAAAAAATCACGCCGAGACCAGATGCCGCGTTTCTCTTTCTCTGCCATAATGCCTATCCTTTAATCCAGCTAATCAGGGCACCCCAAATAACGAAAATGATTCCCCCGGCCATCAACACCAAACCCACTGGACCAAAAATGAACGACAGGCCCGCCCCTAAAACAAATATCAAAACTCCAGTACCCAGCGGGTTGAATGGGGCCGGGCTCGTTCCCGCCGCCGGTGCGCTGTCGTCGCCGGCCTTGTGGATAAACTCCTCACGGATCAGCGCGAACGCCAGCTCCTTGAGATCTTCGCGCTGCCCAGGTTCGGCGCCCTGAATCAGACGGCCAAGCTCTTGAGCTAACCTTTCGATCTCTTGTTCACGCGCTTCGGGCGCTAGTTTGGCAGGAGACGTCACCTGAGATTAGAGTTGTTGATTATTATAGAAATTTTTCTTTGTCAACAAAGCGCGTGGAAAACTGCGGCTATCGGCCAAGCAAGACCACCGCGGTCGCGGCCATCCCCTTGCCGGCGCCCGTCCAGCCGAGCTTCTCCGTCGTCGTCGCCTTGATATTGATACGGCTCTCGGCAACATGACAGAGGTTCGCCACACTTTTCCTCATCCTGCCGTAATGCGGGGAAAGCTTGGGCAGCTGCGCGACAAGGGTAACATCCGCGTTAACCAACTGAAAGCGCTTGCGCCGCATGATTCGCAGCACTTCTTTTAAAAGCTCGCCGCTGGCAACATTCTTGTAGCGCGGATCAGTGTCCGGGAAATGGGTGCCGATGTCGCCGCCGCCAAGGGCGCCGAGAATAGCGTTGATCAGCGCGTGCAGAACCGCGTCCGCGTCGGAGTGGCCGGACAGGCCGCGATTGTGCGGGATCTCCACACCCCCGAGAATCAACTTCCGCCCGCGTTGAAAACGGTGCACGTCAAATCCATGTCCGATGCGAAAATCCATGGCGATCATCCAAAGAGAAAGCCGGTTCTATTCTAGCCCGGCATCATCACTCGAACCAAGCCAACATTCAATGACGAAGCGCCAGACCGGCCTCCGTCCCGCGCTGCTAAGCTTCGTCTGGCGCTGGCCCCTGCCGTGAGCTATACTCGGGCTCAATCCAAGACCCATGCGCTCCTCGATGCTGCTTCTCTTATTATTAATTTTCGTCGCGCTGCCGCTCTACACGGTGCTTTCCGGACAGGCGCCCCTCGGCCGTGACTTTCGCACCGCCGACCGATCGAGCGCCGGCATCGCGCCGCGCCCGGAGAGTACTCCCGAGGCGGTCGTGCAAGTCTACTACGCTCGCGCGCTCAACTGGCGCGGCATTTTTGGTGTTCACACATGGATTGCGACCAAGCCCGCCAATGCCAGCGAATACACGGTACACCAAGTGATCGGCTGGCGTTTGTATCGCGGGCTTTCGGCTGTGGCTTCGGCGCCGGGAGTTCCCGACGCCCGCTGGTTCGGCAATGAGCCGACCTTGGTCGCCGAGCTTAGGGGCGAGGAGGCCGCGCAAGCGATCCCAAAAATACTCCAAGCGGTAGCGAGCTATCCCTACGCCAACGAATATAAGGTATGGCCTGGCCCGAACAGCAACACCTTCATGGCCTATATCGGACGGCACGCGCCGGAGTTACGCATGGATTTACCGGCGAACGCGATTGGCAAGGATTACCCGATAAACGGATCACTTCTCGATCGCACGCCCAGCGGCACGGGTTATCAGCTTTCCATGTTGGGCCTGCTCGGCGTCGCCATGGGGCGCGAAGAAGGATTGGAACTGAACCTGCTCGGATTGAATTTCGGCGTCGATTTCATCAAGCCCGCGCTCAGACTGCCCTTTATCGGCCGCCTGGGCGTCGGCGAAAACTGAATAACCTCGCTTTCTGGATAAGCCCGCCTGCCGCCTGCTTTATTACATGACTGGACTCGCAGCCACCGCACACAACCGAAACAACCTGCTTCCGTCAATTGCGCATATTATATTTCTGGGCGTGTTCATTCTTCTAACCTTGAGCGGCGACGAGAGGCTCCTTGGAGACGCCGATACCGGCTATCACATTCGGGCCGGCGAGTTCATCATTGATAATCACACGATTCCGCAAACCGATATTTTTTCGTACTTGACTCCTCCCCTCCGGTGGACCCTGCACGAGTGGCTTTCCGAGGTGATCATGGCGCTCGTACATCGGCGCGCCGGACTTACCGGGGTCGTCATTTTTTTTGCTTCCCTGATCTCCCTGAGCTGCTATCTCGTGTTCGAGTTGTTGCTCAAACCGCGGAGCAACCTCCTGTTCGCAGCCGCTGCTGCGCTGCTGGTCGTGCTGGCGTCGTCTTCCAATTGGCTGGCGCGCCCGCATGTCTTTACATTCGTCCTTTTTGTGATCTGGTATCACCTGCTGAATGGCTATCAGTTCCGCGCAAAAGACCGCTTGATATTTTTGCCGCCGATCATGCTTCTATGGGTCAATTTACACGGTGGTTTTATTCTCGGATTAGTGTTGCTGGGAATCTACTGGGCCGGCAATTGCGCCGCATATTTTTTTGGCCCGCCCGCCGAAACAAACGCCGCGCTCAACAAGATGCGCTATCTCACGATCATAATGATCGCTTGCGGCTTGGCGGCATTGATAAATCCTTATGGCTATAAGAGTCTCTTGTTCCCTTTCCAGGTGGTTCAAGACAAGTTTCTGATGGATCATATAGCGGAGTATCTTTCGCCGAATTTTCATTCCAGCAGCGTTATCCCCTTCGAGATCATGCTGCTCGCCATGATGGGCATATTCGCTATGTCCGGAGTAAGGCTCTACCTAATCGAATTAATTTTAATTCTCCTGTTTGCCCACATGGCGCTTTTCTCTTCGAGACACATGCCGCTTTTTGCCATCATCGCCGCGCCGATTTTGCTCAACCAGGCGAGCATGGCCTTCGAAAAATTGGACGGGCGGCTGGTCGCCTTCGTAAAACAGCGCCTGGATAATCTCGGCAAAATCGATCGATCAACAAATCGGCTTTTATGGCCCATCGTTGGTGTTCTCATCGTGATTGCATTGGCTGCGGGCGGGGTGGCTCGTTACGACTTCAATGCGAAGTACGTACCAACGGCCGCCGTAGAGTTCATCAAGAATGAGGGCATCAAAGGGAACATGTTCAACAATGATGAATTCGGCGATTATATTATTTATGCCGCGTGGCCGGCGTATAAAGTTTTTATCGATGGCAGGACCGACATGTACGGGGCCGCTCACGTAAAAGAGTATCTTAAAGTGGCCCAGGCAGAAGCCGGCTGGCAAAGTATTCTGGAAAAATACCAAATAACCTGGGTGCTGCACGACCCCAATTCCGTTCTGTCCAAATTACTATTGGAAAAAAATGACTGGAAGCTTGTCTACTCGGACAGAGTCTCCAACATTTTCGTAAAGGTCCTGCCGGAATATCGTGAAATCATTAATAAATACGGAACAACCCAGCCTTTCACGGAAGAAATTACCTATACAAACTGAAGCTAACGCAATACAATCGGGAGCCTTAGGGGCATTCGATGTCATACCCCGATGAGAGACTTTGCCGTCCTTGAGCGCCAAAGGTAACCTTTCTCGGAGTTGAAGGAAGCATTCCTTGGACATTAACGTAGGCGTCATCGGCCTGGGCTACTGGGGTCCCAACCTCGTTCGGAATTTCAACGCGTCGTCGGATTGCAAGGTCGTCATTTGCTGTGATGTCCAAACGGATCGCTGTCGACGACTGGCCGTCCAGTATTCGCATATCCAATTCTCGCAAAACTTCCGTGACGTTATCGACCATCCCGAGGTCGACGCGGTTGTCATCGCAACACCGGTGCATACCCACCATTCACTCGTCAAAGAAGCCCTGCTTGCGAAAAAGCATGTTCTTGTCACGAAACCGATTACCGACAACCTCGTTCAAGCGAAAGAGCTCGTCGATCTTGCGGACGAGATGAAAGTCATTCTGCAGGTAGACCACACTTTCATCTATCATCCCGCGGTTGAAAAACTGAAAGACGTCGTGACGAGGGGCGAACTCGGCGAACTCTATTACTTTGACTCGGTGCGAATTAATCTTGGCCTTTTTCAGTCGGATGTATCGGTTCTTTGGGACTTGGCTCCCCACGACATTTCAATCATGGAGTATCTTATCGAACGTCCTGTGGAATGGGTTCAGGCCATCGGAGCGTCCCACGCCGGTCACAAATCAGAAAGTATGGCGTACATTACGGTGCAGTTCGCTGACAACATTTTAGGCCATTGCCA
>Ga0065705_10002040_pt1 | contig 16302 bp, 17 predicted proteins | sample SwibulcommuniRL2_FD_59092 | JGI IMG/M metagenome (GOLD analysis project Ga0065705, IMG submission 59092) | Bulk soil microbial communities from switchgrass field near Rose Lake, East Lansing, Michigan, USA - RL2 Bulk Soil v2 (version 2) | ecosystem: Environmental > Terrestrial > Soil >...
TCTCCGTGATGAGGCTGGATTAGGTTATGAACATTCCTCTGAGAAACTTACTTAATACTTGACGTCAATTCCCCCATATTGGTACAGTTCCCGGTTAACTTAATATCGTATTGCAAGTTGGGCGTAGGCTGTTCCCGCGTCGTCCACTTGCGGCAAAGAGAGCAACGCCAGTGGCTGAGGCTTGAGCAGCGCGAGTAGGGCTGTCGTTTGCATCGGATAAGCTGCACTGAGAGTCAGATCAAAAAAGTACCTCCCTTAGATTCTTCCAAATCTAAGGGAGGTAAAAACGGGGTAGGGGCGCACCTGGACAGATCAAATAAAGAAAGTCCCAAATGCCTCTTCTCGTGCCCGCTATCCTTTCAATGCCTCTAGCAGCCGGACCCTCCTGCACAGGTAGTCAGCGTGGCGGGAGCCGATTGGTTGCCGGCCGAATCCACGGCGATCACCTGGTAGGTGTTGAAGACGCCAGGATTGCCATAAAGAATAGTGCGATCCGCGCCCATCAGGCTGTGATCCAGGGCGCCATTCACGTAAACATCATAGCGAATGAACGATTGGGGATCAACATTATCGGTAGACTGTTGCCAAAATAACCACGTCTCGCCATCCTGGAAGGACATCCCATTATCGGTCAGGTTGCCAGGTGTAGTGGGCGGAACGGTGTCATTGGTACCGCTGGCTTCAGTGGTCACGGTGACAGGATCACTGACTGGCGAGAAATTCCCAGCAAAGTCAGTAGCCTGCACCGTGAATGTATACGTGGTCTCGGGCTGCAGCGGACCAAAATTGCCGGAGGTGTTCTTTGAACCCTGTAGGACCGGACTGCCGTTCATCGAGACATTGAACCACACATTTGGCCCATCCTCGACCGAGGACCATGACAGTGAGATGTGGGTCGCGCCCACGTCTGTCACTGATACGACGGGTTTGGTTGGGGGCGTGGTATCACGGGGTAACGTGAATGTCACCGTGTTGCTTTGCTTCGAGTAGTTTCCNGCAGCATCCCTGGCGACGATAAACAAGGTAAAGCTGCGTCCCGCCTCCAGNCCTGCCTTATAGACGTGGCTGGAGGCAGGCNCGGGAAACGTCTCACTGCTCACATTCGCACAACAGATCGTGTACGTTACACTCCCGGAATTGTCGGTGGATGGGCTCCAGGCCAGGGAGACGGTGTAAGGTGTCATCCCGGTTACTCGCAGGTTGGTGGGCGTCGTTGGAGGCGTCCGGTCTTTTGCAGCAGCCAGGGCGGGGGTTACCATCAGCGCCATCACCACCAGAACTGTCGTCATTACTGAGAGTCTCGTCATAAGCCGCATGTTCATCCTGATTACTCCTTTTCTAACCTAAAGGTTGGGTCACGGATGCCAACAGGGGCATTTATGAAAATATACGGGAGGAACGCTTCGCTGGATTTGTTTCTCAGAAGAAACTTGACTGATTTTTCCCCTCTCAAGGAGGTACAGCCCTGTGTTTCGGCCCGTCTCTGCCCTGCCTGACCCGGATGTTTAGGATCAATCTTAAGGAAACCCCGGATTCGGTTGACTTTACTGACGCGCTTCCGTAAAATCATTTTACGCATTACAGTCTTCAACAGGGCATTCCGTAATTCAACTCCGAAACAGAAAGGAGGTGAGGAAAATGGAAATGAAGGAAGATATGGTAATGATGAAGGGCGGTAAGATGATGATGGTCAAGGATGGCGAGATGAGGCCGATGGACATGGTGGTGACCATGTCCAATGGGACCAAAGTGACAATGGATGGCACCATCACCATGCCCGATGGCACAAGCCGTATGATGATGGACGGCGAAGCCATGACCATGGATGGTGAGATGACCACCATGGAAGATATGAAAGGCAATATGGAGAACAAGATGGACGATAGATAATGTCCGTCTTGTTGTTATCTTAAATCCGCCTGAGTATGACCCTCCCCCAGATCTGACGAACTCCAGTCATATTTTGGGGAGGGTTGGGAGGGGCCCAACTTATGTGCACTGGATATCCAGGTCTTCGATAAAAGCTGTCATCTGGCCGTTTTCACTGATCGTGATATGGTAGGCCACGTGGATCAGCAGATTGCTGCTCGAACCGCGGCTGATGAGGAGAAAGCTCCGCACCGAGGTAATACTGGAGGGAAAGGGGGCGCTCAGTCGAATATGATCCACTGCATTCGTTTGATAAGTGTTTCCACTCGTCAGGCCCACTCCGCTGACATTCAAATAATTGAAGTGTCCCATTGCACTGCCATCTGCCTGGATCTGGTTCACCATATGGATGGTGCCGCCGATCTCAACCATTTCCCCCGTGCAATCGGCAGACCGCAGAAAATAAAGTGGCATGTCAGTGCTTGTGGCTCCCAGCGCAGAAGCACCACTCACCTCAAGGAATAAAGAGGCGATCAGGGTGAGGCCGGTAAGTGTTGAGATCAAGGAACTAAGGATCTTGGTTGGTTTGAGCATGGGGTTGCCTTTCGCTTAATGGGTATTCCCGAGAATGTGGAGGCTTAACGAAGCTGTATTATTGTTGGGATTGGGGTCGAAGGTAGCCGACTCTGCGATAGAGGCCGTTTTTGTAAGTGCCAAATCTGCAGTCGGTTCCAGGGCAAAGGCGGTGGGGACGAGTCCCAGTATGAGCACGATCAGCAGCGTGACTGGAAAGCGTAAAATCCATTTGTTCATTTGAATAACTCCTAAAGAAATAACAAATAACAAATAATAAGGCTCATAGTTTCAAGGGTTTCCGAGTCACCTCCTGTATCCATTGATATTCGGAGAAGATTTGTCTAAATCAGTATAGCATCGATAAAGGCGATGAAAGCACCGCCTGTAACCTTTGTTAACATATGTAACCTTTTAAGTGTGATTTGAAATGCTGAACGCATGCCGTCCGCAGTAGAATGAAAGGCAGAAAGTCCGAAACCTTGTGGATCGTCAGTAAGGAAGGACATCTAAATGACGGAAACCAACTTGACAGACCCAGTGGCTCCNCAAGGTATGCGTCTCGAAATGCAGCGCCATCAGATCTTTGTAGGAATTCAGATTTTCTTTTTGGTGATCTCACTCATTACCGGGGGATTTAATTTCAAAGTCTGGTCCATGCTGGATACCTCGATCCTGATCATTTCCATCGGCGTGACAGGACTTTTGTTTGTCCTGGAGAATACAAAATTACGCCAGTCTATTTTTTATGCAGCCATCGTCCTGTATCTTCTGGCCGTCGTGGATATGGCAATCAACATTTTGATCTCTGGAACGGTAGGCTGGGGAGAGCTTTAACATTCACCCATCCTGAGATTTGGCAGGTATTGCCTCCATTGACCTTGGGGGAACAAGGAACTCGATGACATTTTGAACGCTCGCTGGCAGATGTTGAGTATCCTATTGGCACTGCTGCTTGCTGCAGTAGTGTTTTCGTGCTTATTTAGTTTTCTTCTGCCGCCCACCCCGACTCTGACACCAACGGTCACAGTCACGCCCATGGCTACACTGACAGCGAGCGCCACACCCAGTCCGTTGCCAGCCATATTGATCACACCGGCTATTGCTCAATTCCCTCCCTTGACGATCTATTGGAGACGCGCGCTTTGGGAAGAGGCTGTTGGTCAAGAATTGGTTATCGAAGACTTCGAAAAGGACTCTGCTGATTATAGTGAACTCGGTTTCCCTTACTCTACCGGGAATCGGTTTCTACTGACTGGGAAAAGTGTGGCTCCAATCCTCAATGCCCCTGAGCTTTTACCAAGCCAGAATCTGTTGCACTTGAGTGATTGGGGGCAAGGGCTGACGTTCACGTTACCCGATGATGCCGAGACCACGGCTCTGGGATTCGATTATGCCTCTCAGGAAGAGTGGCAATTGACCGTTCGCAACATTGACATCATACTTCCCAGGGGAAGAAGTCAATTTGTGGGCGTCGCCTTGTACGCAGGGCCGACAAAGGTATTTAAACTTACTGGTCCCAACACTGCTCAAGGTGGTCTGTTTGTGGATAACATCTCGTACATTCCCTGATTTTGCTTGAATTCATAGGGGGGATATGCTAAGATAATTTTGAGACGAATGGTTTCGAACCTGGGGACTGTTATGTTCTCTTGAACGATCTTTGGAGGCAAGTCATGAACGAAGTACAAATTGTAGCTGCTAAAAAACAGTCAAATCAATGGCTGGAGATCCTTAGCCGTAACCTGCTCTATGCCCTTGCTTTGCTGGTGCTTGTCGTCTGTTATCTGCAATATCGTGTGGCGGGTTGGGCGTGGACCCATTGGGATCTGATGCTGGTCTCCGGACTGCTGGCTTTCATGATTGCGCTTTCCCTGGTGCAAACCATTCCGGTCAGGATGACCCAGACGCTTGAGCGCCTGACAAAGCGCGGCGTCTTCGAGCTCTCTGAGCCTGCCCTGGCGGACTTTCAATCTCAAATCGAAAAGCGCGTCCAGCGTTATGCTCAAGTCGGCGCGGGTGTGGTCAGCCTGGTGATCCTGGTTTCTTTTCTGGCTGCGTATGGACGCTATATCATTTACGATATTCCGCTCACGATTCTGGAGATGTTTCTCGGCGCCGTAGCCGGTTACTATATAGGTCAGATGATCGCCTATGGCACACTGGGAGGACTTGTGCGCCGGGAAAAGATCTCTATTATCCCCAAGTATGGTCATATCGATCGGGCGGCTGGTCTCAAACCCATCGGTGATTTTTATTTCTTTCAAGCCATGATTGTAGCGATCCCTTGCTTGTATATTGCGGTCTGGTGGTTCATCATCCCCTTGCTGCCCTGGTACTCACATTGGAGGAATCCTTATCTGGGCTTGCTGACGGTTGGTCTGATCTTTGAAATCCTGTCTTTCCTGGTTCCCATGTGGATCTTCCACCTGATCATGCAGGAACAGAAGATCAAGTCCCTGGGCGAGGCAGATGAACTCAGTAAAAAGATCGTTGAGTTGGAAAATAGGATTCTCATGGCGGCAGACCCCAGGGAAACGAACGATCTGCAGAAGCAACTGGATTTTCAACAGCAACAATATTGGGAGATCGAGCATATGCCCACCTGGCCGGTGGATGCTCAGACGCGGCGCAAGTTCACGGTGAACAATCTGCTTTTGTTCCTGCCACTTCTATCTGATCTCGTTCGGACGTCCCCGCCTTGGAAGAAATTCCTTGAGGTATTCATTAAGTTCCTGACAGCCCAGTAAAAATTGTCGCAACCTGACCTTCTCCCGAGAACACTTCGCCCGTCGAACCCATAGGATTCGGCGGGCGCTTTACACTCACTGACTTGTCTTTAGGCCTTTATGATACTAACAGGGTATGAGGGCAGCACTTCTGTGCTCCCACCCAGCAGCAAACCTCACTCTCGAATAATTGAGGGCTAGGCAGTGGAGAAACGAGTTCGACTGGACCGAGCAGTCGAAGCACCTCATCTTCTGGTTTTTGGTTTTCTTCTGGGTCACCCCAATTGGGCAGTTCGTCTATCGCCCGCTTCGAGACTTTTTTATGGGCGGCTGCGGTAAGGACCTTCCCCAGGCTGCTTCCTCCAAGCGTTTTAAGTTCAGTATCCCAGATGCGATCCACGATCTCAACCAGGCGTGTCAGCAACTCTTCGAGGGACACATCGATGAAGGCAGGCAAGCCCTCATAGGGTTGGCTCTGAAATTTGGATGTGCCTTTGTCAAGGGACTTATTGAAAGATGCAGCTGCATCGGAAGAAAGCTTCTTCAGAACCTGGGCATGGATGTAGGGGCGCAGGAGTGGCGCCGGATGTGTTTGATCCGCGCGAGCAATGATTTTTTCTGGCACGGTCATGATAATAGCCGCGCTTCTGGCAAACGCTTCACCTTCCAGGGCTGTCCCAGCCATATCAGCAATAATTTCATTCAGCCAGTTAAAGATCACTGAATCCATGGCCCGCTGCTTTTTGGTTGGTTCCACCACTGACGGTTTGTTATCTATACTGACTCTAAATTTCAGTTCATCCAGGAGGTCTGGGATCTCCTCAAAGATTGCATGGGCTACTTCATGAGGGATGGTCTGGGTGGATAACGTTTGGGCAAGTGCATTCTGCTGATTGACAACGCCAAACGGCGTACTAATCACGCAGGGCCCTTTTTCATCGAACACAGATAGGCGCGCAATTGGCCCCAGATACACCAGCGGTGGCGAGTTGGATAGATTTTTCAGACCCGAGACGTCCTCCAGGGCCTGACGCAGTCGTTCGTAATCTTCCTCCGACTTATCATCCAGAGACTGGAGCACATTCAAGTAGGGATTGCCAGGGGCGCGTTGCAGTGCAACCTGTCGCAGCACCACCCAATTGCTGGCGAGCAAGCTGACGATCACTGATTTGAATGTAGAGCGGTCCAGGTCTGGCCAGCGGTCAGAATCATACATGCTGTCGATCTCATCCACCAATATCCGTGTAGCCAGTACTTCAAATTGCTCCACATGGTGTTGGATCGCGCTGCCAGGGCTAAGCAGATTCTTCAACTGCGCAATATCGTATAAAAGGCTTTCACTCTCCGCATCGACCCGTTTGACAAAGATTTTTGGGCGACTTTCTATCGGTTCCATGACTCCTCGCTTTCTGTTGGCTCGACCTGTTGTAGATGGGCAAAATAGTCCTGCAATAAGCGGTGCTGAAAGATGTATCCGCCACCCACCCTTTGCAGGAGGATGCGATCTGTGGCGTGATCCAAAATCCGAACCAAATGCCAGGGCAGCTTTTCTGTGCGGGCCAAAATCGATCGCACGACCAACTGCTGGAGGCAGGCAGCTCCGCCAACCACTAAACCAAAAGGCGCAGCCACCAACCCAATTGTCGAAAAGACTAACAGAACGGTGGGCAGCAACCCTTCTGGATTCCAAATGTCCTGCTGGTGTCCCAGATTATCACTCACACCGGTAGTGATGCTGAGCGGCGTAAGAATGAGCAGAAAGAAGAGCAGGATCCCGCCTGTATTCCGCAGCGACTGCCAGAATCCCTGATTGGGTTTCACAGTGCTGGCAACCCGCAAACTGGGGCGCCAGCCAAATGTCAGCAGAATGCTTGGGCCCATCAACAGGGCAGCGAACTGAAGCAGTTGGACCGAATTGGCAATTTCATTTAAAGCAGCGCGACCGGCGGTCCAGTAGATCAACAGACCTATCAAGAGTTCAATTAAGATGACCGTCCCCACACTCAGCGACATGCGCTTCCAGGACCATTGTAGTTTCTCCCTGATGCGAGGATTCTTGGCCGCAACCACGGCTGCCCCTGTAGGAATGCCTACCACGATCGCGGCGGCCAGGCCTCCAAGAGGTGCCTTAAGCGCCCACAGTGCCCACGTGCATGTGAGCCAGCTAAGCAGGATATGCAGCAGCAAGGTTGCAGGATTGTTCAGGCGTGAGCTGGCGAGCCCTGTCACCAGCGCAGCTAACCCAATCGCCGCAGCCATTTTTAAGACAATGGAAGCGGGAGAATCCGCGCCCATATAAAACAGCAGAGTACAAAGAGCCAAAAGGCTCGCAAGGAGCAGACTCATGCCAAGCGTACATAGCCGCCGTTGCCATTTGGTCTTCAGCCATTCTGGAGTGAGCCCCTCCATAAGAAATACTGTTTGCCCCTGCCCGGACAGATTACGTGCCAGCCAGGGTAATACCTGCAGTATGGAATTTTCAAGCTGAGCCAGGGAACGGCCCCGCCGCTTGAACACAGAGCTTAGATACACATCAAAGAGCCGCTCGCGGTGTGCTGCCATGCCTCCCAGCTGGCTCCAGTCCTGAGTTGAGACCTCCTGGCTCGCGAGCAGCATAATATTGAGCATTAACGGACTCCTGGCGAGTTGTCGCAGGGTAGCATCCTGATCTAACATGGCAGCAACATCCTGGCCGTGACGATGCTCGGTGAGGATTTGGTCGATTTGGCTCTTACCCAAAGGCTGCAGGAGGAACGCCCCATCCAATTGCAGGCGTTGAGTCTGGTTTTCATAATCTGTTCGCCGACTGCAAACCACAATTTGAGCGGGCCCATGGGTATGCCTGTAAGAGTTAATGGTCGCAATACAGGCTGGACGTTTGTCTTCTGGAACTTCATCCAGGCCATCCAACAGCAGGGTCAAAGCATCCTTGGCAATCCAGGCTTCGGCCACAAGTTGTGGCACAAAATACTTTCCGCGTAGTTCTTTGATTATCCAGTTTTCCAAAGGCATGTGCTCTTCATCCCATGAGGATAAATTCAGAACAATGGGAATGGGACGGTTCGGATCTGTTTCTGCCCTTATTACCAGTTCGTTTGCCAGCTGTAATAGCGTGATTGTTTTTCCCGCCCCAGGCTCGCCCACGATCAACAGGTTTCCGTTGGCTGAATCAAAAGTATTCAGAATATGATTGCTCGTTAAGGGTCTGGAGGGAGCATTCTCTTTCCGTTGAACAATGCTGGTCCATGGACTTTCGACGAGCCCAGCCTGGTATTGCATATTTATCGCGATGAGGGAATGAGAAATTCTGGCAGGTTCCAATACACCTTCCAGCCAATCCTTCCGTATCCTCTTGAGCATGTATTCGCGGTTGATGACCCAATGGGCATCTGCCTGGAGGATGGATTTGATATTGATGGTTGCGTTGCGAAAATCACCGGATAAATTATAGGTATCTCCGGAGGCGTTTGAATTTTCCGCTGGCTCCGACGGTTGGTTGAAGCCAGGTGTTTTATTGGGAAGCTCGCTTTGAACATCCATGGCATGAACCTTTAATAATCCATCTGAGGGCCACAATTCTTCTTATAGCTATGAACGTCAAAAAAGTCTAGATTCAGCCAGTTGCACCAGCTGGGTTTATCCACCCAATTTCATGACCGTCGTCACGATCTGCGCGGCGATAGTAACAACGGTCGGAAGCACATCGGCAAGATTTTGCGCGGCCTGCTTGAGCCCTTCACCGGTAATTTGTAACAGAGGCTGATTAGGTTTTTCGGATTTGGCGGTATCTATTAACGCCTTGGCAGTTTGGGCAACGGCTTCGGCTTGTTCCTGCCTTGGGTCTGGCACGTCTCGCAGTACATCGCTCAGTTGTGCAATGAGTTTTGCCAACTCCTGACGAGCATCCAAATTATCCGTTCGGATTTCATTGACGCTCTGTTGTGCGTTTGTAAGTGTAGATCGGATGTTGAGGATTGCTCCTCGGAAATCGCCAGACATATTGAACTGATCGCCCATAGCGCCCTCCTAAGAAAACGATTAAACGATAATTCAGTATACTCTCTCGTGGAAGATGAATCAAGCTGGAGAGCAAAGAATCTGATATTCGAACCCTTTTCAGGAAATATCCTCCGCAGTCATCTCTGTGGTGTTTGGCGAGTCTCGACGATGCCAGAAAATGGTATCTCAAAGACGAGAGTCATTTCTCAGCTTGAACCGTACCCCTCCAGCGTCTTGTGCGTTTCCCTAACCTCGATGCCAGGAAAAAGACAGTCAGTTATCCAAAGGAGTGAGGACGATTCTGGATGTGCCGAAGCGCTCGACCAACTCTGCGAACCGACTTGCTCTTCTAAATTCACGAGAGGCGATGATGGAACTTCGTTTCCTGCATGAGGTATCCGTTACCGATGGTAGATCGAGGATAAAGCGCGAAATGATGGGCCAATCAGAGTCAGCCAGAAGCCTGCTGCATTCTCATGCCAATGAGCCGAGGTGACCTGTCTATCCCACACCACCAAGACCACGCCTTTTTGCCCGTCTGAGTAAGGAAAAAGACCCATCGAAATTATTCTCCGGTGAGTGCCAGTGTTTAGGGTACCTCTTTGATTTCAAGCTGATTGCCCTCCAGATCGGCGAAATGAGCCCAGCGCGTGCCCGCAAACTCGCCTGAACCTTCAGGGGTAAACTGGACACCCTTTTGTTTGAGTTCTGACACAGCGCTATCCAGATGATCGACACGCAGGCCCAGGACTATGGATTGCTGATCAGGCTTCTTCGCTTCCTGCCTAGACTTTCCACCTGTGAACAGTTCCAAAAGTGTTCCTGCCCCTGAATCGAAATGTGCCCAATCCTCACCGTGATCAAGGAAGGGTAAACCCAGTACATTCTGATAAAAAGAGATGGAGGCTTTCAGATCCTCCACATAAATTCCAGCCCAGATCAAGCCTTGATACTTCATGACGCCTACCTCCTTCTTTGAATACCTCAAATATCTGCATAGATCTCAAGGATATTCCCTTCTGGATCTTTGAAGAATAAAGTGCGGTGACCGTAATCCTGGTCGCGCGGCGCTTCAATGATCTCAACATGTTTATCAAGGAGCTCGGTATGGCAGCCATCCACCTCAGAGGGTGCAACGCGGAAGGCAAGCTGAACGCCTGCCGAGTGGGGATATTTTTCCCCATCATATGGACGCCCGCGCGTGCGCAACGTCAGCAGAACAGCGCCGACTCGCATTTCGGTCCAATCCTCCCAGTCGCGGTAGATGGGAAAGCCAAGGATTCCATGATAGAAAGCCTTCATGCGGGCCGTATCGTCACATAGGAGCACTACATAATCAAGATTGCGAATATGGGTTAACATTTCTTTCATTCGTGCTCTCAGCGCCATCCCACAGTCTGCGCGTGCTACGCAAAGGACGGCGGCGTGAGCTAAGAGGAAGAGGCTACCAACTCAATCAACTGTCTTTCGATTTCCTGCCAGGGCGCCGCCAGATCTATGCTTTCAATTCGGATGACATGATCCTGTAGTTCGATCTTTTCTGAAAGTTTCGATTGAATCGCGGGATAGAGAAGCATACCCATCGCATTGCGATGGCCCTCTGATAGCTGTTCCTGCGATTTCAAATAGGCATACAACTGATACAGATGGGATGAATCAAATATGGGTTTGCCCCATTGGTTTTCGATCAAACTATGAGTGGTAAATTTTGTGTCCAGGATGATGATCTGGTCCGATGACTCTTCCTCCAGCACCAAATCTGGAACCATCATCGGCAATCGTTCGCTGGCCTCTTTGGCATGCCATTCCAATCTCTTCTGTGCAGAGATATTCCAGCCTGTTAAACGGATGCGGTAAAAATTGGCGACGAAACGCTCGTAAATGTTGTGCAGCACCAATGCCTCCCGGTCGAACGCAGGGACAGTTAAGGAGCTTCCCTCCGAGCCGCTGGGCATCTGACGCTGCACGATCAAGTCGCAGATCGAGAGCATCAGGCGGTAATCATGATCATTGCGAACGAGCAACTGCCGGCGGATGAAATCAGGCGTGAGTTCGATGAAGTCAATGCCATCGAGGTCGCGGATTAATCGTCTCAGTTTTTGTTGTACTTCTTTAACGGAAGCAGGCTGCGGGCCAAATTGACCGACCTTGAGCAATCTTGCGAGCGTGCTTCGGATGATCTGATTCTTCGCGGCGTTGACACTGAATCCGTGAAACTCACAGATCAACTGTCCACTATCTAGCGTGCGTTGTTTCAGGCTTTCTGCAAAATTGATCCGCCCACGTACTCCGGGAAACTTTCGTTCCTGCTCTACATAATTGTGTCCCAACCCGATGCGCAAACGCTGCTGCATTAACTTGATCAGGATGGAGGCCAGCAATGCATCCAGCGTCGGCGCTTGCTCTGCCTCTTCCATCATCCAGCCGTGCATGGCGTTCAATGGCGCTTCATTCCAGGCATACAACAGCATGTGCCACAGGTTACGGATCGGGATTCCGTACTCGGTGAATCGGGTACGGTCTTTGGGAGTCTCGGAGTTAGACATATACATTACATATCATCAACGTATAAAAGCTCTCTACGCAATCTATTCTTATTAGGTGTAGGGGCGACCCGCCAGGATCGTCAAGTAAATTGATCCCGCCCGGCGGGTCGCCCTTCCTAAGCCAACAGCCTCTTCTCCGCTTCTTTCGCTTGTTTTGGATTATCGAACCAATATTCCTTCAGGAGTGGAACGATCTCTGTGCGCATGACCCTGCGATACCAATTCTGATCCAGTCCTCCAAAGTTATCGCCTTTGGGAAGGAAGAAACTATGGCCCAGTTCATAGTTCTCACCCAGCAATGGATCGTCTCTGATATCCTGGTTCAATTTTGACATCCGTTCGACAATCAGTTGAATGAGTTCCGTATCCATGCCGCGTTCCAATAACCACTGGCTGAAGAGTTCACTCTCGTATTGAGGTTTGAGCGTGATGAAAACAAAGCGGCGCCGCATGGCATAATCCACCATCGCCAGGGAACGGTCGGCGACATTCATAAGACCGATCAAATATAGATTAGGTGGGACATAAAACGCAGGTTCATCCTCTGTGCGATACGCCAGGGGAAGGGCATACTCGGGTCCGCGCTTATCGGGTTCGATCAGCATGAGCAGTTCGCCAAAGATCTGGCTGATGTTGCCGCGGTTGATCTCATCAATAATAAAGACATACTCCCGATCTGGATCTCGGATGGCTTTCTGACAGAACTCGAAGAAAACGCCGTTCTGCAAGACGAAACTTCCCGCCTTGCCCGGTACCGGACGATAGCCTCTCACAAAATCATCATAGGAATAGGATTGATGGAATTGCACCATCTCAAGGCGATCGTTATCAATCTCTTTCATCAGGGCATAAGCCAGCTTCCGCACAATGAACGTTTTTCCTACACCGGGTGGACCCTGCAGGATCATTGCCTTCTTGGACTGAAGTCGTTCCAGAATATTCTCCAATTCTTCTTCGGTCAGAAACACGCCCGAAGCGATCAGATCCGCTGTGCTATAAGGCTGCCGGCCAACTTCGATAAATTCGGAAAGAATTTGATCCGTTTCGCTCGCCTGCTGCAGGTGTTTGCCAAACCAGTCGTAATCCTGTTCCTTGTCATACCAGACAAAATCCCTGAGCTTCTCGGCATATTCCTTGAATTTATAACTATCATCCATCCTTAAGCGCCAGATCGTGCTGCGATTGGTATAGAAATACCAGGATTTCTCTTTGAAATCAGGATCCCATTCCACTTCGACAGTTCGGCCGTCGTTGCGGTTGGCGACAATCGTCCCAATTGCTTTGATGGTCATGCGCGAGACGGTCTTGTTGCGGGCATCGAAAGGCAAGCCGGTCCGTTGGGTCGAGGCGGCTTTGATGGCGATCCGATCGTTCACGCGCATGGCCATGACATCGTTGATGTAACGATTCTTATAACCGTTCTCCCATATCCCTTCTTCCAAAAAACGATCCGTTTGATCAGCCGGGTCGCGATCATCCCAGTAGGCGCCCACCAGCCAATAGCTAACCCCGCCCCAGGCGCGGTATTGGGCTTCCTGTGACTCGGCCACCCTTCTCATCCGTTCATTCTCTGCGCCCCAGGCAGCCAGCGAGAGTTCCGGAAAAGGCTTCTCCTCCTCCCGCAGCAATCTCACCATCTCAGCATAGAATTTGGCGGTCAGACCGTCCGCGGGTAAGCGGATCCCCAGGTACTCCCGGTTATTTTGGTCGAGGTTCAAAAAGGTATCCGGGCGGATCCAGAACAAGCCCATCGTGAGGTTGACGTTGGTCTGTTTGACTTTCAGGGCTTCATCAAAAGCCTTCAGGAATTCCTTGCTTTCCAACGGATCTTGTTCACTCAGCGCCAGTCGAAAGACTTTCCATAACCGTGGAATATCATTTGCATCTCGTGACGTCTGGTTGGGAAAAAACCATGATCGCAGATTGTTCAACACCGGTACGCCATTGAAATCTTCCGGCAGATCGCCCTGCAATCCAAAATGCTGTTTTATCTGTGAAAGAATGGCAATCCGCTGATCATAGGCGATCCGCCGGTTGAACACGCCCAGGAAGGTAAAGGGATCAATCTCCTTCAGCAGGAAGCGGGCTCCGTCACTATCTTTATCATAGAGGGGTGTGATCACAAATCCCTGGGAACGAAGTTCCTCCAAAAAAGAGATGAGCTCTTCCTGTCTGTTTTCCCAGCCTGCCAATTCGTTCGCTAATTCTTGATAGATCGGTATCCATGTAAAGTTGTTGATCATCGTCTCGGTATTTTTCGTCATACGCGTCACCTTTAATATCAGGGAATGACCAATATGTTGATAGAACAAGCATACAGGAAATCTCGCAATTGGGCAAGCCCCAGCCCCACCAGCCGCTGCCTTCGGCGGGGCGCTTGACTTTCACATTTCAATTTCGTACAATGACGTCACCCATCGTAATATACAACATCTTTAACAGGGCACCCAACAGCAAACCTCTTACAGAGAGGAGGTGAGGAGATTGGCAATGCACGGAGAATATGTACTGATGAGAGATGGCAAAATCATCGTGCTGCGCGGCGGCGAGGAGATGCCGATGGAAGAAGAGATGACGATGTCGGATGGCACGAAAGTCAATCCAAATGGACAGATAATCATGGCGAACGGCACCGCCCGCATGATGGCGGAAGGCGAAACCATCAGCATGGACGGCCAGATGGCAGATCCGGCAAATATGTCGGACCGGAAGTTCAAAGAAGAGATGGAAGACGAAGAATTAAGGGACGATATAAAGTAAGAAAGATTCGTATCCTTTGCGATCCGCCTGAGCTCACAGTTCCGGCGGATTTTTTATCCTCCGTATTGACGCTAATTAAACCTAGTAATTGCCGCCGGGGAGGGCGGCGTGAGCAATATAGACTCGGATAGGGCCGGAACTTTCCTCGGCTCTGATCGTCCTTTCCCTATCAAAACATTATCAAGTATGGAGAACATATGAAACGAAGCTTTTTGCTCCTATCTTTAATGGTGACCTTGCTTTCCGCTTGCATGGCGCCTCCCACAAACACTATGCCTGCACCCCTACAGACAGAGCTCCCTGTAACAATACCCCCGACCGAGACTGCTGCAACGGTACCAGCTGCCGCGCCGACGGAAGCGATACCCAACGGAAAGCTGCCTGCCGCTTCCTTTGAGTCCCGTACATATATCAATGAGAGGGTTGGGTTTGCACTCGATTACCCGGCCGGTTGGAGTGTGAATGAAGCCGTGATAGGCAGTCGCGGTTCGCAGGTGCAGTTCCTGTCTTCGCCTGACCTGGCGGATCTGGCAGTTCTGCCTGAAGGTGCAACGCGTATCTCTGCCACGGTTTATCAGTGGGATCCGAAGAACGATCTGGCCGCCTTTATCGAAAATCAGAAAAATGCCTGGGAGGCCTCCGGCTTCACGATTTTGGAAGAACAGCCGCTCACTCTTGAATTGGGATTGGCTGCCACGCAATTTACCGTCCAAACTCCGGATGCAAACGTTATCTTCTTAATTACTGCCACTGGCGATCAATATCTTGTTCTTAGCGGGGAAGGAAATTTGGACTTGGTGAGAGAAATTGTGCACCGGGTACGCCCCATCTCCCATTAAACTGGAAATGGAATCCAAAGTCTTTGCAAAGCACCCTGTGGGCCTAGCTTTGGTGCCATGAAAGCAACGACTGGAGTCGTTGGACTCCTAAAAACAGCCACAGATAATAAATCTGTGGCTGTGTCTTTTAAAGTTTATCCTTCTGATAAGAACTATTTCATTCCTTGCATAAATATTTCCCCAAAACTTTCCTCCACCTTCCTCAATACCTGACCTGTATCCTGAGGCGCGAGCAGGAAATGCTCGGTAAACCCATAATTGAAATCAAGCTCCTCGTTCAACGTCCTGTACTGAAGCGAATATCGCTTTGGGTGATAGTTGAAGATCACTTTATTCCAGCGCAATAAATTCTGTAACTGCTGCCTGATCTCCGGCTGGACCGAGTCTGGAATGGATGCAAACCAGCCTGAACCGATGACATGTAACCAGGCTAACGTCGAACGGTTTTGCTCATTGAGATCCAATAGATCCATGTAGCTGGTTTCGTACAGAGGCGCAAATCCTTTTTCGAGGAAGATATTTTCAGAGTGAGAGAAATCCGCCATTTCCTCTTCAGAAACGTAAAACTTCACCCCTACACAAAAACTATAGGTCGGCTTTTGGAAAGAGATATCATCCAGACGCATATGCAGAACGTCTGGTGCCGTATCTTTGCGCGGGAAGTCCATCTCCAACTCTTCAATATTATTGACATAACCATCATTGGGATAACAAGACTTCACCCGGCCAAAGACGACCGGCGGGCGATCTTCCCCCTTGCGTTTGAGCGGCAATTGACAAAAATAGTTTTTCGCGATCCACGCCTCTGCAGGGGAGGGGACTAATTGATCCTTGAAATGGTCATAAACTTCCTGCACTTCCCCCAGAGTGATGTCGGCGAGGTCGCGGTATTTGTCTGAAATCGGTTTCTTGGGAGCATTGTCATTTTTCCTGCCCTGGTCCTGCTTGCGCTCAATGGGAGTCGCTTCATCTTTCCCAAGAAAGTGT
>Ga0065705_10104423_pt1 | contig 16231 bp, 13 predicted proteins | sample SwibulcommuniRL2_FD_59092 | JGI IMG/M metagenome (GOLD analysis project Ga0065705, IMG submission 59092) | Bulk soil microbial communities from switchgrass field near Rose Lake, East Lansing, Michigan, USA - RL2 Bulk Soil v2 (version 2) | ecosystem: Environmental > Terrestrial > Soil >...
GGGTAGGCATCGATTCGGCTCCCCACCGCCCGCGTCGGGACCGGTGCGAGCGGCGCCGTTTTCTGAAACAAGGGGAGGTAGCCGGCCGCCTCCGCCACCTCGAACACCTTTGGCGACGCGCCGGTGACAGAGATGGTCCCGCCCGCGGCGCGCACGCGGCGGAAAAACATGAGCAGCATCCGTACGCCGGTGGGAGAAATGTCCTTAAGCCCGGAAAGATCGAGGACCAGCTGGCAGCCAGGTTCTATGAGCGAGAGCGCCTCTTCGCGGAGTTCGGCGGGCAGCGAACTGTCGAGCTTCCCCTGGAGCTCGAGGATGGTATCGCCACCGGATTTTCGGCGGCGGACCTGCAGCGCGGGCTGACGGGTCATGGTAGCTGGCATGGCAACCTCACGCGTTTGAGAAAGGAAGAGAAGCCCGTGCTGGCCAGACCGGCTCAGCGGCTGGTGCGCCAAAGATCTCCGCGCCCAACCCTCGTGCAGCGTACTGCTTCGACCGTCCGTATGCAAACGTCGAGGGCGGCTTTGCGGAGAGCAGACGGATCACCGAGAGGACACGAGGGCGATAGCGCCATCATTCCGATTCGGTGTGAAGTCAATACAGCTACGCAGCGCACCCGGGCACAAGTCAGCCAGGTGGTACCGCGGCCCTCCAAACTATGGTTGCAAGTGAGTTTCGACAAAGGGCTTACGATGAGCGGATGAGACTTGTTGGAGCGGCAATGCCCGGGCTGGCACGAGGCTTGCCGTTGACTCAGCGCTCTACGAACTACTACGAGGCGCAACATGAAGACCATCAGCCGGCGGATCGGGGGAGCGTTTCTTGGCCTTTGCCTATTGTCCCTGATCGTGCCCGGCGCACTCGGCGACGAGATGGCGGATTGGATGGCCGAGCAGCGCCGGCAAAACGATGAATACCAGCGGCAGTGTCAGGCGGAGAGAGAGGCCCGGGACAGAGCGTACTACGAAGCACAGGCGGAGCAGGCTGCCAGGGACAGAGCGTACCAGGAGGCACAGGCGGAGCAGGCTGCGCGGGACCGCTATTACTACGAGCAGCAGCAGCAGCGAGAGGCTGAGGCAAGGGCGCAGGCGGACCGAGACGCCTGGGACAAATATTGGCGGGATGTGCAGGCGGACCGGGACGCCGCGGACAGAGCTTATCGGGAGGCGCAGCAAGCCCAGGCGGAGCGAGACGCCTGGTACAAGTCGCAGGAGGAGACGCGGCAGTACTGGGAAAACCTGCGGAAGCAGCAGGAGTGGGATGCGTGGATGGGCAGTTCAGGGGGGAGCGCGGACTGGTCGGCGCCCACGGGGCAGATTTGGTTTCAAGGCCACCGAGCCCCGCAATCCCTGGTGATCCTGAATCCCTTCGTGCTCAAGCAGATGGTCCCCGAGCAGCAGGAGAAAGCACGCCAAGAGGCCACGGAAATGGGCCAGCTAGTCCTGTCAGAGAGCCACGCCCCCCAACTGATCCAGAATCCCTTCGTGCGCGCGCCAAAGTAGCACGGCAAAGTCTGTACGCCATCGGCGCCCGCTGTGCAAAGCAGCCTACGAAATCCCCAACGCCGCTTTAAGACAGGCGTCGATCTGAACCATCGCCGCTGGCGTCAGCTCGCCGATCTTCGGTCCGACAACGGCAACCGGGACGACTCCGACGTTCAAGCAAGAGACGAGCGAGTTCTGATTCAGCCCGGCACGCTGGCCGTCTGGCGTCGAGACATCGATAAAGAAATGAGCTGGGTCCTTTTGGCGCGCGAGATTGCTGGTGATAGGCGCGAGCAGGACGTTGGCGATTTTCCAGTTGTAGAAATCGGCCTGAACCACGAGCGCCGGCCGGCGTTTGGCGGGCGTGCCGCTTGGATGCGGAAACAGTGCGAGGACTACGTCGCCGCGTTTCATTCGATCGGCCCAGCGGCATCGGCGTCATCGAAGGCCCGCTCGGCCATCGCGATCATTTCCTCGGTGGTTAGCTCGCTGTCGTCGTACGCTACGTGCTGCATGCGCTCAAACACATCCTTCCTCACAACGACGCATTCGGTCTGGTCAAGCACGCACGGCACCGGCTCGCCGCTGGCAATCGCGGTCATCTGTTCCGGACTGAGATTCATCGGACTGGCCTCCAAACCAATAGTACCGCGCTCCCCAAGCCAACGCCAACCAATCCGCCCATGGGGTAGGCCTCCGACCCGCCCAGCAGGTTCCGTCTGGCGGATGGGACTTTGCCCTGCGAGCTAAGCATCGACCGCCCAGGTCCCGTTCGGCAAGCGGGACCTGCGCTCGTTCCGAGGGTCTGTCCTTGAAACGCACTAACACGAGGCTCCCGCCTCGCCACGCGAACTCAGTGTGCTCAGAATGAGCAACTCCGATGCCACCATGTCCTTCTACACCATCCCCGAGATCGTCCTTCGCCTGCTGGACAGTATGGCCTACGATCCAAACGCTAAGTCTGCCTACTGCATGTTCTCCGACGGGCTGCACTGGTCCGACGAATTTCCGAACAGCCAAGCCAGCCCCGACGCGGAAGCCCTGTGGCGCGACTACCTGCCGCGTCATTTGATCCACGTTCGAGCATCGCTCACGTTGGGCGAGGCCCAGCAAGGGCAGCTCGCATTGTGGAGCCAAGTCGAACGCGGCGCACCCAATTGGCCCGGCTTGCGCCCAGAACGCCGCGGCCCCAAAGCCCGCCGCCAACTCTTAGCCGCCAAGCGCCGCGCCGATGCTTGTATCGCACAATGGGAACGCGAACTAGACGATCCTCCACAGGCCGGAGGAACGCAGTAGACTCGCGCCTCTTCGCGCCGGCTAAAGGCTGCTGAGAAACCGCAGCAGGTCGGCGAGCTGATCAGCGGGGAGGTCGTCGCCGTGTGGGTGGCGGTGGGTGACGAAGACGTCCTCAAGCCTGGCGGCCCGGCCGTCGTGGAAAAACGAGTAGCCTTGACTGACGCCGCGCAGCGATGGGGGATTGAATTTCGTCATGCGTTTCTCATCGCGCAGACCGACGTCGTAGGTCCCATCCGACGTATAGCCCTGCGCCGGGACATGGCAGTCCACACAGCCGAGGCTCTGAAACAGCGCCTCGCCGCGGCTGAGCTGCGCCTGGTCGGCCGGATCGTCCGTTGCCGGCCTACGCGGCGGGGGGGGCGGCAGGGTTTGGAGAAAGGCCGTGATGTCGCTGACGATTTGCGGGGTGGACTGCTTTCCCAGCGTCGTTTTCAGGGATTTGAACACCTGCGCCTTCAGCGTCTGTTCTTCGCCGTTCCAGGCCCACTTACCCGTCTGTCCCGAGCCGAGAAGCGTCAAGACGCGCTTGTGCGTTCCCTTGGTGTCGTCCCCCAGCGTATCGACCAGTTGTCCCGTGGTGTGGCCGTCGGGGTGACAGGCGTGACAGCTCATCCAGCCGGTGGCCGACAGGCTTGTATCGTAGAAAAGAGCTTCGCCGCGGTCCGCAGCCGTCAAGGCGCCCACCGGACCAAGCTTGATGGTGGTTTCCCTGGCCGGCTTGCCCTCCTCCGACACGATGAGGTCGTCGCTAAATCGCCTTACGAGCACTCGCGGCTGGCCGGCCGCAGGCGCAAGGGCCTGGCGACGACGTTCGGTCGTGACCGTCAAAAGGGCCGGCGCCAGCTCGGCCATCTGACGGAGGTCTTCCTCGAAATAGCCAGATCTGGCCTGCGCTTCGGGATTGCCAACGAATCGACTCAGCCTGCCATCGAGCAGTCCTGCGATCGAATACTCACCCACGAAGTTGATAAGTCGCCTGGCCTCGGTCTTGTCGTTGTTTTGAGCATTGCCAGGCGCCTTGGACGCGGACAGTCGCCCCAGGGCTTGATGCGCGATAAGAAGTCCACCGGGATCAGAGCTTAGCGCCATTCCATAGATTCGAAAAATGTGTTTGGCGGAGATTTCGACCACTTGCTGCGCGGTAACGTCGAGCAGGGCCAACTGGCCGGTGAACGCGTCTGCCACGAGAACGTGCTGGCCGTCCGGCAAATGAATTTGCTCGCCCGGGGCGAAGCCCAGCACAAGCTCGCTTTGTTTGTTGAGCGTGGGGGGCGCGGGATCCTCGGCGGGCATGACTGCAAACGTGGTGATCGTTCGCGACCACAGCGAAGCCACCGTCGCGCGCGAGCCATCCTGAGAAACGGCAATGCTGACGGGATAAGGGCTGACGGGAATCCGCTCGGCGATTAGCAAATTGCCAGCTTCCCATTGCAGCACCACCAGCTCGTGACGTTTTTCATCCACCGCCAAGAGCCAGCCGACAGTCGGGAGAGCGACCACGTCCGCCAGTTGCTCACCGACGGCCATCTCGGCCAATACCTTGCGGTTCTCGATATCGACGATCGACAGGCTGCCACTGCGCTGGTTGGCAACGGCCAGGAGCTTGCCGTGGTCGAGCCACGCGGAGGCGACGGGCCGGCGGAGATGTGGCTGGTCCTTGAGCGGCACTTCCGCCCGGAGCGTACTGCCAAGCCAGAGGCAAAGAAGAGAAATGGCCGCGGCAGCCGCCGGCCGAATCAACTGGCGGGCGCTTGTGCCGAACTTTGGGCGAGGGCTGCCGGCTGGCGTGGCCCGTCGATTGGCGGGTAAACGCATAGAGGTTGCCTCCCAGAAACCGCTCTTGCCCACCTGCGGTTTTGCGATGCGGCTCGGCCCGATTTTGCGCCATAATCGCGATTGGGGCGTAGGATGTCAAACTGGCGAAGGCGGGCGGGGCTAGGGGGCGATCCTCATCGCTCTCGTGCTCGTGCCCGGCGCAAGAGATGGCTCACGCATACGCCGACTGGAAGAAAGCCGCCGAACAAGTCGCTGCACCTGACCGCGGAAGTACATAGCGCTTTCAGGATTGAACGGCTCTCGGAGCGCCGCGCCATTTGAAGTGGTCGTTCGGCGGGGCGAGTCGCTGTGAGGGGCTCAGGGATTGCCAAATGACTGCTAGAAACTCTGCGGATTTGACGATGCGGTGGCTGGCCGCAGGTGGCATGGTTACCCCGATCATCGACGTTTTGATCACCGTTTGGCTCGGCGCACTCGACCCCAGCTACAGTCACGCACGGCAATTCATTAGCGAGCTGGGTGAGACGGGACGCCCCTACGCCGCATTGTTCGCAGCCTGGTGCGTCCTCTACGGCTTGCTGCTGGCGGGCTTCGCCGTCGCGCTGGCTCGCGGGTTGGGCCGGCACCAAGACGCATGGCTCGGGCCATTTGCGTTGCTTGTGGTGGGGGCCTCAAGCACCCTGTCCGGCTTCTTCCCGTGCGACCCGGGCTGTGTAGGCGAGACCAGGTCGGCACAAGTCCATATTCTGATCGGCGAAATCGGCACAGCCGCGTTGGTTGGCGCCCCCTTCCTCACCTGGATCGGGATGCGGAGAAGCGAAGCTTGGCGCGGTTATCGGGTGCTGACGCTCACGGTAGGGGTGCTCCTGGTCGCTGTCGTCGGCTGGCTGGCCGTCTGCCACTATGCGGGCCTGGGACGCGCGGCTTGTGCCCTGGGTGTAGCGCAGAGATTGTCGTTCGTTATCCTATATGTGTGGATCGAAGCAGTTGCGATCCACCTGTGGAGGTTGGGGGGAAGCGGAATGGGGTATAGGTCCAAGTGAAGACGAGGGTACGTCCAATATTGGCAAACAATAATTCGACTTTGCCGCATCTTCTCCCTTCTCCCTTTTATCTCCCGGTGCCGCCACTCGCTCGCCAAATTATCGAGGTCGTCCGGCAGCTTGGCCTGCGTAATGCCCGGCTACTGGGCGACTTTCAGGAATTGTCCAGCCGTGATCCCCATTGAGACATAGATGCTCATCAGCCCTTCGACGCTGACATCCGTCGGCTGGATCACGTCGGTTGGCACCATCAAGAGAGCGCCGCCGATCGGGACGGGCGCGGTAGGAATGATGACGATCTGGAAATCGCGGTTGGCCAGGCGATAGCGCTCGGGCGACACAAGTAGAGCGAGAAATCCCGCGCCCCCTTGCTCGCCGAAATAGCAGAGCACGACCTGCATCCCCTTCAGCGCGTCGGCATCTTTCTGATCGAGCATCGCCACCACTTGCTTGGAAGTGCCATAGATGCTGCCGACGAGGGGAATCCGATGCAGGATGGCATCGAACACTCGCTGCAAGAGCGCGCGGGCCCCGGATTCGACTCCCACGCCCACCAGGAAGATTACCCCCAGCACCAGAAACACGCCAATCAGAAAGGCGATCGTGTCGTTCGTTACAAAATGGAGGCCAAACCGCCGCATCACCTGGCCGAACATCGTATTCGGTCCGAAGATCGCCCGGACGTACTCGGCGACCCAGACGACCACCGCCACCGTGATGATGACCGGCAGGAGGGCCAAGACGCCGGCCACGAACCACTGGATCAGGCGCTTGAGGATTGTACGGAGGATCAACATGGGGCGTTCTCCTAGGAACGGACTATGTGGCACTGTCACTGACGACGGTGACCAGCGTGCATCGTTCCATTTCGCTGGGCGCAAGGATAGGGCCACGGGGCGGCGCTGGCGTCTGGCCAGTGCTGATCAGGCGAGTTGACGCAGCGCTACTCGATTCCCAGAATGGCGCGAGCACGCGGCGATTGGGCCAGCCAGGCCGGCACGACGGTACCCCTGCTCCGGCGGGCCCCTCGGATTTCGGAGCGAGCCAATGGTGGCGCAGACAGATACCCAGAGGCATCAAGAGCTTGGGCTTTTTGTCGCAGACCACCGGCCGAACTATGCCTACACCGCCAGGCGGGCACTGGGCGGGGCGCTCTTCGCCTTCGCGGGGGCAGCCGTCGTGCTCGTGGGCTTGAAGGTGATCCCCTTTCCACACAGGGAGGGATTCTGGGAAACGGTGTCGGTCTTTGTGCTGGGAGGAATTCTGCTGGCATCCGGTCTGTTTTTCGCGGTCGAGGCCATCCGGACGACCGGCCCGCGGGTGCTCGTGTATGAGGGAGGGTTCCTTGCCGGTCGCCACATGTTCCCGTGGGATCGCGTGGAAACCTTCCATCAGCTCGCGGCCGAGCTAGACATCTCGGGCCTTCCCTTGTCGCTTACCGAGTACACCATCCGCCGGGATGATGGGCGCGTGATCCGGTTCACCCGTGGCGTATGCCGGGCGGGGGCGCTGGCTGCGCTGGTTCAGGAGCGAATCCAGCCGCGGCTGTTGGCCAAGGCGCGAGCCCTGCTAGCCGCCGGCAAGGAGGTAGATTTCGGGGACGTGCAGTTGGGCGCTGACGGGCTGAAGTTCTCGGACGTAATGAGGGGCCAGGTGCGGAAGGTCGCCTGGCACGAGCTCCGCGGCGTTGAGGCAGGCGGGATGCAAATCCACATCCGCACAGCCAGCGAGTCGGCACTTGCCCGATGGACTGGCAGCGGCGCCAGCATCGCAACGCGGAATGTGGCGAATGTGGCGGTGTTCCTGGCACTCGTGGCGGAGGTCTTGGCCAGTCGTGAGTCGGCAGGCATTCCGCGGGAAGCGACGCCCGGTCAGCCGCTCTAAGCACTCGTTGGGGAGCCGGCGAGTAGATAGGTGCAGTATTGCCGGGCAACAATCGGATTTCTCCCCTTTTTTCACCCCTTTGTCTCTGTAAGTGATGCCAATTAAGTCCAATAATTGCCCGATCGACGCCGAAAAATTGATTGCACTCAGGCCGTGCATGGAATGCTGCGGACCCGAGCAGCCCTGCGACGACTGGAGGCACGCCTGCATTCATCCCGAGACGATCGCCTACGCCTGCGGTGCGTTGTCTCGACCGGGCATTCTGCCCAAACATGACCATGACCCAGCGGAGCTGGCGATTGCTCGGGGAATTGCCGAGGAAGCGGCGCGACTTGCGGGCACTTTGGAGCATCACTCAGAAGGATCAAGCCCCTTAACGCCACTGTTTGTCACTGCGAATCGGCGGGGCGCGGTTCCCAATGAGCTGACTCCCCAAGCCATCCGCCGGTTTTTCGGCGACACGATTTTCCCGCAGGCGGAGATCGTCGTTCGACCCGTGCAACGCTGGTTCGATGAGATCGCGACCCAGAGCCGCCAGGCGATTTTGCAATACCCGGCGGAGCTGCGTGAGCAGATGCGCGAACATCTAGAGCAATCAAGCCACAAGTGGCAGCAGAACTGGCGGCCCCTGGTCGACTACCTGCAATCTCACCGACAATTACACAGCCCCGCTTATGTGCAGGTTGGGCAAGACCGGATGAGTGAGACGAACTTTGCCTGCGTGTTTCCACGTCTATGGGTGGGCATTACGGACCGAGGAAGTCTGGCAGGCCTGTTTGCTCATGAAGTGAATAGTTGAAGCTCGAATGAGGCTGATGCGATCGGACAAGACAATGTGTCTTGATTTTCTGCATCCCACTGGCCACAATCCGGTTTTGCCGGCCCCGTGAACGGGTTCTGTGTGATCAAACCGGCGACGAGGTTCTGCCTTGAACACTCCGCTAGTGATCTTGCTTCTGTTCGGTCAGGCTGCGAGTCAGCCGAGCACAGTCGCCACCGGCGATGCCGACAACAAGGCCGAAGCGGAGGAGGCTCGTGCCGTCGCAAAGTTGGTGGCTGGCCAGTACGTCTTCCAACTCGACAAGTCGTCGGATACCAAGCTGAAGCTACAGCCTGAACCGGTTCTGCGCTGGCTCCTTCAGCTCGACCGTCGGTTTTACAGCGACGTGTACGTCTGGACGCACGAAGGGCGCCCCGAGGTTGTGGCGGCGATCACGAACGTCTATGGCGCACGTCGAGCGATGGAAACGGAGATTCACTCGCTCTCGACGGGACTGCCGCTCATGTCGCACGACGGGAATGTCGTCTGGGAACCCGAGCGCCCGGGAGTGGAGCTGAAAGCCATTCCCGGAGCAACGAAACCGGAGGCAACTGCGGCGGCCCGGCTGAGACAGATGCGCACCCTGGCGGCCCAGTTCTCGGTGATCGCGCAGTACGGGGACATGAAGGAACAGCTGCGCCTGCTTACCACGCCGCTGTACCGCTACGCGAGCGAAAAGCAGGGCGTGACGGACGGGGCGCTGTTCGCCTTCGCCCGCGGCACCGACCCGGAAGCCTTTCTGATGATCGAGGCCCGCCGGCGCGATGGCAGCGTCGAGTGGCAGTACGCGCTGGCCCGTTTCGTCGGCCACGCTTCGCTCCGGGCCCTGCACGACGACCATGAGGTCTGGCAGGTTGACGCGCTGCCAACCAAAGTCAACTTGGACCCGAAGCAACCGTATTTTGCGGTGCGAAAGTATTCTGATTTCCCAGTCGTGAAGTGATAACCGATCCTGTCCGCCCGGCCGAAGCAAATATAGCCGGCTGCGGCCTGGCGCTCTCCGCCAACGGGAGCCACCGAGCGCTTCAGACGTGCCCCGCGTTTCGCTGGCCGCTCTGGTCAGACTAGGATGGCAGTCGTATGACTGCCGAAGATTCAGTGCCGCCCCCTGCTGACGTGCGGATGCGCGGATTTACCAGGCGCACAACCGTCGAAACTGCATTGGCCTGGGCGGACCGACAGGCGCGGCCACTACCGGCAGAGCGCGTCTTTGTGTGGTCGGCGGCCCGGCGGGTTCTGGCGGGCGATGTAATCAGCCAAGTCGATGTGCCCCAATTCGCCCGCTCGATGATGGACGGCTTTGCCCTGAGGGCCTCCGCGACCCAGGGGGCCACGCCCTACAACCGCATGGCCTTGGCGATCGTCGGCCAGTCGTTACCGGGCGCCGCGTATTGCGGCACAGTTACGATCGGCCAAGCGATACGGATCATGACCGGAGCGCCGCTCCCCGACGGGGCCGATTCGGTCTTGCCAGCGGAAAAGTGCGAAGTCGATGGTACGACGCTCCTGGCCCTGGACGAGGTGTCTCCCGGAAAAAACATTGGGAAAGCGGCCGAGGATATTCGAGCCGGCCAGAACGTCCTTCGCGCGGGTCGTGTCCTTCGTCCACAAGATGTGGGATTGCTCTCATCCATTGGATGCGCGGAGGTAGATGTCGTCCGTCAGCCGCTAGTGCGGATCGTGATCACGGGGAACGAATTATTGCCGGCCGGATCGGCAGTCGGGCCGAACGTCACAGGCCAGATTGTCGATGCGAATGGTCCCATGTTGGCGGCGCTTGTCGCGCGCGACAGTGGCGTGGCACTGCTGAGTGACCCCCATCAAGAGGCTGATGCCTCCCGTTCGCCACCGGGCGATTATATCGTTCGCGACAACCCCGCCTCGATTCTCGCGGCCCTGCGAGAGCCCGCCGACGTCGTCCTCGTCTCCGGTGGCTCCAGCGTTGGTCAGGAGGATCATGCTCCGCTGCTCTTGGCGAAGCACGGCGAACTAGCCATTCACGGCATCGCCATGCGGCCGAGCAGCCCCACCGGGATGGGCCTGCTCGACGGAAGACTCGTATTCCTGTTGCCAGGCAACCCTGTGTCGTGTCTGTGTGCTTACGATTTTTTTGCCGGCCGGGCGATACGCTTGCTGGCGGGCCGGAGTGCCGACTGGCCCTATGCCTCGCGCCGCCTGCCACTGGCCCAGAAGCTCGTGTCGCAGGTTGGCCGGGTCGATTACGCCCGTGTGCGTGTCGCTAGCGGTCAGGTCGAGCCGATCGCAATCAGCGGGGCGTCGATTCTGACGTCCACGACCGAGGCCGACGGGTTTGTCGTGATTCCCGCCGACAGCGAGGGGAACGCGGCCGGGACGGCCGTGGAAGTGTTCTTGTACGATTGAGGGCCCGGCTCGGCAGGAGCCTCGCCCTCCCAGTCTCCGAACTTCGCATGCCCGAGCAAGATCAATTCCTCGACGTAATCGACCGCGACGAGGCTGAGCGCCGATTTCGGGCGGCGCTGCGCCTGGCGCCGCTCGCGGCAGAATCGATTCCGCTGCGGTCGGCTCTGGGGCGCGTGCTTGCCGACGATGTCCGCTCGCCTGTCGATGTGCCCTCGTTCGATCGTTCCAACGTCGATGGGTATGCGGTGCAAGCAACGGACACGTATGGCACCAGCGAGCGCGAGCCCAGGATCTTGGCGCTCCTTGACGGGAACATCGCAACGGCGCAAGTTCCGAGCACAATCCTCGCGCCAGGGCAGGCGCTGGCGATCGTCACGGGGGGCATGATCGCGCGCGGCGCCGATGCCGTTGTGATGGTCGAACATACCAATGTCCGGGGGAACGAACTCCTGGTACGGCGTGCGGTCACGCCAGGAGCCAATATCGCTTATGCCGGGACCGACATTGCGGCTGGTGAAATCGCGCTCCGCGCAGGGGAGGTGCTTACCAGCCGCGAAACGGGAGTGCTGGCAGCCATTGGCGTGGCTGAGGTCAAGGTGGTCCGCCGGCCGCGGGTGGCGATTATCTCCACGGGCGACGAGATTCTTCCGCCGGGCGAGCCGATGCGCCCCGGCATGGTCTATGACTCCAACGCCCGCATTCTGGCCGACGCCGTGCGCGAACTCGGGGGCGAGCCGGTCGAGATGGGGATCGTCTGCGACGAACTGACCGAGCTAAGGGCCATCGTGCAGACCGCGATCGCTGACTGTGACGTCATCTTGCTTTCTGGCGGCACGAGCAAGGGCGGCGGGGACCTGTCCTATCGCGTTGTCAGCGAACTGCAGAATCCAGGCATCGTGGCTCATGGCGTCGCACTGAAGCCCGGCAAGCCGATCTGCCTGGCCGTGACGCGCGGCAAGCCGGTCGTGGTGCTTCCCGGCTTTCCGACGTCGGCCATCTTTACTTTTCATGAGTTTGTCGCGCCAGTCATTCGACACCTGGCTGGACTGCCCGCGCAGCCAACCAGCCGCGTGAAGGCGCAGCTCGCGGTGAAGGTGAACAGCGAGATCGGGCGGACGGAGTATTTGCTGGTGAGCCTCGTTGAGCAAATTGGTCCGCCACGGGAGGACGAGGCTCCTGCCGAGTCGCGGCTGGTCGCCTGGCCGATGGGCAAGGGATCGGGAAGCGTCACCACCTTCAGTCAAGCAGACGGTTTCATCACAATCGGCCGGCATCAGGAGATTGTCGAATCCGGAAGCACGGTCGAAGTGACATTGCTGGGGCGCGAGCTGGCGCCGGCAGACCTTGTCGTGATCGGCAGCCACTGCATCGGCCTCGATCTGCTTCTTAGCGAGATGCACCGTCGGGGCTGGCGGACAAAGTTCCTGGCGGTTGGTTCCACGGCAGGTCTGGACGCTGCCAAGCGCGGACAGTGCGATGTGGCAGGCATCCATCTGCTCGACCCGGCAACCGGGAAATACAACGAGCCCTTCGTTTCGGCAGAATTAGAGCTGATTCGCGGCTACGGCCGGATGCAAGGAATAGTGTTTCGGCCCGGCGATCGCCGGTTTGAAGGAAGGACGGTGGACGCCGCAATCACCACTGCCGTGCAAGAGCTGTCGTGCCTCATGGTCAATCGCAATGCGGGCAGCGGCACGCGCATCCTCATCGATCGATTGCTTGGCGGCGCAAAGCCGGCTGGTTATCAGGTGCAGCCCAAGAGCCACACCGCAGTCGCCGCCGCCGTGGCCCAAAGCCGAGCCGATTGGGGAGTGTGCATCGAATCGGTCGCCCGGCAGGCGGGGCTTGGCTTTCTGCCGATCCAAGAAGAGCGATACGATTTTGTGGTGCCCAAGGCGCGCCGCGCGCGCCCTCCGGTGCAAGATTTTGCCCGCTTACTTCGCGATGCAACCATTCGCGAGCGACTCCGCGGTGCGGGACTCCTTTTGACATAGCAATAGCATTCGTCTTGCAGATGTAAGGCCGCACTGGTCGCTCTGGCTCGAATTCTGGCCGGTGCCTATACTCGACTCATGCGAGCACCGCTATGGCAATCAAACAAGCAGTGCCTGTTTTGCGCGTTGCGGATGTCGCTCGCTCGATGCAGTGGTATCGCGGCACGCTCGGGTTCGTCGGCGACCCATTTCCCGCCGCGCCACCTCACGAGTTTGCCATACTCCGGCAGGGGCAGGTTGAGTTGATGCTCCGTCGTGGCTCACCGCCCATGCGGTCACAGCCACGGCAGTACGACTGGGACGTTTATCTGCGGCGAGAAGGCGAACGTTTTCGCGAGCTGTTTGCCGCTTTCAGTGCCACGGGCATCGTAACTCGCCGTTTGGAGCAGATGCCTTACGGTCTGGCAGAGTTCGAGATTACCGACCCCGACGGTTACGTCATTTGCCTCAGCCAGCGTCTTGAGGATGCGGGCGACTTGCCAACACCGGCCGGATAACGGTACGAAGGAGTCTGGAAATCGCACAGCCGCAGCATGGGTGCGGCGCTGGCTTGAATCTAGGCCGGTGTCTATATTCGACTCATGCGCGCGACAATTCTGGCATGGCTGCCACTGGTCAGTTTCTATTGCGCAATAGTGCGCGCGGCCGAGCCCGATTTCGACCGCCAGGTCGCGCCGATCCTTGCCAGCCGATGTCTTGAATGCCATAGCGGCGCCGAACCCAAGGGGAAACTTGATCTGAGCCAGGCAAAGGGTGCGATGGCAGGTGGCGAAGGCGGTCCGGCCATCGAGCCGGGCAAGCCCGCGGCGAGCTTGATGTGGGAGCGGATTGCGGCCAATGAAATGCCCCCGAAGCATCCGCTTCCGGCAGCGGAGCGGGAAACGCTCAAGGCTTGGATCGTGGCCGGAGCCAAGTGGGGAACCGATCCAATCGACCGGTTCCGTTACACCTCGGCGACTCGGGCCGGGTACGATTGGTGGTCGCTCCATCCGATCAAGCGGCCGTCGGTGCCGGCACTTCGCAATCCGAATTCCGCGATCCGTAATCCGATCGACGCCTTCATCCTCGCGAAGCTGGAAGAAAAAGGCCTCACTCCGTGCCCGCCAGCCGCGCCGCGTACGCTTATCCGCCGGCTCTATTTCGATCTGACCGGCCTGCCGCCGACGCCGGAGGAGGTGGAACGATTTGCTGCCGTCTCTCCGTCACTCCGTCTCTCCGTCCCTCCGTCAGGCGGTGAAGGAGAGATTGAGAGACAGAGTGACGGAGTGACGTTGCAATACTCTATGCTCGTCAACAAACTGCTCGACTCGCCGCACTACGGCGAGCGCTGGGCGCGGCATTGGCTGGACATCGCCCACTTCGGCGAGAGCGACGGCTACGAGTATGACAAGATGCGGCCCAATGCCTGGCGTTACCGGGACTGGGTAATCGACGCGCTCAATCGCGATCTGCCGTTCGACCAGTTCGCCCGCCTACAAATCGCCGGAGACGTGCTCGATCCCGATGATCCTGCCGCCACGATCGCCACGGGCTTTCTAGTGGGCGGGGCCTTCGACGGCCTCATGCCCAAGGGCGAGACAATGCGGATGATCATGCGGCAGGACGAGTTGGAAGACCTGGTCGGCCTGGTGAGCCAGACGTTCCTGGGCCTGACTGTCAACTGCGCCCGTTGCCACGATCACAAGTTCGACCCGGTGCGGCAGGCCGACTATTACCGGCTGGCGGCGGCGCTGGCGGGGGTCAAACGCGGCGATCGCGATGTGTCGGTTAAACCGCCGGTAGAACTGGCGCAAGCCGAGAAGCGCGTGGCGGGCGAGCTGGACGCGATCGAACGGCCCGCGCGCGAGGCCATTCTGGCACGCCGCCGGGCGGAGTCCGGAGACAAGGGCAAAGCGCCCCAGCCAATCGCCCGCTGGGAATTTGATGACAGCTTCGCCGATTTGGCGGGTTCACTACATGCGAGTGCCAGCAGCGGCGCCAAACTGGAAGGAGGGGCTCTGGTGCTCGACGGAAAACAGGCCTTTGCCGCCACGCCGCCGCTCGAGTGCAACCTTGTGGAGAAGACGCTCGAAGCGTGGGTGCAGCTCGATTCGCTCGACCAGCGCGGCGGTGGCGTGATGGGCGTACAGTCGCTGGATGGAGCTGTTTTCGACGCCGTCGTCTTTGGCGAGAAGGAGCCGCGGCGGTGGATTGCAGGGAGCGACTTCTTTCGCCGCACGCAGAACTTTGCGGAGGGAGCCGAGGAATCAGCCGCGAAGGATCGGTTTATCCACATCGCCATCGTCTATCAATCCGACGGACAAATTCGCGCCTATCGCGACGGCCAGCCCTATGGTCAGCCGTATCAAGCTGAAAAAGTAGTCACGTTTGAAAAGGGGAAGTCGCAAGTAGTCTTCGGCTTGAGGCATGCGCCGGCGGGCGGCAACAAGATGCTCGCGGGGAAGATCGACCGGGCCCGGCTTTACGATCGGGCGCTCGCGCCGGACGAAGTTGCGGCGTCGGCTGGGACGATCCGCACGTCAATTTCGGACGAAGAATTGGCCGCGGCACTCGATGAGGCGACCCGCGCCCGGCGGAAGCAACTTCAGGGCGAACTCGCTCGGCTCAGGGCGGAGATTCAGCCGTATCGCGATCGCAAGGCCTTTGCCGTCACGCCGCAGGATGCCCCCGTGAACCATTTGCTCGTGCGCGGCAATGTCTTGCAACCTGCCGAGCCCATTGCACCTGGCGGCGTATTGGCGATGACCACGAGCCATCCGAGTTTCGACCTGGCGCCTGATGCAGCCGATGCCGACCGCCGCCGGAAACTGGCCGAGTGGATCACCAGCTCGGACAACCCGCTGTTTGCCCGCGCGATCGTCAACCGGCTTTGGCACTACCACTTCGGTCGCGGCCTCGTCGAAACGCCAAACGACCTGGGCTTTAGCGGCGGCCAGCCGTCGCATCCCGAACTGCTCGATTGGCTCGCGGCAGAGCTGATCGAGCACCGGTGGAGCCTGAAACACCTGCACAAGTTGATCGTCACGTCGGCCACCTATCAGCAGGCGTCGCAGCCGCGGGCCCACTGCCGGGCGATCGATGCCGAGAATCGGCTTTTGTGGCGCTTTAGCCCGCGGCGACTGGAGGCCGAGGCCGTGCGCGATGCGATGCTCGTGGTCGCGGGCCAGCTCAACGCACAGATGGGGGGCGAGAGCATCAAGGATTTCCGGCCGTTCGAGTACAAATCGACGCAGTATTACGAACCGCTCGATCCTGTGGGACCTGAATTCAACCGCCGGAGCATCTATCGGATGTGGGCCCGCGGCGGGAAGAATCCGCTCCTGGATACGTTTGATTGCCCCGATCCCTCAACGGCGACACCTCGCCGCGGCACGACAACCACGCCTCTGCAGGCGCTGGCCCTGATGAACAACTCGTTCACGCTGCGGATGGCCGACCATTTTGCCGACCGGCTGCAAAGGGAGCGGCCGGACAAGACGAACGAGCAGGTGGCTCGCGCATTTGAGCTGGCTTATGGCCGGCCGCCGATGGATGCCGAAGCAACCGCGGCGG
>Ga0065705_10104424_pt1 | contig 16215 bp, 14 predicted proteins | sample SwibulcommuniRL2_FD_59092 | JGI IMG/M metagenome (GOLD analysis project Ga0065705, IMG submission 59092) | Bulk soil microbial communities from switchgrass field near Rose Lake, East Lansing, Michigan, USA - RL2 Bulk Soil v2 (version 2) | ecosystem: Environmental > Terrestrial > Soil >...
CCAGGGAACCACGCAAACGACCGCAGTGGTAGTGGATGAAAACGCCTCATTCGTGGAGAAGAATTCGGTCCCGTTACCGGCGCGCTTCCCCAGCCCGGGCTGGGTCGAGCAGGATCCGTTCGATATCCTCCGGACCGTTAAAGAAGCTGTTGCTCCGCTGATTCAGAGATATGAAATCGCTGCGGTGGGATTTGACAATCAAGGCGAAACATTCGTGATCTGGGATCACGAAACGGGAGAACCGCTGACTCCTGCGATCGTCTGGCAGGATAAACGTGGCGTGGAAGTCTGCGAAGCGGTCGCCCGCGATGTGGATAGTGAGGCTCTCCGCCAAAAAACAGGGCTCATCCTCGACAGTTATTTTTCTGCTCCCAAATTTCGGTATGCCTGGGAGCACGACCCCAAACTCAAACAGGCTATTGAAGAAGGTCGTGCCCGATTCGGTACCACCGAAACGTGGGTGATCTGGAATCTCTCTAATCAACAATTGCATATTACAGATCCCTCCACAGCCTCGCGAACTTTGTTATTCGATGTCAATCGCCTGGATTGGGACGATGATCTGCTTGCGCTTTTTGGGGCAACTCGAATGATCCTGCCGAAGATCGTTCCCTCCGCTGGATATGCTGGCGACCTGGACTTTGGAAACGGCCACCCACTTCCATTACATGCTCTTCTTGTAGATCAACAAGCCGCCTTATTTGGTCAGGCGTGCTTCAAACCCGGCGAAATGAAATGCAGCTTTGGGACGGGCAGTTTCCTCCTGATGAACATCGGGGCGGAAATGCGCCTCTCGAATCATGGATTGCTCACGACGATGGCCTGGCACTGGGAAAAAGAGACTTCCTACGCGCTGGATGGCGGAATCTTTGTCACCGGCGCGGCGGTGCAGTGGCTCACGGAATCGCTTGGCTTTTTGCCGGATCCTGCTGCAAGTGCTGAGACTGCGATGCAATCCAAAGATCCGGGTGTCGTTGTCGTCCCGGCATTGCAGGGACTCGCCGCACCGCATTGGCTGTCTGATGTGCGCGGTGCCATGTTTGGCTTGAGCCGCGGATCCCTACCCGCGGACATTGTTCGCGCCACACTCGACGGGATCGCCTTCCGCGTTTATGAAGTGGTCGTAGCGATGTCACAGGATGCAGGTCAGCAGCCGCCTCACCTCAAAGTGGATGGTGGTCCATCGGGCAATCCTTATCTGATGCAGTACATTGCGGACCTGTTGAATCTGGAAGTTCGTGTCGCAGCTGCGCGCGAAGCGACTGCCATGGGCGTTGCCAACCTTGCCGCCCACTCTGCGCTTGGAATTTCACTCGAAACTCTCGCTGCTTGCTGGCAGTCAGAGGCTGTTTATCAGCCGACGATCGATGAGGAGGAAAGAAAACGCCGCCTCGAAAAGTGGAACAAGGCACTCGAAGCGGTAAAGGTATATCATTCCTAGCAAACTCGCCGGTTGAGTAAGGCGGGTGTTCCTCCCGCCTGTATCGAAATCAGCAATGCCAAGAAATCAATAAATTTACGCTGTGGTCTCGATACGGGCTTCGCCCACTCGACCACCCTTTGAAAAGTGAATATGGAAATTATCTACGACATTGCTATCATCGGCGCCGGGGCAGTCGGATGCGCCATTGCACGTGAACTGTCACGATATGACTTGAAGGTCGTATTGGTTGAATCTAATTCGGATGTTGGGATGGGGACATCCAAAGCTAGTACCGCAATCTGGCACACTGGCTATGACGCGACGCCTGGTTCGCTCGAATCTGCGCTGTTGAAACGCAGTTATCCGCATATGCGGGAATTCATGACAGAGGTTGGAAGTCCGTTTGAGTTGGTTGGAGGGCTGTTAATCGCCTGGAATGAAGAACAACTAAATAATCTTCCCAAATTGCTGGAGAAGGCACATAAGAACGCCGATATGGATGTTTATATCATCAGCAGGGAAGAGATCTATCAGCGCGAGCCTCATCTCGGCCAAGGCGCGCTGGGCGGCATGTTTGTCCCCGGCGAAGGAATTCTTTGCACCTTCACGATTCCACTGGCTTGCGCGACGCAGGCAGTAGTAAATGGCGTCACACTAAAGCTGAATTTTGCAGTGAAGTCGATTCAGCCAGCGGATGGTGTTTCCATCATTTCCGATGGAAGCGAAGATGTTTATGCCAAATGGGTGATCAACGCCGCAGGGTTATACTCTGATGAGATCAACAACCATTTTGGGCATGAGAATTTCAAGGTCACAGCGCGGCGGGGAGAACTGATCGTCTACGACAAGCTGGCGCGCCCGTTGGTCAATCATGTGTTGTTACCCGTCCCAACGGCAACGACCAAAGGCGTATTGATCAGTCCGACGGTATATGGAAACGTGTTGCTCGGTCCGACCGCAGAGGATTTGCCAGATAAAACAGCAACGAACACGAGCATGAATGGACTGCAATCCCTGCTCGAGAAGGGAAAAAAGATTCTTCCTGAATTACTGGAGGAGGAAGTTACCGCCACCTATGCCGGTCTGCGTGCTGCAACAGAACACAGCGACTTTCAAATTGCTCTTCATGCCGATCAACGATATATCTGTGTCGGCGGGATTCGGTCCACGGGGATTTCGGCGAGCCTGGGAATTGCGGGATATGTTGCTGACCTCTTGAAGGAAGGTGGCGTGGAGCTAAAGCGCAAAACCGACTTCAAGACGATCAAAATGCCCAATATCGGTGAATCGTTTACACGTCCATATCAAGACGAGGAATTGATTCGGAAGAACTCGGCGTATGGAAAGCTCATCTGTCACTGTGAACGCGTCTCATTAGGGGAACTGAATGATGCAATACATTCTGATATTCCCGCGACAACATTGGATGCTCTGCGCCGCAGGACGCGCGCCCTGCAAGGGAGATGTCAGGGGTTTAATTGCCAGGCTTCTTTGGTCAAGACTTTGGAGTCGGGGAGCTCGCTCCCGAAGATCCAACAGCAAGCTACTGGGCTCCAAAAAACTGCGGATGTGCTCATCGTCGGTGCGGGACCCGCGGGCCTTGCCGCCGCTCTGGAATTGAAAAAACTGGGTGTGAGGGATATCGTTGTTACGGAACGCGAACCTGAAGCCGGTGGAATTCCGCGGATGTGCGGGCATATTGGTTTCGGACTCACAGATCTGCATCGAGTGATGACAGGTCCAGCATATGCGCGCAAGTATTGCGAGCTGGCTGAGGCAGCGGGGATAAGAATTCATACAAATACAACGATCATCGGTTGGAATACCGCCGCGGGGGAGGACGGCTTGAGCAACTTAAGTCATACCTCTCCGGATGGAATTGGAACGATTGAAGCAAAATCGGTTCTACTTGCAACAGGCGTGCGTGAAAGACCACGATCTGCCCGATTGATCCCGGGACATCGCCCGCAGGGAGTATTCACAACGGGCTCACTTCAACGATTTGTGTATGAACATCATTTGCCTGTCGGCAAGCGCGCCGTGATCGTCGGCGCAGAGCGAGTCAGCCTATCCGTGGTGATGACATTGATGCATGCCGGCGTGAAAGCGCTGAGCATGGTCACCGAACTGCCACACCATCAACTCTATCTTCCAGTTTTTCTGCCGGCGAAAATCCTGTACGCGGATCTCCTGGCTCGTGCCCCCATCCTCACGAATACTCGAGTATCGAATATCCTTGGTCGCCCCCGTGTCGAGGGAATCGAACTCACAGATCTGGATTCGGGCAAAACCCAGGTTATCGAATGTGACACGGTTGTATTCACAGGTGATTGGATTCCGGAAAATGAACTGGCACGCAGGGGAAACGTGCAAACGAGAACACCCTCACTGGGTCCGCAGGTCGATTCGCTGTTCCGCACATCCCAACAGGGTATATTCGCTGCGGGGAATCTTTTGCGCGGTGTCGAAACCGCGGATTGGGCAGCGCTGGAAGGACGGAGCGCGGCGCAGTCTATTGCCCGGTATCTGGAAAATGCAGAATGGAGCGGAGTCCGGCTTGAGGTCCAGCCAGAAGCCCCCATCGACTGGATCTGCCCCAATGTGCTGAGTCCCGACATCCGTGTGGACGGTTTCCGCTTCCGATCCAGTGAATTTCGTCAGAATGTAAGCCTGCATCTTACACAGGGCGGGCGGGCTTTGTACCAAAAGCGATTAAGCCGCCTGAAGGCGAATGACTCCATAAACCTCGGCAGCGAATGGGTAAAGAAAGTGGATTACGCCGGTGAGCCTGTAAAACTTGTCATACAAGCGTGAGTCATGGTAAAGTAAATCAGTTTACCGAGACAGTCCCATCTCAATGTGGAGCTAACATGCAAATCGCACTTGTCATCGGTTCGACCATTGCTACGATCAAGGATGAATCCATTCGCGGGCGAAAGTTGCTCATCATCCGCAAGGCGGATACGGCTGGGAATATGACTGGTGAGCCGTTCGTCGCCGTGGATACGGTCAGCGCTGGGACTGGAGACCTGGTTCTCGTTACCGATGGTTCATCTGCCCGATTTACAACCCAAACTAACAACACCCCCGTCGACGCGGTTATCGTCGGCGTCATAGACTCGCTTGAGTTGAGCGGGGAAGTCACATACAGGAAATAATGAAATTACGGATTATCGATCACGCATTACGTGGTCGTAATCCGTATTGCGCATCGTTTAAAGAATGAGCGAATCTCGAGATCTGCTTTCCGTCGGCGTGGATGTTGGAACCACCACCACTCAGATCGTATTTTCGCGTCTGAATTTACAGGATGTCTCACGGCCGGGACAGATCCCGCGCATTGATATTACGGATCGGAAAGTCGTTTATCAAAGCCCGATTGTTTTTACGCCGCTGATTGATGCTGAGACGATCGATGCAGACAGTCTGAATCAAATTGTCCGAGGTGAATATGCCGCTGCGGGTATTGATCCGAGCCAGGTGGAAACAGGCGCCGTGATCATCACGGGGGAAACGGCCAAGAAAAAGAATGCGGATGAGATCCTGCGGGCGTTGTCAGGATTAGCTGGCGAATTTGTTGTCAGCGTCGCAGGACCGAACGTCGAAAGTTTGATCGCGGGCAAAGGTGCAGGCGCGGCGCAATATTCCCAGAAGAACTATGCGACCGTAACAAACCTTGACATTGGCGGGGGCAGTGCAAACAGTGCAACCTTCCGTACGGGCAACCTGATCGGTGCGGCAGCGATGAATTATGGTGGTCGCATTTTGGAAGTGGAAAACTCCACAGGTCGCGTGCGCCATATTGCAGAACCTGCCAAACATATTCTGAACGATATAGGTTTGAACTTGAACGTTGGAGATACTCCTTCGCTCGAAGATCTGCGTCGCTTCACAGATCGCATGGCGGACATGACTGTGGAATTGATCGAAGGCACTGCATCACCTCTGGCGCAGAAGATTTACCTGACGCCACCCGTTGGCGCTTCGGGCAAAGGGTCGGTCCTAATGCTTTCGGGCGGCATCGGACATTATTACTACAATCCGATTCCGATCAGCTCCGTGAGCGATGTGGCGCGGCACGATGATGTTGGTCCTCTATTGGCAGAATCCCTGCGCAAGCACGTGGTACTCAACACGTACACAATTGTTCCCCCTGCCGAAACCCTCCGCGCCACTGTCCTTGGAGCCAGCACGCAAACGGTGACTCTCTCAGGCTCGACGATCTGGGCGGAGCGCGAAATTCTGCCATTGAAGAATGTACCTGTGACGCGGCCCATACTTCCTGCCTCGCTCGAACCGACATCCGTTTCGAGGAGCATTTCAGAGGCCGTAGCGCGTTGGGATGTCAATCTCGCCACGGATCCGTTTGCGGTCGCATTGGAACTTGATCGATCGCTGGATTATGAATCATTGACCCAGCTTGCTGGTGGTTTGAAGAATTTTGCAGATACCATGCCAAGCGAGCGACCTTTGATCGCCATTATCGAAAGGGATTATGCTCAGGCATTGGGTCAAACCGTAAAGGGACTCGCTCCCTCACGAGCCTTGTTAGTCATCGATCAAGTCGGCTTGTCGGAAGGCGATTACATTGATATCGGTACCCCATTGATGGATGGACGAGTTGTTCCGTTGAGTGTAAAGACGTTGATCTTTTATCATTAATGGCAACACCCGCTGGTTGAGCAGGCGGTGTTCGCCCGAAGGCGCCGTATCGAAACCAGCAAGTAAGGAAAGCAATTTTGTTACATGAGGTGTGGTCTCGACACCTGCACTTACGTGCTGGTGCAAGTGTACGGGCGAGAAAATCGCTCGCCCTACTCGACCACCGTTTGAAAACATTATGAAAATAAGTGCACGCGTAGAAAACAGCAAGGACAATCACCAGGTGACGTTGCAGACCAACGACAATGTCCATTCGATTATCATCCCGCCGAAGTCAACCGGTTATGGCTCCAGCGCGAACGGAGGCGAGTTGTTGTTCCTGGCACTGGCATCCTGCTATTGCAACGACATCTACCGTGAAGCAGCGAAGCGGAATATCAAAGTGGAGCGTGTAGAAGTGGAAGTGAATGGTGACTTTGGCGGTGAAGGTGATCCTGCCCTAAACGTAACCTATCACGCGAAAGTCTTTGCAGATGCCAGTGAAGATGAAATTCACGACATGATGAAGTTTACTGATTCCGTAGCTGAAATTCAAAATACGTTGAGAAATGGAACGTCCGTCGTTCTGACAGATATCGAAGCCGTGAAAATCTGAAATCCTCTTTCTTCTTTCATTGTGAGAAGTTGTGGTTAAAAGGTAATCATTATGCTCCTAAGAGCCAAACTGCACGGTAAAACCTACGAATTTCCCGACATACGTCTCCTGATGGGAAAAGCCAATGAGGAGAAATCCGGTGACCGTCTGGCGGGTGTTGGCGCAGAAACTGCTGCCGAGCGAGTCGCCGCGAAACTGGTCCTGGCTGAAGTGCCGCTTTGGGTGCTGCGTGAGAACCCCGCAGTGCCCTATGATCAGGACGAAGTCACGCGCGTCATTCAGGATGCAGTCGACCCAACTGTCTATAACGAAGTTAAGGACTGGACTGTCGGGGAGTTTCGTGAATGGATTCTCGCCGACACCACATCTACCGAAATGATTCGCCGCGTCTCCAACGGGCTCACTGCCGAAATGATCGCCGGTGTCACGAAATTGATGTCCAATCTCGATTTGATGTACGCAGCGAAGAAGATCCCCGTCAGCGCGTATTGCAACAACACCATCGGCAAACCAGGGACGTTATCCTCCCGCAATCAACCCAACCATCCCACCGACTCACCCGAAGGAATCCGTGCGGAAATTTATGAGGGTTTATCGTACGGTTCTGGCGACTCAGTTATCGGTATCAATCCCGTGGATGATTCGTATGGCTCGGTCTCGCGTCTGCTCGATATGAGTTACGATGTGATCAAAACCTGGAACATCCCCACACAAAATTGTGTGCTGTCTCATGTCACTACGCAGATGAAGTGCCTGCAATCCGGTTCGCCTGTGGGGCTCGTCTTTCAATCTCTGGCTGGTTCGCAAAAAGGAAATGATTCATTCGGCATCTCCGTTGGTATGATGGATGAAGCCTATGAACTGGCGAAAAAACATTGTTACCCTAAGGGCCCGAACTTCATGTACTTTGAAACCGGGCAGGGAGCTGAACTTTCTGCGGAGGCGCACAATGGATGGGATCAGCTCGTCCTTGAGGCGCGCTGCTATGGTTTCGCCAAACGCTACAGCCCCTATCAAGTGAATACGGTTGTTGGTTTCATCGGTCCGGAATATCTTTATGATGCGCGCCAGATCCAACGCGCCGGACTCGAAGATCATTTCATGGGCAAACTCACCGGCATCTCGATGGGCGTAGACGCCTGCTACACCAATCATGCCCGCGCCGACCAAAATGCCATCGAAAATCTTGCGGTCATGCTCACTGCCGCGGGATGCAATTATTTCATGGGCTTGCCGATGGGCGACGACTCGATGCTTTCATATCAGTCCACGTCCTATCACGATGCACCCACGCTTCGTCAGCTTTTCAATTTACGCCCCGCGCCTGAATTCGAAAAATGGATGGAAGATATGGGCATCATCAAAAACGGCGTTCTCACCGACAAAGCCGGCGACCCTACCATCTTCCTCAAGAGGTAATTATGGATGACGCCAAACTCAACGCCATCGCAGATGCGATTGTCCGTGAACTTAAACAATCCGGAGCAGTGAAGAGCGCCGGTTCGGATTCAGCCTTGCCTGCTTCCGTTTCAACAGCTTCAGCTTCATCCCCAACTATTCCCGTTAAACCTCAATCACTAATCTCTAATTCGCTGCTCTCCAGTCTCTCTATCGACCTTCCCGACCCAACCCTTTCACGCACAACCCCGCGAGTCAAGAATCCCAAAGATGCGGATGGCTTGCGCGCACTCATGGCATCCACCACCGCCCGCATTGGAGTCGGTCGCGCCGGTCCGCGTTACAGCACTGCTGAATTACTGCTCTTTCAAGGCGACCATGCTGTCACGCAGGATGCCCTTTATCGTGATGTTGACCAAAAACTCCTTGATGAATTCAAGCTTTTTACTGTTCAGACCAAGGTCACCGGTGGTAAACAGGAATATCTGCTGCGCCCCGATCTTGGACGTTTACTTAATGACGATGGCAAACGTATAATTAATGAGAAGTGCCAGAAGAATGTCAATATTCAACTGGTCGTCGGCGACGGACTCTCCGCCGCGGCGATCGAAGCCAACCTGCGTCAGATATTTCCGGTCATCCGGCAGGGCGTGCAAACGGCTGGACTGACATTCGGCACGCCCTTCTTTATCAAGTATGCCCGCGTGGGTGTGATGAACGATGTCGGAGAATTGATCAAACCGGATGTAGTGATTCTGCTCATCGGCGAACGCCCCGGTCTCGGACGCGCCGAGTCAATGAGCGCATATATGGGCTATAAGCCAAAATACGGTGACACCGATGCAGATCGGGATGTGGTCTGCAATATTTTCGAAAATGGTGGCACCAATCCACTCGAAGGTGGTGCGTTCGTCGTGCAGATCGCGCAAAAGATGCGCAAGAACCAGGCTTCTGGTGTGAAATTGAAGATGATAAAGTAAATATGGAGTACGACAGCTTGCTGTCGGCGGGGAGCAAGTTCCCCGACTTCAAAGGAAAGAATCAACATGGCAATCCTCGACCCTCTATATGGCACTCCGCTCGCGGTGCAGCTCATCCCGCAAGTGGACCGCAATTTCGCCGAACATCTCAAACTGCGTGATGACCAGCGCTCCATCGGTCTGCTCAGCGTGGATAATGATGACGCTACGTATACTGCAATCGATGAAGCGACGAAGATGGCAAACGTAGAAGTGGTCTACGCGAGGTCGTTCTACGCCGGCGCGAAGCATACGTCTGGAAAATGGTCAGGGGAGATCATGGCGATTCTCGCCGGGCCTGATCCGGCTGAAGTGCGAGCCGGGCTGGGCGCCGCGGTGGATTACATCAGGACCAAAGCCATCTGGTATTCTGCCAATGACGACGACTCCATTGCCTTCTTCCCACACGTCATTTCGAGGACGGGGACGTACCTATCGCAGGTTTGTAATATCCCGGTTGGGTCGCCGATTGCCTATCTGGTGGCGACGCCTAATGAAGGCCTGGTTGCGCTGGATGCCGCGCTCAAATCTGCGGATGTTACTATTGTCTCGTTGACCATGCCGCCATCCGAAACTAATTACATGGGCGTGATGTTGACAGGCGACCAACCCGCTTGCCGAGCCGCGGCGATGGCATTTCAAAATAAAGTAGTAGAGGTAGCGAGTAATCCGATCAATTATTAGGAATACTCCGATGGTCGAGTAGCCCGAATGCTGTTTGAGGGCGTACACCTGCACCGAACGCAGGTACGGTGTCGAGACTATCAAGTAACATCAGAAATTTCCATTCGAGAAGTACACTTGATGACTGGTGGTCTCGATACGCTTCGCACTCGACCACCGGAATGGATATAAATTATGGCTGAACTCGATAACGATCTTCTCTCCATCCAGGAAGCCCGCACGCTTGCGACGCAGGCGCGTGAGGCGCAGCGGCAATTTCTCAAGGCAACGCAAGCCGAAGTGGATCGTGTCTGCGCGGCGATGGCACAAGCCGCAGCAGACTCAGCAGTCCTCCTCGGGAAACTGGCAAGCGAAGAGACAGGCTACGGGGTGCCCGAACACAAGACGCTGAAGAATTTACTGTCATCGCAGCTGTTATGGGAAGCCATCAAGGACATTCCAACCGTTGGCGTGATCCGCAGTGATCCTCAAAAAGGGACTTATGATATCGCCTGGCCGATGGGTGTTGTCGCTGCCTTGACTCCTTCCACGAACCCAACGTCGACGACGATGTTCAAGACATTGATCGCGGTGAAAGCGAAAAATGCAATCGTGGTTGCGCCACATCCATTTGCAGCGAAATGCTGCGCAGAGACGATCCGCATCATGGCAGAGGCGGGGGAGAGGGCAGGCATGCCGAAAGGACTGGTCTCCTGCATGACCCGTATCACCTTGCCAGGTACACAGGAATTGATGAAGCATAAATATGTGGCATTGATCCTGGCGACAGGCGGATCGGACATGGTGCGCGCCGCGCATTCCGTTGGCAAACCGGCGTATGGGGTAGGACCGGGCAATGTCCCCGCGTATGTCGATCGCTCGGCAGATATTCCACGCGCAGCGAAATACATTGTCGCTTCGAAGGCGTTCGATCATTCGGTGATCTGCGCGACCGAGCAGGCAGTTGTTGCTGACGGTCCGATTGCCGCGCAGCTCGAAGAGTTGATGAAAGCCGAAGGAGCGTTCTTCGTGGACGACAAGGTCAAGCAGATATTGGCGAAGAACTTATTTGTTGGTCATCTGCCAAACCCAAAGGGAGTTGGGAAGAGTCCGCAGCAGCTGGCGCAAATGTATGGATTCAGTGTCCCCGATTGGGCGCGTATTCTGGTCGTTCGGCTCAACGGTGTTGGCAGGGAAGAGCCGCTTTCAGGTGAAAAATTGACCACCGTCCTTGGCTGGTATGAAGTGGACGGCTGGGAACAGGGCTGTGAACGGTCGATGGAATTGATCAACTATGGTGGACGCGGACATTCCCAGGTAATCCATGCTCGTGATGAGCGCGTCATCATGGAGTTTGGTTTACAAAAACCTGTGTTTCGGATCGTGGTGAACACATTTGGCACGCTGGGTACCACCGGTTACACGACTGGAGTCATGCCGTCGATGACTCTGGGTTCAGGCGGCGTGGGCGGCGCGATCACCGGCGATAACATCACCGTACACCACATGTATAACGTCAAGAAGCTGGCCTATGAGCTGCGCAGAGCGCCGGATGCAGCGTTTGCGCCCGGCTCTACGGATGACCCGGCGCAGAGACGCAACTTCGTTGGAGGAGCGTCCACGCTACCGGCAGCATCTCCGCCGTCTTCCATGGATTCACAAGTGGAAGATATTGTGAGGAGAGTGTTGTCGGAGTTGAAAAAATAACAAATAGGCTCCGCTGGTCGAGTAGTCCCGTATGAATTACGCGGTACGTATCGAGACCATCAGTTGCGAAAAGTACTCTTGTTAATGGTGGTCTCGATACGCTTCGCACTCGACGACCTAGGCGAGTAAATAACACGATTAGAACTCAGATTTGAGAGATTGAACCTTCAATCTCTAACATCCGATGTCTAATCGGAGGTAACGCAAGGTATCATCTTGCGCTACGATTTGATAACCTCATTCAAAAGGAGAAGTAAGCCATGCCCGTAGATGTTTCCATGATTGCATTAGGAATGGTTGAGACCAAGGGTCTTGTCGGTGCCATCGAAGCAGCTGATGCGATGGTCAAAGCCGCGAACGTGACGCTGATCGGCAGCGAATATGTCGGCGGCGGATATGTGACCGTGATGGTGCGCGGCGATGTCGGCGCGGTGAAGGCTGCCACCGATGCAGGTGCCGCAGCTGCAAAGCGCGTCGGAGAACTGGCGTCGGTCCATGTGATCCCGAGACCGCATACCGATGTCGAGATGATCCTGCCGCAGAATACGCGCGGTTCGTTCGGGGGTCGTTCCGGCGGCGGTAAAGAGAAATAGACAGGTAAACAAGTACGCACGTAGACAAATAAACGTGGCACACTCACAACGTGTGTACCTGTTTACGTGGATACCTGTCTGTTTTCCTTATGCCGCGTCAATTATTCACTGCGGAAGATATTCGTCGTCTCGCGCGCGAACGCGTGGAGACTCTGTTGCTCGCGCCGGATGACATTGTTACGCACGAAGCAACCGATACCGCGTACGCCCTGGGCGTGAAGTTGATCCGCGAAACGGAATCCACTGTTGCCTTGGGAAGAAGCACTGCTCCTCTCGTCGCGAATCTCCCGCCGCTGAAGGTCGTCAGGATGTCGAACATCCAGGTGGAGCCGTTTCTTGAAGGCAAAACCACGCCGGGTACCAACGTCTGGTTGAAGGACGTGGTCATCACGCAGGACCGGTCGCCAATGGGCGCGGGATACATGTCGCTCGACAAGGGCGAGATGCAATGGACATTGACCTACGACGAGGTTGACATCGTACTCGAAGGTGAGCTCGTGATCACGCGTGGCAACGAACAGGTGCGCGGTAAAACAGGTGATGTGATCTACATCCCAAAAGGATCGAGCATTACGTTTGGGACGCCGAACTGGACGAAGTTTGTGTACGTGGTGTTTCCGGTGAATTGGAATGAGAAATAAAAAGACGATCCGTCATTGCGAGGAGGGCGTTAGCCCGACGAAGCAATCTTATGTATCGAATTGGAGATTGCTTCGCAACGAACGCTCGCAATGACAGGTGAAAATGAATCCGAATCTAGATGAACTCTTAAAACAGACAGACCGCGTCATGTCTCAAGCCGACGGTTCGCGCCCAGACCCCCCTTCGATTTCTCCCTCAAGCATCCACGTGGGTGTGGATCTGGGAACGGCGTACACTGTTTTGGTTGTGCTGGATGAACATTACAAACCGATCGCTGGTGAATATGAATTTGCACAGGTAACGCGCGATGGTCTCGTCGTGGACTTTGTCGGTGCCGTGGACCTGTTGCGGGCGATGAAATCAAGAGTCGAAAAGAAACTTGGTTTCGAGTTGACGTCGGGTGCCTCCGGCTATCCACCGGGTGTGCCGCAAGCAGAGGTGCGCGCAACTGCGAATGTATTATTCGGCGCCGGCTTGGACTGCACGAGTCTCATCGATGAACCAACCGCCGCCAATAACGTTTTGCAGATCAAAGACGGCGCGATCGTAGACGTAGGTGGCGGCACAACGGGTATCGCCATCTTTAAGAACGGTCAAGTGGTATACACTGCCGACGAACCGACAGGCGGCACGCATTTCTCACTGGTAATTGCAGGTTCGACGGGCACAAGTTTTGAGGAAGCGGAAGAGTTGAAGAAGAACCCGAAAGAGCAGACTCGTTTGTTTCCGATCATTCGCCCGGTGATGGAGAAGGTCGGCTCGATCGTCAACCGTCATATCGAAGGTCATCGTGTGGACAGGTTGTACCTGGTAGGTGGCACATGTGCCTACCCAGGAATGGTTCGAGTGATCGAAGAATTTACAGGCGTTGAGACGATTTTGCCTGGCAACCCTCTGTTCGTCACACCGCTTGGAATTGCGATGAATAACTAAATTCTTTGGAGTCAAGGAGCTTGCTCCTTGAATTCGCCAGCAAGCTGGCGGACTCCAAAAGAAATAGGAGCATTATGGCTGGCGAATTTTCATTACGGGTATATTCCTATCTCGACCGCATGCAGCCGCAGTATGCGGCGTTCGTCGGGACGATCACGCAGGGCGACCTTCCCACCGAGGGCATGGCTTCGCTCTACGTGGAGGTAGCCCCAGGCAATGAAGTCTTCCGCCTGGTGGATATTGCGGTCAAGTCTACAGAAGCGAGACCCGGCGCGCAGATCGTTGAACGCGAGTTTGGCATGTTCGAGATCCACTCCCGCTCCCAATCGGAGGTGCTGGAGGCAGGGCGTATTGTGTTGGATCGACTTGGTCTAAAGCCCGAAGAGCGGATCAAACCGTTTATTGCGTCGGTCCAGATCATTACGAACGTGGATCCCTACCAGTCACAGTTGCTGAACCGCTTCCGCCGTGGCTCGATGCTTGTTCCGGGTGAGACGATGCTAGTCTTGGAATGTGCTCCGGCTGCGTATATCAATTATGCTGTTAATGAAGCTGAGAAGGGCGCGAACATTAAGATCCTGCATGTATCGTCCGTGGGTCGTTTTGGTCGTATGTGGCTCTCCGGCTCCGAAGCGGAAATCCTCACCGCGCGCAATGCAGCGGTCAAGGCGCTCGAAGGATTGGATGGAAGACCAGAAAAGTAATTGCATGTCATGCTCAGGAGCGAAGCGACGAAGCATCTCTACCACGGTGTAAGAGACTCTCGCCTGCACTTGCTTAGGGCGCAGGTGTCGCTACGGTCAGAGTGACATGATGGAGCGTTTATGCCAAAAATCTTTTATACGGAACGCGACATCGACGATATGAAGGCGCGCGGTGTTACGTCCATTGATGTGACCGACAACGTGGTGATGACGGACCTCGCGCTGGAACGCGCCATGCGCTACAAGATGAAGGTCAACCGCATCGAACACGCCGCGCCGAAAGCGACGTATAGTCCTTCGGTGAATACGTACGCGGCTTATCAGCGGGACGTGCCGCGTGAGAGCGCATCGGATGCCGAGTTGAAGCAAAAGATCAAATCCCTGGTGCTGGCGAAGCTGGGTGGGCAGGTCGATGGAGCATTGCTGGATGCGGTCATTACCCGCGTCTTGAATGGAATGAAGTAGGGCGGTGTCTTAATCGGAATCATTTTCGAGGATCAGGTTATTGTGCCCTGGGCTGAAGAAGCCAGGGCATTTTCTTTTCGGGGAGACATCGTTTCCAAAACGGCATTCGATTCACTTTCCTCCGTGAGCCGTGCGTTTTCCCCGCTGGTTTCGTATAAGAACATGTATCCTGTTCCGTATATGACTGGATGATCCAGATATGGACAGGAGGCTTTTTTATTCAAACCCTGGAGGAGGTTGAGTGTAATGGTAGCCCCTGAACAGCAAATGGAAAATGTAGAAATCCCGGATGTTCCCGAACGTCCTTTGGTCATCAAAACACGTGAATTGACAAAAGCGTTTTCTGGCGAGGTCGCGGTCAGCGCGATTAACATGGATGTGCCTGAGGGCGCGATTTTTGGCTTTATTGGTCCCAGTGGAAGTGGCAAAACGACAACCATTCGCCTGCTGATGGGATTGTATGAACCCGATGGGGGCGAGGTAAGCGTACTGGGTGCGAGACCGTCCCAGTTTTCACGGCATGACCGTGAGCGCATTGGTTATCTTCCGCAACTCTTTGTTTTGTATCCAGATCTGACCGTCTGGGAAAACATGAATTTTGCCGCATCACTGTATGGCGTCAGTCTCTGGCGGACGAAGCGGCTAAACGCAATGTTGGACCTCGTTGAATTGAGAGAAGACAAGCACAAGCTGGTGCGCAACATTTCGGGTGGTATGCAGCGGCGTTTGAGTCTTGCCGCCACGCTAGTCCACAATCCGGACCTGCTCTTTCTGGACGAACCCACCGCAGGGATTGACCCGATCCTGCGCAAGAAATTCTGGGATTATTTCAAACAACTGCAATCCCATGGGCATTCCCTTTTTATTACCACACAATATGTAGGCGAAGCTGCTTATTGCGATTTCGTGGGCGTGATGTCGGAAGGCAGGTTATTGACTGTGAATACACCTGAAGGACTACGTCGCGAAGCCTATGGAGGTGACATCATCAAACTCGGTTCCACAGACCGCATCGATTACAACTTCCGTGAGGAGATTCATAAATTGCCTGAGTTGAGGAGCGAGATTCTGAATGCCACCGATTACGAACTCCAACTGCTGGTGGCAGATGCCGCAACGGCAACACCTTATCTGGTTGAATATTTCCGTGACCGCAGGAAGGAAATTAATCTGGTGGAGCAATATTTGCCGTCCTATGATGATGTGTTTGTAAAGCTGATTGAGAAACATAGGAATGATCTAAATGGGTAGTCTTTCACGTTTTATTGTCCGCGCCTCAACGTTCCTGCGCAAGGAACTCGCAACCATTTTTCGTCAACCGCGCCTGATCCTGACACTCGTCCTTGGTCCATTTTTGATCATGCTCTTGTTTGGTTTCGCCTTCCAGAAGGAAGGCCGATCTCTGCGGACG
>Ga0065705_10002046_pt1 | contig 16176 bp, 13 predicted proteins | sample SwibulcommuniRL2_FD_59092 | JGI IMG/M metagenome (GOLD analysis project Ga0065705, IMG submission 59092) | Bulk soil microbial communities from switchgrass field near Rose Lake, East Lansing, Michigan, USA - RL2 Bulk Soil v2 (version 2) | ecosystem: Environmental > Terrestrial > Soil >...
GTGGCGGGGCGCCGGTTTCTCTCTTCAGATCAAGGGCAGGAACCCGTGTGATTGACGTTCACGCCCGCGGCAGCCGATAGACACGCATTGTCGTAGGTTATCGCGTCGCAGCCGCAGACGGGGACCACGGTCGTCGGACAGCTCACCGGGAGAGGGGCGCACACGCCCGCGGTGTCGGCGACAGCGCAGGTTCCCGTCGGCTTGAGGCAGAATTGGCCGGTATCGCAGGTCAGTCCCCCGGCTCCGCCGCACGCTTGAACCGGCACGCACACACCCTCGTGGTCGATCGCGACCCCGGCGGAATTGGCGACGCAGGCATTGGCGTAAGTCTTGCCGTCGCAGCCGCAAACCGGGTCGATCGACGCGGGGCAGGTCGTCGTCGTGGGCTGGCAAACTCCCGGGACCGCCGCATCGCATCCACTCCCCGGCGGACGACTGCAGAACTCGCCGGTCGGGCAGGGGGGTGCGGCTCCGCCACAGGCCAACACGTCGGCCGCGCACTCGCCGGGGTGATCCGCCCCTACGCTCGCCATGTCTGCCAGGCAGGCATTGCCGTAGGTGGTGCCGTTGCACCCGCAAACCGGCGAAGACAGCTTCGAGCAGACCGGGGGAATGGGGGCGCAGTTCCCGGCGGCACCCACCGTGCACTCTCCCTCCGGAGGTTTGCAGAACTCCCCCGTCGCGCAGATTGCACCGCCCTGCCCGCCGCAGGCCACCCCCTGAGCGCACGCACCGGTGTGCAGCACCGAGACTCCGGCGGACGCGGCAAAGCAGGCATTGTCGTACGTCTGATCGTCGCAGCCGCATACGGGCACCAGGGTCGTGGGGCAGTTCGCCGGGAAGGGCAGGCAGATCCCTTCCGCATCGACGCCGCAGACACCATCCGGCCGCTTGCAGAACTGATCCTCGTCGCACGTGTTGCCGGCGCTCCCGCCACATGCCTTCGGCTCACACGTCGAAATCTCTGGGCAGTTCCCGAGCGTGTCGCCATGGGCGAGATGGGCGGAGACGGCTGGCGTACCCACGCAAATCGTGTGGGCGTTGTCGGGATTTCCGGGGGGAATGTGGCAGAGACAGGTTTTGCCTTTGGCCTCGGCAGGCATGACGCTTAAGATGAGGATCACGGTACAGCACAGGACGAGGGAACAGAAGGCTGGCGCGAGTCTTCTCATGGGGGCTCCATCCATAACGGCCGGGCACCGCATTATACTCCCTTATCGAAATGGGCCAATCAATAAAAACCCGTACGGGCACAGGAGAATTCGCGTTTTTCCTGTCCCAAGGTCGGCTCTTTAGGCTGCTGACCTGAGCAGTAGGCGTAGGTGCTCGCGATGTCACAAAGCCTGGCGCTAACTGGTGGCCGGCTCGGGTGAGCCTTCGGCTCACCAGTTCGATCAGGCGCCTTTGACCGCACTTTCTATCGTGGCATTTAATTGATGTTAGAACTAAGGCTCTGTCACCCCTGCAAATAAGGAGATCACCTGACTCAAAGGGGTCCCTCTCTACTTCAGGCGGGCGCGGCGCGCGGCTGGAAGCTCCTGTCTGTTCGCCTGGAGGCTCGGACCGAATCGGCTCAGCACCTCCTTCTCCACCAATTTGCCCTCCAGCGGCGACGAGAAGAGATTTCCCTGGCCAAGGGCGCACTGCATTCTGCGCAGCTCTCTGAGCTGGGTCTCGGTTTCGATCCCTTCGGCAACGACCTCATGGCCCAGCGCGCTGCCGAGCTCGACAATCGTCGCGACGATGTGGCGTGCTTTGGCGCTCGTTCCTATCTGTCCCACGAACGCCTGATCCATTTTCAAGACGTCCACCGGCAGGCTCTGCAGCACGGCAAGCGACGAGTACCCCGTTCCAAAATCGTCGATGGCCACCTTGAAGCCCCGCCTCCTCAGGCGCAGGAGCACATTGGTAACCTGCTTGGGATGTTCGATGAGGACGTTTTCGGTGATTTCAAGGTGCAGAAGTGACGGGTCCAGGCCGGTCTCCACCATGAGAGCCGCGAGTTCCGACTCGAGCTGAGGATGGTAGATCTGTCGGAGCGAAAGGTTCACGGCGATGATCAAATCCGACCATTTTGGGCTGAGATCCTGCCAACGCCGCACCTGGCGAACGGCCTCGAACAGGACCCAGCGCCCGAGAGGCACGATGATTCCGGTCTCCTCGGCGAGCGGGATGAACATCCCGGGGGGAATCAGTCCTCTTTCCGGATGACGCCACCTCAACAGGGCCTCGAAGCCCCGCAGTCTTTCCGAGGCAAGGTCCACGATCGGCTGGTAGACGACGTGAAACTCGTGGCGTGTCAGGGCCGAATGGAGGTCGGTTTCGAGGCGCAGCTGCTCCTGGACACGAGCCAGCATTTGCTCGTCGAACACCTCACAGCGGCCGCGGCCATCGGCTTTGGCCCTGTACATGGCGGTATCGGCATCCCGCAGCAGGTCCCCCGGGCGATCATAGGCGGCCGGGCCCATGACGATTCCGGTACTGAGCGTCACATACAGCTCCTTCCCTTCGGGATACAGGGGTTGCCGAAATGCGTCCTCCAGGTAACGCACCACACGGGTCGCATCGTGGAGCGAGCTTATGTCAGCCAGGAGAATGGTAAATTCGTCGCCGCCCATCCTGGAAATCGTCCAGTCGAAGCTTCTCGCGGGCCGTCCGAGCTCGGCTGCAGCCTCATGGGCCAGGGTGTGGACCACCTGCTCGAGAGAGGCCTGAACCCTCTGAGCGACCAGGCGGAGCACGCTGTCGCCGACGATGTGGCCCAGGCTGTCATTGATGTTCTTGAACTGGTCCACGTCCAGAAAGATGATAGCGACGCTTTCCTCCGAACCTCGCGTTCGCGCTCGTTCGAAGGCGTGGGAAAGTCGGTCGAAGAACAAGGTGCGGTTGGGAAGGCCGGTCAGGGGATCGTGGAGCGCCAGGTGGATCTGCTGCTCTTCCATTTTCTTGCGCTCGTGCACATCGGTCTGGGAGCCTGCGAGCCGAGAGGGTCGACCGGATTTCTCGTCCCGGACGGCCATCCCGCGCGCCAACATCCAACGGTACGATCCGTCGGCGTGGCGGATTCTGTATTCGGCTACCAGGTGGGTTGTTCCGCCTGAGAGGTGGCCTTGGATCCGGGCTTCAAGGCCGGCTCGATCCTCGGGGTGGACCCGGTTCAGCCACTCTTCCGGATCGTCCTCCAAGGCGGCCTCCTCGTGGCCCAGCGTCTGCTTCCATCGAGCCGAGTAATAGATCTTGTTGCTCAGGAGATCCCAGTCCCAGAGCCCGTCATTGGCTCCTCGCGCCGCGAGTGCATAGCGCTCCTGGCTGTGCCGGAGGGCTTCGGTCCGAGTCGCCACAAGGTCTTCGAGGTGGCCCGAGTGATAGATGAGTTTGTCCTGGAGTCTGCCGGCCACGCCGCCCACGAACGCCAGGATCAGGGCGAACCCGTCCGTGAAGAAATGAACCGGTGTGACCTCGTGGAGGCCCTGGATCATGGCGAGACTCATGGATTCGGGGAAGGACTTGTAGAGCGCGTAATAGTCGACCAGGTACCCCACGAAGGTGAGAACCAGGCCAAATGCGAAGCCCAGTGCGGAATACTGGACCGTCTTCGAGCCCAGCAAGGGACCGACAGCATCCAGAATCTGATGAACGGCCGCCGGCTTCCCCGATGGGTCGGTGGTGGGATGGCGGCGATGCGTGGGCCCCGTGCTAAGCCGCATTCCCATGGACATTTCTCTCGGGGAGAGTCGTCTCCAGCACAGAGCCGACGGGTTGGACGGGCATACGCTCAGAGGACAACCGTCTGCCTCGAACCACAGCCAGCCATAGGGAGAATCCGGCGATGAGGGCCAGTGCGCCCGTGAGCAGGCCGTAGGACCATTTCGTTGCCGAGGAGGTCGCGAGCCTCTGATCCTCGACCGGACAGTTGTCAACCACCTGTGCAAGGGCTTGAATGCGCCGGCTCTGGTCCGCACCCAACCTGGCGCGGGTGAGGATTTCGTTGTACCGCCGATAGCGGGCCAGAGCCGACAATCGCGCCTCGCGTTCGAGGGAAGTCTGGGCAGAGAGCAGGCGCGCATTCTCCATCTCGCGGTCCAGATGCTGCCCGAACAGCTCTGACACATCCGCCGGTCGAATGTCCCGCTGGGGTGCTGGCAGAGCGCCCTCGGTGACCAGAGCGACCAGGGCGTCGAGATAGACCCTATCGTCTGCGCGGGAGGTTTTTACACGTTGCTCGAGGCGGTCGCGCTCGATCATGATCCGCACGAGGTCCTGCTTGAGCTGGCGGAATCGGACCTGCACCGGATCGCCATTCGGGTCCCCCGCCGGGGGCTCCACGGACCTGCCCGCAGTGGCATCGGCGATAATTTTCAGCACATCCGTTTCCAGGAGCTGCTCAGTTCGAGCGTAGCTCGCCGTTCGGGTCAGGGCCGCCTGCTCTTCGGGATTCGAAAGTCCAGCGCTGATGATTTGGTCACGCTCACTGCGCAATCGTTGGACGACGGAGGCAGCCCAATCGGTATAGCGGTGCAAAGCCGAGTCGTCGCCGCTGATCTCGGGAGGCCGCAATTCCTTGAGCGCATGATCGCTGAATTCATCCAGCTGGAGCGAGACAGACTTCATGCGCCGCAGCCGGGCCAGCAGAGGAGGGAGAAGCTCGTTCGCAAAGGTGCCGTCGGGATCCCATTGCGAGCCGCGGGAGACCATGTTTCGAAGCCGGGTGAGCAAGACCTCGGCGGACTGCAGCTGACCGTTTCTCAGATGATTGCGTGCCGCCTCGTACAGCTCGTGGGGATCCGCCTCCAAGGTCGATCCACGCAAACAGGTGAGCGCCAGGAGGAAGACTGCCAAACAGGCCGGGAGCCTACGGACAAGCACGGGAGACCTCACCCCGGGAGCTGATGAACAGGGGAGTGGCATTCTTGCGATCGAGGCGCAGGCACGATGACTGCGACGAACCGTATCGGGAGAGCCGGGAACCCTTGTGCGTGGATTCGGTCGCGTCGAGAGTGATGGGGATGCGGCGGTAGGATGCGGTGGACGTGCCCGGCCGGGGAGTGATCTCCCAGAGCGAGTGAAAGCCGTCTGCAACGACGTAAAAACGCCCATAGTACATCATGACTTGAACGGTAGTGACCGTCCTCGCTGAGACATCAAAGCCTTCCGCCTCGAGAATCGGGGTGAGATTCATGCGGCCGGTCAGGGGTGGCTGCTCTGCGAGGCTTACCGAGCCGTTGGCACCGACTTTGAGCGGGATCCGGAGGGTATGCTGCTCGAGCGTAAGTGTCGGTTGGCTTCCGATCGTGGCACAGGACGAGGCGACCGCTGCCGCCAGGAGGAGGCAGACAAGTCGAATCTCGCGGCTCCTAGATTTCACGCTGAGCCCCCCGTAATCGTTTCACGAGCAGAACTCTCAGGGAGATAGCACGCCCGCCTACCAGCGTCGAGCCGAGGGTCTCCGACCGGTCCCTCGCCATTTCAAGGACAATTTCAAATATAAGTTCAAGTAGGTCTCAATCAAGAGGAAGCTCGCCGGTACAGAATCGTAACCGCACTCCTGGGAGTCGGGCTCCCCGCTCCGTCCCGCGGGGTCGCTCAAGGTGGCGAGTTTGGGAGGATTTCGCGGGTTTTTTGACTTCTGTCACACATTCGGGATGCGCAACGGGTCAAGACGCCCTCCGGGCCTCCGTGGAAACCCATCACGATGCACGGGTGTGAAGGCACGTCCGGCCACGACAAGCTTATAATGTGCGCAAGATGCCTCTCACACCCGGTGCCCGGCTGGGTCCCTATGAAATCATCGCGCTCATCGGCGCAGGCGGAATGGGCGAGGTGTATCGCGCCCGCGATCCGCGACTGGGCCGTGAAGTCGCCATCAAGATTCTCCCAAGGGACTTCTCTTCGGATCCGGAGCGGCTGCGCCGCTTCGAGCAGGAGGCTCGGGCGGCCTCGGCATTGAATCACCCCAACATCCTCACGATTTTCGATGTCGGCAAGTACGGCGATGTGCCGTACGTGGTTTCGGAGCTGCTCGACGGGGAGACGCTGCGGCAGCGGCTTGCCGGCGCGCCTCTCCCGCCGCGCAAAGCCATGGAGTATGCGAGCCAGGTCGCCGAAGGCCTTGCTGCCGCGCAGGAGAAGGGAATTGTTCATCGCGACCTGAAGCCCGAGAACCTCTTCGTGATGGGGGACGGCCGGGTCAAAATCCTGGATTTCGGCCTGGCCAAGCTGACACGACCCGAAGTTCCCAGCGCTCCGCTGACGCAAGCCCCGACAAGCATTGCGGAAACCGAGCCGGGCCTGGTGATGGGAACGGTAGGCTACATGTCGCCGGAGCAGGTGCGCGGCCAGCCGGCCGACCCCCGCTCTGACATCTTCGCGTTCGGGGCAATCCTTTACGAAATGCTGACGGGACAGCGGGCGTTTCGCGGCAGCTCGCCCGCCGACACCATGAGCGCAATTCTCAAGGAGGAACCGGAGCTCGCGGCGAGCCTCCCGGGCGCCACGCCAACGCTGGTGCGCATCGTCCGCCGATGTCTGGAAAAGAGCCCACAGGAGCGCTTTCAGTCTGCACGGGACCTGGCCTTCTCTCTGCGAGAAAGCTCGAGTGTCTCCGCCAGCCCACCATCGGTTCTCTCGCCGGGGCCGCGATCCCGGGCGATCCTCTGGGTCGCACCCCTGGGCCTCGTGGCCTTGCTGGCTGCCCTGCTCGCCTCCGATACGGGCGGGCTTCGCGAGCGGCTCCTTGGACCGAGCGCTTCTACTCCGATCCAGTCGCTTGCCGTGTTACCCCTGGAGAACCTGTCGCGCGACCCGGAGCAGGAGTACTTCGCCGACGGGATGACCGAAGAGCTCATCGCCGATATCTCCCAGATCAGCGCGCTCCGGGTCATCTCACGCACTTCGGTGATGGGGTACAAGGGGGCGAAGAAGCCGCTCCCCGAAGTGGCACGGGCGCTGAATGTGGACGCGCTCGTCGAAGGGTCGATTCTCCGCTCGGGAGACCGCGTGCGGATCACCGTGCAGCTGATTGAGGCGAAGAGCGACCGGCATCTCTGGGCGAAAAGCTACGAGCGCGACTTGAGGGACGTTCTGGCGCTGCAGAGCGAAGTCGCGCGCGCGATTGCCGGAGAAATCCGGGTCGCGCTCACTCCGCAAGAGCAGGCCCGCCTGGGAACCCAGCGCCCGATCGACCCGGAAGCCCTCAATGCGTATCTCATGGGCCGCCGATACCTCGATGAGGGGAGCCCGGAGGGGCTTCAGAAGGCGATCAAGTATTTCCAGGAAGCGCTCGACAAGGAGCCCCGCTACGCGCTCGCCTACACGGGCATAGCGGACTATTACAGCATCCTTCCCTTCTACAGCAGGCTCGCTCCCAAAGACGCGTTCCCCCAGGCGAAGGCCGCCGCAACGAAGGCCCTGGAAATCGATGAGGAGCTGGCCGAGGCGCATGCGTCTCTGGCCTACGTTCTGGCCTATTACGAGTGGGACTGGAAAGGGGCGGAGCGGGAGTTCAAGCGCGCTCTCGAGCTGAACCCCAGTTATGCCTCGGCACACCACTCCTACAGCCGATACCTGGCGGCGAGAGGTCGCCTGGAGGAAGCGACCACGGAGATCGAGCGCGCCCAGGAGCTGGATCCGCTCGAAACGTTGCTCAAGGCGAACAAGGCCATGCTTGCCTACTTCGGCGGCCGGTACGACCAGGCCATCAGCGAGCTGCAGGTCACGCTCGAGCTGAGCCCGGATTTTCCCGTGGCGATCTGGGGACTCGGATTGTCCTATGAGCAAAAGGGAATGTTCGAGAAGGCCCTCGCCTCCATGCAGAAGGCAACGAGCCTTTCCCCAAGCCTGAACTTCAAGGCATCGCTAGGCCACACGTATGCGGCTGCCGGAAAAGTGCGCGAAGCCCAGTCGGTCATCGATGCGCTGGGGGAGCAGTCGAAGCAAAAGTATGTGCCCTCGTATTACTTTGCTTTGATCTACGCTGGACTGGGCGATAAGGATCGGGCCTTTGACTGGCTGGAAAAGTCTTTTGCGGAGCGCTCGACCTTGCTGGCCTACCTCCAGCTGGATCCGAGGCTCGCAGGACTGCAATCGGACCCGCGGTTCGCCGATCTGATCCGGCGCATCGGCCTGTCGGGGTGAAGCGTGTTAGCCGCGGCTGCCCGGCCTGCCGGGGAAATCAGATCCTGTGAGAGTAGCGGAGGGTGTCGATCACATCCTGGATGAGGGCACTGGCGCCCTTACGCAAGTCGTCCAGCTTGCAGGCGCCGGTACGGCCGCTCCAGAGACGTGCTGGCGTCCCGTTGACCCAGAGGGTCGCCTCCACGCCATACAGTTTGGACTTTGTCTTCTTGATCGGCAGGGTCCTTTGAATCAGCTCCCGCAGCGTGCCCGGGCCTTCGGCCTCGCGCATCCATGCCTCGTCCCAGGCTGCTTCGTCACTTTTCTCGAGAGGAACGACCCGGAAGCTTAGTGCCGAATCGATCTTCTGGGCCTCGATCTTCTGGAGAATCTCCTCCCGGCTTCCCGGGGCCCTCAGGTCCGGCACCAGCGAGTAACTCGTCACGGCGAGGATGTCCTTGCCGCGCAGGAGGGTGACCACCTTGTCCTCAAATCGATGCCGGAGCTCGCGATCGTCGGTGATTCCGATGGCCAGTATCTTCTGGACCTTCTGCCCGGTGTCCGCCGGCGAGCTCCACTGCGCGACCAGTTGCGGCGGGGGAGCCGCCCCCAACAGCGCCGCGGCCATCAACGCAAGCGCGACCCTTGCAGCATGACGGCGCCTCATGACTATCTTCCTCCTTCAAGCGATAGATCTTGACCCGCATCATACTCTCTCCATAGCGCGCTTTTCACCACCCTAACCGGTTCTCAGCGAGCCCTCCCTTTGCTCGATGGATAGCTGAACTTCGAGGTCCGAGGAGGGTTATCGTGTACACTACCAACCTTCCATTCACGGTCAGCTTCGGCGGAGACGTATCGTGACAGCCATGCTCATGGGCGTAATCATGTTCGTGTTCGTCTTCGGAGGCGCGCTCGGCGGTATGTATCTGCGCAAGGCGCTGCCCGCACATCATCTGACCGCGGAATCACGGGATCTGATAAGGCTAGGCGTGGGGTTGATTGCGACCATGAGTGCGTTAATCCTCGGCCTTCTGATCGCCTCGGCCAAGGGTTCCTATGACACCCAGAGAAACGAAATCCTGCAGCTGTCCGGCGAGGTCGTCGTACTCGACCGCGTATTGGCGCATTATGGAACCGAGGCCAAGGAGGCTCGCGATGCGCTCAAGGCCAATGTTGGAAATATGATTGATCGAGTCTGGTCCAGGGACGAGTCCACACGAACAGGGCTGGAATCGATGGCGGGCGAAGTCCTGCTGGACAAGATTCAGGAACTCGCGCCGACGAGCGACGCTCAACGATCGCTTCAATCGCTGGCAGTGAACATGTCGATCAAGCTTGGCCAGACTCGCTGGTTGCTCGTCGCGCAAAGTCGCAGGTCGATTCCCGTGCCCTTCCTGGTGGCGGTTGTCTTCTGGTTCTGCATCATCTTTGCCAGTTTTGGCCTCGCCGCGCCACGTAACCCGGTGGTCATCATTACCCTGTTGATCTGCGCAGTATCGGTTTCCCTGGCGATTTTCATGATCCTGGAGCTGGACCAGCCATTCCAGGGGACGGTTCAGATCTCCAGTGAACCGTTGCGCAACGCACTGGCGCATCTTGGCCAATAAGGCATCCGCCCTTATCTCACTTTCCGCCCGGCCATGTGACGGAAGTACTCGAGCAGTAGCTTCAGATCCGCGTCGGAGAGCTGCTCGGTCGGAAATGCCGGCATCTTCCCCTGCGGCCAGGAGCGCACGCTCTGCGGGTCCCGCACCAGCGCCGCGAGCGCTGCCGGCTTCCAAGTCTCAGTAACATTCATCGGCACGTTGAGATCGGGTCCCAGCTCCGACTCACCCTGCCGGTTCATGGTGTGGCAGGCGAAACAGTCTTGCAGGAATATCTGAAAACCACGCTGAACGGATGCCGATGCCTTGGCGCCGGGCAGTATGGCGGGGTAGCTCGACGAGAGGGTTCCCTTCACTTCGAAGGAAGCGAGCTGAAACGGCCATTCCTCCCGCTGAATCCCCGATTTCTCCGGATTCACCCATACCAGGTAGAAGGGACCCGGTGAAGTGCCCTTGGCGTTCATCGGCCAGGGCTCGTCGGCGGGCTCCACGGCGAGATAAGCGATAGAGGCAAACCCGGACGCATTCAACACGCGGTTTTTGGCGATTGGAGCGGAAAAACCGTCGAGGCAATCGAATTGGAGCAATGCGTCGGCCGGCAGCGGGATGTCCTTCCAAAGGGCGTGAAAAGGCACTGCCTGATAAGTCCGAGGCTTGCCATCGTAAGCGGGATCCTGGGCGACGTGGATTCGAGCCACATCCGGGCGCGCGAGAAGCTCAGAGCGCGTGTAGCTTCGGCTCCCGGTCGCCCATCGCAGCGTCAGCGCGGGCTCGCCTTCGGTGGCCTGGGCCCCAAGCCCCAGGATCAGCGCTCCTGCAGTCACGAGCAGACGAGTCACGCCCAACCGTAGGGACCTCATGAAACTCCTCCTGTCAGCCCGTCCAGCACCTCGGTCGCAGGCGCAGGGTTCTGACAATCCGAGGAGATTGTACGATGAAGGCTCGCCGCAAAGCGGTCTTCACCCCGCGCGGCCTGCGCTCGACCCTTGCATTTCGTGGCCTGGGGGTCGAAAATGCCCGTAGTTGACTCCCCAAGACCATCGAGGTTGACCCCATTCCCAACGTAGGTCTTCAGAATTTAGGAAGAACAAGGGCTGGTGGTGTCGGCTTCCTTGTTTCGATTCTGCTTGTCTGTCTCGCGTTCCCGTCCCAGCCCCGCGGCGATTCAAAGACTGGGGAACCGGCGGTAGCGCCCGGGATCCAGCGCGAGCGGGTCCATCTCATTCTCATCGATGTGGTCGTGACCGATCGCAAAGGGAAACGCGTTGAAGACCTGCGCCCCGAGGAGTTCCAGCTCAGGGTGGATGGCAAGCCTCACTCCATCGAGTCGGTGGAGCTGTTGCGTGTTAGTGCCGAGCCTGCGCCGGCCGCCCCCCAGAAAGTAGAAGGCGGAAAGGGCCCGGCGGAGACGGCGGGTCCCGGCGGCGAAATTCGGAAGAACCGGCGATTCGTGCTCTTCTTTGATGGGTTGAACAGCGAGAGAGGGCTGGGACCCAAAGCCATCCAGGCCGCACGCGGTTTTCTCCAGAAGGGGCTGCCGCGGGGAGATGAAGTAATGGTCGCCGGCCAGGGAAGGGGATTGAAGATCTACCAGGAGTTCACCGCCGATCCGGCGAAAATGCTCGCGGCCATCCAGGCCGTCGAATCGGACCCGCAGATCAGGAACGCAGGCGAAAACCAGGTCCGCCAAAACATCCTGGGGCTCCAAAAGGCCGAGGAAGATTGCAGCTTCTGCACCTACCAGATGCTGCAGATCGCGGTGCAGCGGGCCGCGGCCCTGTACGCCCGGGATGACCGGATGCGGATTCTCCGCTCCCTCGAATCGCTGCGCGCCATCGTCGCTTACCTCCATTCCGGAGCGGAGCGCTCCGAGCTGTTCTACTTCACCGACGGGTTTGCCAACGATCCGGGCGCTTTCTATGGCGCTCCCGACGAGCCGGATGTGAAGGCTGAAATCCTCCATCTCGCCCGGGAGGCGAGCGCCGCCCAGGTGGTCATCAATCCGATCAACACCCAGGGCATGCCTCCCGGCGGAGCCCTCGTGCGGCTCGAGACGGCTCCCGGCGTCGACTGGAATTCCCTCATCGAAAGCCGGGCTTCTGACACTCTGGCGGCGTTTGCCATCGGGACAGGAGGCCAGGCGACCCGCCTGAAAAACAGCTTTGAGGCGGATATGGTGCGGGTCGAAGGGGAGACGCGCTCTTACTACCTGATCGCCTACGTCCCGGAAGGGAACCCCGACGGCCGGTACCATTCCACCAAGGTCGAGGTACTCCGCAAGGGCGTCAAGGTAAGGGCCAAGGAGGGGTTCCTGTGGCTGACCGACGAGGAGAACCAGGAAAGAACGGTGCTGGCTGCACATTTGTCACCCGAGCTCTTCCATGATTTTCCGCTGGCCTTGGAAGCGCGTTCCTACCTTGGGGAGGGTGAGAAGGCGTACCTCGAAATCGCCATCGCGGTGCCCGACACCTCGCTTCTCTTTCTGCCGAAACAGGGACGCTACACGGCCCACCTGGAAGTGGGCGTCATTCTGCGGCAAGGGCGCAGCCGAGTCGTGGATCAGTTCAGCCGCCAGGTCGAGGCAACGATGACCGAGAAAGTTTTCTCCGAGCGCGGCTACCTGACCCTGATTTCCCGGCGGGAGGTGCCCCCCGGCGAGTACGAGGCGATCACGGTCATCCGGGATCTCGGGACCGAGAACATCGGCGCCCTGCGCACCACCATCAAGGTTCCTGCTTTTTCATCCGATCGGATCGCCGTGAGCTCGCTGGTCCTGGAGAGCCCGCAATTCAAGGCGAGGCGGGTGGACATCGATCCGGCAACCGAATCCGATCCGAGCCTGGTCGTCCCGGCGCCTTTGAGAGTCTTCGAACGGAGCGCGCAGGTGTCGGGGTCCTGCGTCGTGTATCACCCGCAGCGCGAGGTGACCACTGGAGAAGCCAGGGTTCGGGTGAAGGGATCGATCCGACGGGGAAACGAGACAGTGCAACCCATCGCGGACACGCTGCACACGTTCCCGGGCTACACCCCGACCGGTATCGTCCCGCTGGAGTTTCCCCTCCCCCTGTCCAGCCTGAACCCCGGCGTTTACTCGCTGGAGGTTTCGGCTCTGGACGAGGTAGGCAACCGCGGCGTGACTCAGCGAGTCGACTTCCTGGTGCGCTGAGCTACAAATCCTAGACATCTTGGGCCGATCGAGGCTTTCGACTGGACTGCACCTCGAAAAGGAATAACTTCTCGGGGGTACGGAGTCGGAAGCCAGGATCGCTTACTTATGAGGTTCAAGATGTTCCGCATATCAGTCCGCATGGCCCTCGCTGCTCTGTGCCTTTCAGCCATCAGTGTCCCGATCTCCCTCGGCGAGCCCGTCGTGGCGCAACAGGCCTCGGTCGAGAAAACCGGTTACGAATCCCCGATGACCCTGGAGACGGTCTTCGCGGCGGCGGATCCCTCCCTGTGGGATCCTTCCCAGGGACACCAGCCCGGCGCCTGGTTCTCCGTTGAGGATTACAAGGATCTCGGCCGCTACAGCTGCGACGGAGTCTACCTGCGCCACAAGTACAATCGGCGCCAGGAAACCTGGCAGCCGGGTCTCGCCATGTCGGTCACCCAGGCCGAGGATGGAAAGTTCAAGGTAAGCGTGCGAGCAGTGGTCGACAATCCGGACGATAACCGCGATCGGCTGGTCGAGGCGCGCTTCGAAGTGATCCAGAACGGCAAGGTCATCGGGTCCCGAACGGTCAAGAAATCCGTCGAGGAGGGTGAAGAGAAATCCCTCACCGCGCCGTTCGACCTGGCCGCTTCGGATTTGACTCGAGACCCGATGACCAAGCTCCGAGTCACTCTCAAGGTTGTGAAGGATTGACCCGCCGCTCTATGACTTTCACCCGCTGCGCGAAGCTCCCAGCGGTCCCTCCTCCAGCGCTTGAATTCCGAGCTACTGTGGACCAGAATCCCCAGGGCTAACTTCCCCAGGATCCGCGAGGTCGACACAATCAGCGCCGTCGGAACCAGGAATCCACTTTCAGACATTAAAAGGATGGCTCTTGCCGTAGTGGTGTCGGGCATCGGCATGCTGCTTGTGCCTCCCGCGGCCGGATTCGCACGGGATCGGGCCCTTCTCGGCGCCCCCGGTCAGTCCGCCCCAGCTACGGCGCAGCCAACGGCGAGTTCCTCGGCCAACGATGTCGCTCGGGAAGGAGGGTCGGAAAGAATCACGGAATACAAGCTGAGCCCCGAGCTGCATCGAAAGGCCCACCTGCTCAGTCGCATCCGCTTCGGCTCCCGGCTGTTTGATCTGTTCTACGGAGGGATTCTGCTATGGCTCATTCTCCAGTGGCGCTGGTCGGCGAGGTTCCGCGACTGGGCGGAGGCGGCCTCACGCCGGCGCAGCATCCAGCTGGCAATCTACGCGCCGCTGCTGATCCTCACCCTGGCCGTTTTCCACCTCCCCCTGGACATTTTCGATCAGGCCACCTCCAAGCACTATGGAATCTCCGTCCAGTCCTGGGGTTCCTGGATGGGCGATTGGGCGAAGCTGCAGGGCCTGACCCTGTTCCTCGGTGCTCTGTTCATCGGGATTCTCTATGGGGTGATCCGCCGGAGCCCGCGCCGATGGTGGCTGATATTCTGGCTGATTTCCCTTCCCATCCTGCTGTTCGTTTTCTTTCTCGAGCCCTTCGTCATCGATCCGATGTTTTTCCGGTTTGAGCCGCTGTCCTCCAAGGCGCCGCAGCTGGTTCCGGAGCTTCAGCGGGTCGTTCGCCGGGCCGGGATGGAGATCGCCCCCGATCGGATGTTCTGGATGGAGGCCAGCACGAAAACCGTCGTACCCAACGCCTACGTCACGGGAGTTGGCGCTTCCAAAAGGATCGTGGTGTGGGATACCACGATTGACCAGGAGACCACCGACGGCATATTGATGGTGTTCGGCCACGAGCTGGGCCATTATGCCCTCAGCCACGTTTGGAAAGGCCTGGCATTTTTCGCTGGAGTGGCCTTCGTGGTCCTCTATCTAGGATTCCGATCGATAGGCTGGCTATTGGCGCGGCGCGCGGCGGCGTGGGGCATCCGGAGCGTGGACGATTGGGCATCGTTGCCGGCGCTCCTGCTCCTGGTCACGCTGTTCGGGTTTGTGGCCAGCACCTTCGGCAACGCCTTCAGCCGTTATTTGGAGAATCAGGCGGACATCTACTCGCTGGAGGTGACTCGCGGGATCGTGCCGGATCCGGGGCAGGCCTCGGCCGCCTCCTTCCAGAGATTCGGCGAAAAGGTGTTCATCGATCCCGATCCGAACCCCGTCAACGTCCTCCTCTTCTTCGATCACCCCACCGTGTCCGACAGGATCCACCTGTTCGTGACCTACGACCCCTGGTCTCACGGGAAGCAGCCGAAGTTCGTGAAATGAAATGTCTAAGCGAATGTGCGGACTTCGCTGATCGCGTATATCGCACCATGGAACAGTCGACTTGTCCCTGCGGCCGCAGGACCCCTGTAGGATGTCCCATGAAGCGTCACATGATTTCCTCTATTGAGCTGAGCACCTAGCGCGATTTAACACCGCCCAAACGATGTGGTAGGATGACGCCCATTTTCACCATAGTTCGGCGGGGGCGGTAGGGCGGGCATGCCGCAGATCTTCCATCCCAGCACCAATACCATTGCGCGCGTGAGTCTATTTGGCGCCCTGTTTCTCGTGGGCGGAGTGCTCTGGGTCCAGGTGACCGTGCAGCGCTCTTCCTACGTCACGCGCCAGGGTGTTCCCAGGACGCAGCCGGTTCCCTTTTCCCACCAGCATCATGTGGGGGGCGTGGGTCTGGATTGCCGGTTCTGCCACGCTTCCGTGGAGACTTCCTCCTTCGCGGGAATTCCCCCGACCCAGACCTGCATGATCTGCCATTCCCGCCTCTGGAACGACAGTCCCGTGCTGGCGCCCGTGCGCGAGAGCCTGCGAACCGGCGTCTCCCTCGAGTGGAACCGAGTCCACAACCTGGCCGATTTCGCCTATTTCGATCACAGCGTGCACGTGGCCAAGGGGGTGGCCTGCCTCACCTGCCACGGGCACGTGGATCAGATGCCGCTGGTCTATAAGAGCGCGTCGTTGCAGATGGAGTGGTGCCTGGAATGTCACCGCCAGCCGGAAAAGTTCCTCTCCCCCAGGGACGCCATCTTCCGGATGGACGATCCGGCGCCGGGGACGGCCCGGCCCACGGGCCAGGAGCTGGTCAAGGAGTACCACGTCCGCACCCGCACCGACTGTTCCGCCTGTCACCGGTAATCGGGAAGCGAGGGTCATGAGAGACGACGAGCCCATAAACAAAGCGACCATCGGAGGCCAGGGGCACTGGCGCAGCCTGGAGGAGCTCGCCGATTCGCCTCAGGTGCGCGAAATCCTGGAGCGGGAATTCCCGGAGCAGGCCTCCGAGTGGAATGACCCGGCAGGAAGGCGCCAATTCCT
>Ga0065705_10002161_pt1 | contig 16170 bp, 10 predicted proteins | sample SwibulcommuniRL2_FD_59092 | JGI IMG/M metagenome (GOLD analysis project Ga0065705, IMG submission 59092) | Bulk soil microbial communities from switchgrass field near Rose Lake, East Lansing, Michigan, USA - RL2 Bulk Soil v2 (version 2) | ecosystem: Environmental > Terrestrial > Soil >...
TAATCACGCTTCCAACGCCATATGAACCATTGTCGTTCGTTGCACTCACGTTTGTGACCGTGGGAGATGTTGTATCGATAACAATGTTTTTGTTACTGCCAAGCGAACCGGCTGCGCCTGGGCTGGGCAGGGTTAAGTTGGCACCGTGTAACACGCCGTCATGTATCGTGCCACCATTTGATGTCAGCGATAATGTGGAAACATAGTCGAGGTCGGAAGATGTATCTCCAGCCTGGACAGTGTAGTTAAAGGAAAGAGTACTCGTTCCAGTGCCTGCAACATAATTGGCGGTGCGATCGGTACTTCCTGTTTCAAGGGTGAGTTGAGGTGTCCCGCCGGTGACGGTGACGTTTTCGCTAAATGAAACAGTAACGATGATCGCACTTGTTGCGCCATAGGAACCGTTACCATTCGCAGAGCTCACGTTCGTAACTGTGGGGGATACTGTATCGATGATAATGTTCTTGTTACCGCCGAGGGAACCGGCTGTACCGGGGCTCGGCAAAGTCAGGTTAGCATTGTTCGTTGCCGCATCCTGGATGGTGCCTCCGTTGACAGTAAGCGCGTTTGTAGGCACATAGTCGAGGTCGGATGACGCATCGCCTGCCTGGACTGTGTACGTAAAGGACAATGTGCTCGTTCCGCTGCCCGCAACATAATTGACGGTGCGATCAATACTTCCTGTTTCGAGGGTCAGTTGAGGTGTCCCGGTGACGGTGACATTTTCACTGAATGCCACTGTGACCGTGATCACCCCCCCCGTGTCATATATCCCATTTCCCGTAGGAGATGTGACGTTTGTCACGGTGGGCGAGATCCCATCGATAACAATGTTTTTGTTCCCCCCTAGAGAACCGGCTGTGCCGGGGCTTGGCAAGGTCAGGTTGGCATTACTCGTTGCTGCATCCTGGATGGTTGCTCCATCGAGAGAAAGCGCGTTTGTGGGCACATAGTCGAGATCGGAGGTTGCATCGCCTGCCTGGACGGTATAGGAAAAGGACAACGTATTTGACCCACTACCGCTGCTGTAATTGACAATTCGATCGATGCTTCCTGTTTCGAGCGTGATGTGAGGCGTCCCGGTAACGTAAACGTTTTCGCTGAACGTCACTGTGACCGTGATCATACTCCCAATGTGATATGTTCCGTTTCCTGTGGGCGACGTCACGTTTGTCACGGTCGGCGAGATCGTATCGATAACGATGTTTTTGTTACCCCCGAGGGAGCCCGCTCCACTTGGACTGGGTAATGTCAAGTTAGCATTGTTCGACGTAATGTCTCGGATAGTACCGCCATTGGATGACAAAGATGAGGTAGAAACATAGTCGAGATCAGGGGATGCATCACCAGCTTGCACAACATAGGTGAATGCCAGAGTGCTCGATCCACTACCTCCTGTATAGCCAGCAATTTGGTCAACGGTTCCGGTTTCGAGAGTGAGTTGAGGCGTCCCGGTCACAATGACCGTTTCACTAAATGCAACCGTAATAACGAGCACTCTCCCGGTGTTGTAGGCATCATTTTCCATGGACGAAGTAACGTCCAGCACAGCCGGGACAGTGGTATCGAGCTCGTAGGCACCGGCATCGCAACTGCCAGAGGTTGGCTGCGGTCGGGAGACGCCTCGTTGATCTTCGGTAATGGATACATCGCAGGTTGCAACTGCGTCGGTGGCAGGGCTAAGCGGTCCCAACGCCATTGTTTGTGTGGGACCGCCATTATCTTGAAGAGCACCAAGTTGTGGATCATTGTTGGGGGGAAGCGCTATCGATGTGCCACATCCATGAGGATTGGCATGATTGGTCTCGATCAAGTTTCCCGTGCTTGTCAAGTCTATGGGGTTATCGACCCTAACCCTGGTTGCACAGTCGGCTGCATCACTGTTCGCAAAAATATTGCCGATGAGGGTCGCCTGTCCATGCGTTATTGTTACAGCACCTGCTTCCCCATCCGGCTCGGTGATACCGCTATCATTGTTGGAAAACGTGCTATGTTTGATCGTGAGTATAGATGCCGAACGGATTGCCCCCGCCGAATTTCCACTTGCCGGGAAGGTTACCGAAGTATTGACTAGTTTGTTGTCGTAAAAGGTGCTGTTCGTGACCGTTAAGGTATCAGCGATGTTATCCGGAGTCTCCACTCCAGGCCCATCAAAGTCGCCGTTATAAATCGCACCACCGTCGGCAGTGTGTGACGTCACGCTATTTCCACGGAACGTACTTCCGGTAATTGTGACTGTTCCATCATTGTTCTGGATTGCGCCGCCACCCAGTGAATAGTCTCCAAGGGCTTCCACATCGGCATTATTGCTGCTAAAAGTGCTGTTGGTTATGTTTAGTGTGCCGCCCCCTACATAGATGGCACCTCCATAACCATTTTTGGTATTGTTGTTAGAGAAGGTTGAGCCGAGAATATTGACGGTAGCACCACTATTGATCATGATTGCCCCGCCATTCCCACCGATGACTGAACCATTGACTACCTTGAGATTGGACAAAGTCAGGATTGCAGGAGAATTGACGGTAAAAAGTCGGCTGTCATTCCCACCGCTGAGAGTGATCAAACCGCCGCCATCGATTTGCGTATCAGCAGAAATGGTTTTCATACTCTCTAGTGTGATGGTAACTGCCCCGCCGCAGTCGAAAATAACTGCACCACCCGTTGCCAGAGCAATATCAAGTGCCGATTCCGTGCAACTATCCGGCGTTCCATTACCGACTAGGCCAGATGCAAAGGCAGGGCTTGGCAAAGCAATTTGCAGAACGACTGTTGCGAAAAGTAGGAGTAGGGCGAGGATCGTTTTCGAGTTCATTTGAGCAATTAGCCTTTCGTTATTAAGCTGTAATGACGTTACAATTGCTAGCGGTTCAATATTAACTTCTGTTCCCAAGACGTGCTATTTGCAGAAAAGCAACGAATATATACAATTGTGTAAGTTTTGTTATCTTGTTGCAATTTGGAGAATAAATGTCGGCTTCCTGGTACGTAATACGTAGCAAACCAAATAAGGAAAACTTCCTTGCCGGGCAACTTAGCGCTTATGGCATAAAAGTGTTCTGCCCCCATATCCGCGTGCGAACGGTAAATCCGAGAGCACGTAAGGTTCGTGCTTATTTCCCCAGTTACCTTTTTGTGTACGTTGACCTCGAGACGATCAGCACCTCTACGTTGCATTGGATGCCTGGAGCCGTAAATTTGGTCAGCTTTGATGGCAAGCCCGCTTCTGTCCCTGATAGTCTCATTTCAGCCCTCGAGCGCCAGGTTGAACACATCAATGCCGCTCAGGAAAATTATGTGAAAGAAATCAAATTAGGCGATGTTGTAGTCATCCAGGATGGTCCTTTTGCAGGTTATGAGGCAATTTTCGATGGGCATCTCTCTGGGCGCGAACGAGTGCGCGTTCTTCTAAATTTTCTCCAAAAAAGACAGATACCAGTCGAATTGGGGGAACAGCAAATTAGCCGTCCGAAGCGGCGCTAACCCACTCGATTCTTTAGAACCGAGAAGGCCGCAAATAGGGGTATTGATCCAGCCATCGTATTTCGATTACGATGGTTTTGGGGTATTTTTGAAGTTTGTTTCAGGTATCAAAATAACGCATATAGAATTGTAATGATTGGCCCTACCCCGGTTCCCGGTTAAGTAACCTTTCCCAACCAGTTGCGTCATGTGCTTATCAGTTTCGTTGGAAGGATACATCATCCTTACCTATATTAATTATTGGTGTTGCGGGGGTTTTTGTTTAGAAATTTGGATGAAAAGGAGGTCCGTGGCGATGATTACAATGAGAACGAATGTTGAACCTATGAACATAATTACACTGGGGAAAAAAATCGGAAAAGTCAATGCATTGGTCCCAAGACGGATGCAATGGTTCCTTTACAAGGTGGCATTGGTATTGTCAGACATTTTGATGACAGGTGTAGCGTTCCGACTGGCATATTTTTTTCGTTTTGAGGTATCAATTGGCGTTTTCGATGAGAGCGCAGTAGTTTCTATTGAGTATTACCAAACCTTGGTCATCTTCGCTTCTTTTCTTTGGCTGCTGATCTTTGCGAGTAATGGGCTGTACAATAGTCAGAATCTTTTGGGTGGAACGCGGGAGTATGACAAGATATTTCGTTCCTCATCGGTAGGCTTTCTGGTTATTGTGCTCGCAGGATTTCTCCAACCTGACCTCATAATTGCACGCGGCTGGTTGCTCATGGCCTGGGGGTTTACGTTCATGCTTGTCTCGCTCGGTCGTTTTTTGCTGCGACGTAGCATTTACATCCTGCGGCGACATGGCTTCTTCCTAACGCCAGCCGTCATTGTCGGCGCGAACCAGGAAGGTCGCTGGTTGGCTGAACAGTTGCTCAGCTGGCAGACCTCGGGTCTTCACCTCGTCGGTTTTGTCGACAAAAAAGAGCCGGTGGCGACACCGCTCTTTCACAATCTGGTATGCCTGGGATCTGTGGATCAGCTCGGCGAAATCATCAAGACTTTCAATATTGGGGAAGTCATCCTGGCTTCGAGTGCCATTTCGACTCGCGATTATTTGCTGGACATTTTCAAGCACTACGGTGTCTCCAATACGGTCAACATTCGCATGTCTTCAGGCTTATATGAGGTAATTACTACGGGCCTCACTGTAAACGAATTTGCGTATGTTCCCCTCGTATACGTGAATAAAGTGCGCCTGACAGGGTCTGACAATTTACTCAAATTGGTGCTTGATTATATAGCCACTATCATCGGTTTGATTCTTCTTTCCCCGCTTCTGGCGTTGATCGCATTATTGGTGAAGCTTAGTTCCCCTGGCCCGATTCTGCACAAACGGCGTGTCATGGGAATTAATGGGAAGCAGTTCCACGCGTTAAAATTCCGGACCATGGCCGTAGACGGCGATGAAATTATGGATAGACACCCGGAACTGAAGGAGGAACTTGCGAGAAGCCATAAGCTTAAATATGATCCTCGCGTCACAAAATTCGGTGCATTCCTCCGAAAATACAGCCTGGATGAGCTTCCCCAATTATTCAATGTTCTCAATCGCGATATGTCCCTGGTTGGGCCTCGGATGATCTCCCCTGAAGAAGTGGCTATGTATAAGCAGTTCGATATGAACCTTTTGACAGTTCACCCTGGTATCACGGGGTTATGGCAAGTCAGTGGACGTTCGGATATTTCTTACGATGAACGGGTCCGGCTGGATATGTACTACATCAGGAACTGGAGTATCTGGCTGGATTTGCAGCTTCTATTTCAAACAATTCCCGCGGTCATTAAAGGACGCGGCGCATACTAAATCTCTTCAAAGGAAATCAAAATGGCAAAAATCCTTGTAACCGGTGGAGCCGGATTTATCGGTTCACACGTTGTTGACTTGTTTTTATCTCATGGCTACGAAGTAGTGATTGTAGATGATCTTTCCACGGGGCGTGCTTCCAACCTGAATCCCGCGGCCACTTTCTATCAATTGGATATTCGGGATCCCAAAATCCNGGANNTGTTTGCTAAAGAGCGACCGGATTANGTGAGCCACCATGCCGCTCAAATGGATGTCCGTCGTTCTGTGGCACAACCNCTTTTTGACGCGGATGTCAATATTCTTGGCTCGATNAACCTCATTGAATGTGCGAAGGAATTCGAAGTAAAGCACTTTGTTTATATTTCCACCGGCGGTGCAGTCTACGGTGAACCGGAAACCGTGCCCTGTGACGAAACACATCCCATTAATCCCATTTGTCAATATGGCGCAAGCAAGCATACGGTGGAACACTACTTATATATGTACTATGTCAATTACGGGTTGAGCTATACCGTTCTGCGCTATCCAAACGTTTTTGGTCCTCGGCAGGACCCGCATGGCGAGGCCGGTGTGGTCGCAATTTTTACGGGCAAAATGCTCGCCGAAGAGCCGGTCATGATCAACGGCGATGGTGAACAAACCCGTGATTTCGTTTTTGTTCGTGATTGCGCGCGGGCGAACTATCTGGCGGTGACCACCGATCATAAGCCGGGGATCTACAACATCGGTTGGGGCCGCCCCACGTCCATCAATGAAATCTATACCAATCTGGCAAACATAACAAACTATCCCCATCCTGTTGCATATGGGCCTGCCAAAGTGGGTGAAACCCGTCATATCTACCTGAATGCCGCAAAAGCAAACCGCGACCTTGGCTGGTCGCCGACCATCAGCCTCGAGGATGGTTTGAGAGAGACGGTTGAGTATTTTAAGACATCGGAGAGGGTAAGTTGATCATTGTACAAACGCCTTTGAGGATCAGCTTCTTCGGTGGAGGAACCGATTTCCCATCTTTCTTTATGGAAGAGGGTGGTTGTGTCTTGTCCTCGGCGATCGACAAATATATCTATGTCGCTGTAAAGGAGCGCTTCGATCGCAAATTGCGCATCGGCTATACCCAGACAGAAATGGTGGACAGTGTCGATGAGATCCAGCATGAGCTGATCCGAGAGGCATTGCACGTCACGGGTATTACTGCCGGGATCGAGATCACAACCATGGGTGACATTCCCTCTGAAGGCTCTGGTTTGGGCTCTTCGAGTACGGTTACGGTGGGAGCGTTGCATGCGCTCTATACTTATCTCGGTGAGATTGTCTCTGCCGAAAGATTGGCACGCGAATCCTGCAGTATTGAGATCGATCGGCTCAAAAAGCCCATTGGTATCCAGGATCAGTACATCGCCGCCTACGGCAATCTGCGTTTTTTCGATTTTCTGCCCGATGGACAGGTGAAGGTCGAAAAAGTGTCGCTGGATGCCGAATCACGCCGGGCTCTGAATGACAGATTCCTATTGTTTTTTACGGGAATGAGCCGTAAAGCGGACAATATCCTCAACGAACAGCAGAAAAACATCAAGGATCGCCTCACCATCCTGCGCGAAATCAAGCAGATGGTCTATGAAGCGCGAAACGTGCTCTCTTCTGGTGATTTTGATGCCTTTGGCTTGCTGATGCACGAATCATGGAAATTGAAGAAGAGCCTTGCAGGGCACATCACGAACGGTGCGATTGATGATTTATATGAGCTCGCTTTGCGTTCTGGTGCAACCGGTGGAAAGATTACGGGCGCCGGTGGTGGAGGCTTCCTCTTGTTATATGTGCCTTATGAAAGGCAGCTTGCCGTTCGAAATGCTTTATGTGAACTGCAGGAATTGCCGTTTCGGCTTGAATCGGACGGAACCAAAGTGATCTTCAATTATCGGAGAGAATAAGAAACCCGTAAGGAGACATCCTATTATGCAAAGAGTTATCGACTATGTTGCGGCGCTTCAGGAAACCCTTAGTCAGCTGCCAAAGGCTGAGATCATCAAGGTGATTGATCTGCTGCATTCAGCACGGCTGACCGGAAGACAAGTGTTCATCATGGGAAATGGCGGTTCGGCGTCGACAGCTACCCATATGGTTTGTGATTTGGCGAAGAATACCCGCAAAATGGGGTGGCCACACTATAAGGTGATTGGACTTTCTGATAGCATGGCTATTTTTTCTGCTTACGCCAATGATGAAGGATATGATAACGTCTTCGCTCAGCAGCTTGCCAACCTGGTCATGCCTGAAGATATTGTGATCGCGATCTCTGCCAGCGGTAATTCCAAGAATGTGCTGAATGCCGTTGCACTCGCCAAGAGCCACAACGCAACGACCATCGGCTTTACGGGCTTTGACGGTGGCCATCTGGCAAGAATGGTGGATATCAATCTCCACGTCGATAGCAACATTATTGAACATGTAGAGGATATCCACCTGATACTTGAGCATATGATCGTAAAGGCGTTACGCGAGCAGGTGTATTCCGAACCAATGACGCAGGTTTTGATCGAGGATATTCAGACTCCTCAGTAAGCGGTTTGGACTGTTAAGAATTATTTCGTAGCATCCGGTATACGAGATTGAAAGCTTCGAATAGGTCCTCACAGACAGGAAATGGTGTAATATTCCCGGGCTGAGTTTCCAATAACTGTGCTGACCCGCGTCCGGTCCGGACCATGATCGTGCCGCGCAGCCCGGCGGCTTGACCTGCCTGCACATCCGTCCATGCGTCGCCGATCATCCAGGAAGAGGCCAGGTCCAGGGAGAATTCCCCTGCAGCCCGGAAGAGCATTCCCGGGTTGGGCTTACGACAGGTGCATTGATCCTCCGGTGTATGAGGACATGTGTAAACAGCGTCAATCCACCCGCCATTTTCCTTTATGGTTTTTACAAGGCGATCGCTGATCTCCTGGGCGGTGGCGGAAGACAGCAATCCGCGACCGATGGCGGATTGATTGGTGACGACGACGATCTTGAAGCCCTCCCGTCGAAAACCGGCGAGTGCCTCAAGAATTTTTGGAAGTATCTTAACATGTGACCATTCGCGAACGTGATCTGAGCGATTTTCGATCAGGACGCCATCGCGGTCGAGAAATACGGCAGGGAACATGTCGTAATTATAAGCCACGGTTGTTTGATAGATATGGGCTTGCGGAGAAAGTTGAATGCGGGTCGGCTTACAAATACATGTCGAAATGGCGGAGCGCGCCAGTTCCCGGTCAGGATCTAAGGCAATGCTATCCAGTTTACAGCTGTATCTAAGTCGCCAGGCATCTTCCGTTTTCCGGTATTTTTATGAGCAATTTTTCCTCGTTTGCTTTGGATGGATTCCCACAGTTATCGGAATTGCGCTGCGCGGCTTTTTCTATCGCCTCATCCTGCACATGGACGGCACCGCTGCGATCGAAAATAACGTCCGACTGAGATTTGCCGATCAGATCAAACTGGGAAATGGTGTTTATCTCGATCAGGGTACATATCTTCACGCCACCCCGAATGGGATCGAAATCGGCGCCGGCACCATCGTGATGCACGGCGCGGTATTGCATGTATATAACTTCAGAGACATGCCGCAGTCTGGAATCAGGATCGGGCGCGACTGCCTGATCGGCGAGTATTGTGTAGTGCGCGGGCAAGGTGGCGTTCAAATCGGAGACCGGGTTTATACTTCTCCTTTTACCCAGATTATCGCGGTGAACCATGTTTTTGATGACCCGGCTCGCCCCTTTGTCGAGCAGGGGATTACAGCCCAGGGGATCGTTATCGAAGATGACGTTTGGCTGGGGGCCGGCGCCATCATTACGGATGGCGTCAGGGTGGGGAAGGGGGCTGTTGTGGCAGCCGGCGCCGTTGTGACAAAGGATGTACCGCCCCATACCGTTGTAGGAGGAGTTCCTGCAAAAGCAATCAAGACGATTGATGGCAGCATGAACAAATCCGAACGAACAATTTTCCATACGAGCAAGGAATGAAGCCATGAAGATATTATCTGTTGTTATCCCCGCGTATAATGAAGAGAATGGAATCGCCGAAATTGCGAACCGCGTTCTACGGGTAAAGCCTGAGTTGGTCAAGGTCGGCATCGATGAACTCGAACTTCTGGTCGTGGATGATGGTTCACGCGACCGGACCGCCGAAGTCGCCAGCAGCATCAGCGGGGTGACCCTCGTTCGTCACTCCAGGAACAAGGGGTATGGCGCTGCTTTGAAAACAGGTTTCTCCCAGGCACGCGGCGAACTCATTGGCTTCCTCGATGCCGATGGTACATATCCCCCTGAATATTTTCCAAAGATGTGCGTATCTGCGATGAACGGGTCAGACCTGGTAATTGGCTCACGCATGGCAGGTGAAGACAGCAAAATGCCTCTTACTCGTCGTGTAGGCAATTTGTTTTTTGCCACGTTGCTCTCCTTGTTGGGTCGTCAAAAAGTGACCGACAGCGCCAGTGGAATGCGCGTTTTCAAGCGTGAAATCCTTGAGCACATTTATCCTCTTCCCGATGGATTGAATCTGACTCCGGTGATGAGCACTCGCGCCCTTCATGAAGGAGTGACCATTAAGGAGGTGCCCATTCCTTATAGCGAACGGGTTGGTCGTTCAAAACTCAGTGTCATTCACGATGGACGCGTCTTCCTGCAAAGCATGGTTTGGACGGCACTCTCGTACAATCCCGTCCGCATTTTGGGAGCGATGGGTCTGGCAGGGATAGGTATTGCAGGCTTGATCTTCCTCGGCCTGCTGATTGCACGGTTGAACGGCGTCACCACGCTAAGCCCGTGGGGAATAGTTGCTCTCTTTACCGCTATGATCTCAGTCATCGCCGGGATCAACATATTTTCATTGGGTGTCACATTCAATTATCTTGTATCCCTGTTCTACAAAAAGCCGATCCGTCAGGGCCTGTTCGGAAAGCCCGTTTTCAAGACTCCGCTCGATCAACAATTTGGATGGATGGGTTTGCTTTCGATCTTCCTTGCAGTGGTCATCGGCGCTACCTGCTTGATCCTTGGCTTGCGAGGCTGGGAGATCGAGCGGATCTGGTTTTATCTGCTCGGGAGTGCTTTGGTTTTTCTTGTGGGTATCCAACTCGTGATTTACTGGTTGTTATTACGAGTCCTGGAAGAGTTGAGTAAGCGAGAAATTCTTACGAGACAAGATATGGGTTTGGATTAATTCTTATCGATTGGTTTATGAAAGAGGAAAAATAAAATGGACGACAAACAAAAGGAAATTCATTCTGTAAATTTGGGAAGCCGCTTATCGCCAAAACTGCGTATGGTGGATTTTCCCAATGCGGACGCGATCGTAAGAGAGGGACTGCTGACCGCTTCCCGCTCGGACGAGGCGGTGGATATCATGCTGGTGAATCCTCCCACCCCTGATGGCGAGCTCTGGATCCGCACCCAGCATCGCGTCGGTCGGCGAACGCGTGAGAACATGGTCTGGCCCCAGGTCTCCCTGGCGCAAATGGCTGCCTTGCTACATCCGGTTTATAAAGTCAAAGTCGTGGATTGTAATGCAGAGCGGATGGGCTGGCCCGAGTTTACAAAAATGCTGGATAAATATCAGCCCAAATATTATCTGACACAGATGACTGCACCCACGCTTGAAAATGACATGTATGGGTGCTTCCTGGCGCATGCGCGCGGGGCTAAGACGATCGCTTTTGGAACGCATATCACACCCATCCCGGTGGAGACGATGCGCCCTTATCCCAGCCTCGATATTGCACTCGTTGGCGAACCGGACCTGACGATCCGCGATCTGCTGGATCATCTGGAGAACAAGATCGAGGAGCGTTCGCCAGAGATCAGGAAAATATTCGACAAACACGATCCCATGTACAAGCCCGCCTTTAATGAGGACGGCTCGGTAAATATGCATGGCATCAAAGGTATTGCCTGGCGAAAAGAGAGTCAGATCGTTTTGAATTTCCCTCGTCCCTTCGTGGCTGACCTGGATGATATGCCCATCCCCATGCATGAGTTGTTGCCGCTGCAATCCTATCGAATGCCGTTGATCAAAGGTGCGTTCACATTCATTGTCTCGAGCCGAGGATGTCCCGCTGGCTGCACGTACTGTATCAAACATGTGAGCTACCAATACGCGACCCGGCTGCGTTCTCCAAAGTTGATCATGGAAGAACTCTGGTATCTGAAAAAACTGGGCATTAACAACATCCACATGTACGCAGACCTGTTCACAGTCAATCGCGACCAGGTTGTAGAGCTCTGCAATCTGATGATCGAAGAAAAATTGAACATCCATTGGACAAGCAACAGCCGCGTCGACTTCGTGGACGAGGAAATGCTTGAGTTGATGGGCAAGGCTGGCTGCCGACTAATCTCCTGGGGTATCGAAAGCGGGAATGAACAAATCCTGAAACATGCACGCAAGGGTGCTTACCCTGATAAAGCGGAACGCGCACTGCGCTGGGCAAAGAAAGCTGGCATCATGAACTGGGGCTATTTCATTATCGGTTTGCCCGGCGAAACCGAAGCAACCATCCGCCAGACGATCGATTTCGCCAAGAAGTTGCCGCTCGACATTGCGCTGTTCCACGTTGCTGCTCCGTACCCGGGTACACCGTTTTTCTTTGAAGTCGTGCAGAACAAATGGTTCCGGCCTGGTACGCGCTGGGAACAGGTGGACATGGATAAGGGAACCGTGCTGGACTATCCCAACATGCCGGCAGAGAGATTGCTCTACTGGCAAAAACGTGCGTTCCGTGAATGGGCATTTCGTCCCGGTCCTGCATTCACCTACCTGAAAATGTTGATGTACGATTGGTCAACGCTGAAGACCGCGCTCAACGTCGGACTCCAGCATATCTTCTGGGCCAATTCTGACGAAGGTGCACCGATTGGAGGCGCGAGCTAACACTCCGTATAATCGAGGTACCCGGGCTTGCGTCAAATCGTTTCTAGTCGATGGTTTGCCCTCGCCGATCTGCTGCTTGTCCTCCTTAGCGGATTTGCGTGGGTGGCAGTTCCCAGTGTTGGGATATGGTTCACAGTCATCGCCTGCCTGCCATGGATTTTTCGAGTGTTGGCTGGCAGGTTCGCGCGCCAGCGCACGGTCTTCGATTGGTTGATCGCGTTGTTCGCGATCACGGCCGGAATTGGATATTGGGCCGCCTATAATAAGGATGCCGCCTGGAGCAAATTGTGGTTTCTCCTGGTGGCGGTCCTTTTGTATTACGCCCTACGTGGTCAGCCGGCAGAAAACCTGGGTTGGGTAGCCCGAATATTCTTCTTGATAGGCGTGGGGGTCTCCATCTATTTTTTCCTGACTCATGATTTCATAGCGCTTCCTAGAAAACTGACGCTGGTAAATACTGTTGGGTTGTGGATAATGCAAATCAGACCGTCTCTACCCTGGCGACCCATCCATCCCAATTATGTAGCCGGGGTGACTGCAATGATGACCCCTTTCGCTTTTTTTCCTCCATGGAATTCAGGCAAAAGTGATGATCATTGGGGCATTATGATTCGCGTGACGATAATTTTCAGCCTGGCGATTGTGGCATTGGCTCTTGTCATGACCACATCGCGTGGCGTTTTCATGGCAATTAGCGCCGCCGTCGGTGCCTGGGGCTGGTGGAAACTTCTGGAACGCGGGCAGAGATTCCGAGGGCTGAAACAGGAATCGATTTTTCCCATCCTGGTTCTAGCCTATTTGATACTCGTGATCACTGTTCTTTACGCGGGTCCAGCCTCATTTACAGGCTCTGTTACCGCACAAAGCAAATTTGGTAATGGCAGTCGCACAGAGCTCCTTGTTCGGAGTATGTCCTTCGTGCGCGACTTTCCGTTCACCGGCGGCGGGTTGGATTCCTTTCCGGGTCTGTACTCCAACTACATTCTGAATGTTCCATCTTTTTATCTCCCGAATAGCCATAATTTATTCCTGGATGTAGCCATTGAACAGGGAGTCATTGGAGGACTAGCTTATTTGTTTTTACTAATGGGAAGTATCTGGTTTGTTTCTCGTTCGATCCTCCTGGCACATTCAATTGAGCTGAAGATTTTTGGGTGGGCTGTGTTGTTTGCACTCATTATTTCGATAGTTCATGGCATGGTGGACGATTATTTGTATAATGGAGCCGGAACGCTACTAGCCCTGTCTCTTGCGGGTACCGCCATGCTGATCAGACCTGAGACTCCACAAAACAAGAAATTCTCTGCACGCCTTGATTATCGTATAGCTGGTTTAGTTATAGTGGGTTTTGCTGGCACTTGCATCATCAGCCTGAATCAAATTCTATCTGCATGGTATGCAAATCTTGGAGCGGTTCAAATGGCACAAGTCGAGTTGGCTGACTTCCCAACAGGTGCGTGGCTGGAGCTGGATATTGTTCCCAGGTTGCAGCCCGCCGAGGATTCGTTTCGCTCTGCACTTCGCTATGATGCTGATAATGAGACAGCGAATGATCGTTTAGGCTTGATTTATCTGATCCGAAGAGATTTCAAGTCCGCCGCTGCACATCTGGAAATCGCTGATTCCCTCTCGCCAGATAACCGCGGTATTACAAAATCGTTGGGATATTGCTATGTATGGCTTGGCGAACTTGACAAGGCTGAAGTCCTACTTAGGCAGATCCCGGAAGCGCCAGGCGAATTAGCTGTGTATACCTGGTGGTGGGCAGGACAGGACCGAGATGATTTGGCTGAAAAGGCGGAATTAATGCTTTCCCGGTTAGCACCAGAATCCACATCTCCGTGATAGGTATGAGATTTCATGAACATAAAAATTTCCTCAGTAATTCTTCGGGGAGCGATGATTGTTTGGGTTCTTTCGTCGATATTTGGAACCAGTTTTGTCACTTATGCACAGTCAACTCCGTTATGGTCAGATCCAGTTAATCTGTCAAACTCGGGCTCTTCGCTTAATCCATCGATGGTGATTGATGCGAATGGTGCGATCCATGTCATTTGGGTGGATACAATTGATGGTTATGAATATGTTCGGAGCGAGGATGGGGGTGTGACGTGGACGACTCCAAAGGGTGTGCGATTTCCATTTTCCTTGAAGAATGAGACTCAACCCCTGTTGCTCGCCGGGAAGGGCGGGGAAATCCATATTCTATGGCTGGATGCAGGTAGGGCACTGTACTATAGCCAGGCCTCCGCTCTAACCATTGACACGCCCACGAGATGGACCTCTCCACAGAGATTATCAGATTCGGTGCTTTCATTTGATGCTATTGTTAGTGCCGCGAACATACTCCATCTTGGCTATGTGCGTAGTACGGAGAGCAAGAACAGAACCGCGGGGATCTACTATCACCGTCTTGATGGTGCAGGTTGGTCAATTGCCAAGAGTCTGTATTCTTCTCGGTATTATAGATCGCTTACATCGGCGGACAGCAACATAAGTCTGGCCGTGAGCCAGGAAGGTGATCTTGATCACGTGTTCGTGGCATGGGATGATCGAACTCAAAAACGCATATTCTGGGCGAAATCCTCAGACACGGGGAATTCTTGGGATACGCCGATTCAGGTGCGTGGCCCGGAGGAATCTTCGGGTTTGGAATTTCCATACAATGTAACTGTTCAGGCTATGGAGAAGAATGTCCTATTGATTTGGCAGGCGGGGCTTCCTGGAAATCAATGTAGCGTATATAGCCAGTGGTCTTCTGAAGATGGAAATCAGCTCGGGTCGCCTATCAGAGTGCTGGATGAATTTCAGCCTTGTCCCCTCAATAGTAAGTTCATAGTACAAAATAAAGAATATTCTCTTGTTATGTTAAGTAATCCAGATGATTTTTCATTAGTGGCATGGAATGGCTCAAGGTGGAGCAATGCCCAAATTTCAAGTGAACTTACAACTTTTGTGAATCCTTCCACACTGGATAGTGTGCTTCTCGGTTGTTCAATGGTGCGAAGTTTTAACGAGCGTCTTTTTTGGGTAGGTTGTGATAAAAGCCGTGGTGGTGATATCTGGTTTGCATCGAGCCAGCTGGAGTCCATAACTGGATGGTTTCCCCCTCCTTCTGCATGGACAGTTCCCGCGCTAATTACCAGTGACATAGAAAACATATCGCAAGTTTCCACTGTAGCGGATAATGAAGATGCCAATCACCTGTTCTGGGCTGAATCAAAATCCCAAAGCAGTGATGTCAGCACTGTAAAGATTCAATATGCGCGGTTGAGGGAAAACAAGTGGTCGACGCCCGCACAGATCTTTGCAGGCGCGGGAATCCGTCCAATTCACTTGACAGCGTATGCAGATGAGACGGGACGATTATTACTTGCGTGGATTGATCAGACGACGGGAGACATGGTGTTTAGTTGGGCAAATTCGAATCGTGCCAATAGCTCAAAGGAATGGAAGGCACCGGTTTACATTCCGTCGGTTTCGAAGGTGAATGGGTCGTTGGATATGTTGGTTGATACTGCTGGCAAGATCATTGTCGTCTATGCCATTTCTATCAACGAGCAACGAGGTTTATATTTAACAACATCTGATGACGCCGGAACGACTTGGTCACAGCCGATAGAGGTATTCGATGCCGTTCAGGCTGCCTGGGACGTTATCGATGAACCCAAAGTTGCCTTAACCGTAGATGGTCGATTGCATGTGCTCTTTAATCGATTCACGCTGATCGGTAGTCAACGTCGATCGATCGGTTTATATTCAATATCGATGGACGCGGCAGGGTCATGGACAGCGCCGGAACTTGTAAGTGACCAACCAATTCTCTGGAGTGAAATTCTCGGATATGACAGATCGATCCTCCATAGACTTTGGCAGGAAGAGCAAAAACAGTTGCTCGTCAGTCTTCACCAGGTTTCTCAGGATGGCGGTTTGACTTGGAGCAGGCCGGCTACCGTATCCACAGTAAGAGA
>Ga0065705_10104425_pt1 | contig 16156 bp, 14 predicted proteins | sample SwibulcommuniRL2_FD_59092 | JGI IMG/M metagenome (GOLD analysis project Ga0065705, IMG submission 59092) | Bulk soil microbial communities from switchgrass field near Rose Lake, East Lansing, Michigan, USA - RL2 Bulk Soil v2 (version 2) | ecosystem: Environmental > Terrestrial > Soil >...
CCTATTTCAAGCCGTTCTGGGAGCAGCCCTTCTGGCGCTGGGATGCGATGTTCGATGCGGGGGTGCGCGCTGCGTATACTTCATCCGCATTTGCGGCGCGGATGATGACGAAGAAGAAGAGTGGACTGATTGTCAATATTTCGTTCTGGGCGGCGCAGGTGTATCTGGGCAACACACAATATGGTGTCTCCAAAGCAGCGGTGGATAAAATGACCGAATACATGGCGCGTGAGTTGAAGAAGTTCAAGGTGGCAGTCGTTTCCCTCTATCCGGGGCTGGTACGCACCGAAAGTATCATGCAGAACGCCAAGCACTTCGACATGAGCAACTCCGAGTCACCGCAGTTCATCGGTCACGTGGTTGCTGCGCTTGCAGCCGACCAGGACATTATGAAAAAGAGCGGCAAGGTTTTGGTCGCCGCGCAGGAAGCGCTGGAATACGATATTCAGGATATTGATGGCAGGCAGCCGAGACCGCTAACGCTGCAGGACTGCTAGGATATGGCGACTGTCATGGAATAATCATGACAGTCGTTTTTTGCAAGATAGCTATAATGTCAAATGCAAGCAGGCACGTAAACAGGGAAACACCTACCCCTAGTCTCTAATCTCTCATTCTCTTTTTCAGGGAGTCTCCATGTCCAAACTCGATTGGCTCACCCAGGAAATTGATGGTCTGAAAGAACAAGGATTGTATAACCGCATCCGCACGATTGGATCGGCGCAAGGCGCGTGGATCACGGTTGATAGAAAGAACGTGCTCAACTTCTGCTCGAATAATTATCTGGGGCTGGCAAATCATCCCAAAGTTGTCGATGCCGCCAGGGAAGCGACAAAGAAATATGGTGTGGGTCCGGCTGCGGTTCGGTCCATTGCGGGCACAACCGATCTGCATGTACAGCTCGAGCAGCGTCTGGCAAAATTCAAAGGTGCTGAAGATGTAATTACGTTCCAATCGGGCTTTACCGCCAACCTGGGAACCATCTCTGCCCTGGTGAGCAAGGGAGATGTGATCTTTTCGGATCGGCTGAACCATGCATCCATTATCGATGGATGCCGCCTCTCGGGCGCGAAGATCGTTGCTTACGAACACAATGACCCGTCCGCCCTGGAGGACGCGATCAAGGAGAACCTTGCGAATTTCCGCCGCGCACTGATCATCACGGACGGCGTCTTCAGCATGGACGGCGACATCGCTCCCCTGCCCGGCCTGTATGAGGTCGCGAAGAAATACGATATCCTGTTCATGGTGGACGATGCACATGGCGAAGGTGTACTCGGTAAGGGCGGGCGCGGCATCGTGGATCACTTCGACCTGCATGGCAAAGTGGACATCGAAGTGGGCACCATGTCGAAGGCGTTCGGCGTGGTGGGCGGAATCGTCGCCGGCAATAAGACCATCATCGAATGGTTGCGCCAGCGCGGTCGACCGTTCCTGTTCTCGTCTGCGGTAACTGCCCCGGATGCGGCAGCCTGCCTCGCGGCTGTTGACCTGCTCGAAGAATCCACCGAGCTGGTGGACAAGTTATGGGCCAATGCAAAGTACTTCAAAGCCGAGATGAAAAAGCTTGGCTTCGATACCGGAGTCACTGAGACTCCCATCACACCGGTGATGCTGGGTGAAGCTCCATTGGCACAACAGTTCAGCCGGGAGTTATTTGAAGAAGGTGTCTTTGCCATGTCGATCGGGTTTCCCACCGTGGCAAAGGGCAAGGCGCGCATCCGCGTGATGATATCAGCGGCTCACGATAATGATGATCTTGGGAAAGGTCTGGATGCCTTCGCGAAAGTTGGGAAGAAATTGGGTGTGATTTAGGACCAAATTTGTTTGGTATAGCTTAGGTTTAGTTGCATATCGGAGCACTACATGAATGATACGCTCATTACAGCAATAACTGCCGTGCTGCTGGCGTTCTTAGGTTATATTGCAACCTATTGGAACAGTTTGCGATCGTCGCGTAGAAAAGATCAATTGGAACGAGTAAACCAACAATTAAGCGAACTTTACGGTCCGATGTTTTCACTGACTCATGCATCAAGTATCGCCTGGAAGTGGTTTAGAGAAGCACATCCTGCTGGCGCGGAAGCTACAGATGATGACCTGAAAGAATGGCGACTATGGATGAGTGTGGTGTTTATGCCACAAAATGTGAAACTATACGACATAATCCTTAACAAATCTGATTTGCTAATCGAAACTGTTATGCCTCAAAGCCTTTTGGACTTTTGTGCACATACTGTCGCAATGGAGGCGCTTTTGGAAAAATGGAAAAATCAGGATTATTCTGAGCATTTTTCTGTCGCGCGTTATCCAAGGGATATTGAACAATATGCACGTGAGTCATATAGTAGGTTAAAGACAGAGCAATCCAAGCTGCTCGGCAATAAATCAGATATTGAACCGTGAATATCGCCAATCCTTATTTATGAATGGTATCGCCAGCTGAGTGATATTCGGATTTTTCCTCCCCGCGCCAAACTGCGCCCCAAGTGTTACAATGCAAAAGTCACAGCCGAGCCAGATTCAAAGGAAAGGAAACGACGAAATGGCGATCAAGCTTATTTTCCCTGTCGGCGGTCCGATCACACAAAACTTTGGAGAAAACCCGGACTTTTACAAAAAGTGGGGATATGCGGGACATAATGGTGTCGATTTTGGAATCCCAAACGGAACACCAATTATGGCGGCAGCAGATGGAACGGTGGATAAAGTGGGTTTTGAAGATAACGGTTATGGAAATTTCGTGAAGATGTCCCACACAGATGGAGCAACGAAGTTTTTCACGTATTACGCCCATCTTCAAAGCACTTCCGTAACGAATGGTCAGAAAATTTCAGCCGGCACCATTATCGGTCTGAGCAATAATACGGGAGCAAGCACAGGCGCACACCTCCATTTTGGGATCAAGATCGATGGACAAAATCCGGCTTTCAAAGGCTATTTGGATCCAATGCCATATATTACCGGAACGGTTGCGACTCCACCTCCGGCCCCTGTACCGGGAGGAGGCGCTTCCTCTCCCGCTCCACAAGCACCCGTGACGCCGGGGGCCATCGTCGGTGCTGTCGATCTCCCAAATCTAAACTTCGAAGTAATCTTCGAGGGAGTGAACGTGCGCTCCGGTCCGGGGGTGGAATATGCGATCCTTGAACAATTGAAGACTGGCACCAAACTCAAAGGGACGCGTTTGCACTCGTGGAGCGCATGGGTTGAGTTTGAACCGGACAAATGGTGCGCAGTGACCTTCAATCTCGAACCATTCATGAAAGTTATCGGGAGCGGCGCGCTGAATCAGTTACCGGTAAGCACTACGACTGGCGCCATCCAACTTCCCAGTTTGGGTATGGAGGTTACGAACGATTTCCTCAGGGTCCGCTCCGGTCCGGGTACGGAAAACGCGGAAGTGGCGCAACTAAAAATGGGTAACAAGATCACGGCCCGGCAAATCTCCGCCTCACGGGCCTGGATCGAAATCGGAAAGGACCGCTGGGTGGCGCTGACCTTTGAAGGAACCCAATATTTGAAGTTCGCCTAAAGGATTCGGGTGATCCATAAAACGCAAAGACCTCCGAGCTATGGGCTTGGAGGTCTTTGCGTTTACCTGTTTACGTGCCTACTTCCCTACTTTGCATACGCCTCTAAAAACTCGTCCCAGCCTGTTTGCAGAGCAAAATCAACTTTGGAGCGGTAATACCAATATTTATCATCTTTTTCGCTGGCTTTCGAGATGTGATAGATCGTAATACCATGCACCTCTGCATAAGCATTGACATGACGTTCATGCAGAACCACCGCAGCCACTGCATCCATCACTGCCTGGCTCTTGTTCTTGATGTTGGTATCAGAGACCTTGTTCTTCATCTCATACGCCATGTCGTATAAATCCTTGTCCATGGGCGCCTGCCAGAAGGAACGAGTTGCGCCGAACGCTTGATCGTACTTCCTGCGATTGGTGGGTAGTCCGCCACTCAGCGCCGTCGACCAAGTATCGACCGCAGTGACAAGCGCGTTGAAGCGCGAATCCACTGCAACGGCGGACCAGGTCTTGTCGGCGCTGGCGCTCTGGCTGAAGGAGATCGCTACCTGGTCGGCAGTCATAGCTCCGTTGGCTGCAGCCAGTTGTTCCAACACCAGATCATATTGCAAACCCTCCCCGCCCACCCATTCCTGCGAACTCGTCACAGCCGTAGCATGTCCATGCCAGAGATTGAAGATCTCAATGGTGGCCATATTACAGCCATCATAGCCCACTACGTCGATAAATCCCAAGGAAGCGATCGCCGCCTTTTCTTCTGGATAATCCAATGAATCGTTGTCAGTGTCATCACGCATCACAACATCCGGACGCCAAGCCCAACCGTGCCCCCAGAAGATCAAAGCATAATGATCGGCAGGATAGTTGGTTTTCGTCCATGTGACAAAATCGATCAACGTTTGTTTGTCACCCATGTTCCTCTCGCCCCAATCCTGTACCGCACTGGCTTCGTCGGCGATCATGCCCGGTGTGACGTGATACAACAGTGTCTGGTCCCAATCGCCGCGGCTCGTGTCATATCCCGGTCCGCGGTCTGCGAGTGCAACAACCTGCACATTTGCGCTCGATCCAGTTGGCGCGAGTTCTGTTTCAATATCCTGCACAACGTAATCTTCGAGATTATTATCCCCCGAGATATATACCATCACGGTCCATTTTGCTCGTGTAGGGGGAGCGGCAAAAGCGGTCCCAGCCAGCGATGCGACGAGCACAAACACAATCAAGGTCGTCAGAACAAATCGCAGTCTACGCATCTTATCTCCTTTGGCAAGTTGAAATTTTTGCGATGCACATGTTGATCAATCGTGGAAATGATCGATGTTGTTGTCCTGAAAAAGTGTAGCATGAATGAAGGTCAAACTCAAGCTTCAAAGATTGCAATTCACGTACATTACCGTTTTACTCTTTGCGCTTTATCACCCTGCGCTCGCGCCTCTGCTTCTTACCTTTCATCATCAACGCCTCGATCCATGCGGCGAGCGGCTCGGGAGGTGGATAAGGTTCAACGTCAAAAATCTTCTTGCCTGTTAACGCAAGTACGCGATTCGCGGCTTCGATTCCCGTCACACAGGCGCGCTCCAGAAAGAATGCCGGCGTCTCGTGTCGCACCCAATCGCCTGCGCAAAAAAGCCTTTCCCATGGCGTTTCAATTCCCAGATGGGTGCCGCGTGCTCCGAGGGCAGGCAGTGTATGCGTCGCCGCATTGCGTTGGATATGCGGCTTGATGAGATGACTCTTCAACTCGGGAAAGGCACGATAAAAATCGGTCAGCACATTCGTCAGCAGCATCGCGCCCGTTTGGGCGAGCACTTCTTGTGGTCCATAAACGTGAACTTCGAGACAGGAACCACCTGTCTCATCATGCCACCTTCGATAGGGTTCGTAAATCTTATGGAGCCAAAAGAAATTATGCATGACGAAGTCCCCACTGAATATCCCGGCTTCAGGACCTCGACGGGGCGCCTTGTCAAACCAGAGACGGATCACCGCGTGTGATAATCCATGGGGAAAGAAGAATTTTTCAGAAGGGAAACTGCTTCTAATAATGGATTCTGTCGCGGGTGAGTCAGCAGCGAGGATGAGGAAGGAAGAATTCGCGGACTGTTCGACTTCGTCCCTCATAAAGTGCGCGATCCAATCGTCGGCTTTTTCCACTCGCACCACGCGGGACTGGAGGCTTATCTCGCCTCCAAGTTGCCTGATCTTCGACGAAAGATTTTCACAGATTTCCCCGCTTCCGTTTGGAAAATATTCGAACGCCCACGCATCGCGGCGCATGAGCGTGTAAAAACGGAGGAACGCAAGAAACCCTGCTAAGGGAACCTTGGCAGGGTCGGTTGACAACCCATTACGTGTGAGACCAAAGAACAACGACCGGATGGCGGGGCCCCAACGTTTGAGCGCATCGCCAAAGGTTAAGCCTTCGAGCGGCTGATTCTCTACGAACGGATCCACGCCGATCGCCATTGCCAGGGTGGACCAGACGCCAAACAGCGAAGCCCAATCCCGGATGTCGAACATCCACCAGACCTGTGGCATCAGCAGCAGCTGAATATAGTGAAACGGCGCGGGAAGTCTGCTGTTGCGGATGACCGATCCTATCGGAGCACGCCCAATGAAGTTGCCGGTGCGATAAATCCACTGCTCATCACCTGCCGGAACCAACCCTGGAAGGATTTCATGACGCCGCAACATAGACTTGAGATTCAGGTAGGATGACCAGACACCGTGCACACCATGTTCATTTGGAAAACAATAGTTATTGATCTGAATGTCTTCCTTCCCCGAAAACCGGCCACCGACGCGTTCATCCGCTTCGAGGATCAATGGCTTGAGTCCGCGCTCGGCGAGGTGCAGTGCCGCGCTGAGCCCGGCAACTCCTCCGCCCACAATGATCGCCTCGTAGTGTTTTTCCATTCTCCTGAGATTATATCCTCCTGAAATGATATGGATTCGAAGAAACAACGTTTCCGCAACTCCTTGACAGATTTAAATTTACAGTGTATATTTACAGTGTAAAGTTAATTAGGAGTCAAAATGGTTAGGCCGATCAAGAAGAGACAAATCCCAAATTTGCAGGAAGCGATCAAGGAAACGGCGTGGAAACAAATCGCAGAATTCGGCGCTCCTGCCCTTTCACTGAGAGCGATCGCCCGGGAATTGAAGATCTCTGCCCCTGCCATCTACAACTACTTCCCGGACCGCGACGCACTGGTCACCGCCCTCATCATCGAGGCGTTTACCTCCTTTGGCAATTCGCAACTGGAAGCTCGTGACTCAGTTCCGGTCGAGGATCTTGTCGGGCGTTTCCGGGCGATTGGCGTCGCGTACCGTCAATGGGCACATACCTACCCACAGCGCTATCAACTCATTTTTGGTACACCAATCCCCGGATATGTAGGTCCCGTTGAACAAATCTTTCCATCCTCAGCACGTTCCATCATGGCGCTCTTCAGCGTTGTCGAAAGCCTTCGTGCAGCAGGACAACTGGCAGTTGATTCATTCCCACCGGTCAAAGAAGAATATCAAGCCGAATATGAGATGTGGGAGAAACAAGTCGGTGAAGTTCAGCCTTTGTCGGTATTCGTTGCAATGGTGATTTGGGCACGCGTGCATGGGATCGTTTCATTGGAGATTCAAGGCAACCTTCCGCCTTTTGGCGAGAGCGGCGATGAACTTTACCTGTTCGAGATCGACTCCATCGCAAAACAATTCATCAAGGAATCAAAGTTCATAAAAAGATAACCTTATCAATAGGAGAAAACTCATGGCTAAAATATTTAATGGTCGTTACACCGCAAAAACGGATCAAACTTTTGTCGTATTTCTGATCGGTATGCGCGTCAACAAATGGTGGCGTTTTGATAAATGGTTCCCGGTTGCGTCGGCAATGGGACCCATGCTGCAGACTCTTTTCACCCATCCAGAAAAAGGATTCTTACACGCTGAGTTCTTCTGGAACTTCAACGGTCCAGTCCTCATCCAATACTGGCGTTCGTTCGAGGACCTGGAAAGATTTGCCCGTCATCCCTCCGATCCACATCTCGCGGCATGGAAGAAATTCAACCAGGCGATCGGCGCCGATGGGAGTGTTGGGATCTGGCATGAAACATACACTCTCGATCCCGATCAATTCGAAAGCGTCTACGGCAACATGCCGAAATTTGGACTTGCAGCAGCCATGGACCATGTTCCAGCGGTCGGTCGGCGTGAAACAGCCCGGCAACGAATTGAAGCCCACAAAGTAAATAACCTTGTCACAGAGACAAACTACAGAGTGCCGCATAATTATCTAAACTCAAGCTTTGAAATTCAACCTGAAATGCATTTGAAAAGTTTAGTGATTGATGAGATAAGCGGTAAAAGGCAAAACGAATGACCACCACTCACGTAATTTTTGGCACAGGAGCGATTGGACGCGCCATCGCAGAAGAACTTGTCAAACGCGGCGAATCGGTCCGTATGGTGAATCGTTCCGGGACGATGGATGAAGTCCCCGCAGGCGTTGAGATCGTCGCATCAGATCTTTATGACCCGGTTAAGGTCCGCGAAGTGACACGAGGCGCGCCGGTGGTCTACCAGGCCGCTCAACCAGCCTATCATCAGTGGCCCGATAAATTTCCGCAGCTGCAAAAATCCATTATCGATGGTTTGAACGGAAGCGGAGCGAAACTGGTCATCGTCGAAAACCTGTACATGTATGGCAAAACAAATGGCAAAGCGCTAACAGAGGATCTGCCGTACAAAGCCCATGCCCGCAAAGGAAAAGTTCGCGGAGAGATTTCCACGAGCGCGTTCGAGGCGCACGGGCAGGGACGTTTACGAGTGACGTCAGCGCGTGGAGGCAACTTTTTTGGTCCGTGGGGATTAGACTCCACCATGGGAGCACGCGCGTTTTATCCGTTGTTGAGCGGGAAACCGGCGCAGCTGATCGGGCGCACAGATCTGCCTCATACACATACCTACGTCAGGGATTTTGGGCAAGCGCTCGTCATCCTGGGTGAACGCGAGGAAGCAGATGGTCAGGCATGGCATGTGCCAAACGATCAACCGAGGATGACACAGGCGGAACTGGTACGCATGTTTGCCGAAGAAGCAGGTGTGGAGCCCAAAATAAGCAGTATGGGCGGGCTCATGATGTCCATCGGCGGTCTTTTCATCCCGGAAGCGAAAGAAACCGTTGAAATGATGTACGAATTCGACCAGCCTTTTGTCGTGGATTCCAGTAAATTCGAGAAAACGTTCGGCATGCTGGCTACGCCAATGCGCGACGCAATCAAGGAAACCGTAGACTGGTATAGAACGCATCCTCGGAAAAAGCAACCCATTTAAAATGTTTTTTCTCGCAAAACAGGACAGGTACCCGCCTGTCCTGTTTTTTTTGGAAACCGTGACATTCGCCCATTCTCAACTTTCCCTGATGCAAGTATCATGCATGCTATGCCTCATAGAATAGCCGAACACAATGATCAGATGCGAAACCGCGCCTCTTTGACGCGTTTTGCCTGGCTGTCCATCGCCGCGGCGATTGCGACCATTTCGCTCAAATCAACTGCCTACCTCCTCACAGGTTCGGTGGGTCTTTTCTCTGATGCAATCGAGTCGCTGGTAAACCTGGCTGGCGCGGTAATTGCATTGATCATGCTGACGATCGCGGCGCGCCCAGCCGATGAAAGTCACGTCTATGGTCACAGTAAAGCTGAGTATTTTGCCAGTCTGGTGGAAGGAGTCCTAATTCTTACGGCAGCTGCGGGCATTTTCAGCACGGCGATCAACCGGTTGCTTCATCCGCAGGAGCTGCAGGGGCTGGGTGTGGGGCTTGGCGTTTCGGTGTTTGCATCATTCGTCAACTTTGTCGTGGCACGCATTTTGATGGATCAGGGGAAGAAGCGAAATTCCATCACTCTCGAAGCAGATGCCCAACACCTTATGACCGACGTCTGGACTTCGGCAGGGGTGATCAGCGGCGTTGCCATTGCAGGGATGACAGGTTGGAGCATCCTTGACCCTGTCCTGGCGATCCTTGTTGCGCTCAATATCGTTTGGACGAGTTTTCAATTGATCCGCCGCTCGGTTGGCGGTCTCATGGATGCAGCATTGCCGGAGCATGAACTGAAAATCATCGAAGAGGTGATGGTCAAACATCGCACAAAAGGTGTGAGCTTCCATGCTGTTCGTACCCGTCAAGCCGCGGCGCGGCGCTTTGTTTCAGTGCATCTACTCGTCCCCGGCGAGTGGACCGTCCATGACGCACACCATATTGCAGAGGATTTTGAATCTGACATTCGAACCGCGCTGGGAGGCGTTGTCACCGTTTTCACGCACCTCGAGCCTGTGGAAGATGAGCTCTCCATGGAAGATATTTTTCTGGACCGCTAGATGGATCCAATTGGAAAGAAGTGAACATGTCGCAAGCAAATACCCAGGTTACAAAAGGCAAATTGATCGAGCAGGTACGCCTGCACGACCATCATGACCCACATCGCCATGAATCGCGGCTCTCGGATATCATCCTCGGCGGGCAGGATGGACTTGTCAACGTGCTGGGTGTGATCCTGGGAGTCGCGGCGGCAACCCAGGATGCGCGCATCGTCATCGCCGCGGGGCTGGCGGCGACATTTGCCGAATCGATCTCGATGGGCGCCGTGGCATACACATCCACGCTGGCAAACGATGACCTGTATCTCAGCGAACGGGAACGGGAGTACCGTCATATTCATCTTGCGCCCGAGGTGGAAATCGAAGAGATACGCGAGATCTACCACAAAAAAGGATTTGAAGGGGAAACACTCGAAAAGATTGTAGATGTCATTACGTCGAATCCGGATGTATGGGTGAACGTAATGATGTCAGAGGAATTCCAGATGACACCGCCGGAGAAATCCAACGCCTTCATTTCTGCATTGATCGTCGGATTCTCCGCCCTGGTGGGCTCCCTCATCCCGCTCCTGCCGTTCTTCTTCTGGAACATCAGTTTCAGTATCTGGTTCTCGATCGTCATCGCTGCCCTGACGTTGTTCATCGTCGGCATCTACAAAGCACGCGTGACCGTCGGCAAACCTCTAAAAAGCGGACTGCAAATGGCAGTGATCGGCACCGTTAGCGCGCTGGCGGGATATGTAGTTGGGTTGATCTTCAAGGTGCCGACGGTGCCGTAAAATCGATGTATTGATCGTTTATAGATATTGGATTGCGTTCTTTCGCCGCCCATCATTATCTGGAATTCTGAGATTTAGAAGTATAGGAGATTCATGGCCAAAGAGGAACAAGAGAAAGCCATTACTGCCGCGGAAGCGGCAGTTGACGGCAACCCAACCAACTCCCAAAGCCATGTCGAGCTTGGCATGGCATACTTCCACGCAGATCGATTTGACGAGGCGATGTCCTCTTTTCAACGGGCGCTCGCTCTCAACCCAGGCAGTTCGACTGCCTATAACGGCATGGCACGGGTGTACTATCATACCGGACCGCCGCAAGCTGCGATCGAAGCCTACCAACACGCCATTGACCTGGACCGACAGTACGTCGATGCCTATTACGGTCTGGGGATTCTTTATTCGGCCAAACTTGGAGATTACGAAGCTGCCATCAAGGCGTTCCAGGAAGGCATCGACCACAATCCGAAAGATGCCTTTCTCATCGCCAGCCTGGGCAGCACCTACGCCCGCCTGGGGCACTTCGAGCGGGCAATCGCAGCTCTAAAGCAATCCATTAGCATGCAGCCTGACAATACTTTTGCCTACGGTTGGTTGAGCATACTGTATTTACATCTGGGGCAATATGATGAGGCGGTCATGTCCTGCCAACGTGAAATCGAAATCGAAGACAACAACTCTGCCCGAAGAGTGCTGGGGTATGCTTACGAGTGTTTAGGACGTTACGATGAGTCTATTACTCAATTGGAGCGCGCGATTGCCCTGGAGCCAGAGGATTATGAAGCGCGCGGCATACTGGCACGAGTCTATCGCACAAGCGGTCGCCAGGCAGATGCCGATGAGCAATACGAGATTGCCAGCAGGATGGCAAGCCAGGATGACGAATATGGTCAGTCCTGCTTCGAAGCTGTAAGTGGTAATGTGGAACGTGCTTTGGAATTGATAGAAATCGCAATCAGCAAGGGGCAAGTCCAACTCGGCTGGATTAGGATCGATCCGGAGTTTGTTTTTATAAAAGAAAGTCAGAACTTCAAGGACTTCCTCGATTAGCCGCTGAACCTCATACTAAATCAACGGCTCTCGTTCCTTCCAGATCGTAAAGTTCTCCAATATTGATCCACCGATAAATTCACGGACGATCGAGGTCTGCGGCACAAGACTTATATCGAGGGGCAGAAACCATTCGAGGAATGCGAGCAGTCGTTTCGCTTCGATGTATTCCGGCGTGCCGTGGGGAACCTGTCTCAGCAACGGTTCAGCAAACGGCTTGAGGGCGGCGAGCTCATATGCCAGGGCGGAGTTGAACATCACATCCGCATTTTCCTGGTAAGGGAAGATATGACGCTTCTCCCCGCGTCGCACTGATTCCCAGCGCCCGATTGTATCCGAAGCAGAATAGCCGCGTGCCCGCGCATCACGCACAATGCGGCGGATGAGTCGCGTGTCCGTGGTGGAAACGCGGTTGTGACGGTCGAGATTCAACTGGGTCAGAGCCGAGACGTAGATCCGGAACGCTTCCCCGCTTACGCTCGCCGGGATGAGGCGCGGATCCATGCCATGGATCCCCTCCAAAATAATCGGCTGACCCTGGCGCAGACGAATCACCTCTCCCCACTCGCTCATGCCCGTCTTGAAGTTATAACGCGGCAGTTGAACTTCCTCACCTTTGATCAAACGCAGGAGGTGGTCGGCGAGAAGACTCAAATCGAGGGCTTCAATTGCTTCAAAATCCGGCTTGCCATCGTCGCCAAGTGGGGTCCTATCGCGCTCAAGGAAATAGTTATCCAGTTCCACAGGGAACGGCGATATTCCCAGGGCCAGCAATTGGACCGTAAGACGCCTTGAGGTCGTGGTCTTGCCCGCGGATGATGGACCTGCAATCAGGATGAGACGCGAATGATCGATCTGGTCTGCAATCTGATTTGCGATCCGTGCCAGATGATTCTCATGGAATGCCTCCGACACCAAAACGATCTGGTCACTGCGCCCGCTTTCGATCGCATCGTTGAGGGCGCCGACATGTTCGATTCCCAATTTCGCCAGCCAATCACCATATTGCAGGAACGAGCCCAGCAATTTTGGATATTCGGGCATTGGTAACAATTCATTCGGCTTGTGGCGGCGCGGATAACGTAATGTAAATCCAGCCTCCACATTGACAAGGTCGAACCAGCGCAAATACCCCGTAGATGGAACCATGTAGCCGTGATGGTAGCCCATGCGTTCGTCAAGTTGATACAGGACCAGAAAATTCTTATTCCGATATTTCAGCAAATTGACTTTATCGTCATAGCCGCGCGAGCGAAAATAATCGATCGCTTCTGTCAGGGGAACCTGCTTGCGCACAAACGGTCGGTTCGACTCCACAAGTTTCCGCATGTGAACTTTGAGCGACTCGAGTTCAACATCCGAAAGCGGGGTGCGTTCCGACACCTGGCAGTAATAGCCACCGGAGGCAACCGAATGATCTACAAAAAGGTTGGCATCGGGAAAGAGATCGGCGAAAGCCATTTCGAGCAGAAATGTCAGCGACCGGCGGTAGATTCGCGCCCCATCCGGCATAGACATGGTGATCGGCTCGACGTTCGCATCCATCTCGATCGGAAACGTTAGCTCGCGCAGGTCCCCGTTGACGACCGCGGCGACAGGTTGGACGGGGAACTCCAGCGCAGCAAGGAACTCCTCCACTTTCGCGCTGCGCGGACCTGATAAAACGCGCCCATCGGTCAGATGAATCTCCACGGATGAGCGCGGCGAAACAAGATCTATTTTTTGGGTCATAACATTTAGCTTTCGGCGGTCGATCAGCCCGACATCATCTTCCTAGCACATATAGAATCCGTCAATTTCAAGCTTGGCTTGGATTCAGAGAATTCTCTCTAGCCGCTGGTCTTGATAGGGGCTCAAAGCACCCTCAGCCTACTCGACCGGCATCTGGTTATGATAATTTTTCCAGCAATTTCCCTGGCTTGTGCGCAAACTCTTTCAGCGCTATTTCTTTGGTTGTGAGCGCCATAAGCGTTTGGGTCAGGATTCGATTCACAGGCGTGGGCACATTGCACTGTTCCCCGGCGCGAACGACTGCGCCGTGCAGATATTCCACTTCGCTTTTGCCGCGTCCACTATGCAGATCAATGTGGAAGGATGGCATCTTCGCGCCGCGCCCCGCACCTGCTGCACGAGAGAGAAGGGGTTTCGATACCCAGAGCGGCAGAGTCGTTGCATACGCAAGGGCACGGACCGGTGTTCCTGGCAAGTCAACCACTTCGATGTTTAGCGCTTTCATCACAGCAATACATTCGCGCAGCATGTCGATTTCGATTTTGTACAAATCTTTATTCGCAAATACATCCCGCGCCGTCATATCCAGAATCGCCGATGTGGGATTGGCAAGCAGATTGGTCAGCATCTTGGACCATTTCATACTGTCTGCATGATCAAATAATTGTGAGTTCAAATATGCCTTATCAAGAGCGGCATTGAGCTTTTCAGACAGCGGATGTCCTTTTGCAACGCCCATTCCCCGCAGACGCTCCAGGACGATGTCCCCGGCGCCGCGCCGACCGATAGCGCTGGTGACCGTACCGTAGATGACCTTGTCGCTCCCCAACGCCCGGGCAATGGCAGGCTCATTCGCAACGCCATTCGATAGGCACAGGATGGGCGGCATTTTGTCTGCGAACGGTTTCATCGCACCCAGTGCAGTTTCGGTATCGTAAGACTTGAGGGCGAACAAAGCAACGTCAAAAGGACCGTAGCGAAGCGCGTCATCGAGTGTGGAAACGATGACAAACGATGACGGCTCGATGCGAGAGGCTTCCTTCGTTTGGCGGCGTACATCCAGGGTAAGATCGAGCCGCAAGCCGCGCTCGCGCAGTTCATCCACCACTTTTGGTTGTTCCACGAAAACAACCTGGTGCCCGGCAAGTACGAGGCTGCCGCCAATGTAGGTGCCGATTGCTCCCGCCCCAAACACAAGCACGTTCAATTTTCCGTTCGGCGTATTCTCAGATAATGCCATGCACTACTCGTACTTCAGGGATTTGAGATGGGCGCGGTCGTTCACGGTGTCGATCAACCAGCGATGCTGGTGCGGATAATACACCACGCGGGCGAAGGACGTGTTTTCGAAGCGGAAACGCACGCCAGATGGATCCACATGCGGGGCGAGTCCAACGACGGCATGCATTAATTGATTTAGGAATCCACCATGGGAAACGACGAGATATTTTCCGGGAGGTTTGCGCAGGAATTCCTGCAAAGCCTGACCCGCACGAAGGAATAATGCCCAATCACCCTCTCCTTCTCCACCGATCGAATCATAGGGTGTCGTGTATGGAGGCTGCGGCAATTGCTTAACTTCATCGACGGTCATCCCTTCCATCTGCCCGATGTGACGTTCCATCAGGATGGGATTAAATTCAAATCTCACTTCCGGGAGATAAGCCGTGGCAATTTCGGCCGTTTCACGGGCACGGATCAGAGTGCTGGTGATCACCAGGTCGAATTTCACTTCCTCCCTCTGCCAGCGTTCACATAATGCGCGTGCCTGGGCGCGTCCCTTTTCTGTCAGAGGATAATTGGATTGTCCCTGCCAGCGGGATTCCACGTTGCCAACAGATTCAGCATGACGTAAAAAGACAAAGCGATAAACAGGTTTTTCGGAGGGACTCACTTCGGATCGTCCTTTTTGAGAAGATATACAGGTCTGCGTTTCACTTCCTGAAAAATATAGCCAACATAAATGCCAATGAACCCCAACAGCACCATCAACATGCCGCTGACGATCAGGATCACGAACATCAGCGAGCTCCAGCCTGGCGCCAGGTTGGATGTCCGACCAGTGACCCAGAACGACAACACATAGATTATCTCCAGTCCAGCCAGGCAAAAGAAGGTAATCCCTGCGCTCAAGCCGATATAGAGTGGCACAAGCGAAAAGGAGAAGATCGCGTCCATGGCGAGGCGGAACATCTTGCCAAGCGAATACTTTGATTTCCCGGCGGTTCGTTTCACCTCGTGATAGGGAAGGATGACGCTGCGATACCCTATCCAGGCGATCATGCCGCGCAGAAATCGATGATATTCCGGCATGGACTTCAGCGCATCCACCGCCTGGCGGCTCATGCCGCGAAAATCCGCCGCGCCTGAGGTCATCTGCGTCCCGCTGATGCGGTTGATCAGCGAATAAAACGCAGATGATGTGATCGTTTTGAAGGAAGTCCCCTGTGCCTCCTCGATCCGCTGCGCCTGGACAATGTCATACCCGGCAATAAACAACTCGATCATTTGCGGGATCAGCTCGGGAGGGTGTTGCCCGTCCGCATCCATGGAGATGACAAAATCGCCCTGCGAAGCGTCGAGTCCGGCGGTCAGGGCTGCCTGATGCCCGAAATTACGTGCCAGGCTCAACACAGTGATCTGATTATCCGTCCGAGCCAGTGCCGCCAGGGATTCGGCGGTTCCG
>Ga0065705_10104426_pt1 | contig 16126 bp, 17 predicted proteins | sample SwibulcommuniRL2_FD_59092 | JGI IMG/M metagenome (GOLD analysis project Ga0065705, IMG submission 59092) | Bulk soil microbial communities from switchgrass field near Rose Lake, East Lansing, Michigan, USA - RL2 Bulk Soil v2 (version 2) | ecosystem: Environmental > Terrestrial > Soil >...
GGGGAACGAACTTCGAGAGTACGTCCGGAATCTCGATTCGAGAGCCATAAAAATCCTGCGCGAGCAGTTTGTGTGGCAAGCCAGCGGGGAACAGTGCGCGGACATTGCCATTGTGACCGACGGCAACGAAGACGCGTTCCTCGACGCCTTGGCAGACTTCCTGTGGACAAATCGACACAAACTGACTACCTCGAAAGAAGCAACGCGATGAGTCAACGAAGTGGCAAGGGCCGCGCACTGTTCTACACCCGGGACAGTGGCGGCAAACATGAGGAGACCCCGGCCGAATATGTCGGCTGGGTTCAACGAACGGCCCGAGAGCTAGGCCTGCGATTCAGCGGCACTGCGGAAGCGATCGACGAAATGATGCGATCCGGATGCGCAGTATCGGGGGACCTGTTCTTTGACCTCTGCGTCCAAGGACACCTGCTTTCGCGACCGGCGCTTGACGCCCTCAAGGCTGAGATTGTCCGCGACCAGGACGTTTCCCACGTCTTTATTCCGCGTCGCGATCGGCTGGCAAGACCCGACAATGCGTTGGATGGTGTTGCCCTTGAAAACGAGCTGCGTAGCCTGGGGATAACGCTCGTTTACAGGACGTCAACGCACGCACCGCTGCCGAAAAGGCATCGCCCAAATATGGGCGAGACGATTGTCAGCTTGATCGATTTTGATCAATCGGGCCGATTCCGACAGGACCTGGCCGAAAAGATGATCCTTGCGCAGCTCAGCCTGGCCAAGTCAGGATTCTCGACCGGTGGTCGTCCCCCCTTTGGCTACCGCCGTTGGCTTGTCGATGCCATTGGCAATCGCATCCGCGAACTTGAAAAGGGCGAGATCGTCCGAAAGCAAGGGCATCACGTGATGTGGTTGCCCGGCCACGAGGCTGAGCTGGACCTGATCAGACGGATTCTAGCCATGCTCGAGCTCCTGCCCGCCACCGAAGTCGCGCGGCGATTAACCGCCGAGGGAATCCGATCACCTGATGCCGATCGCGTGCGCACTGACAACGGAGTCAAACATCAGGTACTCGGCGTGTGGCATGCCACAACGATCACCGGCATCGCTCGACAGCCCTTAAATCGTGCGCTGGTTGAGTACGGGCGCCGATCCATGGGCGACCAGTTGCGAATGACCGCAGACGGTCCGCGATGCCTCGACGAACAGGACTCTCGGGCTGACGGTAAACCAAAGGTCATTCAGAATCCTGTTCACTTCCGAATCGTGGTACCGGCTCAGTTCGATCCGATCATCCCCGCCGATCAGTTTGACCGATTGCTATCAATTCTCGATCAGCGGGCTGGCACGCAGCGCGGCAAACCGCGATCGAGAGATCCCGGTAAGAATCCGCTCGGGTCTCGAATTCATGACTTGGGCTGCAGCTGGCCCATGTACCGGCAACCCCACGGCAAGTCGTTTCGCTACACTTGTGGGTTGTACCAGCAGTCGCACGGCGAAAAGTGCGCCCACAACCATGTCGACGGCCTCACTGCCACGCGATTTGTCCTGAGGGCAATTCGCCAGCGGCTGCTCGATGGGAATCGGCTGCGCAAACTGCAGGACAAGATTGAAGCCCGAGCACGTGCCGAATTACAAAGTTCGGCACAGGACACGAAACTGGATGCCAAGCGAGCAGAATTTGCTCAGCTGCAGGGTCAATTGGCGAGAATTCAGAAGAACTTGGCACTGGCGGAATCCGACGAGCTTTTTCGCTCCATTTCTGAGGTATTCACGGAACTGAAATCGTCTGCGCAACGCGTGGAGCGAGAAGTGGCGTCTCTCGAACGACTGTCACAAGTGCCGTCGTCCGTTGAGACGGAAGTTGCCATTGCGTTTGAAATCATCGCCAGGCTAAGTGAGCTGGCAGGAGATGCCAGCAACCTGGCCGCATTGAGTCAGCTCTTTAAGCAGGTCAACGTGCAGGTCTACCTGCTGTTCCTGCCCGTCAAAAAGCGACGTCGGACCGAAAATAAGATGACGGGAGGCGTACTGACCTGGGGCAATGCCCCATCCCCCATTCAAAAATATCAAGGTCCCACTGGCCGCGGTCAGCTCAGACTGGCAACGAGCCAGCGGACTGACAGCCCGGACGCGATCAATGGCTCCGGGAAAACCGACGTTGTTGATTCCGGTGGGAGGGACAGATCGTTAGGAAATGTAAGTCGGGGTGACAGGATTTGAACCTGCGACCTCTTGGTCCCGAAAATCCACTAGAAAACTGGCTGTTTAGGCCCAAGTGCTTTAACGACTTGCACTATATGCCTTTAGCCTCGGTGTGCAAGTGCTGGCAAACGCCCGTAAAGAGGGGCGAGCGATGGTAGTATCCGGCCTCCAAAATAGTACCAAGTAGTACCTCGTCCGACGCCCGTGTCGTCTTTTCTCTTCGGTCCTATGATCGCGTTTCCTGACACGCCTCAGAAACCGTGTCAGGATTCGTCAGCCCGGCTGTCAGGTCGGGATTTCAGACTGCCCGTTGGCTAGTCATGCGAATCGCCGCCAAGTGGGCCAAACGTTGCATAACGGCCTTGGGATCAAGCCCGCCAATTCACCGGGCATGGAGCCATTGTTGGCCAGCGAGTCGTTGGCCATCAATGACGGCATCGGAGCTGTTTGTAATGCCGCTAAGTCTGACGCGAGTTTCGAGAGTGGAGACATCAAGGCCGGATTGGATCTGGGAGCACGGCCTGGCCCGCGGGACGCTGACCCTGCTCGAAGGCGACCCCGGCACCAGCAAATCGACCATTGCCTACGACCTGGCAGCTCGCGTGTCGGCTGGGCACGCCATGCCAGACGGATCAGCCCCGTCGTCGCCTGGCAATGTATGGATCTTCTCTTCGGAAGACTCCGCCGCCCGAACGCATGCAACCCTGGCCGCAAGTGGAGCCAACCTGGATCGAATCATGCTTGTGGAGGCTGACGATGGATTTCGATTGCCATCAGGCATTGGCGATCTGCAGTCGGCATTGGCTGACAGCCGGCCCGACTTGATCATCTTTGACCCGCTATCGGAATACCTCGATGGCTCGACCACATCGGAACACGCTGTCCGTACTGCTCTCACACCGCTCTGCAAACTGGCAGAAACATATCGTTTTGGCGTCCTTGGACTCAGGCACCTGCGAAAGGCCCAATCTTCCAATCCGCTTTACCGCGGCGGTGGCAGCATTGGGTTGGTCGCTCTGGCACGATCAGCATTGCTAGTTACTCAGAATCCATTCCAGCCTGGCCAGCGAGTCCTGTTGCAGTTCAAGTCGAGCTTGAGTCCGATTTCACCAGCTATCGCCTTCAGAGCGGTCGAGATGAATGGCGGACTTTGTGTGGACTGGCTAGGAGCCACACTTCACTCCTCGGAGCAGATCTTGGCGTCTCATCACTCAGCCGAACCCGCAGCACTAGAAGAAGCCGTCCAGGTTCTCTATTCGCTGCTGGCACTGGGACCATTGCCCGCACGCATCGTACTGAGTCGTGCCCATGAGAACGGCGTATCAGGTCGGACGCTCAGGCGGGCCAAGGGCGTGCTCGGTGTCCAGTCACAGCGACATGGATTTGGAGTGGGAAGCGAGTTCTGGTGGTTGCTTCCGGCGAATGATGCACTCGCCACACGACTTCGGGATCAGGGCCTGGATCAGCTCCTGCAATCGCTAATGCTAGAAGCCGAGAGACCGGCTGCCCAAGCCACGGCAGTCGCGATTGGACTGCCGGAGAGAGACGAAGCTCAACAGGACGATTGGGAGCAATGGGAGGAAGGTAATCTCGGCCAATGAACGTCCGCCGAGCACGCGTGCCGGTGAGCTAACCGAACGTGTACGCCTTCTGCCGCACAAACCCCTCCACCCGCAACGCCCCGCCCGGCAACACATCGAGCCGGGCGTAGGCGTTTTTCTTCTCACCGCTCCCTTCGACCATCGCGGCCAGTGTGCAGTAGTGAATGCCGGCGATGTCCTGTAGGTCGTTCTGGTGACTGTGGCCCTGGAAGACAGCTGCGACTTCACCGGAGCCCTCCAGCACTTTGCGAACGCCTTCGGCATTCTTGACGCAGTGCTGCTTCGCCGCGTCGAGTCGCTGATGGACGAAGACGATCGCCTTGCCCTCGGACTTCTTCAGGTCGGCCTCTAACCACTGAAGTTGGCTCGCGGGCACATTCGCATCGGTCCAGGTGAAGTTGTTTCGGCCGTAGGGCTCGCCGTCGCTGTTGAAGCAGGCATCGAGCACGACGAAGTGCCAGCCGGCAGCGTCGAACGAGTAGTGACTCTTCTCCCGCTCGATGCCCGCAAGGAATTCCTCCTTCGTGAGCGTCTGGACGCAATGGTTGCCAAGGACGTAGTGCCGATCGCCGGGGATCTTGGCGAGCTGCGTGTTGATCGTCTTCAGGTAGCCAGTTTCGTCCTCGACCGATTTGGCCGCATCGACCAGATCGCCCAGCTCGACGGTGAAATCGACTTTGTCGCGTGAGAATTGGTCGATCGCCTTGTCCAGCTTGCCCGGCGTCTCGCGGTAGAATCGTGTCCCTGCCGGCGGCTTATCGGCGTAGTGCAGGTCGGTGATCAGCCCGATCCGAAGTTTTGGTGTAGCCGTTGCAACTTCGGCCAGCACGCATTGTCCGCTCAAAGCAGAGCCGGCCAGGAGAAGTGTGGAGCCCCGCAGAAATGCACGCCGAGTGAATGAGTCGGTCATCTTGGCTCACCGATTTGTAGCACCGACCAGTTGGACTTCGCCGATTCCCAGAGCGACGATCACTGCGTGATTCTCCCACGCAGCGGCTCCAATTTGCCAGTCCTGATGCGAGGCCCGACGACAATGACGCTCACCGCTGGCCACCTGCTTGCCGGACTTCCGCTGTTGCCCGCTGCCGAGGTTTTCGAGCCCCTGCTCCAAGCCGCTGGGCTTCGCTTGGAACGCATCGTCTCAACGGGCCAGGCCACGCCTGCCGGCGAATGGCTGGTCCAGGACTGGGACGAATGGGTCGTGCTGCTTGCGGGCGAAGCCAAGCTAAGGATCGAGGGTGAATCTGCCGCCCGCGAATTGAAGCCGCACGACTGGATGAACATTCCAGCCGGCGTCCGACATCGCGTGGAATGGACGAGCCAAGATCCACCGACCGTGTGGTTGGCCCTTCACTACAATCTATTGGTTAGCCGCGACTCGTCCAGTGCAACGGGACAGACGGAAAAGGCCGGTGACTGAGAAACGTCTGTCGAGCCCGAAATAGTCGCATGGCGAACCAGCAAAGATAATGTTTAACACCCCTGGCGATGTGCCCAGTCGCCGGGAAGCCCATTTTGTCGTTTATGGAGTTGCTTACATGGCCGAAGATGACGAATTGCCCAAGCTCAATTGGTGGCGTTTGAGTTGGGTGGATTTGGCAGCAGTGCTAATGATCGTGCTGCAAGTTCTCATGGGCGTGTTTAAGGACGAACTCAAGAATTGGTTTTCCGGCGATGTAGTCCGCTGGGCCTCGATTGTGCTGGCAGCGATCTTGTGCGTTTATGGGATTGGTCTTCTGCGGCGTCATCGCAAGCCCAAAGATTTGAATGAGCTGCTTCTGCCGGCTTGGAGAAGGATTGCAAGGCGTGTAGGGCGTGCATTCGGCCTAATCGTGGCGATTGCCGCGGGTGCATGGTGCCTGTTCTTACTTGGTGTGACTCTCGCTCCCGTGGCGACTAGTCTGGCTAAGGACGCGGGCAGGGCGATAAGTGTTTTCTTTCCCGCTCCGCCGCTGGTCGAGATCAAGTCCACGCAGAATGCTGTCCGCAGAGGTGAGTCGGTGGAAATTGAAGTAACGGTCAACGGCGAGGCTCTGCCGGACAGCTACAAGGCCACATGGACACCAGGAATTCTTTCGTGGCAGCCGAATCGAGGTAAGGGGCGATTTGAGCCAGACGAGCAATTTGTCAAAGCCGGAGAATCGAAAGAGGTCACAGTCCAGGTTGTTGTGCAGGACCAGAATTTGAAGGAAGTTGGAAAAGCCACATGCACCTTCACGGTTGTCTACGCACCAATAATCAAGCTCGCCGCTTCGGCCGATCAGGTATTGGAAAGTAGCCCGGTTGAATTTGTCGTTTCACTTGACGGAGCCGCTCCACCTTCGGGGCACAGGTTTTCCTGGGTTACCAGCGACGACAAGAAGCCGATTGAGACCACATTGCCCAGGAGTAGCTTTGTGCCCCGGCCACTAGGAGCTGGGACGTCGCAAAAAGACTTCGAGGTGCAGGTCGAAGTCTTCGATCCAAGCGGTAAGCCTGTGGGATCTCAAACGACCCGTATCGTCGTCCGTGCTAGACGGCCCTACTTCCTGGCGATTGTCCTTGACGGCTCGAAGCGAATGGGCCAAGGCGATATGAAAGGAAAGACCTGGATGGAGGCTGCGAAAGAGACAATCGACGGAGAATTGGATGTCGTCGAGGCCAGCGGCGGCAAATTCGGGATGTGGAGTTTTGGCGACAGCAAGAGCACCTCTGAAGGGATGCCATGCGAGCGAGTGAATGTCGTGTTCCCGATTGGTGCGAATCTCAGTCAAGCACAGAACGATCTAAAGTCCGTTTCAGTTGGTGGCGAGGACGCACCATTGATCCGAGCCATTTCCACGGCGATGAAGTCATTGGCCGCGTACCGTACCGCCGCGGATGCAAGAATAACTCTCCTGATAATCACTGGCGGTGACGACACCTGCAACAAGGTCTCCGTCGCGGATTACCTGCAGCGACTGAAAGACGCATTGAAATCGTCAGGCTCTCCCGACGAAGGACTCACGGTTAAGGTCCGAACCTTTACGATTGCCGCCGCGAAGACCAAAGAGGATGCGGACTCATGGCTGGCCGTGAGCAGACAGGTTGACTTTCGAGAGAACCCGGACAACTTGTTGCTGGTTGTCAGAGACACACAGCAATTGGAGTCAGCGGTTGACAGCTTTTTGCAACTCCACTCACCAGATGAGGCGGTGCGAGGCCAAGCAGGGGAGATCTTAGCCAAGCTCTTTTCTGATCAAGGTCTGTTGATCGCAAACAAATCGTTTGAAGAATTCCGAAGCTGAGCGAGTCACGTCACAATTGAGTTGAATTGGAAGTCGATTCTTCCGCCGGATGTCGAGTGCCGCCGGATCAATTCGGACGGCACGTTGTCGATTCTGCCTTGTTGTTGACGGCAGTCAGTCTCTAAAAAAAAGTAGTGGTCGCGATCGACGCCATCAAAACCGGCCTGAGCGGAGGCAGCAATTACGGAACCGCTTGCCGGAGCCGCAGGGGCAGTGGTCCTCACGGCCGAGCTTCTCCTCCAGCTCCTTGTCGCCATGCACGACCTGGCGTCCGCGTTTGACTTTGGTTTCCGATGGGAACCCCTTGCGGCGTTTGCTCATCGGCTCGAAAAAAGGGCAGGTCTTCAAAGGCTTCGTATTCCACGGGACACCTCCTTCCAGAGAATTGGGAGCCGGTAGGACACGCAGCCTGACTTGCTGGTTCGCTACTCGCTCCGGAGTGCGGCTCGCCCGCAAACGACGATGGCTGTAGTCCCCACTCGCGAAATGTTCGAGAATCTCTATGCCGGCAAGGCCCCGTGGGACATCGGCAAGCCACAGCCGGTGTTTGTCAACGCGGCGGACGATGTGAAAGGCTCGGTTCTCGACGCCGGATGCGGAACAGGCGACATCGCCCTGTACTTCGCCAAGCGAGGCCATAAGGTGACAGGGATCGACTTTCTGCCGGTGCCCATCGAGCGAGCGAAGAAGAAGTCAGCTGAACGCAGCGTCCCGGCAACTTTTCTCGTGCTCGATGCCCTGCACCTGGATTCGCTGCCTGAGCAATTCGACTCAGTCATCGACTGTGGACTATTCCACGGTTTCTCCGACGAAGATCGTCAACGGTACGTCGCTGGGCTGGCAGGTGTCACCAAGCGAGGCGGTCGCCTATTTCTGCTCTGCTTTAGCGATCAAGAGCCGGGCGAACAAGGCCCGCGACGTATTAGCGAACGAGAGCTACGGACTGCCTTTGCCGAGGGCTGGGAAATCGAGTCGATCGAGCCGGTTAGAATCGAGATTCGTGCTGACCTGGAGGGATTCTCATTCAGCCCCGGCGGACCGAAAGCATGGTTTGCTTCAATGACGAGGAAGTCAGATTGATCCGGTTGGAGGAACGGTCACGACTTAGAACGTCTCGATCTCTTCGGGAATCACAGCTAGCCGCTTGGCGATCACGTTAAGCGTGTTTGCATGGACACGGTTTACCTTCCCTTGCTCAATGCGTGCAATTGTCTTTGCCGCGATATCTGGAGCAAAGTCCTCCCGTCTCAGTCCTCGCTGCTTGCGAAGGCGACGCAGAGAGGCACCGAACGACCTTTCGGACGCTAATCGCTCCTTGGAAATCCGGCGTCGATATTCCGTGTCAAATTCATAAAGAACAGCGTCGGAAGCTGCTTCAAACTGTCCAAGTCGAATTGTATGCCCGAAGTCGGAGACAGCGAATCTCCCAAAATCAGGTTCAGTGCCATCTCCGGATTTCTCAAATGCAGAAAACGGAACCGTCAATGGCTCAAGGTTTCCACGCCACAGAGTAATTGTTTGCCTTGCAGCGTCTACGCTTCCACCGATGAACAAGTCAGATTTGTTTTCAGCATTTAGTGCTGCTGCAAGCTCATTAGTAGGCAGAAAGCCGCCGTCCGTTGAGAAAGCAACTCGCCTGAAGCACGAACCCAGTGCAGGAAGACTCTGCATATCAATTGAATGCACCAGTAACGCACGTCCCATCGGTGCAAAAGTCCAAGGATTGTTTCGCAGTAATGCTTCCGTGAGATCTCGTGCATAGCTAATCCAGAGCGAGTCTTTCGATGCGTGGGCAAATGACTTCCGCAGATCCACAACCGAAGAAATCCACTCGGGCTGAAGCGACGAAAATGATGCGTGACGCATCCTCGCTTTGTCGAGAAGAAACGTCTGCGAAACTCCGGATTGTTTTTTTGATTTTGTAGCCATCGAATGACTTTCCTCAATCGTCTTCATCAGTCGCTTCTGTTTCTTGTTCAACAACGGGGTTCGTCGGATAACGACGATCCCACTCATCGCACAGTTGCTTGTGGTTAGCAGAAATCAGTCGTTTGAGGTTGTTCGGTATTCCAGACGGATCGGGCTGTCGATCCATAAACGTCAGTGTCCTCAAGTTGACCCGCCAAACCGACGTCCCTCGCAAGATTGTCACATGGGGCGATTCCCTATTTTCCTTGTCGCGAATCTTCAGTTTCCACCCAGCTTTCCGCAGCTGCTTCGGAAGCAGAAAACTGAAGGCCACTCTCCGGTCTCCATTCGACCAAAGTCGTCAGTCAGCTAGCGGTAACTCGACTACTTTTGACATTTTATGTCCTGTTTTACTAGTTGTCAAGAATGGACATTTCATGAGAGAGCGGCAGATGCCCGAAACAGCTGAATTCTGAGCATTTCCGTGTCAAGATTACTTGAACGCCGGGCGTTAGCTTGCAGCGGCTCCGTTTTCACGCATTTTGGTGCGTTTGGGTCGCCTTTTCGGAGCCCAACAATCTGGCACCGGGGATACCTGGCGACAGAAAAAAGCGGACTTGGTCGACGGGTATGTCTCGGCCTCGGTCAGGCAGGGTCCTGAGGGCTTACACCGCCCCGGCTTCGACCCCATGCTCTGACCCGGTCTCGACCCCATGCTTTACCCCGGCCTCGATGCAGGGTTCTACCCTGTAATCGCCGACAGCTTACAGGCCCCGATAGCACCTGTGACTGACGGATCCTCTCTACCCATTTCTTCACGCGAAAGGAGGTGTGATTGCTGACCCTCACCATTGTCGTCTGCTCGTCCCTCGCCCTGGCGGCCCTCGCGGTAGCCCTCGTGAGGCAGGTCCGCCTACAGAGGGCCACCCGAAAGCTGCTGGGGCGACTCCTACACCACCGGAGCAAACCGCCGCATGAGTCACCGCCCCCGCCCGGCCACCGTCAGCACGATCATCGGCACGCTCGTTCTCGCCGGTCTCGGGGGCTGTAGCGACCCCGACACTCGGCTGGGAGAGTTGGCCTCGCAGGTCACCCGCGAACAGGCTCAGCAGAACCAGCGGATCGCCGATGGGTCCAAGGCCATAGCCCAGGGGAGTCAGCACCTTGTCGAGGCCGATGCCCAGGCCCGCCGCGAGCTGATCGAGCTGCAGCATTCCCTGCGTCAGGACCAGGTCGAGATCGCCCAGGATTTGGACGCCCTTGAGGCCGAGCGGAAGGTCATTGCCAGCCAGCGGCGGACCGAGTCCACAATCGCCTCCGGGCTGGTCATCTTCGGAGTGGTCATAGCCTGCCTAGCACCTTTGGTCCTGGCGGGCATCGCATTGCAAGGCTTATGGCGTGAGCCCACCCGAGAGGAAGAAGGGGAAGTCTTGGTGGAAGAGCTGGTCCACACCCTTGCCAAGCCACCCGAGTCTCCACCCCATGCTCTGACCGATACTCAACCCCTGCCTCCCGGCCTGCCTTCGGCCCACGGTCTCGACCAGCCTTGAGCAGACGGTCGCCAGCGGCCTTGAACCAACAGTTGGCCCTGGCCTTGAACTCCATGTCGATGCTGGTCTCGCCCCGATGCTCAAGCCCAGGGTTGCAGCTGGTCATGGTCCTGGCCACCGCCCGCTACTTGGCCTTCGCTCCCCAGACTCACCACCCACTTTGCACAAGGAGAAATCGTTGTCGCATATCGTCCAGATTCAAACGCAGATCCGCGACGCCGAGGCGGTCCATGCTGCCTGCCGGCGTCTGGGGCTCCCCGCAGCCGTCCAGGGCTCCACCGAGCTTTTCAGCGGCTCCGTGACGGGTCTGGCGGTGCAGCTTCCTGGCTGGCACTACCCAGCAGTCTGCCAGCTCGACACGGGCCAGGTGAAATTTGACAACTACCAGGGCTTGTGGGGCGACGAAAAGGAGTTGCACAAGTTCTTGCAAGCCTACGCCGTTGAAAGGACTCGGATCGAGGCCCGCAAGAAGGGATACACGGTCACTGAGCAGGCCCTCACCGATGGCTCGGTCAAGCTGACCATCCACGTTGCCGGAGGTGCCACATGACCAGCCAAATCATCGAAGTCGTCGTTTCGCCTCAGGGCGAGACTCGCGTCGAAACCAAAGGCTTTGCGGGCAGCACCTGCCGCCAGGCCAGCCAGTTCCTGGAGCAGGCACTGGGTGTCCGATCGAGCGAGCAGCTCACCGCCGAGTTCTATCAGCAGGAGGCAGCTCAGCATCGCTTGCAGCAGGGAGGTGCCGTATGACGACGCCTCGCCGCCGCGTGCTGCGGCCCCAGGCTGTCCCCGTCACTGATCCGCGACAGGCAGCCCGGTTGCAACGTCGCCAGTCCGAGCTGACCAAGAGCCGGGCGGCTCTTCGCCGCTGGCTCACTCGGTTGAAGCGTGCCACCAACACAGTCACGGACTTACACCAGCGAATCACTCGGCTGGAAGCTGCCCTTGCCGACGAAGGCTAAGAAACCGTGCTACATTCCTCGTGGAAAGGGCTCCACGGTGTCTGCCATGTCGAAGGAAATGATCGCTGGGATCGCTGAGGCCGCAGCGAAATGGTCTCGCGAGAGGATTGAGCATCTTGATCACATCCAGGAGAAAATGCTGGAAAGCATTTCCGCTGAGCGGGAGCAAATCGCTAATCGGGAGAAAGGTGTGGAGGGCGACTACTTCGATAGCCTAGACGATGAACACTTTCTCTTTGAAGCGGAGGAAACTGTTGGTGGGCTGCTGTTGATCGGCCTCTACAGTGCTGTGGAGCACATTACCAAGCAGTTGCTACGGCATCGCTATCCGCCGGATAAGGTCAAGCAGTGCTACAGGTTTGAATACCTTCAGGAGGTGTTGGCGAGGGATTGTCATGTAAACCTGTCGAGCGTGCCCGGCTTCCACGCTATCGACGAATTACGCAGCAAGAGTAATCAGGTGAAGCACGGAGGACCGAATCGTGAATTGCCTCTGGCAGCGTACGAGCGATTGCGAACCGCAGTCGTTCCATACCTGGAACGACTTGCTCAGGTCATTGTGCCCGGCTAGTGAAACTGTCTGTAACATGTCGCCGGAGGCAATGGGCAAGTCGCGGGCCCTATCCGCCGATTAGGTCCCGCACGATCTTGACGGCGTTCTGCAACTCAGGCGAATCGCCGGCACAGCGAATAGCTCGCTGGGCCTTCTCCACGAACTTCTGGCGTTCGCCGTCACTGCGGGAATCGCAGTAGTTGTCGTACACGTCGGCCAGCTTCACGAGCCGTGCCTGCCAGGACGCCTGCGATAGCTGTCGGTCATAGGCCGCTTCACGCTCCGCCTCAGGCATTCGGGCGTCCTTGGTCAGTGCCGCCACGGCATCAGTGGCTTCCTTGCCAAAGTGCTCGATCAGGTCGTCGTAGTCGGTCGTCGTGTCCTCGATCAGGTCGTGCAACAAGGCGGCCAGCAAAGCCGTCTCGTCGCTCACCTCAAAGACGTGCCGGACGACCAAGGCGACGCGTACCGGATGAGCAAAGTACGGTGTTTTCCCGTCCTTGCGGAACTGGCCCTGATGCCGCTGGGCGGCAAAGGAAACGGCACGTTGCCAGAGACGTTCGTCGCTTATCATTCCCACCCCTTTTCCTCCACAAGGAGCACTCGATGAATCTAGCAGAGTCCCTGCGGGAGTACATTGCCGCGGCGTTCACCGGCATCTGGATTGAATCTCACGAGCACGGAGACGCCTTGGCGGAGATCGCCCAACTCTGCCGGAGCGAGTCGTGGAAGCTGGCGACTTGGGACCTGGAGCAGGGCCTGCAAATCACTGGCCTCCAGCAATCGGCAGAGGCCGGCGGCAATGATCCGCTGGCGGCGATTCGATCCATCAATGCCCTGGCCAGCGACGATAGTTCCGCGTTGCTCGTGCTCACCAACTTTCACCGGTTTTTGCAGTCCGCCGAGGTCGTTCAAGCCCTGGCCAAGCAGTTGGCCAGCGGCAAGCAGAATCGCACGTTCGTAGTCGTGTTGTCGCCGGTCGTGCAAATCCCTCTTGAACTCGAAAAACTCTTCATCGTTATCGAGCATCCACTCCCCGGTCGCGAGCAGCTCGAAGAGATCGCCCGCGGCGTGGCAACCGACGACGGTGAAATACCGACGGGCATCGAGCTGCAACGACTGTTGGACGCGGCGGCGGGACTGACCCGATACGAGGCCGAAAACGCCTTCAGTCTCTCGCTCGTCAGGCACAACCGATTGCAGGTCGAAACGCTGTGGGAAATGAAGGGACAGATGCTAAAGAAAAGCGGCCTTCTCACGCTGCACTGCGGCAGCGATCGGTTCGATGATCTGGGAGGCATGGAGAGCCTGAAGTCGTTCTGCAACCGGGCACTGCGGGTTTCCGGAAATCCGAATAGCCGCGTGCGTCCGCGAGGCGTGCTGCTTCTGTCTCCGCCGGGCTGCGGCAAGAGCCAATTTTGCAAGGCATTGGGCAACGAAACCGGTCGCCCGACACTGGTACTCGACGTAGGCAGTTTGCTGGGCAGTCTGGTCGGCCAAAGTGAAAGCAACATTCGGTCGGCATTGAGGATCATTGACGCGATGGCCCCGGCCGTCGTCATGCTTGACGAAGTGGAGAAGGCATTCAGCGGCGTCGCCGCCAGCGGCCAGACTGACAGCGGAGTCTCAGCTCGGCTCTTCGGCACGTTTCTTTCGTGGCTCAACGATCACGAATCGGATGTCTTCGTGGTCGCGACGGCGAACGACATTACGAAGCTGCCTCCCGAATTCTCAAGGGCCGAGAGGTTTGATGGCGTGTTCTTCGTCGATCTGCCGGACGCCAACCAACGAAAGTCGATCTGGCGTATTTACCTCGATCATTTCGGCCTGGATGGCTTGCAGAAGATGCCCAGCGACGAGCAATGGACCGGTGCCGAAATCCGATCTTGTTGCCGACTGTCGGCCCTGCTCGACGTACCGCTGGTGGCCGCTGCCCAGAACATCGTGCCGGTGGCCCGCACGTCGGCAGAATCGGTCGAGAAGCTGCGTCAGTGGGCTTCGGGCCGTTGCCTGAATGCCGATCGGACGGGAATCTACGAGGCGAGTGGCTCGTCCACTGCCAGCCGGCGACGAGTAAGCCGCGGGCAAGTCGATCCCTCACAAAACTAATCAGTTTGGTCCACCAATTCCCGCACCCAAATCTCGAATTGAGGCCGATTTCTCTGGTACCAGTCCAACAATGCCGCGGCCGCATCAATGCACTCATGGGCAGCCGCAACTTGTTCGGCAATCGGAGTTTCGAGCCTCAACTGCGGAAGCCCGGCAATTCGGACTTGCACGAACTGCTTATCCGGAGGGGAATCAACGATCATTCGCCGATCGTCGATGATTTTTCGCAGGCGAGGAACGTACCAGTCTCGGTTTTGGCCCCAACCGCGGAAGTAGATTGTTACGAATCCACGGTCCAGGCCGTGCTCCATGTACAACTCGTCGAAGCCTTCGGACAGCCGTGGATAAAGCTCGTAGAAAAATCCGCGGCTCGCTGCACTTCGTGCTCTTGACGGCTTCTGCCGTAACGTTGGCTGCCGTTGCAATGCGAGGCTGAAGTAATCGTCGAAGAAGCTCGACCGCTCATCGTCATTGATCCGGTTGCCACCACGGCGGTATCGCGTCAGAGCATGTTGAAGCATGAGTAGCTTGTGCTCCCGCCGAGAATGGAGTTCACGCTCGCCGAACTGGCGAACTTGCCCCAGCTGCTCCATGACCTGTTCGTACGCGAGAATTGCATCGAAGCACTGCGATCCGGCACTCGACAGATAGTCTTCTGGAGCAATCAGGAGGGTGATTGCGGCAGAGTATTGGCCAGCACTGTTCAGTGCAGAACACCGCTTCAAGTACCGCTCAGGCTGGTAGGGAGTGAACGTTGCGTCAATCTTGTCTTCGATGAGGACCAGCACATGGCTCCTCGCTCCCTTGCTCACCCCGGAGAACACGGCCTCCAGGTCAGATTCGCCGCTGCCGTCTCCGGAGTAACTAACACTGTGTCGAGCAAGGCATTGGATATTACTGATCTGCGGTAACGCAACGCGACTTACCCGAGAGCGGACTAAGCCGTACAGCCAGCAAACGAAGTCTGCATTGCAGTGCAGCTCTTCAAGCAACAGCAAATCAATGTCCCATTCGCGAATCACGCTAAATCTGCCAATGGCGTCGATGTCAACGCTAGAGGGAGGCATTACAAGTTCTTTCGGGTCGCAGGCGAATTCATCGTTTCCACTTTCAACTGATTTGTAGCACCTCATATTCCGGGAGAACACTCTGCATGCCCACCTTGCTTGAAGAACCGCCGGCCCAGAGCACAAACTCGTCCACGCCGGCTCATCGTCTGCGGGCCACTATGGCGGCAGTTCGCGTCTGTTTCACCTGGCTAGGCGTTCGGAAGACACTTTCGCCTCAGCAAAAAGGCCAGGCCGCCGAGAGCTTTGGTGCGGAGCGGGAATTCTTGACGGCTGGCAAAAAACTGCTCGACACTTCCCATCCGGCCTTCAAGGCGGTAACCAGTGTCCGCAACCAAATCATTTCGCTCTGGAAGGGAATGTCGCTGCCGTATCCAGAGCCCGGCATTCGACTCATCCGTCAGGACGACATTGGTGCCTTCACGCTACAAATGACGACGCTGAAGCAGGATCTGACCGAAGCCGTCCAGCAACTCGATCGGCGGTACGCTGAGCTGAAGGCTGCTGCCCGCGATCGTCTGGGAACGCTCTTCAACGCCACCGACTATCCGCCGTCGCTGATTGGTTGGTTCGACTGCACGTGGGATTTCCCAAGCGTCGAACCGCCCGTCTACCTGCGTCAACTGAGTCCTCAGCTCTACGAGCAGGAAGCGGCTCGCGTCGCCGCACGCTTCGATGAAGCGATTCGACTAGCGGAGGAAGCCTTTACAGAAGAGTTGTCCAGACTCGTGAGCCATCTAACCGAACGCTTGAGCGAGTCGGAGGACGGCAAGCCGAAAGTCTTTAGAGACACCGCCGTCGATAATCTACGCGAGTTCTTCGATCGCTTCCGGCACCTCAATATCCGCTCCAGTGAGCAGCTCGACGACCTGGTCGCCCAGGCCCAGCAGATTGTCCGCGGCGTCCGGCCTCAGCAGTTGCGTGACGACCAGCCGCTACGGCAGCGG
>Ga0065705_10104427_pt1 | contig 16111 bp, 15 predicted proteins | sample SwibulcommuniRL2_FD_59092 | JGI IMG/M metagenome (GOLD analysis project Ga0065705, IMG submission 59092) | Bulk soil microbial communities from switchgrass field near Rose Lake, East Lansing, Michigan, USA - RL2 Bulk Soil v2 (version 2) | ecosystem: Environmental > Terrestrial > Soil >...
CCGCAGCAGCCAAATCTGCTGTCGCCCCAGCCGCGGCTGGTGGCGGAAAGTCGGTGGCCGACATCATCGCCGCGGCCAAGGCTGGTAAGTCGGCCGCACCGGTAGCAAAGGCGGAGGCCGCGGCGGCGCCACCGTCTGCCAAGCCGCAAAGCGTGGCCGAGATCCTTGCCGCAGCTCGTTCCAAGCCTGGCGCAGCGCCACCGGCCGCCAAGGCGGAGCCCGCCAAACCAGCCGCCGAAAAATCTGCCGCCGCCCCGGCCACCAAGCTCGATCCCAAGAAGATGAGCGTGGCCGACATCATTGCGGCCGCGAAGGGAAAGTCGCCCGCGACTGCTGCTCCCGCAGCAAAAGCGGCCCCTGCAAAACCGCGGTCAGCACCGCCGCCTGAAGAAACCCAAGAACCGCCGCCAGCCGCCGAAGAACCGAAAGCGGCCGCACCGGCTGCCGCTGCCGACACAGGCGGCAAGAAATCCAAGAAGGACGTCATAACGTCGATCGCCGAGCAAGTCGCCTACTGCCGCAAGGTGGATTCCAAATAGCCGTCGGCCCCAGAGTACTCGTATTTCACGGAGGGTGAATCGTGAGTTCGTCCAGCCAATTCAGCCCCAGCACCCCTCCTACCCAAAGCTCGAGCGGCCGATCGATTCTGCTGATCCTCTTGATCGTCTTTGGCGTGCTACTGCTTTCCTGTGTCGGCGTTTGCGGCGGCATCGCTCTATGGACCAGAAGCGCCATCAAGTCCGGCGCCGCCTGGATTGAGATGACTCCGGTCATGAGCGCCGCCATGAGTGCCACCCAAAGCGATCCGCAGGTGATCGACAAACTGGGCGAGCCCATTGAACCCACCTCCATTCCTACGCGCACTGGCCGCGGCGAGTTGACCTCCAATGAGGACTTTCAGTTCGAATTGAAGGGACCCAAGGGAACTGCCAAGGTCAAAGGCTCGGCAACCAAGGAGGTCGGCACATGGAAGGTGACCGCGCTCACCGTTCAAACGTCTGATGGTGCGACGTTCAATGTGCCGCCCCCGGCCGCAACCGGTCCGGACGTCAAATTCGACATGCCGGACGTGCCCGTAGAGACCAAATAGCGCGTAGCTGGCAGTGGGCAGCATCACAGCCGCGAGCGGCGACCTGCCCGGCACCCTGACAACACCTAAGGCTTTGTCGCCACGAGCACGCTGCTATGCACCAGCGTCCGCTGCACCTCGCCGGGCGTCAGCCCAGCCGCGGTGAGCCATGCGTTGTACTCCGCGCCGCTGTAGTTGCGCCCTTCGGTCATCACCATGAGGGCCACCGAGAATAGCGCCGGATAGAGCGGACCGGAATGTTCGTCGTTTAGGAAAACGTCGTGAATGAGAAGCCTCCCGCGTCGCGGCAAGGCCTTTGCACACCTTGCGACCAGGCCGGCGCATTCCGCTACGTCCCAATCGTGCAGCACATTCGAGAGTAAAATCGCGTCGCAGCCGGCGGGTAGGGCATCGGCGAACATGTCCCCTGGGACGCATTCGAGTCGATCCGCCACGCCATATTGCCTGGCGAATTCGGCGGCCACCTTAAGCACAGCCGGCCGATCGAATACGATCGCCCGCAGCTTGGAATAGCGCTGTAGGAAAGCAATTGAGTACAGCCCCGTACCGCCCCCGACATCGACTAGGCACGTCGCCTCGGAGAGATCGACCCGCTCGGCAAGCACTGGAGCGATGTTCTTCGCCCGACCCGCGAGCATTAGCGTGAAGTATCGGGCCGAGGCCTCCTCTTCCATTGCCGATTCGAGGCCCGGCTTGAAAATGAACGCAGCCCGCTGGTCGTCCTTGGCGACGCCCGCGGGCCTGTTCATGCGCATGCGCTCCACCAGGGCGAGCACGCCCGGTGACTGGGCAGCCATGCGAACGTAATCGCTGACATCCAGCGGTTGTCCCGGTGCGAGGTGCTCGCGGGCAAGCGGCGCCGTGCTGACGAGGCCGCCGCTCTCCTGCAATAGGTCGAGCGCTTTGAGCCCGGTCAACAAGACGCTGAAGGGTCGCTCGGCAAGCCCCGTTGCCGCCTGAAGCTCGGCTCGAGCGACCGGCCCCGCGGCCAGGCGATCGAAGATGCCAAAAAATACGCTACGGCCGCCGTAAGCAGCTCCATGGCATAGTTGCCGCGAAAAATCTCAAAGATCGGCGCGGGATTAAGCGCCGGCGGCTGCAGTGTTAAAGCCATGGTGCATCACCGCCTTATGATTTCACCTTCGACCTTCGGCATTGAGCAGTTTTCAATGTTCCGCCTTCCGCCGCCGCTCAGCCTTGGCCTTGGCCCGCAGGTTAAGGAACTCGACGAACAGGGCGAATCCCATCGCGAAGTAGATGTATTCCTTTTCGATGTGCGTGCCGATCCCCTCGGCCACGAGCATGACGCCAATCAATAGCAAAAAACTCAAAGCGAGCATCTTTACGGTCGGGTGCTTTTCGACAAATCCCGAGACTGTACCGGCGAAGACCATCATTACGCCCACCGCCACTACCACCGCGGTGATCATGACCCAGATGGATTCAGCCATGCCGACTGCGGTAATGACCGAGTCGAGCGAGAAGATGATGTCGAGCACGGCGATCTGGAAAATGACGCCAGCAAACGTCACTTTGCGAGCTGCCTCGTGGTCGTCGTGCGCCCCTTCGATCTTGTTATGAATTTCAACGACACTGCTGCGGATCAAAAACAACCCGCCCACCAAGAGGATCAGGTCGCGCCACGAAAACTCGTTCAATTCCTTGTGGTTTCTCAGGTACTCCAGCCAATCCGATGGCAGACCAGCCTGCGACAGCGAGAAGATCGGATGCGTGAGCTGCATAATCCACGTAATGGTCAACAGCAGCAGCACCCGAGTTCCCATCGCGGCCAAGAGGCCAATCTGCCGTGCTGATTTGCGCTCCGCCTCAGGCAGGCGACCGCTGACCACGGAAATGAAGACAATGTTGTCGATCCCGAGCACGATCTCCATCGCGGTCAGGGCAATCAGGGCGATGGCGTCGTGGAGGAGGGCGCTCGTGTGCATGCGAAGTGGCGAACTTCCTGATGCGAATGCCAGCGTGCAAAACTAGGTGGTGTAGTCGGCGTTGAACCGCACGTACTCGACGTTCAGGTCGCTCGTCCAAAAGCGAACCGCAGCCGTTCCTTCGCGAAACGTGAACTCGATCGTCGTCTCGCGGCTTGCCTTGATCGCCGCCGAAACCGTCCGGGCGTCGAAGGGAACCGGCGCTCCGCGCTCGTAGAGTTTATGACCATTCACGACCAAATCAACACCGGCCGGGTCGAACGGCACGCCGGCGTAGCCTGCCGCCGAGACGATGCGGCCCCAGTTGGGATCGGCCCCCGCCACCGCGGTCTTGACCAGAGCGCTGTTGGCGACGGTCTGGGAAATTCGCCGCGCTTCATCCCTAGTCTTCATTCCTCGAACATGGATCGTGATCAGGTGCGATGCGCCTTCTCCGTCGTCCGGGATCTGTTTGGCGAGTTCGATGCATAGCTCACGAAGTGCCGTTTGAAAGGCCGTGAGGTCGGAGCCGGTGAGTGGTGAGTGGTGAGTGGTGAGTGGTGGGCGATTTGATACTTCCGACCTCTGACCTCCGACCTCCGACTTCTGGCCCGCCGCACCGCTCGCCAAGAGCAGCACGGTGTCGTTGGTGCTCATATGCCCTTCGACACTGATGCAATTGAAACTGTCCTCGACGGCTGCCTTCAGGACGGCCTGGGCCGTGTCTGGCGAAAGGGCCGCGTCGGTTGTCACGATGCCGAGCATCGTAGCCATGTTCGGCCCAATCATCCCTGCCCCTTTGCACATGCCGGCCAGGCGAACCTCGCGGCCGCCGATTGTGAGCGTGCGGCTGGCGACCTTGATCCCCTTGTCCGTCGTCAGAATTCCGCGAGCGGCCGCAAGAAAGGCCGCCTCGTCATCGCCCAGCTTCGCAGCAGCAGCCGTGGCGCCTGCAGCGATCTTGTCCATCGGCAGAAACACGCCAATCACGCCCGTGGACATGACCAGTGCCTGATTCTCCTGAGCACCGACCGCCGTGGCAGCCAGGCGAGCCATCTGGCGCGCGTCGCTCAATCCCCGTTCGCCCGTGCAGGCATTGGCATTTCCCGAGTTGACCGCGACGACGCCGATATCGCTTGCGGGCGTGCGAGCGCGGTCCAATGCGACTGGCGCGGCGAAAACGAAGTTTTGGGTATAGACGCCCGCCGCCGTCGCTCCGCCCGGGCAATGCACGAGCGTGAAGTCTTCCTTCTGGGCAATTTTTTTGATGCCCGCGTGCACACCGGCGAAGCGGAAACCAAGGGGAAGCTTCATAACAGGGCCGTCGTCTCCGGAAAGCCAAACATCAGATTGAAGTTCTGCACCGCAGCGCCGGCAGCACCCTTGATCATGTTGTCTTCGGCACTGATCAGGAGCACGCGGCCCCGGACAACGCGGGCCGTTACATCGACGAAGTTCGTATGGGCCGTGTCCTTCGTCCCCGGCAGGTGATTCACCACGCGGATGAACGGTTTGCCGGCGTAAAACTCGCGGAGACAGCTCATGACTTCGCCCTCGGTCAAAGGGCGCGTCGGCTTTGCATAACAAACCGTCAGAATGCCGCGGTCCATCGGCACCAGATGCGGCGTGAAGATTACCTGGACCGTCTTGCCGGTGGCCCGGCCGAGGATCTGTTCAATTTCCGGCTGGTGGCGGTGTTTGCCGACGCCGTAGGTCGAAATGCTCTCGTTGCACTCGGGAAAGTGCGTGTTCAATTTCGGCGTGCGGCCCGCCCCTGACACGCCGCTCTTGCTATCGACGATGATGTCGTCGGCTTCGATCAAACCAGCCGCAAGCGGCGGGGCCAGCGGAATGATCGCTGACGTCGGATAGCAACCCGGATTGGCCACGAGCTGGGCCTTGGGAATCAGCGGCCCAAACAGCTCCGGCAAGCCATAGGGTGTCTTGCCCAGCCGCTCAGCGTCGGGATGCTCGTGCTCGTACCATTGGCGATAGGATTGGGCGTCGTTAAGGCGGTAATCGGCTGAGAAATCGATGACGCGAACTCCGCGGGCGAGCAATTCCTTGGCAGCTTCCGCCGAAGCCGCATGCGGCAAACACAGGAAAGCACACTCAGAGCGGCGGGCGACTTCATCCGGGCCAACGTCCTCCAGGCACAAGTCGAGCCGGCCTGTCAGCGAGGGATGCGTCGCCGAGATGTGCGGCCGACCTTCCTGCCGGCTGGTGAGCAACGTGATCTGTGCATGCGGATGGCGCAAGAGCAGCTTGATCGACTCGAGGGCCGTATATCCAGTCGCGCCGAGGATAGCGATGCGGACCATGAGCAAGCCGAGGAAAGGGGAGCGGGACAGTGGGGCCAGGGACGCATTCCAGGCGCGTCAGGTTCACTATCCAAGCAATATACGGACTTTCTTCCTCTTTGCAGTTTAAGAACCTGCATTTCTACCGGCGGCAGGTTGAAAACCTGCCCCACTTGCCTAGACCTGCCCCGCCGGCGGCACCACGAACGGCTTGCGATACTCGCGGGTGAGCATCGTGTTGGCCTTGTCGTTGCCCGGAAATGTCTCGGTTGCCGGATCGAATGGAAGCACCGGTCCCACCTGGAGCTTCGTCGCCGCCATATCCACGCCGTTGTCCTTCAGATGGGCCAGCGTTCGCTCCAGCGTGTCCTTGGCGTTGTCGCTCGTGTGCAGAGTGGCGAGCGCCTTGTCGAGATCGTCAGCACTCTGCGGCGAACCGAGCCGGTAGGAAATGTTGCCCAGGTGGCACAGTGCGCTCGACAGGTGCCCTTCCTCGATGTCGGCGTTCAAGTCGGACATCGCCCGGCTGCGGACCGCCTTGAGGAAATTGGCAAAGTGGAAGTCATCGTCTCCTTGGTCGAACTTCGTCACCTCCTTGCCGTCCTTGTCATAGATCACCCCGCCGTTGTAGTTGGGGGAAACGGCGTAACCATCGGTGCCTTCGAAGATCACGCCGACGCCGGCGCCGCGGTATTTGTCGGTCTTCAGACCGCGGACCTCGAACACCAACGTCCGATCGCCGTAATCGTGCGTAACCACCTGCGTATTGGGGGTCTCGCCGGCGTCTTCATAGCCCAAGCGGCCGCCATAGCTGAATGCCGCGCGGCACAACTCCTTGGCGCCCAGTCCCCAGCGCGAAATATCCATCTGGTGGATTCCCTGGTTCCCTAGATCGCCGTTGCCGTAGTCCCAAAACCAGTGCCAGTCGTAATGGACGGGCCCGTTCTTGGGATTATTTCGGGTCGAAGGGGCCATCGGCGCCGGCCCGCACCACAGGTCGTAGTTGATGTACGAGGGGACCTTGGTCTCTTCTCGCGGACCAATCGACGGCCGCAGTTTGTAGCACAGTCCGCGAGCGACTTTGACGTCGCCGATCCTGCCCGATCGAACGTACTCGATGAACTTGATCATGCCCGGATTGCTGCGACTTTGCGTGCCGGCCTGGCAGATTTTCTGGTATTTGCGGGCTGCCTCGACCGCCCGGCGACCTTCGCTGACGTTATGGCTCACCGGCTTTTCGACATAGACGTCTTTGCCGGCCTGCATCGACCAGATCGCCATCAAAGAATGCCAGTGATTGGGCGTAGCGATCGAAACGACATCGACGCTTTTGTCGTCCAGCATCTGGCGGATGTCTTCGACGAACTTCGGCTTGATGCCCTGGCGCTTCTCGATTTCGACGGCGCGATTGTTGCCGATCTTATTGTCCACATCGACCACGTAGGAGACGACCGTGTCCTTGCGCCCGGAGTAAAACCGGTAATGACTGCCGCCGCGCCCATTCACCCCCACCACCGCCACATTCAGCTTCTCATTGGCACTTTTGCTCTGACCTTCCTGTGCGAACAACACGCGGCCCGAGGAGCTGCTCATGGCCGCGGAAGCCGCGACGAACATCGAATCCTTGAGGAACTGACGACGGTTTCTCCGAGCCATAACTTATCTCCGCGACGAGAGTTGCGACGAGCCGATAGCGGCCGTCAGGTGGGGCGATGGGAATGCTCCAATCATAACTGACGCGCAGGCAATCTCGCCAGCCTCGGTGGTTTGACCGACGTAGCGATTAAAGCGCCACCATTTTCCACCTTCGAGCCCGGCATTTGCTGCATCCGATGCTGAATGCAGGCGGGTCTTTCAAGAGCGAGGTGGCGGGATGGTTGAGCAAGCGACGGCGGGCGGCGGGCTGGTACTCGTTTCGATCGACCTGGAGCTCGATATTGAGCATCGGAAACATTTTGGCGAACAGCAACTGGACGAAGTTCGTTCGCGGCTGATTGACATGACCGCGCGATTTGGCGTGCCCGCGACGTGGGCGTTGGCCGACCCACTTCATTCGGCAGCGTCTGATCAGGTCCTCGCTGCTGGAGTCGGGCACGAACTGGCGGTGCTCGGCGATCGAACGTGGATCGGATATGGAGCTGGTCGCACCCGGCTCGACCGCGAACTGGCCCGCCGGTTCGATGGCCCCCGGCAGCACGGCATGCCCGTCACCACCCTCGTCCTGCGCAATGTCGAGCAGGTCCTCGATCTCGATTTGCTCCTCGGTCACGGCATCACAGCCGTGCGCGGCCCCGCAGTCGATTCCGCTTCGCTGGCCCGCAAACTCGCGCCGCCGCCGATCCGCTTTGGGATCTGGCAAGCTCCCGCCGCCTGGTCCATTCCGCCGCGGGCCGGCTGGTGGATTTCATCAAGCTGGCGAATCCGTCGCGAAATCAAGCGCGCCATCGGACGCAGCCGGCAATTGCATCTGGCAATCGATGCCCCGCGATTGATTGCGGCCGGGACGGATGGACTGGCCGCCACGGAGCGAATGCTCCAGTACGTTCGCGCCAAGTGCGCAGCAGGTCGTCTAAGAGTGGCCACACTCGGCCAGCTTGCCAAGCAATCGCTGATGGGTCGTGCGGCTGTGCAAACGCGGTCGATACTGCTGCCCGCGGCGTAGTTGGGGTAGGTTGTCAACGTGCCAACAAGGACCGCCAGGTGCATTGCAGGATAGAAACCTGCCGCACTACACCTGTTCGCGGAAGGTGAACCAACTGGCTACGAAGAGCATCACGGCGCAGACGATCATCGCAATGTCCATCAGCATGCTGGCCTTCCGAAACGGGGCCATTTGCTCGGGCACTGCCAAGTCGGCAATGAACAACATCGCTATGAGGATGGCGACCGCCATCCCCGACATGCACAGCGCCTTGGGCATTCGGAGAGATTCCTCGAGATGCACATCCCACCCAATATCTACTTCTGCTGACCGCCCCTAGTATAATTCGGGCAAGGCCGCTGTCACGTATCCTTCCACCGGGGGTGGCGACCTTTTTTGGCGGCCCATTCCGGCCGAAAACTCGCCGCGTAGCCAATGGCCACCGCAGACGATCGTGCCGGTTTTGCCACCAAATCGCACGGTGCTGCCGACTCGAACTTGCTTCCCGTCCGACTGCGTGCGCTGATGCCGATTACCGAGCGGCTGGTCTATTTCGACCACGCCGCGGTCGCCCCATTGCCCGCTCCAACGCGCGATGCAATTCAGACTTGGCTGACACAGGCCACCGAGCAGGGAGATGTCGCATGGCAACAGTGGGCCGCACGGATCGAGCAGCTTCGGGCTACTTCCGCCCAATTGATCGGGGCTCAGCCGACGGAGATCTGTCTCGTCCCCAATACCACCACAGGTATCAGCCTGGTGGCGGAGGGATACCCTTGGCGCGAGGGAGACAACGTTGTCACGCTGGCCAACGAGTTCCCGTCGAACCAGTATCCCTGGATGAACCTGGCCAGCCGCGGCGTGGAAACGCGTCGCCTGGCGGTAAACGAGGGCATATTCAATCTCACAGACCTTGCGGCGGCTTGCGACTCGCGGACGCGGATCGTCTCCGTGAGTTGGGTGGGCTATGCGACGGGCTGGCGGGTCGATCTGGGGGCGGTTGGCGAACTCTGTCGCCGCCGAGGGTGCTTGTTTTTTCTCGACGCGATTCAGGGCCTGGGTGTCTTCCCGCTGGACGTGCATGCGGCCGGCGTCGATTTCCTCGCTGCCGACGGCCATAAGTGGATGCTTGGTCCCGAAGGCGCGGGTCTTCTTTTTATTAAGCAAGAGCATCTCAACCGGCTGCGGCCGCTGAATTGCGGCTGGAACAGCGTCGTCGCCGGAAGCGACTATTCGCGCATTGATCTGACCCTCAAACCGTCAGCCGCACGTTACGAAGGAGGCTCCCAGAATTGTTGCGGCCTGATGGGCCTGGCGGCCAGTCTCGACTTGCTCGCCAGTCTGGGATTGTCGCCCACGTCATCACCCATCGCCGAGCAAGTGCTCGCCATCACCGATTACGCCTGCGAGCGACTCGCCCGCCTCGGGGCGACGTTTCTCGCGCCGCGCGAAGGAGAACATCGCTCTGGGATCGTCACGTTCCAAATCGACGGCCAGGACCCTCATCATCTCCGCCGCCGCCTCGAAGCGGCGGGAATCATCACGCGCTATCGCGCTGGGGGTGTGCGGATAAGCCCACACGGATATGCGACAATGGAGGAAGTGGACCGGCTCGTTGAAGAATTGTCACTTGTCATTCGTCATTAGTCACTTGTCATTCGATCATTCGACTGAGCCCCCAACTGCAACTTTGAACCTTGAACTTTTAGCCTTGAACTCAAATCTCCCCATGACCAAATCCGACTCGCGCGTCGCAGTGTACACGGGCTCGTTTGACCCCATTACCCTCGGCCATCTGAACGTGATTGAGCGGGCGGCTCGCCTTGTGGACAAGCTAATCGTGGGAATCGGCATCAACACCGAGAAGGCGGCCCTCTTCTCGCCAGTTGAGCGCGAGGAGCTGGTGGCCGCGGCTACCGAGCACCTGAAGAACGTTGAGATTCGCTCGTTCGGCAATTTGGCTGTCGAATTCGTCCGCGAGTGCGGGGCCAGCGTGATGATTCGCGGCGTCAGGCCGCTGACCGATTTGGCCGGTGAATTCACCATGATGATGGCGAATCGGCATCTGGACCCAGGGATCGAAACGGTCTTTCTGATGGCCGACGAAGAATTCGCCCACGTCAGCAGCTCGCTCATCAAGCAGATCACACCGCTGGCTGACGACGAGATGCTGGCCCGCTTCGTCCCCGAAGCGATCATTCCGGCCCTCCGCGCCAAGCTCCAGCGGCGGGTTTAGGGAAGGGCTGTTGCCGCAGCAAGCTGTGTTGACCCCGTGCTGCCCGCGGCGAGCGGATCGTAGTGGTTATGCCGCTTGTTCCGCTGTAAGGATTTCTCCCGGTTCTTCGCCTTCATAAGGTAGAGTTGAGGCGAGTGTACGTGTCCGCGCGCTCGTCATTTGATTGCGCTTGCTTGCCCGCTGGGAGTGGACCTGTGAGCCTGACTTCCGATCCCACCCTTGAACCTCGTCCCACCGACGATTGGCTCGCCCGCTCGTTTGAGCACGCCGAGTGCGGGCACGAGACCCTCGTTTCTGGCGAGGACTACGTGCTCCTGGAGTGTCCGTTTAAAGCCATCGACAGCACGATGTGTGTCGGATGCGGGCACCTCGTGCCGCTCACCACGATCGCCTGGTGCGATACTGGCGAGAACGTGGCCCAATATCGACAGCGAGTTTATGACTCCGTGGCATTCTGGCGAAGGATGTACCTCATGCTTTTGGGCAACACGTACGAAGGGGCCGTGATGCTGAATCTTGACAGCACGGGGCGGCCCAAATCGGCTGACCGGCAAGTGGTGCGGTGAGTCAGAGCTGGGCAGCCAAGTCACAGCTGGGCAATCGCCTGGAATTCTTCCTTCAGGGCCTGATAGAGCCGCTGATAGACTGGATAAGCCTTCGCATAGATCCGATGCGGCAGGCGGGTCTGATGGCAGGTGGTGCGGCCCGTCACGCGAATCGTTGCTTCGCAGGCCTCCTGGACATTCTTGAACGCACCCGCGCCGACCGCAGCCAACAGGGCGACGCCGTAGGCCGGCCCCTGCTCGGCGTTGATCGTGACGACGTCCTGGCCGAAGACATCGGCTTGAATCTGCCGCCACAGGAGGCTCTTCCCGCCGCCCCCGGAAACGCGGATCTGACGAACGGGGACTTTTAGCCCTCGAATAATCTCCAGGCTGTCGCGCAGCGAATAGGCCACCCCCTCCAGCACGCTCCGCACTAAATGGCCGCGATCGTGCGATTGGGTGAGGCCTATGAAACAGCCGCGGGCCAGCGGGTCGGCATGCGGCGTTCGTTCGCCGGCCAGATATGGGAGGAAAAAGAGTCCCAAGCTGCCGGCGGGGGCTTTCTCGGCCTCGCCCAGGAGCACTTTGTACGGGTCGGGCTGTAGTGTGTCGCCAGCATCTTTGCAGACTTGCTCGACCATCCAGGCCAGCGATGCGCCGGCCGCCAGCGTGACCCCCATCATGTGCCACTTGCCGCGAACGGCGTGACAAAACGTATGCAACCGGCCGAGTGGATCGAACTGCATCTGGTCGCTATGAACGAACATTACTCCGCTGGAGCCGACAGAATTCGACAGGATGCCGCTGGTCACGACGCCCGCTCCGACGGCATTGGCGGCGCAGTCGCCCGCCCCGCCGACGACGACGCAATCCTTCGACAGGCCCAAATCCGCGGCCACTTCGGGCCGTAGTTTGCCGGTCACTTCCTCTGACTCATAACACGTCGCCAGAAGCGATTCATCGAGCTCGAGCTTTTTGAGCAAGGGCTTCGACCACTTCCGCCTTGCCACATCCAAAAGCAGCATGCCGCTGGCGTCGCTCACTTCGGTAGCCAACTCGCCCGTCAAGCGGCGGCGAATCTCATCCTTGGGCAGGAGCACATGGACCAGCCTGGCAAATGCCCGGGGCTCGTGGTTGCGGAGCCAGAGAATTTTGGGGGCCGTAAAGCCCGTCAAAGCCGGATTGGCGACCATCTGGATGAGTTTTTTCCGTCCTCCGGCCCGCTCTTCAATTTCGTCACATTCCGCTTTCGTGCGCTGATCGTTCCAAAGGATGGCACGGCGAATTACCTGGCCCCGCTTGTCCAAAAACACCGAGCCGTGCATCTGACCGGAAAGGCCGATCGACTTGACATCGGCAGCTTTGAGCCCGGCCTCGGCGACGACGGCCTGGATCGTGGTCCGGGTGGCCTTCCACCAGTCTTCCGGGTCCTGCTCGCTCCACTGGGTCGCGGGGTAATAGCACGGATAAGACTCGGCCGCCTCGGCGAGAATCTTCCCTTTCTCATCGATGGCCAATGTCTTGGTGCCGGAAGTGCCGATATCGACGCCGAGAAACACGCCCATGTTGCCAGCTCCCAGAAGCATCCGCCGCCGCCCTAAGACGAAAGAGGCGGAATTTTAACGCTCAGGTAGAGCCGGTGGCAACGGCGCGATGGCGCGGCTGTTTCGCTGATTGCCGCGGGCCGGTATCCTGACGCTCATGACCACGACCAAGTCCCTTCCCCGTAGCCCCGAGCTGATGAACCGCGACGACACGGCCCTGCTGGTCGTCGATGTTCAGGCCAAGCTGCTGCCGCTCATTCCCGGCAGCGGCCGGCTGGTGTGGAACATCCGCCGCCTGATCGACGGGGCCAAGATTCTGTGCCTGCCGGTCGTCGCGACGGAGCAATACCCACAAGGATTGGGGCCAACCGCGCCAGAACTGGCGGCCAAACTCGGCACGATTCCCGGCAAGCTGGCCTTTAGTTGCGGCGAGTGCGGAGAACTGTTTGCCGACTGGCAACAGCGGGGCATCTGGAAGGTCCTCGTTTGCGGCATCGAAACGCATGTCTGCGTGGGGCAGACCGTGCACGACCTCTTGGGCGAGGGTTTTCGAGTCTATGTAGCGGCCGACGCTGTGGCCGCGCGGGGGGCGATCGACCATGAATTCGCGCTCCGCCGGATGGATTCGTCCGGGGCCACGCTGACGACGACCGAGGCGGCGCTATTCGAATGGTGCGAGCGGTCCGGCTCGCCGGAGTTCAAACAAATCAGCCAACTCATCCGCGAAACGGCTCCAGCGGAGTGAGGCCCGCCCGATGAAGATCGACCGGATCGAGCTCTTTCACGTCGCGATGCCGCTCATCTACCCGTGGCGGACGGCTTACGGCGAAGACGCGACGATCCACAGCGTTCTGTGCCGCATGTCGAGCGGATCGCTGGCGGCCTGGGGCGAAAGCTCGTCCTTGGCGGCGCCGTGTTACAGCCCGGAGTGGGCGGGGGGCGTGTTCGCGGTGGCCAAAGAGTGGCTGGCGCCCGCGCTCGTTGGCCAGACGATCGCCAGCGGCGATGAGCTGCACGCGCGTCTGGCTCATTTCAAAGGAAACGTCTTCGGCAAAGCAGCGCTCGACAATGCCTGGTGGGCCCTGCGGGCTCTTGCGACCGGGAAGCCGCTGCACGTGCTACTGGCAGAGGCCGCGGGGGCGGCGGCGCGCGACGAAGTTCCCGTCGGGGCTGATTTCGGCGTCATGGATTCGATCGATGATTTGCTCGCGGCCATTGGCCCCGCCGTCGAGGAGGGATTTCCACGCGTGAAACTCAAGTTCCGCCCGGGGTGGGACCTCTCGATGCTGCGGGCTGTGCGGCAAGCATTTCCGCGGCACACGTTCCATATCGACTGCAACAGCGGCTATCGTCTGGCGGATTTGCCGCTCTTTCGCGAGGTGGACGAGCTGAACTTGGCCATGGTCGAGCAGCCGCTGGCCCACGACGACCTGGTCGATCACGCGGCCCTGCAAGCCCAGATTCGCACGCCGATTTGCCTCGACGAGAGCATCAGTGGCCTCTGCCAGGCCCAGCAAGCGATCCAGCTCGCAAGCTGCCGCTATGTCAATATCAAGCCGGGGCGCGTTGGCGGGTTGACCGTGGCGGTCAGAATCCATAACGCCTGCCAGGCCGCGGGATTTCCCTGCTGGGTCGGCGGGATGCTGGAAAGCTCGGTGGGCGCGAGCCAGTGTGTCGCCTTGGCCATGCTGCCCAATTTCACGTACCCTGCCGACATTTTTCCCAGCTCGCGGTTCTATCGCGAGGACCTGGGCGATCCTCCTTTGGAGCTGATCCGCACCAAGGGGGGAGCGCCTGGCGTGGTGCCGCTGATCGTTCCACCGGAACCTCATCCGCAGCGACTAGCGAAGTTGACAATGCAGCGTGCAAGTGTCGCGTGACTCTGCGCCCGCTTGATGCGACGACGAAACGGGCTTTGCCCGCAGAAGCGCGTGTGCGGGAGACATCCGACCGTCATGCCGAACGCACGGATCAGTACAGGCTCCTCTTCTCTATTCGGCCCGCTTAGAAGGCGCTTCGATTTCGGAATCGCCGCGGCAAATGGGCCCGACATCGACATCCATCGAGCAGAAAAGTGGAGCCTGTAATTCCCGTGACATCAGGCATTTATGTGCTGCGCGCTTTGCTCACGCGATCCACAAGTCGGCTTGCGACGGAATTGGGCGGATCACTACGATAGTGGAGTCCGGCAAGGATGGGGTCATGGCCAAACGAGAAAACCACTACGAGTCGGCCTTTGAAGCCTATCTCCGCTGGCTGGCCGTACCCTACATCACGGTCGATGAAACGCACCGCAGCCTGATCGGCCGCTTCCCTTCCAGCCCTATCGATGCGCCACACCGGCCCTCTCTCAAGAGCATTGACTTCGTGGTCTCGCCTCCCAATTCTTCGGGCTGTTGGCTCGTGGATGTAAAGGGGCGTCGCTTCCCCACCGGCAAGAGCTACTTCAAGAATTGGTCCACGGCGGACGAGCTGTCGAGCCTGGCAGCCTGGGAAGAACTGTTCGCCGCCCAGGCGAAGGGACTCTTGGTTTTTGCTTACAACGTGGTGGGCGACCGCGCGCCGCTCGCGGCAGACGAGCTGTTTGTGTTTCGCGGCGGGCTATACGGTTTTGTGGGAATCGAGCTGGCGCATTACGCCAGTTGGTCGAAACAGCTCTCACCACGCTGGGGGACCGTTACCGTGCCCGTGGCCCAGTTTCGCTCGCTGGCCCGGCCAGCGCGGGAATTGTTCGGCGCCCAGCGGCCGCAAGCGGCATAACTTCGCGGTTCACACCCGTTTGCTCAATCGCTCCGTCAGCCGCTTCAGGGCGTCGCTGGCGTCGCCGACGGGGATGTGCGCTTGGATCAGGCTTGGACCCGTCTTGTCGTTCCAAGCTTTGGTCAGAGCTGCGTCGAATTCCCCTTCCGTACGGACCTCGTAGCCCTTGCCGCCGCCGAGCAGCGCAGGAAGCTGGTGGTATTTCCAGGGGTGGATCTCGTTGAATTGCCAATCGCCCGGATGCAGGAACCGCTCCGTGCCGTAGCCGTGATTGTCAAGGACGATGACGATCGGGGCATAGCCGTGGCGGACGATCGTCGAGAGTTCCATGCCGGTCATCTGAAACGCCCCGTCGCCACAGATCACGAGTACCCGCGCGTCGGGCCGCGCGGTCAGTGCGCCCAGAGCGGCCGGGACGGAGAAGCCCATCGACGTGTAATAGGCCGGACTGAGGAAGTCGGTCTGTTCGTGGATAGTCAACTCGCTGGCCGCAAACAGCGAGTCGCCGATATCGGCGATCACGATTGTGTTGGCGTCGATCTGCTCGTCCACGCGGGCGATCAGCCGACGGATTGTGAGCTGCGCAGCGGGATCGAGCTGGAAGGAATGCTTGTGCGGCCGAAGTTCGGCTGGGATTTCGCGGCGGGCGACGCGAATCTGGCGCCGCTGCAGCTGATCGAGGAAATCAGCCAGCGGCACCTGGTGGTAGTGATGGTGGCGAATCCGGAGCTGTTCGCTCGTGACGTAGATGCAGTTGGCCGGATCGAGCTGGGCCGTGAAGATGCCCAGGTTCAAGTCGGTCATGAACGCCCCGAGGAGCAGCACACAGTCGCTCTCTTCGACGAACCGCGTCACCTCGGCGTGCCCCATCGCCCCTTCGTAGAGACCGATATAAAGCCGATGCTTTTCGGGGACGACGCTTTTGCCGAGGATGGTCGCCGCGATCGGGAGGCTATGCTTCTCGGCCAGGGCGAGGACTTTCTCTTGCAAGCCGAAGCGATGGATCTCGACGCCGGCGATGATGATCGGACGCTGGGCCTTGGCGAGTAGCGCGGCGGCCTCATCGGCAG
>Ga0065705_10000002_pt1 | contig 16098 bp, 16 predicted proteins | sample SwibulcommuniRL2_FD_59092 | JGI IMG/M metagenome (GOLD analysis project Ga0065705, IMG submission 59092) | Bulk soil microbial communities from switchgrass field near Rose Lake, East Lansing, Michigan, USA - RL2 Bulk Soil v2 (version 2) | ecosystem: Environmental > Terrestrial > Soil >...
AATCGATTGGAGTTCTGCCTACGATCTTTATGAGGTCATAGCCTAACAGATATGCTCCATAAATCTGATTAATTAATTTGTCATGGGAGAGATCAAATAGATGAATCGCTATTTCTGTACCCTGATTATTTCTATCTTTGGCTGGAAATATGGTAATTGAATTATCATGATTATTTTCAATAGATAAAATATCTCCCTTTTTAAGACCAAGTGTCTTTATCCATTCGGCTGGTAATGACATCAAGACACTGCTTCCAATTTTTTGCAAGCGTCGTTCATTCTGAAGCATAATATATTTAAATGCATATAAACTAATTAAACATTATTCTTATATTTTCAAAATATTATATTATGACACAAAATGACTTTAGAAATAACTCCTCCAGTTTCTATTGCAAAGGCGTATAGTCCAAGCCATATTACCGGATTCTATAGTGAGGTTAAAGATGAATCAATCCTTAATCGTGGTTCTCTGGGGGCAGGAATTTCGATTCGCAAAGGCGTCAGAAGCTCAGTAGAACTTTATGATAGTGAAAGGAATAATTTCATAATTGTCATCAACGGCGTTATTTCTAAAGATGCGATAGTTTCAAAATTCGTAATAAATGAATTTCTAAAAAGAACGAATAGGAATTACTTTATTAAAGTAAGTCATGAAGTCAATTTACCAATTGGATACGGAATTGGCACAAGTGGGTCTGGAGCATTGAGTTTGGCTTTTGCACTCAATGATGCCCTTTCTTTGGGTCTTTCTGATACGGAATCTGCTCAGATAGCTCATAAAGCCGAGATAGAATGCAAAACTGGCCTCGGTACAGTACTCTCAGAGTTTCATGGAGGGTTATGCATTAGAATAANGGGTGGCGCTCCTGGTATTGGAAAAACAAATGTAATAAGAATAAATAACTACAAAGTTGCAATTTTCTGNTTTTCTCCTATGTTTACTCGGTATTTTATTGAAAGTATTAGAAAGATTTCAAATGATGAATGTAACAATATGATGATGAAAGTGCTAAAGACAAAAAGTACCGTAGACTTCTTGGAATTATCTCACAAGTTTTCAAAATCTCTCAGATTCGTAAATAAGACTTGTAATAATCTGATGGATCTTTTGACACAAAATGGTTTTCATAGTAGTGTTGCTTTATTTGGACAAACTGTTTTTACAATCGTAAAAGAAAATGAACTAGAAACAATAAAAAAGATTTCAAAAAACTTCCCAACAAGATTATTTATTTCTGATATCGAAAATGAAGGTGCAAGATTAATAAAAAAACATGATACATAAAATTCCTCAAACTCATCCAAGGGCAAGTTCGCTCATAATACGAGAAAAATTAGTTGATGGCTTCAGGAATGGAATTGTTGTTCCACAAGGACTGATTGCACATGGTAGAGGAGAGGCATTCGATTATCTACTGGGCGAAAAGACAATAAAATATGCATATGAGGCTGAAAAAGCCGCAGTTTGTTTACTATTGCTATCGANTAAGTCAATTATTTCTGTAAATGGTAATACCGCCGTGTTATGTGCAAAGGATCTNGTTACACTGGGTAATGTTACTAAATCAAGAATTGAGGTAAATCTTTTTCATAAGAGTAGAGCTAGAACAAATGCAATAGCAAGTATATTAAGAAAAGAAGATGCATTTGATGTATTGGGATTGGATAACAAATCGAAAACGATAATTAGAGGTGTATCAAGTAATCGCAAATATGTCGATAAAGATGGGATAATGAATTCTGATACTATTTTTCTTGCACTAGAGGATGGAGATAGAACGGAAAGTCTAGTAAGAATGGGCAAGAAGGTCATATCTGTGGATCTGAATCCTTTATCTAGAACGGCGATAGCATCTAATATAACTATTATTGATAATATTGTGCGTGCAATACCAAATATGGTAAAAATCTCAGAGCAATTAGTTAAGAAGGATAAATCCTATTTATTGCAGCTAATTAAGAATTTTGATAACAAAGAAAATATGCATAAATCATTGGTAACGATAAAAAAAGGAATTTAAAATGGNAAAGCAAAAAAAATCAAAAGTTACAATCTCTGAAATTTTGGATAAGAAAAAAAACAAGGAAAAAATAACAATGTTAACATCTTATGATTATTCCATATCTCATATTTGCAATGAGGCTGATTTGGATATAGTTTTGATAGGTGACAGTGCAGCAACTGTGATGTTAGGTTATGATACGACTAGAAAAATACGTATGGAAGAAATGTTGACNTTTTGTAAAGGGGTAGCAAATGGGATTACAAGGCCATTAATAGTTGCTGACATGCCGTTTGGATCTTATCAAACTGGTATGTCTAATTCAGTTAGAAACGCTCTTAAATTCTTGANATGTGGCTGTGACGGAGTTAAGTTAGAAGGTGGGTGGGAAATTGTTGATATTATCAAAAATTTGACGGGCCTTGGTATTCCTGTAATGGGACACATTGGATTAAAACCTCAGACTACTCCTTTANATCATGGATATAGCTTGCAAGGGAAAACGGCGGAGGATGCGGTTATGCTGATAAGAGAAGCTAGAGCTTTAGAAGAAGCAGGTGTTTTTAGTATTGTTCTTGAAAAGGTTACCAGTGAAGTCGCATCAGTTATAACTCGAATTGTCAAAGTACCAATAATTGGGATAGGGTCTGGTCCCCATGTAGATGGACAAGTTTTGGTTATTCATGATATGTTGGGTTTATTCAAAGATATGGAACCTAAATTTGTCAAAAGATACCTAAACATGGCAGAACAAATATTTGATGCAATAAAACAATACGAGAATGAAGTTAAATCCGGCAAGTTCCCGCAAGAGGAACATACATATCATATGACAGAAGAAGAATATGCAAAATTAGAAAAAATGCTAAAAAGGGTTTAGACATGAATACTCCAAATGAGAATTCTCAAAATGAAAATCATGTCTCAAAAGAGATTATAGGCTTGGAGAGCCACGCTTTGACGGGAAAGAAAATTGTGCTATGCATTACTGCCAGTGTAGCTGCATACAAAGCAATAGATCTTAGTAGATTGCTGATGCGCAATGGTGCTGAAGTGTATCCGGTGATGTCAAAATCAACCGAATCTAAGTTACTAACGAAAGAAATATTGGATTGGGCTACTGGCAACAAAACCGTAACAGAACTTACATCAGGATTGGAACATATTGCCCTCGCTAACTATGGCAAATCAGATCTTATCCTTGTATATCCATGCACAGCCAACACTTTGGGAAAATTTGCAAACGGAATAGAAGATAGCCCTGTGACTACTGTATTGAGTGTAGGTTTCGGATCAAGAATACCGATTGTAATTGCTCCGGCAATGCATGAGGCTATGTATGAAAATATCATCATAACAGAAAATATCCAAAAATTAAAGTCATTAGGAGTATCGATACTGGAACCATCGATATCAGAAGATAAAGCAAAAGTAATTTCTGCAGATNGTGTCGTACAATTTGTAATTAATAAAATTGGAAATAATAAAGTAAGGATGAAATCGAGGGTNAATGTATTGGTAACAGCAGGNTCAACTATTGAATACATTGACTCAGTTAGAATTTTGACCAATTTAAGTTCCGGAAAAATGGGTTTGAATATAGCACAACAATGCTNGGATAAAGGGTTTAGTGTAACTTTAGTTTATGGTCACGGNNCCTTGAATATTCCNGATGATCCAAGAATGAATATTATGAGAGTCAAGACTACTGAAGAAATGTTTAAGGCTGTAAGAGAAAGAATTTTGAGAGGAAAACAACAGGTTGTTTTTCATGCCGCAGCAGTTGCAGATTTTTCAATATCAAATTCAAGCAAGAACAGATCTTACAAAATGGATACTCGAAATGGAACTAAGACCCTTAAACTTGTTCCAACGGCAAAAATTGTCGACAGACTAAAAGAATTTGATAAGAAAATTTTTTTGGTGGTGTTTAAAGCTGAGTATGATATTTCAGAAGAATTGTTGATAAAAAAAGCTTTTGACAAACTTAGAGAGTGTAATGGTGATCTAATCGTAGCTAACGATGTTTCAAGAAGAGGATGCGACTTTGGTTCTGATACAAACGAAGTCTACATTATAGATAAAGAAAAGAACATAACCCATGTTCCACTTAAATCAAAGAGGGAAATAGCCAGAAATTTAGTAAAGATTGTTTGCAAAAAGCTAAATATTGATTAATATTTTTGATCACAATATTAGTAACTCCTTTGTAAATTTGGTCAGAGTTAAATCATTGATGTTGGTACTATCGTTAACCAAAACAGTATCCTCTATTCGAACACCAAACTTCGAATTTATGTAAATACCTGGTTCAATGGTAACAACCATGCCTCTTGATAATTTCTTTAACTCATTTTGACGTATCCATGGTNGTTCATGAACCTCCAAACCAACTCCATGTCCNGTAGAATGTATAAAATTTTCTCCATATCCTTTATTGGATATCATATTGCGGCAAGCTTCATCCACTTTTCCACATTCAGTCCCTTCCTTTACATGTTCGAGTCCCTGCTGTTGAGATCTTCTGACAACTTCATACACTTCGGACATTTCATGGACTTACCTTATTTAGGGCAAATGTACGTGTAGCATCAGAAATATAGCCCTCATATCTCAGAGTTAAATCCACTACGATGAAATCCCCATCCGTAAATTCTCTATTTGATGTTTCGAAATGAGGTAGAGCGCTATTTGATCCACCTGCAACAATGAATGGATTTAAAGTATAGGGATAACAGGTAGAAGTTGCTTCAAGGTTCATTGCTTCATAGAGTAACTTCGACTGCAATTGTTTTTCCGTAAGTCCTTCCTTTATCTCCTCATTACATATTTCGTAAAGCTTGTCTATTATGCGTGATNCGTACTTAATTTTTTGAATTTCATCCTCATCTTTGATAATTCTAGAATTGTGATATGGCCCTTCGTCCAAGACAAATTTACTGTTATCTGTATATGGTAAAATAAATCGAATTGTTTCATAATGGCTGCAATCAGAATAGAACCTGAATTTTGATAAGTAAGGGATTATTGACTTTATTAGTCCTGCTCCACGTTCAACAGAAGTAATAGTTTCAGAATTTTTTGACTCATTCAAAGCCCTGGTGCTTTCTAACTTGGGAACAAACAGTTTGTTTTCATCATGTGTGCAAATAGCTATTGACTCACCCCAAAAGCCAGTCAAATAGAAAATATTTTCTGGTTTGAAAACCATCAATGCATTAAATCCACTGGGAGCTATAGAATCAAGGATCTTTCTCGCACGTTCTTTAAGCATAAATTAAAGCAAAATAAAATCATTTATTTCTCTTTCCAAATTTTTACGTAATTATAAATATTGGCTATAATCTTTTCATGGATGTAATTGGAATATCTTGTAATGCTTCCTGGTCCAACTAATGTTCCTAATAGGGTTATTAATGCAATGCTAACACCGATGATAAACCATAGAAGTGATGATTTTAGAAAATTATACAAAGATATCGTAAGTAAGACACAAACAGTATTTGAAACCGAAAATGATATTGTAGTACTTACAACATCAGGCACTGGCGCTGTCGAAACTTCAGTTATAAATCTAATAAAAAAAGATGATGTAGTGGTTATACCTGTTAATGGAGAGTTTAGTACTAGACTTGCAGATCTCATCGATAACTATGGTGGGAAAACTATTAGGATAAATTCACCATATGGANAAAACCCAGCAATAGAAAGGATAGAAGAGGCTTTTGAAAAAAATTCTAAAATTAAGGCACTATATGTAGTTTATAACGAGACTTCTACCGGTACGACTTTGAGATATTTAGCCAAATTAGGTGACATCTGTAAAGCTCATGGAGCATACTTTATTGTAGACGCAGTCTCAATTCTGGGTGGTGATGAACTACCTGTAGACAAGTGGAATGTAGATATCTGCTTCACCGCAACTCAGAAAGCTCTAGCCGCCCCTCCTGGAATAGCTCCAATTTCAATAAGCAAAGAAGCTAAAAAATACATGATTGAAAATCCCCCNCCTAGTCAATATTTGAATCTAAAGAGATATTTCAAATATTACAGTGACAGTTTTGAAACCCCTTTCACACCTGCCGTAAGTCTTTTCTATGCTTACCAAGAGGCATTAAATATTATTATTGAAGAAGGAATGGAAAATAGAATTAAACGGCATAGAAAGTGCGCTGATGCATTCTATTCAGGGCTGGAAGCCTTAGGTTTTACGCCCTTTGCCGATGCAAGTTCCAGAAGCAATGTGGTAATAGCGGTAAATTACCTTCCTGGCATTGATGACAAAAAATTTCGACAACTGATTTCAACCAAATTCANGGTCCTATTAGCTGGCGGATTTGGGGAACTTAAGGGAAAAGTNTTTAGAGTAGGATCTATGGGAGAAGTTAGTAGTTACCATGTTATGAGAACTCTTTCTGCCATCTCATCATCGATGTCAATCTTGGGCGTGCCACCAATAAAGGATGGATTGTCAGTTGCCAACATTATTTTGACTCAATAGCAGCGAGTTGTTAAGCTTAATATTATGGTAAATCGACAGCAAATTTCGTGGCAATAACGAAAGGTTCACTCATTCTTATAGACTATACTGCTAAGGTAAAGGATTCGGACGAAATTTTTGAAACTACTATTGAAGAAAATGCAAAAAAATCTAATCTNTACGATCCNAGCATAAAATATGAACCTAGATTAGTCTCNATAGGTGAAGGATGGGTATTAAAGGGACTCGACGAATTTCTATCCACCGCAAAAATCGGTGATAATTTGAATGTTGATATCCCTCCTGACAAGGCATTTGGTTTAAGAGATCCAAATAAGGTCAGAATGATTCCACAAAGAAAATTTGGTGATAAAGCTGATGAAATAAAGGCTGGAGATGTAGTTGATATCGACGATAGACGCGGTTTTGTGAGGTTTATCGGTTCCGGACGNGTTCAGGTCGACTTTAACCATAGATTAGCGGGAAAAGCACTAAGTTACAATGTCAACATATTAAAGATCTTAAAAACTGATGAAGAAAAAACATCTTCTCTTGTCAAAAGAAGGCTTCTAGCAGATAGCGATAAGATTTCAATATCTTTTAACAAATCTGAACTTACCATTATTTTGCCTGAAGAATCTTTTTTGATTGATGGACTGCAGGTTATAAAAAAGGCAATATCTGGTGATTTATTTAAATTCATTCCGTCAATCGAGAGTATAAAGTTTTTAGAGATCTATAATAAATCTAAACCGACACCAAAAGCACAAACAGACGAATCAAAAGCAAAAGCACAAACAGACGAATCAAAAAGCAAAAGCACAAACAGACGAATCAAAAATCAAAAGCACAAACAGACGAATCAAAAAGCACAAAAGAAATAGGCTCTTGTAATACATAGATCTCTCACTATTGGAACTCAATTTTGATCTTTATTCATGTTTTGTTAGATCACGCTTACTGATTTTGCAAGTGCTCTAGCCAAATCTTGATCCATCTTTATCTTATTGAGAATAGTATATCTTTCTGGTCTGAGGGATTGAGCAATTAATAATGATTTTATGATCTCTTCCTCAGTCACATCAATCTCCTTGGCAGTAGTCGGAGCTTTAATATTTTCTAATGTCTTGATGATGATGTCATGATCTAGGCCGTGAATTTTTGACATGATTATTGTACCTACGCCAACTCTTTCTCCATGTAGTCCACAATTACTTTTTGAAACATATTCTAATGCGTGACTAAACAAATGCTCTGAACCGGAACAAGGCCTNCTACTNCCGGCTATGCANGAAGCAACNCCAGCACTTATTAACGCCTCAACAATTGTCCTTATGTGAGCACGATCGCCTAGTTTACTTGAGTTTTCTATAATTATTTTTGCGCTCATATTCGCAAGATTGGCAGCATAACTTCCAAAGTATTCATTATTATCATCTCTTGCTAATTCCCAATCTTTAACTGCCGTGACTTTTCCGATTAGATCACCACATCCACTNGCCTGAAGTCTATACGGGGCTTCTGAAATGAGTTTGGTATCTGCGATAACACCAATAGGGGCATGAGCTTTGAGCGAGTATGGTTTGTCCCTCCCCTTAATGGATACAAATGGACTTGAGATTCCATCATGTGATGCGGAAGTGGGGACACTAATAAATGGAATATTAAGATTAAAAGAAATCATTTTTGCAACGTCGACTGATCTTCCTCCACCTACGCCTACAATGAAATTGGGCTGTTCTNTAATTGATTGAGAAGAATTAATATCATTCATCGAAGCATTTGGAGTCTCAATCCACTTATGCTTCAAAAAAGACCCGTCTAGGGCTTCTACACATTCTTCTCCAACTCTTGTTTTTACAGTATTTCCAGAGATCACAATGACTATTGTGGCTTTATCATTCAGATCTCTAATAAACGATCCAAGTTGGTAGATTACATCGTTACCAATCAATATCTTTCTTGGTAGTTCCATCAGGTGGTTGGGGTTCGATNTCAATTAGCCTTGATATACAACTGTTATATTTCATTTTATTTCTATCGCTTTGCAAATGAAAAGGGAAGGATATGGCAAAGGAAGTTAAATTAATTGTACACTTAGCGGCATTGACATGGTATTAATTGGATGTATGCTTTGAGAACCTTTAATTAGCTCGTTATATAATCCATTGTACAAACTTCTACATGAAGAGAATATAGGTTAGTGAATATTGATATGTATGATAGAGTACAGGATGAAGAACAAAATCAAAACATTGTTGCTGCTATTCTAAATAACATTCCATCAGAATCTGAAATAACCAAAATAGAATATGAAGGACCTTTTATCGTACTGTATTCAAGAAAACCNACCATCCTGTTAGAAAATCAAGAGATTATTTCTAAAATGGTGAATTTAATTAAAAAAAGAATAGTTATCAGAACCGATACATCAATCAGATCATCTGAAGATTCAGTTAATCAAATAATTCGTTCTAGCTGTTCTAATCCAAATGGTCTCTCTGAAATTTTTTTTGATCCCGCTCTAGGAGAGACGACAGTTTTTGTCAACGATTTTAGAACTCTGACTGAGCTGAATCAGCTACAGATTCCTCTAGTAGAAAAAACAGGTTGGAAATTAATATATAGGCGTGCTCCAAAAAATCTGAAGCTTCTCAAATCTGTAAACGAAATATTGCATAGCTCATCGGAAGATCGAATGTATTTTTACAAGCGAGTTGGTGAAAAAATATTTAGACAAAAATTGTCTGGTTCTGAAGAAGCAAGTATTGTGTGCTTGGGAGGCTTTTCAGAAATTGGTAGAAGCGCAATGTTAATCGTTACTCACGAAAGTAAGATCTTATTGGATTTTGGAATTAAAAGTTATGATGGAGATAGCGACTTACTGCCACGACTAGATATTTATGGAGTTGGCATGAACGAAATAGACGCAGTTATTATTTCACATGCCCATCTGGATCACTGTGGAGCCGTTCCAATTTTGTGCAAGTATGGATATGACGGACCCGTATATTGCACAGAACCCACTTTTCCAATTATGATATCAATACTCCGGGATTATGTTTCGAGGAGTAAAGAACCTTTATACTCTACAAGAGATATAGAAACTTTAATTACTCACGTAATTCCTCTAAATTATAGTGCAGTAACAGATATCTCTCCAGATGTTAGAATAACATTTGCAAATTCGGGACATATGATTGGCTCTGCTTCCACGCACTTGCATATTGGAAATGGAGATCACAATATTGTGTATACTGCTGATTTAAAATTTGGAAGACTGAATACTGTGGATAATGCATTTTGGAATTTCCCTAGAGCAGAAACANTAGTAATAGAAAGTACAAATGGAAATAGGGATGATAAATTTGTTACAAGAGAAGTAGCGGAAGAAACTTTAGTCAGAAGTATCAATTCAACTATTCAAGAAGGTGGAAGATTGTTGATTCCCGTCCCTATTCTTGGTCTATCACAAGAAATTTGTGTAACATTGGGAATGTTAAGAAGTGTCAATAAAATAAATCCTGACAATATTTTTGTGGACGAAAAAATAATGGAAATGTTTAATTTTTATGAAATTTATTCGGATTATTTATCAAGGCCCCTTAAACAACGAATAAGTGACCAGACTGAAGATCCAATTTTCATTAACAGCTTAGTAAAATTAGAACCATCCGTTAAATGGGAGAGATCAATAATATTGTGTCCATCTTCAATGCTTACGGATGGGCCATCCGTGACATATTTGAATCAAATCGCAAATGATTGTCTGAGTAAGGTTATTCTACTGTCGGAGCAATTTCAATCTACGGCCGGAAAACTGCTTCAGGAAGGAGAACGTAATATTACCATAGGAGGAAAAAATCTTGATATTAAATGCAATGTTGATGTGATACCAGGATTTAGTATCCATAGTGATTACAATCAATTATTAGCTTACATAAACCGGTTAAAACCAAAACTAAAAAAAGTAATAACCAATCATGGAGAAGGTAAGAAATGTCAAAACCTATCTAATTCTATTAACAAGATATTCAAGATCCAGAGTTTTCATCCACTAGTGGGAGAATCAATAAAGGTGTTGTGATTTTATAGAGAAGCTATTTGAGATCATGTACTCCTTTCCATATCTTTACGGCTGGTGGTGTAATCACTACGCGTTCTTCGCCCAATCTTGCAATATCTCCTCCGGCCGATTTAACGAAATTATATAAATCATCTATAGCCTTTCGTAATGTTTCAATATCTTTCTGGGCCATGGGTGTTATTCGTACTATCAAAATCATATGCTTTTTTGCATCATTTTTAATCGAATCAACATCGCTAATGTCTTTGAGAGTAATGGCCTTGAGATAAATGGGTTGATTTTGCAAAGTAGCACATCCTCTATTGGTAGCTTGAGACGCTGAAAGTCAAATAGTTATTCTGGTCAAATATATTTTACTCCTTACGTCAATTTGTATAATCAAAGCCCCAAACAATCCTATTAGACGCAAAAATAAACCCTATATTATTGATCTTTCTTAAAGATTTTTTCAAAATATTTTAAATTAAATTAATTTTTTAGCAAATTATAAACACAATTATTTGCTTGCTAAGGCTAGTTAAGAGGCTCATGGTTGAATCGGCCTTAATTTAAGTGAATTCTAGTTATATTTGATTAGAAAGTTCATCGGGTTGCTCACTTTAGATGGTGGCGATTCNGGAGTGAGAAAGACTCTTCTGCATTATCAAGTTATTAAATTGTTATTAGGAGGAGTTCAATTCTATTAGTAATCGATTTATCGTTGAATAAACCCCGTTTAGGTTTGTAATACACAGCGCCATGTTCTCAATATTATTTTTATTCATTTGAATTCCCTGATTATACTTTGTTTCAATCTTATTATTGTCGGTTTCCATATAAATAGTATAAATTGTATGATCCTGTTGAAAGGAACAGTGATGTACATATTGTCTAATTTCAAAGATATTAATATTTATGCCGTCTACAACTTGTTTTTTCAATATTGTGATTTTCTTAGTTGGATCATTCTTCCAATGATTTAGATCAGCATCGCGTTTAAATGTCATCTTTTGTCATACTCTAAAAATCGAACCCATTCAGGAAACCATAAATTATATTCTGAAACTCCGATACCTTTAGAGAGAATAGAAGGAGAATTGTAAAATACTTTATCCGCACCCAACTCTTTGGAAATCCTGGTATTTAATTCCTCGAGAGATGCTACTTGTCCAAAGTATTTATGAGCAATTAATTCTCTATTTTGCGTATAAAGGCCTACTTGGCGTCCATCTACTGTAGGAACGTAGCTAACGATAACAGAAACTGATCCAACACCAACCTTTCTTAAATAATAAATAGATTCTTTGGTAGTAATTCCAGTTTGAATTGTTCCTTGGATCAGACCAATCTTTTTCTGACTAATTTTATGTTTAAGGATGTATTTTAAAGATTTTCCAGAAGTTATCATTTTATTCTTACTAATATTTTCGGAAAAATCAATCATGCGATCAGAATCATCATATCTATCATTGATTATAGCCTCACCCAAGTCAAATTTTGGAAGGTGATTGCGATACTCTGCACTAAAACCAAGTGTCATTGGTCTGGGATAATCGGGTTCTGCATAAGCTGCTTCAATATCAATGTCAGTATATTTTGAAAGAAAATCTGCCTGTACTTTTCCAATTCTCTTTCTAACTTCATAAATTCCCTTTCCACCTATAGTTGCAGTAACATGAGATTCTCGTATGAATTCAAATGGATCTATCATTGTCCTGGTCGTAGGAAGTGATAGTATCTTTTCCTGTCCAATTTCAGTATCCATTTTGATTAATTGTCCTGGCCCTACGTCTTGAAAATTCATTTTTGGAAAAGGAATGCGAAGCGAATTTTCTGAAGCTATTATAGAGATTGATTTGTTTTTGTCAGCGCCACTTACAAGTGGTTTAAAACCAGTAGAATCTCTATATGAATAGGCCTTTCCATCATACATCATAGTAAGATTTCCTCTTAGATGTCTATCCAAAAACTCACAAGCTTTTTCAGGATTTTCTTTATCTATCAGCAGCTTTTTGAAAATGCAATAAATCTTGTATAGCGAGTCAGCACTTGAAGCATTCCCTATGAGGGGGTGGAGATGTAATTTTTCAATGTCTACAAAGAAACCATCAAGAATCACATTAATTTTATTCATACTTTTAAATCTTGGAGTTCTCTTAGATAAATAGCCCAATCCTATCATATGTTGAAGGTTACTATTATTATCCACGAGCTTTAGAATTGATCCATCACCAGGGAATGGTCCAATACCACTAGAGATCAAATTATCTATAATTATTTTCCAATAAGCCTTGCCTCTATGTTGAAGCATTCGCAATGAATTAATGAAATACGAAATCAGGGTTTCTCTATCAGTTGTATAGTTTGCAATTGCAAAAATGCCGGCCAAGTATCAATATTATGATCTGAAAAGAAANTAAATTTTGCGTTTAAGCAAATATGATTTTTNATGAGGTTGAAGCCCAACTCAAAACATTAATTTAGGAATTATGATTTTTACTTTGATGAAACTTTCATGTATGCAATAGAGGTAATACATCCTTCGTGGTTAAATGATTTGTATTAACTAAGTTACTTTTTTACGTTCATATACTAAGTTGCAATGTGAAACCATAACTTACCTAGCTGTTGTCATAAGTTAATCTTGAAGGTTACCGTACCATCTGTTACATCGAATGTAGCCCCGGTTATCTCCAAATCTTTAACTATGTACCAAAACACCTTTTCTAAGAAAAGTGACCATTTTTTCCCCATACCATGATTTATTATGTAAGTCAAAGAATTTTCGCTAGATTCACGATCGAACTGCATGTTTGACACATTTAGCCATGAATCAAAGAGGTCAAGGATTACCGGTAAAGAATATTCTTTACTCATCATCAACAGAGTTTCTTCATATCCACTTTTCCTAAACTCATCCGCAATGTTTAGAATTTGATACTCAGCAAGATTGTTAATTAGTGGAATTAACAAGCATTTTGGAACAAACATAATTCCAGCCCTTTGCGCCGGAGAGTACCATTTAATATATGATTTAATAATTTGGTTNGTTAGGCTATTTATTGATACCATCTTCTGTTCGGACTCTTTACGTAACTTATCTAATAGTCCTTTGTCTATCCTTAAAGTAAGGGATTCTGTTTGTTGTTTTCGTTTACTCACAAAACCACCCTTACTGAGTGGTAAACAAGAATAAAATTCATGCAATTAATTGCACATGAATCGTATAAAAAATTTGTCTCAAATTTTACTTTTTAATTCATGCTATGTTAAATACAATAACTTTGCATCATTAGTGATTATTGTTATGTTTCAAAATTCTGAAGATTGTAATATAAAAAATGATATTACGTCTTCATGCGACCAGCTTTTGGCAGATGAGCAGAGCAACGTAGTAGGAGTATCGGTTAATGCTATACGCAGAACATCACCGTCAGTTGAAATAACTCAACAAATCGATACAAACGATTATGCAAAGATTGCGAAACAGAGATATCTTCTGATCTGCGACTCTTGTTTGTGGTGTGCATCTTATTTCGAGAACGAAATGACCAATACTAAATGTCCTCTTTGTCGCAAGGGAAAAATCGATTGTATGCCAATCGGCGAGGATAAAAACTATCGTTTCGATTGTAGGATACTTGAGGTGTTGAACTGAAATCGTTCAATAATTTTAGGAGTTGACTGGATATTGAATATCGCATATATGGAATCGCCGCTGCATATTGAAGCGAAGACTTGTGGATGTAAAGAAAGGGGTATAACGATAGCCTATTCATTTATTGATTCCTATCACAGCTTGTGTCTTGACAGGAAAGATATTATGTTAGGGCAGCTAGTTGCATGTGAGAGGCTATTGAAGTATACTACTGATGAAATGGACAAAAGTGTGGTAATAAAAGAGATAGCGGAAATAAAGATGACCTTGGATTTGTTACCGTGAGAATGTGACGAATCATATTCGCTTTATTTTTTGTTTTTGTTTCTTAACTGTGGGAATAATTATTATGTGAAAACACAATTTAAATTATGAACTATAATAAACTTACCAAGTGCTCATAGGGTTAATTGGTAAGGCAAATGTAGGCAAGTCTACCTTTTTTTCTGCATCAACAGAAAACATTGTCAACATTGCAAATTATCCGTTCACAACAGTGAAACCTAACCTTGGAATTTGCCACGTGAGAACAAAATGCGTGTGTACAGAGTTTGGGGTTAAGGATAATCCAGTTCATTCTATTTGCGTTGATGGAATAAGGTATATACCAATTCAAATAATNGATGTCGCTGGTCTAGTCCCTGGAGCTCATGAGGGAAAAGGGCTTGGAAACAAATTCCTAGATGATGCACGGCAAGCCGATGCCCTTATACACGTTATTGATATCTCAGGTTCAACTGACTTTGAAGGAAGGCCGTTGACACCAGGTACGGGCGATCCACTTGAAGACCTAAGATTTGTCGATGAAGAATTTGATTTATGGCTTGTTTCAATTATTAAAAGAGATTGGGATCATATAAGAGAGCTTGATTCTTCAGGGCTTAATACAGCTCAAATATTAAAAAAAAGATTATCGGGGTTGGGANTCACAGAATCGACTATAGATAAGGTACTGAACATATTCAATCTACATAACAAGAAAATTAGATCTTGGACAGAGCAGGAATTATTCAACTTTTGTCAGAGTATAAGAAGAATCGAAAAACCTGTAGTTATTGCAGCTAACAAGGCAGACGTTTTAACATCTCAAAATAATCTGGAAAAAATCATGGAAAAATACACTCATGTAATACCTTGTACTTCAGAGTTAGAAGTGTTATTACGAAAAGCTGCAAANAATGGGTTCTTGCAATATCTTCCAGGAGACGATTCATTTGAAATTAAAGAAAATATGCAATTAAACGAAAAACAGAAGCATGCACTTCAAATTGTCTCAAGTTTTATTAAAAAATATGGTTCAACTGGAGTTCAAGAAATATTAAACGTAGCTTGTTTTGATCTCCTAAAGAAGATAGTTGTCTATCCTGTCGAAGATGATTCAAAGTTAACCGATAAAAAAGGCAATATTCTTCCAGAAGCTTATTTACTAAATGAGGACTCAACTGCAAAGGACTTAGCCCATGTTATACATGACGAATTGGGAAAAGGTTTCCTTTTCGCCATTGATGTAAGAACAAAAAGGAGATTGGGAGCTGATCATATATTAAAAAATAATGACGTAGTTAAAATTGTCTCTGCAACAAGCAGGAAGTAATTATAATGTTATGTCTTGGAATAGAAAGTACNGCACACACTTTTGCTTGTTCTGTAATAAAGTACTCGGATCATGAAAAATATCCTAATATTCTTTCTGACGTTAGAGATAGTTTCAAAGCTGCTGACGGATCAGGGATCCATCCCAGAGAGGCAGCTCGTCATCATGCTTCGGTGGCAATAAACGTTCTCAAACAATCTTTAGAATCATCTAAAATTAAATACAAGGACCTAGACATTGTTGCCTATTCTGCTGGTCCGGGTCTTGGGCCATGTTTGAGGATTGGCGCCGTCA